>Ga0268298_10000684_pt1 | contig 42985 bp, 35 predicted proteins | sample WWTPWeurt_MetaG_FD_194462 | JGI IMG/M metagenome (GOLD analysis project Ga0268298, IMG submission 194462) | Activated sludge microbial communities from WWTP in Nijmegen, Gelderland, Netherland - WWTP Weurt | ecosystem: Engineered > WWTP > Aerobic digester > Activated sludge | place...
CATCCTTGTGTGGGTGACATTAGGGATAGTCGTGCTTCTGTTTGTGCTGGGATTATTGCGCGGAACGGATCCCTTGGAGTTGTTCATGACTTCGATCAGTCTAGCCGTGGCTGCCGTGCCAGAAGGGCTTCCTGCTGTTGTCACCGTTGCGCTCGCGCTCGGAGTATTGCGCATGTCCCGCCGCCGCGCACTTGTGCGCAAGCTGCCAGCAGTTGAAACACTCGGCTCAACCAGTGTTATCTGCACAGATAAGACCGGTACCCTAACCGTCGGCGAAATGACTGCGCGCAGGCTTTACGTCTCAGGTCAAAGCTATGAAGTCACCGGAGAGGGCTACGGTCCGGATGGCGAAGTACGCTTCGATGGAAAAAAGGCGGAAGCGCAGCACCTGGCGGCACTGCTTGAATTTGCGACCGTCATTCTCGCCTGCAACAACTCACATCTTGTCCAGGAAGATGGGGCGTGGAAAGTCGTCGGTGATCCGACTGAAGGCGCATTGCTTGTCGCGGGAATCAAAGCAGGTGGCAACCGCGAAAGTATAGATCAGGAACTACCGAAGCATCACGAAATTCCTTTTGACTCAGATCGCAAACTTGGCGCAGTAATTCGCAAATTGCCAGATGGAAAATTGCGTGCCTTTATCAACGGTGCACCTGATGTGCTGTTAAATCGCTGCACAAACTTATATACCAGCGACGGGATTCGCCCCTTGACAGATGAAGATCGTCAAAATATCCTGGCGCAAAATACCGCCATGGCACAGCAAGCCTTGCGTGTGCTTGGATCTGCTTATCGTGACCTTGTGAACGCTTCACCTGCTGAACTCACTTCGGATACGGTAGAAAAAGATCTCGTATTCATGGGTCTTTCAGGAATGTATGATCCGCCGCGTCAGCAAGCCAAAGATGCCATTAAGAAATGCCGCGCTGCCGGTATCCAGGTCGTGATGATTACCGGAGATCATCCAGATACAGCGACAGCTATTGCGCACGAAATCGGCATCGCGTCAGCCGAAGACAAGTCCATCACGGGTATTGAGTTGGACAAGATAAACGACGATGAACTCCGCAAACGCGTCCCCACGATCACTGTGTACGCCCGTGTCACTGCCGAACATAAATTACGCATCATTCGCGCCTGGAAAGCCAACGACGCAGTAGTAGCAATGACAGGTGATGGTGTCAACGATGCCCCTGCCATCAAAGGCGCTGACATCGGCATTGTCATGGGGAGATCAGGCACAGAAGTTACCAAGCAAGCCGCAGACATGATCATTACTGATGACAATTTCGCCACGATCGTCGCCGCCGTGGAAGAAGGTCGAGGCATTTACGACAACATCCGCAAAACACTTCAATACTTGCTGGCGGGCAATACCGGTGAGCTATTGCTCATGACCGCCTGTGTGATCTTCGGTCTGCCAACGCCGTTACTACCGATTCACCTGCTCTGGATCAATCTCGTAACTGATGGTTTGCCCGCACTTTGTCTCGCCACAGATCCCATCGACCCCGATGTAATGAAGCGCCGCCCGCGCCGCCAGTCTGAGCGAATTACAAACCGCGGCTTCCTGCGCACGATGGCCTTCACCGGCTTCCTAACGGCTGGTGTTGCGTTTGGGGTTTACTATTATATGTTACAGGCGGGAACCACTGAAACCGCCCGCTCTTATGCATTCGCAGTTCTAGTCTTTGCCGAACTCCTGCGTTCCTTCGGCGCTCGCAGCGAAACCAAACCTGTCTGGCGCATCTCCCTTTTCACAAATATCAATCTTGTCATTGTAGTTGCCATTTCATTCGGACTCCAGGTCTGGAGCCAACATAACGAGATGCTTGGCCGCTTTCTCAAAACATCAACGATATCGTTCACCGATGGACTTCTGCTCCTCGCTTTGGGTGCTATCCCGCTTTTGGTACTGGAGGTGGTTAAAGTGATCCGCAATGGCTGGGCGGTAAAACGAAGCACTACCCAAGAGGTGAAAATTTGAAAACAAATCGCATGGCAATGATTAGTTTTGTATGCGGGCTTATCGTGATAGCCATGCTTGGTTTTGGTATGGTTTGGCAATCGTTTCCAGGATCGCCAATATACGCCAACACCATCCGCGCCATTCTGGATTTATCAATCTCAGTACAATATCTCTGTGCGCTAGTGGCGTTATTAACGGGGATTCTTGCGCTAAAACAAATACAGAGACAAGATGGAGCAGAGAAAGGGAAAATATTTGCCTGGGTTGGTGTCGTTTCTGGCGCAGGCTATATCTTCTTTGGGTTACTTGTCGTCATAATATTTTCAGCTCAGTTCCTCTCTTGAGCCTTTGTAACGAATTCTGCCTGGTAGAAAAGGAAAACCGATTATGAATACTTCAACACAGACGTTACCGGATGGATATTGTCAATCAGCTGAAATTAACCTGAAAAAAGATAAACGCCTGACCATCCTGCTGAATATTGGCGCGTTTATTGTCTTCATCCTTATGTTTTACTTGTTGACCGGATTCATAGCCCTGGTTCGCCCGGAGGTCAAAAACTTTTCGGAGAGCATCACAATCGGAAAGATGCTCGGCGCGCTTGGGTTGACGGTGATTGTCTTAATCATTCATGAAAACATCCACGGATTATTCTTCTGGATTTTTTCTCACGGCATGCCTGTGTTTGCGCTGCGCCTGCTGTATGCGTATGCCGGCGCGCCTACCTGGTTTTTCCCAAAAGGCCAATACGCTATCACCGCACTTGGCCCGCTCTTCATCATCGGCGCTGTGGGGCTGCTGTTCTTGCTGCTGGCGCCCGTCAGCCGTATTCCAATGATCGCGTTTTTGGTGGCATTGAATACGGGCGGGGCAATCGGAGATGTTTTCGTTTTCTTCCGCCTTTTAAAGTGTTCATCAACATGTTTTGTAAACGATACCGGGGAAGTAGTGACTTTCTTCGAATGCCATGATTGATATGAGTCGCCAAAAAATTATTCGCCGCTTGCTGGTCCTCCGCAAATTGGAATTTTTCAACATATTCTGGTTGCCGATTTGTTTGTATGTTGCATTAACCTCGCGAAATGTCTTGCATTGGCAGCCGTATGCATATGGCATGTTCCTGATATGCGCCGTTCTCGCTCAGGGCGTTTTTTATTGGCACCTAAAACTTCAAATCATCTCTAAAACAGGAAAAACTTTCCCCGATTATTTTCATGCGCTCTTTGTGTTTTTCAAATGGGTGGATGTGGTCCTGTTGTTAATCTACCCGGTATTAATTTTCTTAAACCAGATCACCCCGCCGGTCAATTTTCGAGTTTCCATTTGGTCAAATCTGTTATTTCTTTTTGCGATTCTTGAATACACAAACTATTATCACTATCAACTCAGCCACGATAACCTGAATGATCTTCGCTACCTGATCAAGTATAGAAAAATTCGCAGGTCTCCACTGTTTATGGATATGTTGCGATATCAAAAACGAGACCGAAAGCCCTGATGAGCTGGATCAATTTTCAAAATAAGTTATGAAGGAGATACCCATGTCCAATGAACAGAAAGCCCCTCAACCAAAGAAAACCCAAGATCAAATCGGTGGCTGGCTTGCTACCGGTGCCGGCATCGGAGTCACGTTTGGCATCATATTTGACAATCTCGCGATTGGCATCTTAATGGGAGCTGCCCTGGGTTTGGTTTTTGGTGCCGCGCTTTCGCTAAGGAATAAAAAAGGGTAATTTATCAATGCAACAATCCTATTTGCGCAGCGCAAACGCAATCCATCCTGTCCCACTCAGTACCTTTTTGCTGCTGACCTTTGGCAGTGCCTGGCTTATCTGGTCACCGCTTCTGATAGCTGAGTATCTGCATCTCACGTTGCCAGTTCCATCTCTTGTTTTCATCACGTTGGGATCCTTTGCACCGACAATTACTGCTTTGTTTCTAACCTGGAAATATGCTGGCGGATCTGAACTATGCCGTCTGCTGGGTCGGGCATTAATCTGGCGCGTTTCTCCAATTTGGTATGTGATCGCCATCGCTGGCCCAGCGCTGATCATGCTGCTTGCCATGGGCATCCATGTTCTGCTAGGAGGCACAGTACCCGACTATGTCCCATTCGGCGCTCGTTGGTTAATTGTAGCGGTCAATTTTATTCTCATTCTGTTGATCGGCGGACCGTTGGGCGAGGAATTTGGCTGGCGCGGATTTGCTCTCCCAGAACTTGAAACACGTTTTAGCCCGCTATGGGCAAGCCTGATTTTGGGCATCATCTGGTCGGTATGGCATTTGCCTTTATTCTTCATTTCAGACTCGGCTCAGCATAGCCTGCCTTTTGGAATGTATGTCCTGCTGACAATTCCTCTGACCCTCATGATCACATGGGTCTATCATAGCTCAGGCGATAGCCTGCTGCTGGTGATGGTCTTCCACGCTGCCGTCAACACCTGGTCTGGTCCATTGATGATCAGTCCTGAAGCGGCGGGCAGTGCCAGACCGCTTGTTTTGGTTGTGATGCTGACTTGGGTAGTGGCTATTCTGGTCACAGGATTTAAAGTGCTTCATATCCAAAAAATGCTCCGAAAACAGATTGTCAAAATTGGAGAATCTTCAATTTGATATTTCGACTGGGAATGATGCTTCTTATCGTAGGTGTTACCAGCCTGTATTTTCCGCTTAATCGGAAACTTACCGGCGGCTATAACTTATCCACTCGGTTTGATACCTGGATTCCACTCTGGCCGGTGTGGGTGGTTCCCTATTTGCTATGCCTGCCGGTTTGGGCAGCTGGTTTGATCTGGGCTGCCTGGAAAATGGACGAGGGACTTTTTCGCTCCTTCACCAGTGCGTGCTTGTTCGTCCAGGTATCGGCAATGTTGTTTTTTTACTTCTTTCCAACCTACGTGAAACGTCCGATCCTGATCGCTGGTAACTGGACAACACATATTTTGCAAATGGTTTATCGAAACGATGGCAACTACAACGCATTCCCTAGCGGGCATGTGTACCAGACGTCCTTGATCTGCCTGTTCTACAACCATTTGTACCCCAACTATCCGTGGCTTTGGGCTGGGATTGTAATCACTGTTGCACTTTCAACGCTGTTTACCCGCCAACATAATCTTGCTGACCCGCTTGGTGGATTGGCCATTGCCTGGTTCGGATATTGGTTTGGCACATATTTATTTTTATAAATATGCAAGACCATTAATATCAAATAATACATAACAGAAAGGAACAAACATGAAATCTATGGCTATACTCACCAGCGGGGGCGATGCGCCCGGCATGAACGCCGCTATTCGGTCTGTCGTGCGGGTCGGTATTGACAAGGGCTGGCAAATCATGGGCATCCGACATGGTTACAGTGGTCTCATCTCCAAGTCAAATTCGCGACAATGGCACTCAATATCATTTATCAGGTTCCCTTTGGCAGCTTGGAGATGTGCTGATCAGCCTGAATGAAATAGAGCAATCCACCATCCTCTTGCGCGAAAGCCTTCAGATCTCACAAAGTTTTCCCCAATCCCGTTATAAAGGCTTTTGCCTGTTTTCATTGATAAAATCCGTCAAGCTTCAAGGCAAGGTCAGGGACGCTGCGTTTTTGTTGGGGGCAATGGAGGTGGAAACGAGCAAGGATTTTTGGCAATTTACCGTATACCGAAAGGCGGAATTTGATCGCACCTATGAAGAGGTCAAAACTGCATTGGGTGCATCTGTCTTTGACAAGATCCATGCTGAAGGCAAAGCCATGACACTTGATCAGGGTGTGGCTTATGCTTTGGAAATAAGCAAGTAGAAACTTCCATATACAGTCACAATTGATAGCGGGTCATTGAAACAAATTCTGTTGTTGCGGCAGAAAAGTGATCAGCGTTCGTTCTTGTGCTCCTTAATTGTCTTCCAAGCAAAGCATCTCCTCAAGCAAAGATTCCCATCCACTTGGGTCATGATTGAAGGGAAAGCCGATTCGACCCGGGGAGGGACGATTATGCGACATGGATTGATATGTCGCAGTGGTCCAATAATGGCTGTGCAAAGGTGTGTTTGGCGGGATGACACGGTTCTCAATTCAGAGTTTTGCCATTTCACCTTTGACCAAGGAATAAAGTCATAGCCTTAATTCCTAATGTTTTTGAACATTCTGACGATACTTAAGTTATGGCAATCAATGGTATTAACTCAATGGAAAGTTCGCTGGCATTAATGGCGAGCGCCATGCAAAGCGTACGCATCCCACAGGAAATTGGGTTCAGTGTATTGAAGCAAATCATGGATACTCAGGCGAATCAGGCCCAGGCATTGCTTCAAATGATCAACAGTGGACCCAGCCCAACCGTGGATGGAACCGGACAAATAGTCAATATTGGGGCGTAACAAGTCTGCAGCGGTTTTTTTATCCAAACTATATATTCAGGGCTAGCTACTTAACAGATAAGTTATTATTCAAAAAGGTCTGTCCTTTCGCGTACCTGCTTGTCTTTCATACAACCTGAGTTTCGCCCTGGCAGCCCGTCTGATTCGTGAATTGGGAGCCGTCACAGCGAGAGATCAGGGTGGTAATCCGCTAAGTCCGCGACCAGAATTGCGTCAATTTCTCTTTCATCTCGTCGGAACTTTGCACGACTTGAACACTTCGCCAGTGTGAAGGAAATAGGTGGCGGTAACGCGCATGGGTAAAACGGTCATCGATCAACACAATGATCCCCCGATCCGTCTCTGTGCGAATTACCCGACCCGTTGCCTGCTGCACGCGGTTGAAACCTGGATATTGGTAGGCATAGGCAAAACCACTTCCAGACTGGCGGTCAAAATACTCTTTGATCAAGTCTCTTTCCAAACCCAGTTGCGGTATGCCCACCCCGACAACCACGACACCGATCAACCGCTCGCCCACCAGATCGATCCCTTCACCAAAGATGCCGCCCATGACGGCAAGTCCAACCAGGGTTTCCTGATTACCCGCCGAAAACCTGGCTAAAAAGACATCGCGATCTATTTCTGTCATGGCTCGATCCTGAACAAGAAGCTGCTTTTCAAACAGCCTTTCCTTGAGCCGTTCAAGCACAGATTCCAGATATGCGTAGGATGGGAAATACACCAGATAATTTCCCACGTGCGTTTTGCAGATCGTTTCAATTGCCACGGCGATCGCGTCATAGGAATCAGCCCGCTGCGCATATTTGGTGGATATCTGGTTGTGGATCAGCAAACAGACATTTTCCAGCGGGAAGGGGGATTGAAAGATTCGCCAGGGGTGATCCTTATCGCCAGTCAAGAGCTTCATGAAGTAATCGATCGGCAGCAATGTCGCCGAAAAAAAGACAGTCGATTTACTCCGCTCCAGCGGGACAGCCAGCATCGGAGCTGGATCCAGGCAGAATAATTTTGCTCTAAGATCGGTCTGCCCCAATCGTTCAAAGTAAGAAACGTAGAACGTATCGAAATATTCGGAAGTACGGAGATAGTTACAGCACAGGAAATAGAACTCCAGTAATTCCTGTCTGAACTCTGCGGGAAGATTTAAAGCCAGCCAGTCTTCCGCCTTCTGGCTGAAATCCCGAACTGCCTTGATCAGCTTTTCAGGCGGCTCGTATTCAATCAGCGCATCCTTTTCCTCCGCCTGACAGGCCTTACGTATCTCCAGCAATATCTTATTGATCACGCTCAGCTTTTTTGCCAGCGCAGGCAAATGCGGTTTCAGTGTGCGCTGCAGATCCAGCACTGTCCTTTTATCGAGTTCAGCCGAATACATCGCTCTGGCTCGATCCGGCAGGTTATGCACTTCATCGACGAGAAAGATATAAGGTTCTGCGCTGAAGTCAAAAAAGCGATGAAGATAAACACGCGGATCGAACACATAGTTGTAATCACAGATAATGCAATCCACCCACAACGCCAGATCCAGTGAAAACTCGAAAGGGCAGATCTGATACTGGCGGGCGATCTCCTCGATCACAGGGCGGGTAAAAGATTGATGATGGTCCATTTGACCCAGTGCCTGCTTCACCTTATCAAAATACCCACGGGCAAATACGCATACTTGCGGGTCGCAATTAACGGGCGGACAAAAACAGATCTTCTCCTTGGCCGTCAGGGTCACGCTTCTGAATTGAAGGTTAGCCTGCCGCATGTCATCCAGAGCCTTTTCCGCCACCAGACGACCAGGGGTTTTCGCCGTCAGATAAAAGATTCTGGCAGCCAGTCCCTGCCCCAGTGCCTTAACCGCAGGGAAAAGAGCTGCGATGGTTTTCCCGACCCCTGTCGGCGATTGCACGTACAGACGGTCATTGGCTCGAATGGCTTTGTAGACCGCCACGGCCATATCCCGCTGACCTGGACGATAATTATCATAGGGGAATTCGAGTTGTTGAATCGATTGGTCGCGCCGGACCTGCCATGCGCTGATCTTTCGAAACCAGTCCAGGTAGGCAGTGATCAAGTCTCGGAAAAAAACCTCCAGCTCAGCCAGCGAAAAATAGCGTTCAAAAGTTTTCTCTTTTTTACTGTCGAGATGGTAATACGTCAGATGAATGCGCACCCCGCTCAAGGCATGTTGTCGGGCATACATATAGGCATAACACTGTGCCTGTGCCCAATGCAGTCGATTGTGGTCCTCATTAACCAGATCCAGGCTCAGCGTGGTTGTTTTGATCTCCTCGATGATGACTGGTTCCACGCTGGCGTACAGTCCGTCGATCCGGCCGCGCACTTCCATCGGCGGGTCAACGCCTTCAACCCGATAGCCAATTTCCACTTCGGATTGATAGCCGGCTGGACGGGAACGCTGCACCTGTTTATGACCTTGCGTGCCGGCCTGGGCACGATCACGCTTTTGAAACCCTCCAACCGTCAAGTCGCCCGCCTGTAAAACAAATTCCACCAGGCTGCGGACGGAGACAAAGTAAGGTTGATCATTTTTGATCTGGGTAACAGATTCGGTCTGCATTTTGTCCTAAGATTCTAGCATGGGTTCGGCAGAAAATATGTTTTTTGATTCTGGTACAAGCCAGTTCACACAACCAGATGTGCTGATCCTGAACCTGCCCTGCCTGTTGTTTCTCTCTCACTTTCGCCTACACAAAATATCCGACGTGATTTCGAATTGCCAACCAACACTTGTGGACAAACCGCACTTGCATTTTAGGTGTAATTTCACAAACAAGACAGTTAATGCAATTAAGCATATAATAAACAAAAGTGAATTGCCCACAAACTAAAACCTGACCCCTTTCCGGGAATGACCACCCTCTTACTCCCCCTGCTCTTCTGAATTGTCAACTACTGATTGTGACTATACCATTAGACTTTTAAGCGCTGCAGTCAAATTATCAAACCGAAAAATGGAGTTCGCTATGCTTGAACATGTCAATCTCGATCTGGTTTTAGGACAAGAGGAGTATAAAAAACGATTAAGACCGTTGCAACAACGCCTCTATGAATTGGAACATGCGGTTTTCGACGCAAAGATTCCAGTCATCATTCTTTTCGAAGGCTGGGCAGCGACTGGTAAAGGACGTCTGATCAGTTTGCTCGCAGAGCGATTGGACCCGCGCGGCTTTCGCGTTGTCCCGATCACGCCACCGCGCACTGCGGAGTTGCGTTATCCGTGGATGTCGCGTTTTTGGCTCAAGATCCCTGCACGCGGGCAGATGGTCGCATTCGATACATCGTGGTATCGCAGGGTATTGATCGATCGCCTGAATAAAACGATCAACAAAGATGAGTTACGCGCCGCGTACCACGATATCGCCGAATTCGAAGAGATGCTATCTGCAGATGGAGCAGTGATATTAAAATTCTGGCTGCACATCAGCGAAGCGGATCAACAGAAGCGAATTAAGAAATTACGTAAAGACAAGTTGACAGCATGGCAAGTGGGAGAGGAAGATCTGATGCAAAACAAGCGCTATGAAAAATATGCGGGCTTTGTCGAAGATATGATCGCGCGCACCGATTCGCCTCACGCGCCCTGGACCATCGTCGAAGCAACTGATCGGTATTACATGCGCGTCAAGGTCTTTGAAACGATCATCGCATCACTTGAAGCGCGCCTGGGGCTGCCCTCATCAACAGGGGCGAAAGCCAAACGCCCCCGTGCAACAAAGGAAATGAAAGGAGCCGTCAATGCTTGAGCGACTTGATCTTACACTGGCAACTGAGCACAATGAATACGATAAGCAGCTCAAGGCCTTGCAGGCAGAGCTGCATGAAATGGCGTTTCAAGTCTACGCACAGAAGCGGCCCGTGGTGATCGTCTTTGAAGGCATGGATGCCTCGGGCAAGGGAGGCACGATCAAGCGCCTGACAGAACGAATCGATCCGCGCGGTTATGTGGTCTGGCCGATCTCCGCACCGTCGGGTGAGGATAAAGAGCGTCATTACCTATATCGATTTTGGAGGCGGTTGCCCGAGCAGGGGCAGATCGCCATATTCGACCGCTCATGGTATGGGCGTGTATTAGTTGAACGCCTGGAGGGATATTGCACTGAAGCGGATTGGCGGCGCGCCTATAGCGAAATCAATCAGTTCGAGCGTCAACTCACGGATTTTGGTACGGTCATTTTTAAATTTTGGATGCACATCAGTAAACAGGAGCAACTGCGCCGCTTCCGGGAACGCGTGCGGACAAATTACAAGACATGGAAAATCACAGATGAGGATTGGCGGAATCGTGGTAAATGGGAGGATTACATCACTGCTGGAGAAGAGATGTTGCTGAAAACAAGCACCCCCGATTCTCCCTGGACGCTGGTGGAGGCTAACGATAAATATTTTGCACGCATCAAGACCTTGCGTACAGTTGCAGAGAAATTGCGGCAAGAGCTCAAGTAAAAAAAACTGCCACATTACTTTTCTTGGGTCAAAAAATGCCATACCCACCTTCTTAACTATTTTGCCAATGACATGTTACTTTTTGGAATTCATTAATGAATTCATTTTTCTTGCGCTTTGAACTTTCCAGAAAGTTTCACGATAAGACATTTTAAAGACCTAATTCAAGGATATAAAGAAACCCTTTCTATTGACCAGAGCAACCTCTTAACATACAATCCTGCCAATTTATCCAAGACCTCCGGGAGAAAAAAACATGCCTGAAAATAACTACCTCCAAGCCATCGTTGAAGCTGTGATTGAAGGGGAAGAAGATGATGCCGCCGAAGCAACACGCTCCGCGGTTGAGGCAAACATAGATGCGTTGGAAATCTTAAACGAAGGCTTGATGACCGGGGCAGAAGAGGTTGGCAAGCGCTTTGAAAACGGCGAGTATTTCCTGCCTGAACTCATGCTTGCCGGCCGCGCGCTCAAGGCTTCCATGGAAGTGGTCAAGCCGGCTCTGTTGAAAAAATATGAAGGGACGGAAAACAAGGTAAAAGCAAAAGTGATTTCAGCCACTGTACAAACAGATATTCATGACATCGGCAAGAACATTGTTTCATCCATGTTAACTGCCGCAGGTTATGAGGTTACAGATATGGGAGTGGACGTTCCTGTAAAATCCATAATTGATAAAGCCGAAGAAATAGGCGCGCAGGTGATCTGCCTGTCCGCATTGCTTACCACCTCAATGCCCTTTATGAAGGATGTGATCGAGATCCTCAAAGCACGCGGCATTCGCGAAAAATATATCGTGCTGGTCGGCGGCGCCTCTGTGAATGAAACCTGGTCCAAACATATCGGCGCGGATGGCACAGCGCGCAACGCGGCGGACGCTGTCAAAGTAGTGCATACGCTGATCAGCGCATAAAAAATATCGGAGCCAACATGTTAAATTACCTTGAAATCCTTGACCGCGCAAACACGGGTCCGTACCTGGCTGAAGAGAATTGGGATCTTGAAAAAGTGGCAATGACCGCCAAACGGCTGGTCAAGAAATACAAGCTTGAATGGAACAAAGAAGAACTTGTAACTGATGACGCCTCACTGTCAGAAGCTATTTTCAACGCAGGCTATGAACTCGCGGTCACACTTGGCTCTTACAGCCGTACCACCGAGCGTGTGATCGAGATCTCCCAGGATGAAATTGACATGGGCATCCGCAACATGCCTCAAAACGTGGCCATGGGTGAAGGAAAAGATGTACGCAATTTGTACGCTCGCCGCCTGAAGGATGAGCGGGCTCCGTTATTCTTTGGCGGCTCCCCAGGGACGCCCATACCTGAAAGATTTTTTCAGGCAAATGTCATGTCTTATATGCAGGAGCCATTGATCGACCTTGCCACCTGCGGCACACTCGTGGAAGTCGACGGACGCGAAGTCCGCACGGGCAACCCGATCGAGATCGTCTCCACGCGGCGCGAATTGCAATATATGCGCCAGGGGCTGAAGCGCGTTGGGCGTGCCGGGATGGGCATGCTGGCCGCGCAAAGCTCGGTCTCTGAACTCGGCGACCTGGCTGCGGCGCACCCAGATTATCTGCGCCCTTGTGATTCACATCTTGTGCCCATGCTGAACGAACTCAAGATGGATCACCGCAACATTTCGCGCGCAGTCAATTCGCTGGAATACGGCATGGTGAACGCATCTCTGCCGTGCGTCATTGTCGGCGGACTTGGCGGCGGACCAGCGGGTTCGGCAGTAGTCAATGTCGCTTCCTATTTGATCGCGAACATCACCTGCCTTGCGGATTACCACATCCTGCACCCCATTCACATGCGCCATATTGCGACTTCCACCCGCGATGTGCTGTGGGTGATCAATGCGACCGGGCAGGCCTTTGCCCGTCATGCGCCAACCATTATCGTCGCGGATATTTATCCGAAGTCCGGTGCCGGCACGAAGGAACTGCTCTATGAAACCGCAGCCAATGCCATCGTCAACTCTGTAAGCGGATGCCATCTTGAAGGCTGCGGTTCCGCGGACGGCAATGCACCCAATTGTTCCGGGCTGGAAGCGCGCCTCATGGCAGAAGTCGCCCTGGCGGTACATAATATGAAGATGGGGCTGAAGGATGCCAATGAATTTGTTCTCAAACTTTTACCAAAATACGAACATGTCTTTACGCAGGACGGAAATCCGGGCAAGCCGTTCGATGAGGTATATGACCTGCAAAAAATACAGCCGTTGGACTTCTGGCAAAAGATGTATGAGGAAGTCAAAACTGAATTGAAAGAGATGGGTTTAAAGGTATAAACCGGATCGGGTATATCAGAGCGGACACGCTCTGTAGAAACCAAATTTCAAGGAGGAAGACCTAATGACTCTACCGCTTATGATCGTTGTAAATATTTTGATCGTCGCCGTGCTTGGATTGCTGGCGAAGTATGTGAAGGTCGGCTCCGCAGAAACTACTGCGGGCGGATTTAACTTCAATTACAGTACTTCCGACCTAATCATCCTGGCCGTGATCGGCGCGATCGCCGGTGTTGTGAACACAGGCACCGGCATTGTTTGGAACGCCGCCAACGCCGCCGGCGGACCGCTGGCAGGCGCGGCCCTGCAGGGCGTGTTCATGTGGGCATACCTATTGGCATTTTTCCTCGTCCGCAAGCCCGGCAGCATGTTGATCATCGGCCTGATCGAGACAACGATGGAAGCCTTGCTCGGAAACCCCTCTGGCATTTCCACCATTGGCTGGGGCATTACCCAGGGTCTTGGCGCAGAAGCGGTCATGGCATTTGTTGTGTATGGGAATTTTGGCTGGTGGGCATTTGCTCTGGCTGGCGCCGCCGCTTCACAATTCGGCACAATTTGGACTGCATTCCTCTTCGGTTGGGATTCCACGCCTGAGATCGTCAGCGCCTACTGGACAGCCACACCGATCAATCTGATATCTGGTTTTATCTTCTCCGGGCTGCTGGGCTGGTGGCTTGGTAAGACGGTTGAAAAGACCGGGTTGCTGCGCACGACCCGCAAAAAATAATTCATATCCTCTATATAGTGGAGTTGGAGCGCTCGCTCCAACTCCATTTATTAAAATTCCAAAAAGAAAAAAATTGACAAACCCAACATCCCCAACATCCGCTTCCGCTGACCCAATTATCAGTCTAAGCGGCCTGACCTACCATCATTACGGAAAGACCGCCCCAGCGCTGACCAATATCAATGTCACGATCGAACGCGGTTCATTTACGCTGCTTGTCGGGCCATCAGGCTCGGGCAAGTCCACACTATGCATGCTGCTCAATGGAATTATTCCGCATATCCTCGGGGGCGAATTGGAAGGCAAAGTAATAGTAGATGGACAGGATGTGTCCCAGTCCAAAGTGCAAAACATGGCACACTCAGTCGGGTTGCTTTTTCAGGACCCGGAGTGGATGTTCGCGACCCTGCAAGTGGAAGATGAAGTGGCTTTCGGCCCGGAAAACCTGCGGCAACCAGCGCAAGAGATTACCGCGCAAGTGACCAGATCACTTGAGTATGTCGGCATGAACCACTTAAGAAAGAATCTGGTCTGGGCGCTTTCGGGCGGTCAGATCCAAAAACTTGGATTGGCGGCTGTGCTGGCAATGGCACCAGAGATCATCGTTTTGGATGAACCCACTGCCAACCTTGACCCGGCCACAACACACGCAGTGCATGAGTTGATCCTGCGCCTGCGCGGAGAAGGCAGGACGATCATTCTTGTCACCAAGGATCTGGATGAGTTCATGGCCCAGGCTGACCACATGATCTTGCTGTCAGAAGGTTGTGTTCTTGCCCAAGGCACACCGCGCAGTGTCATCACCGAACATGGCAGCATCATGCTTGACCTCGGGGTTTGGCTGCCCGACCCGACCGAGATCGGACTGCGATTAAAACAACAGGGCTTTTTGAAAAACAAATCCATACCGATCACGGTTGCAGAAGCAGTGGCTGTATTGCAGGATATCCGCTTCAAGGAAAATCCGCCTGGCCAAAAAGAACCAGTCATTGGTGAAACACTTATTCACGCTGAAAATGTTCAATTCGGATACACACGCAAGACAAAGACCCTGCGCGGCGTTTCATTTGACATCCGCCAGGGTGAGATCGTCGCGATCGTCGGACAGAACGGAGCAGGCAAAAGCACACTCAGCAAAATGCTGGTAGGCCTGCTTAAACCATCCAGCGGAAACCTGACCATGTTCGGACGGAAAGCCTCTCAGTGGAATGTGCAGGACTTAGCCAATGATGTTGCCCTCGTTTTTCAGAATCCTGAACACCAATTCCTGTGCGACACCGTCCATGAAGAACTTGCATACAGCCTGCTGGCACAGGGTATCTCAGATCCTGAAGAAGTTGGGAAACGCGTCAAAGCCATGCTGGAGCGGTTGAACATTACCGACTCGGCTGAAACTCATCCATTCTCCTTGAGCGCGGGCTCGAAACGTCGGCTCGGAGTGGCAACCATGCTTGTCGGCGGCCGAGCAAGATTATTGATCGTGGATGAGCCGACCTATGGGCAGGATCGGCGACTGACGGAAAGGCTGATGGAGCTGATCAACAATCTTCGCGCTGAAGGGATCACGGTCATCATGATCACGCACGATATGCGCCTTGTTGACGCCTATGTGGACCGCGCGATCGTCATGGCAAATGGGGAAAAGATCTTTGATGGTCCGCCCAGAGAATTGTTTCAATCTCCTGATATTGTGGAACGCGCCTCCCTGCGTATCACGGCGTTGCGGCGTATCGTGGACGGTTTACGCGCCGCCGGAACACAGGTACCAGGGGGATTAAATATCGTTGATTCTTTTGTCGCGGCGGTCGATTACGTATGAGCGAAAATACACTTCAATACATTGATAACAACTCAATTGTTCACCGTGCCGACGCATTGAGCAAACTGGCGTGGGTACTGATCGTTGTCATATTTACATTTCAATTCCAGTCTGCGGCCGCACGCGGGATAATGCTTGCCAGCCTGCTGATCCTTGCGATCGTTTTTGCGCGTGTTCCCCTCGCAGCCATCCTGCGCGCCTCTCCTTTGATCTTCGGGGTCGCGTTACTGCTCGGGATATTCCACCTGCTCATCACACCCGGAGAAACAATCCTCTTCAGCTTCGGTCCATTAACAGCCACACAGGAAGGATTGACCAAAGGATTGGAATTCTTCTTCCGCCTGGCGATCATGGTCATGGCGTCATTTATGCTGATCTGGACCACGGACATTCGCGAACTGATGGTTGGGCTGGTTCACCTGGGCATTCCCTACCGCTACGCGTTCGCGGTTTTCATGGCGCTGCGCTTCCTTCCGATCGTCCAACAGGAAGTGGATGCTGTCAAAGCAGCCCACGCCATTCGCGGGCGCGCTTCGAGCTCCCCTATTCGCCATCGTTTTCGCTTATGGCAGCGTTATTTATTCACGGTGATCGTGAACGGGTTGCGTAAAGCAGAGAGCACCGCGCTGGCAATTGAGTCACGCGGTTTCGGCGCTTATCCCGACCGCACCTATGTAAAAGAGTTCCGCTGGACAGCCACTGGAATCCTGCTCATGCTGCTATTCTTAAGTCTGGGAATATTTCTTGTGTTTTGGGAACGACAGGGGATTTAAGGCTACCCAAGTTCTATTTAATAAATATTGGATTAAGGTCGGGGGGATCACCCCGTTAGAAACCGACAAGACCCTGCCATTCAAGCCATCCCCGCACTCTTCTTTGCCCAGAAAATTTTCCTTGAAGAGCGAAACTCTTTTCATGGCTCAATTGGAATCCATGGGAATTCCGACGCTGGAAGGAATCGTTGCCATGCCATTGGATCATGCTGAGGACCACACAGGTTTTGTAAAGAAATTACTCAGTGAATTACCAGCTGGGATCATATACCTTATTTTGCATCCATCGATTGACACACCCGAACTGCGCGCCATTTGTCCCGACTGGACTGCGCGTGTTGCAAATTACAACGCGTTCATGAGTGACGAGTTGAAGAAATTTATTGAATCTGAAAATATTAAGCTGATCGGGTATCGCCAAATTAGAAATGCCATGAAGAATTGAAATGATGAAGTGGTGTTGATGTTTGTGCGCAAGCGCTAAGGCCGAAGGAATCATAATCATGTGGAGACTTCATGAAATATTTTCTCGGAATAGATGTCGGCTCCTCCAAAACGCATGCTCTCATTGTAAAGGAAACAGGCGCATGTATCGGGTTTGGCAAGGCATGGGGCGGCAATCATCAAGGCGTTGGTTATGATGGGCTGAGAGAGTCTTGAAAGAATCATTTGGGACTTCGACAGTTATGCCGTCCGCGAAAACATAATTCGTACGGCAAAAGAAATCGTGAAATAATCCCCCCTTATCCCAAGTAAATCAAAAACGGAGTAATCAATCAGCGGTTTGATTACTCCGTTTTTTTCCAGAAGATATTGCCTGGAGCTATAAGCTGTGCACGTCTTGAACCAAGATGAGCCCATGTTACATACTCCTTCTGCTGAAGAGGCTGCGAAGCAACGAACAATTATGAATTGTTCCAATATACAGCGCATAATAATATGACAATTGTCACATTCTATTTTCTGAATATGTTGCTATAATATATTCATGTCAACGAATATAAAGAAACAATCCCTCCCGCATATTTCCGAAAAAATAGCCATCCCACTGGTCGCAATGGCTTCACCGCAACGCATCGCCATCTTATTAGCTATCGGCGCCGGCGAAGCCTGTGTCTGCCACCTCGAAACTGCGCTTGGCTGGCGTCAGGCTTACATATCCCAACATCTAATGGCGCTGCGCAAGGCGAATATTTTGCAAGACAGACGTGAAGGCCGCTATATTTTCTATCGATTGAAAAATAACAGCTACCTAGACCTGATCACTGCCGCCGCCCGCCTGAGCGGACTCTCTGCTGAATCAATGTCCTCGCTCATCAACATCCAATTTCATCCGTCTTGTGAATGCCCGCAATGTGTACCTGTGCTTATCCCAGCATCGAGTCTATAACCCATGACAACGCTTACCCCCGCCCCACTCCCTCATACGAATAAACATTTGTTCCCCATACTCGCCATCGCTACATTGACATGGCTTATTGCCTACAATGTCATTCAACCTCTTGCGGACTGGATATCCTACTCTGCGCTCGGTCTTGCCCGAGATTCACGTTTTGGTGAATCCCTGGCCTTCTTCCTTTATGACGTTCCAAAGATATTGCTTCTGCTTTCGGGCATGGTCTTTGCCATCTCCATCATCCGCACCTTCTTCAGCCCCGAGAAGACTCGTGCCATGCTTGGCGGAAAACGTGAAGGTGTTGGGAATGTCTTCGCTGCCCTGCTTGGCATTGTCACGCCTTTTTGTTCCTGCTCCGCGGTGCCGCTCTTCATCGGCTTTGTGGAATCAGGCATCCCGCTCGGTGTGACGTTTTCTTTTCTTATCGCAGCCCCCACGATCAACGAAGTGGCTGTCATTATGTTGTTTGGTTTGTTCGGTTGGAAAGTCGCCGCACTTTACGTCACATCTGGCCTGGTCATTGCCATTCTGGCCGGCATGGTGATCGGCAGATTAAAGATGGAGCGCTATGTGGAAGACTTTGTCTGGCAGATCAAAAGCGGGGCAGGGCAGGCCTTGGATGAAAAATTGACCTGGAACGAGCGCATTGAACGTGCCTGGGAGTCTGTCAAAGAGATCGTTGGCAAGGTCTGGCTGTATGTTGTCGTTGGTATTGCCGTCGGAGCAGGGATTCATGGTTATATGCCCGAGAGTGCCTTGGTAGGGATCATGGGCAAGGAAGCCTGGTGGTCTGTCCCTGCGGCGGTTCTACTTGGCATTCCGCTTTATTCCAACGCGGCGGGAATCATCCCTATAGTGAGCGCGTTGATGGAAAAAGGCGCATCGCTCGGAACGGTGCTGGCTTTCATGATGGCTGTCGTTGGGCTAAGCCTACCAGAGACGATCATCTTGCGCCGCGTGCTCAAACCACAGTTGATCGCCGTGTTCATAGGCATCATTGCCGTCGCGATCATTTTCACGGGCTATCTTTTCAATATTATTTTGTAACAGGAGAAAACATGTTAACCATCAAAGTTCTTGGCTCCGGCTGTGCCAACTGCAAACGCGTGGAGCAGATCGTGCATAAAGTTGTGGAAGAAATGACCTTACAAGCCGAGGTCATCAAAGTGACTGAATACCCGGAGATCATGAAATACAACGTCATGTCCACTCCCGGACTGGTAATCAATGAAAAGATTGTTTCCACAGGCCGAATTCCAACGCCTGCCGAAGTGGCGGCCTGGCTGGCAAACGCCATGGAAAAAGCATAAACCCTGCACAAAACACGGAGCGTTACCTGCATGGCCAAAATACAATACGCACAGGTTGATGAACATGGAAGGATCGTTCTACCATCTCATCTTGCCGGCGAGTTGGGCATTACCCCTGGCGATGAAGTAAGGGTAGAGCCAAATGGTCACGGCTTGCACATCCACACCTCTATCATGAGCCTCAAACGGGTGTATGTGGAGGTAACCAATAAATGTAACCTGAATTGCTGCACCTGCATACGCAACGTTTGGGATGTCAAATATGGGCGCATGTCTGATGAAACTTTTAAGCACATCCTTTTGAGCTTTCAAAGCCAGCCGAATAAACCTGAATTATTCCTGGGCGGCTATGGTGAACCGCTTTCTCATCCCCATATTCTCGAAATGATAAGCCAAGCCAAAGGTCTTGGCCACCGTGTCTCGTTAATTAGCAACGGGATCCTATTAACTGAACAAGTTATCCGCAAATTGATCGACCTCAAGCTGGATATGCTCTGGGTTTCACTGGATGGCGCCTCGCCAGAGTGTTATGTCGACGTCCGTTTGGGAGATGCCCTGCCGACTGTTATCGAAAATCTGAAGCAACTTCAATTGCAAAGGTATCAGACCTTTGGCGCTTCCAGTTGGGCGGGATACCCGAAGCTTGGGATAGCCTTTGTCGCCATGCAGCGCAATATCCATGATCTGAATGCAGTCGTTCGATTGGGAAGCAGGCTTGGCGCTGTGGAATTTTCCATCAGTAATGTACTGGCTCACACCACCGAATTACTCAAAGAGAATTTGTACATGCATTCCATGAGCATGGCTGTCGGACAGGAGATCAGACCCTTGGTTCACATGCCGCTGATGAACATTCAACCTCAGACGATCAAAGCCTTGTCAGATGTGCAGAAAGACATGAACCGGCTCGAACTCGCTGGCAGTCTCTTGAACCAAAATACAGACCAATGTCCCTTTGTTGAGCGTGGAAGCCTGGCAGTTCGCTGGGATGGCAAAGTGAGTCCGTGCCTGCCATTACTTTACACGCACACGCATTTTCTGGATGATCGGGTACGCACATCGAAAGAATATTTTGTAGGCGATATCCAAGAGCCAGACCTGCTGCGCATCTGGAATAAAAGCGATTACAAAGACTTGAGGAAGCGAATACAGGATTTTGATTTTTCACCCTGCGCATTTTGTAACAGCTGTGAAATGGCGAATGAAAATATGGAAGATTGCTTTGGCAATATCCAGCCGACATGCGGCGGCTGCCTATGGGCGCGCGGGTTGATCCGCTGCCCGTAGTATTCATCTCCTTAACAAGACGATAACAATTAACATTTTATGGGTGTGATACAACTTTAGAAAAATTGTACGGAAGTAGTCATGAAAAATATTTTATTTTTATGCACAGGGAATTCCTGCCGTTCGCAATTGGCAGAGGCGATCGTCAATGCGCGGATGGGTGAGAGTTGGCATGCCGTCAGCGCAGGGACAAAGCCTGCGGGCTACGTCCATGAAAAGGCGCTGGCAGCTCTATCAGAGATCGGGATACAACACACGGGTAGGTCGAAGCGCGCAGACGAATTTCAAGGCGTGGACTTTGACCTCGTCGTGACGGTTTGTGATTCGGCGGCTGAAGAATGTCCCATTTGGCTTGGAAAAGGAAAGCGCGTTCACCATAGTTTCCCAGACCCTGCCCTGACCGATACCATGGATGATTTTCGCAAGGTGCGTGATGACATTGAAATTGAAATCACCAAACTGCTCAAGCAGATTGGGTAATAATTTTAATCTGGAGGTTCTTTATGTCTGAAGCTACAGTAACACAAAGCCTGAGTAAAAAGCTGTCGTTCCTTGACCGCTACCTGACATTGTGGATTTTCCTGGCGATGGCGGTTGGCGTGGGAATTGGCTTCCTGTTTCCCAACGGAGTCCGGACTTTCAATACCGCAGTCTCAGTGGGGACAACCAACATCCCGATTGCGATCGGGCTGGTCTTGATGATGTACCCGCCCTTTACCAAAGTAAAGTACGAGGAATTGGGCGATGTTTTCCGCAATAAGAAAGTGTTGACGCTCTCTCTCATCCAGAACTGGATCATTGGTCCGATCTTAATGTTTGCTCTAGCCGTCATTTTCCTGCGCGGCTATCCTGACTACATTGCAGGTCTGATCATGATTGGTTTGGCGCGCTGTATTGCCATGGTGATCGTATGGAATGAACTGGCGCGCGGCGATACCGAATATGCCGCAGGACTTGTGGCATTCAACAGTATTTTTCAAGTGTTGTTCTATAGCGTATACGCCTATATCTTTCTGACGGTTTTACCCACCTGGTTTGGCTTAAGCGGCGTGGTGGTGAATATCACGATGGGACAGATCGCTGAGAGCGTTTTTATTTATCTAGGTATTCCGTTTCTCGCTGGCTTCCTGACCCGCTTCATATTGGTGCGGATGAAGGGCAGAGAGTGGTATCAAAAGGAATTCATTCCCAGAGTCAGTCCGATGACCCTGATCGCTCTCCTGTTCACGATCGTGGTGATGTTCTCCCTCAAGGGTAATTTGATCGTGCAAATTCCAATGGATGTAGTACGGATCGCCATCCCGCTTCTGATCTATTTCGTGGTCATGTTCCTGGTTTCATTCTGGATGGGACGCCGTCTGGGCGCGAATTATGCGCAGACCACAACACTGTCGTTCACAGCCGCCAGCAATAACTTTGAACTTGCGATCGCTGTGGCGGTGGCGGTCTTCGGCATTAATAGCGGCGCGGCGTTCGCAGCGGTCATTGGTCCGCTGGTGGAAGTACCAGTGATGATCGGACTGGTGAACGTGGCGTTCTTTTTCCAGAAAAAATATTACGACGGATCGATTTCGTCCAACCCCGCAATGCTTGCCGCTGCGGCAGAAGCCTGCCCGCCAGACCAGAAACTCATAAAATAAAACATGCATCCCGAAGGTTGAAATAACCTTCGGGATGCTCAATGAATTCCGCATGCCTGCCGCTTAGTGGTTTGCAGCGTATCAATAAAATCCTTAACAATGCAGGTACTTCCCGCTCATATATCCGCATGTTTCAATATTCAAGTCTTCAACGACTACAAACTAGTGTATACTAATTTTAGTAAGCTATACCGCTTACGGTTGGAAGACTCATTTCTGCCAGGTGCGTTACAAAACCCTCGTATAGTAACATTCCGCGGCCCCCTGTAATTTCACTCGCATACGCGAGATGATCCCTCCCATACCCCAATCACATTATTAATATCAGCCATGGCGCACTTGCTTAAGGATGTAAAGCCTTAAGCTGAATGTGTTTGGCACTATGAAAGAATCGAAGGGATGACCTATGTTCGATACTATTCTCGCCCCACTGGATGGTTCCCAACTGGCTGACTGCGTTTTACCGCACGTTATAGCCATAGCCCATTCTTTTGACTCAGAGGTTACGCTGCTTCGCATGTTGGAAAAGACTCAGGCAGGCACGTCTGCGCAATTATTCGATCTGGTTAACTGGCAGATCAACAAAACACGGGCAACCCTATATCTGGAAAAAATTAAAGCGCGGTTTCAACGAGAAAAGACTCGAGCGCAGACCGCTGTCATTGAGGGATTGGTCGCAGATGGGATCACAGAATACGCCCACAGTCATGGGATCAAACTGATCGTACTGAGCAGTCACGGGCGGAATGGTTTGACCCGCTGGGGAATCAGCAGTATTACACAAAAAATCATCATGAGCGCACAAACCTCGCTCCTCATTGTCCGGGCACATCAAGATGGGATCCACTCTGACGAATTATCAGAAAGACTGTTGTATAGGCGCATCCTGGTTCCATTGGATGGCTCACAGCGCGCGGAAAATGTTTTGCCGATCGTCACGCAACTGGCGCAGTTTCATAGAGCCCAGATCCATCTTGTGCAGATCATACAAACCCCGGAAATGGCGCGCCAAATGCCGCCGACACGCGAAGATATTGATTTATCAAACCGCATTGTTTCACGAAATCAAGAGGAAGCAGGGCGCTATCTCGAACAGTTGAAGTCGCGCTCCTTCCTGGAAGGTCTCAGCATTCAAATTCATCTGATCACCAGTGACAATACAGCCGTTGCCTTGCATCAATTCGTAGATCAGGAAAATATTGACATGGTTGCGCTGAGCGCGCACGGATATTCGGGGATTCATCAATGGCCTTATGGCAGTATGGCAAACAACTTCGTCCAATATGGCAAAGTACCTCTCTTGATCGTACAGGACTTACCCGCCAAACCAGACCTGGCATCTTCTGACACGCAATCCGGCAATCGCGCAGAACGTTAACTTATGCATAATTCTCCGCAGGCTATTCCATCCGAATCAATTAACCCAGACGCCGATAATCGACTCATAGAATTAGCCCACCAATTGGCAAAAGCACAGGGCGTGACAATAAGTCATGCCCTGGATACAGCAGCGGCACGTTCCAAAGGTACGGACTTGTTGGAATATTTGAAGAGTTGTGATCTTGCCTTGCAAAATGCCAATACTCTTTTTAAATCGGTGCCTGCAAATGACCTTCCGATTTCGCATGCGGGCGAATGGATGCTGGACAATTTTTATCTCGTCAAACAATCCCTGCGCCTCATCGAAGAGGATTTGCCTGTTAGTTTTCTTAACGAGCTGCCGAAATTGAGTGGAACAGCCATGCAAGGATTCCCTCGTATTTTTGCACTCGCGCGTGAATGGATCGAATACAGCCAAAGCCAGCTTGATCTGAATCAAACTGCTGTTTTTATGCTGGACTACCAACAAGTCACACCGCTGACGATCGGTGAACTCTGGGCGCTGCCGATCATGCTGCGTATCGGAATCCTGGAACGACTCGTACATGCCACATCAGAACTGACTGGCATGAAGGTACCCAAGAGTTTGAGTGAAACTACCGGTCAATCCGATTCCCCAACATTGGCGAACGAGACGATCGTAGCCAATTGTTTTCTCAGTCTGCGCCTGCTTGCCGCTACAGACTGGAAGGATATCTTTGAGCAAACCAGTCAGGTGGAACAAATATTACGGGATGACCCTGCGCGGATCTATGCGGGCATGGATTTTGACACCCGCAATAATTATCGCAGTGTCATCGAGGAACTGGCGCGTCATTCAAGTTATAGCGAAAAACAGATTGCATTCACGGCAATTGAATTCGCTCACAGCGCGTTGGATAAAACTCCGCTGCGACAAAAACACGTGGGCTTTTATCTACTGGGAGCAGGCCGCGCTGCGCTTGAAAACAGGATCAGCTATCAGCCGGGATTAAGAACGCGTTTCCAGAATCGGTTGCTCTCATTTCCAACATTCACTTACCTTGGCAGTATCGCCATCTCTTCCCTGCTCCTCCTTTTTGGACTGTTAACGTATGCATTCCTTTCAGGCGGTTCAACTTTCCAACTGATCGTTGTCGGTTTGCTTGGATCTGGATTGGTAGTGGAAGCGGCGATATCGCTTGTGCATTGGAATGTCACACATCGGATTAAGCCTAAAAGCCTGCCACGCATGGATTTTTCAGAAGGTATTCCTTCTGGTAACCGTACCATGGTTGTTGTGCCAACTCTGTTGGAAAGTGTTGGTGAACTTGACCATCTCCTGCAGGAGTTGGAACTTTATTATTTGTCCAATCCCGATCCACTTTTAACCTATGCCCTGCTGACCGATTTCGGGGATGCCCCTGCTGAGAACATGCCGGAGGATGAAGAATTGCTTGCCTTGGCAAGCCTTGGTATTGAAAACATTAACAAAAAATATTTAAAGGCCGTACCGTTTTATTTATTTCATCGTCAGCGTCAATGGAATCCATCCGAAGGGGTTTGGATGGGCTGGGAACGCAAACGCGGCAAACTCGCGGACTTCAATCGCCTGCTGCTTAATTCAGGTGGAACTGCCTACACGACACAAGTTGGGGATACGGGTATTTTATCTGATATTAAATTTGTGATCACGCTCGACGCGGATACTTCCCTGCCGCAGGGCAGCGCGAACCGACTGATCGCCACGCTGGCGCATCCGCTAAACCATGCCGAATTCGCCGCAGATGGACGCTCGGTCGTTGCAGGCTACACTGTGCTGCAGCCGCGGGTTGCCATCAAACCCACCAGCGCAAACCGTTCGCTGTTTTCGCAGATATTTGCGGGGAACTCCGGGTTTGACCTGTACTCCTTCGCCGTCTCGGATGTCTATCAGGATCTGTTCGGCGAAGGGAGTTATGTTGGCAAGGGTATCTATGATGTCGCGGCTTTCGAGCGCAGTCTGGCTGGACAGGTTCGTCAAAATACTTTGCTCAGCCATGACCTATTTGAAGGCATCTATGGACGGGCGGCATTGGTGACAGATATCACCTTATATGAGGAATACCCCTGGCGTTATATGGTGTATGCCCGCCGGCTGCGCCGTTGGATTCGCGGCGATTGGCAATTACTGCCCTGGCTGTTTCCGATCGTCCATACAGAAAAAGGCGTAGGGGTAAATCGTTTATCTATAATCAATATCTGGAAGGTTTTCGACAATCTAAGGCGCAGTCTGTTACCGCCAACCCTGCTAGCGCTGTTCGCTGCTGGCTGGCTTTTCCTACCCGGCTCACCTCTGGTCTGGACGTTGCTGGTGTTGCTGCCTTCTGTAATGCCCATCGCGGCACAGACCTATCAGGATGCCAAATACAGCCTGCGAAGAAGGCTGCCGCTCAAACAATTTCTGAAATCGATTCAACTGCCGCTTGCGCGCTGGTCGTTTGCCATACTTTTCCTGCCATACGAAGCACTACTTATGCTGGGAGCAATCTCTACAACCTTAATTCGTCTGCTCATTGCCCGTAAGAATCTACTGCAGTGGACCACAGCCGCGAACACCGCCCGCGCGTTTGGATCGAATGCGCATTACGAAACATGGCGGGAAATGACCTGGTCATTGGTATTCACTGTTCTTTTAGGGACAACGATTGCTATTTTCAATCCAAGCGCCCTGTGGGCCGCGCTGCCATTTCTGATTGTCTGGCTTTTGGCTCCACGGATCGCGAGCATGATCAGCCGGCCTGTGAGACATACCACCACTCCGCTCTCTGAACCTCAACGCAGACAAGTTCTGCGTTTGGCGCGCCGCACCTGGGCTTTCTTTGAACAGTTCGCCGGCCCCAATGATCATTGGCTGCCCCCCGATCATTTTCAAGAAACTCCGCGCGGAAGTGTGGCGCATTACACCACGCCGACCAATATTGGTCTGTTATTGGTTTCAACATTATCCGCATACGACTTGGGCTACATGGGACTTTTTGAACTGGCAGTTCGTTTGCGTTCGACGTTTGAAAACATGGATAAGCTGGAGCATTATCGCGGTCATCTTCTAAACTGGTACGACTCACAAACACTGACAGCGCTGCCTCCCCGCTACATTTCCACAGTTGATAGCGGCAATCTGGCGGCGTGCCTGATCACGCTTAAGCAGGGCTGCCTTACCCTGCCTGATGCTTCTTTGATGGACAACAAACGCTGGCAGGGACTGCTCGTGATCCTGGATATTCTGGCAGAGGCCTTGCAGGCGCTGGAAAAAAATAATCCGCACGCATCCATAGAATCTTTCGAAGTTGAATTGACCAGTATTTATGAGCGCGTCAGCGCCATCCAGAACCAGCCATCAATGTGGATGATGACCCTTGTCTGGCTCTCAGGCGAGGGCTGGGAAAGAGTCTCGCATCGTTTGATGGAACTGCTTGAGAGTCACCCCAATCTCAAATCCGAATCCCTGACCGATCTCCAACTTTACCTCGACCTGATGCAGCATCACCTGCAGGACATGCGGCACAGCTTGGATCTATTCGCGCCCTGGCTCCGCAGCATGGATAATGCGCCTGTGTCCCAAATACCCGCCTGGCAGGATTTTCGTGAAAGCCTGCCGCTTGAATTACCAACGCTAAAAGAAGCGGGCGCTTTATATGTGCGGATCAAATCCGCATTGAATATTTTCAAAGCGCAGATGCAGGATGAGACTTCGCGGGATTGGTGTCAAAAATTGGATGACGATCTATCAACGGCCAGGATGACCGTGACACCTTTACTGATCGGGTTTCAAGAGTTAGCGGATCATGCCCACACCGCTCTGATCAATATGGATTTTCGCTTTTTATTTGATGAGCGCCGTCAGGTGTTCCATATTGGCTACAACGCCAGCACAGAAAAACTGGACCCGAGTTTCTATGACCTGCTTGCCTCTGAAGCGCGGATTGCCAGCTTAATCGCGATCGCAAAAGGTGATGTGCCGCACAGCCATTGGCAGCATCTCGGGCGGCCTGTAACAAAGGTGAACGGCAAGCAGGTTTTGCTCTCATGGAGCGGCACTATGTTCGAATATTTAATGCCGACCCTGTTCACGAAAAACTATATCGGCACATTTCTTTCAGACAGCTGTTATGCTGCGCTTGATGCGCAGGTGGATTTCTCCAAGGAAAGGGAGGTTCCCTGGGGCATTTCCGAATCAGGATATTTTGCTTTTGATGCAAATCAGAACTATCAGTATCAGGCGTTTGGTGTTCCGGACCTTGGATACAAACGCGATTTGCCCGATGATCTGGTAATTACCCCGTACGCGTCTCTGCTAGGACTTTCATTACAGCCGCAGACCGTGCTCAAGAATATGAAGCATCTGGAAGAATTGAAAATGCTCGGACGTTTTGGACTTTATGAAGCGCTCGATTATACAAAGACTCGCCAATCAGACGGGCAGGCCTATGCCATTGTGAGATCCTACATGGCGCATCATCAGGGCATGATCCTGGTGGCGGCCTGCAATTATTTATCAAACGATGTCATGGTGCGGCGCTTCCACGCGGATGAACATATTCAAAGTGTGGAACTTCTGCTTCAGGAAAAAATTCCGCAGAACCCGCCGATCGAATACCCGCATCCCGATGATCCGTCGGATCTGCCGGAGGGGATTCGGCTCGTCAGCAGTGAGCCGTGGCGAGTCCCAGTGGACAGTCCCATGCCGCTAGTGCATGTACTTTCCCAAGGTGAATCCAGTGTGCTGATCACCAACGCCGGCAGCGGCTACAGTCAATGGCACGAATTCGCATTGACCCGCTGGCACGCCGACGCGACACTCGACCAGTGGGGCACGTGGATCTATTTGCAGGACCGAGAGAGCGGAGCGCTCTGGTCAACGACCAATCAACCCATTGGATGCGCGCCGGAACAGCAGGAAGTCATGTTCTATCCGCATAAGGTTGAATTCCAGCGTTGGGATCAAGGCATCTCTCTGCGTACCGGCGTCACCATCAGTACCGACGGAGTCGAGATTCGCCGCGTGAACATTTTGAATGACAGCAATTCTCCACGCCGTTTGAAGTTGACCAGTTACGGCGAAGTAGTGCTGGCGGCACAGTCTGCTGACCGTCGTCACCCGACCTTCAACAAACTTTTTATCGAGAGCGAATATCTGCCCAATGAGAATGCGCTTTTGTTCCAGCGCCGCCCACGCTCCGCAGATGAAAAAAAAGTTGTGCTAATCCATGCCATGGTCATCGAAGCCGGGCGCAAAGTGACTGGCGAATATGAAAGTGACCGCGCCAAATTTCTGGGCAGGTCACAAACCATGCACACTCCGCAGGCGTTGAATAGATCCAAAGGCCGTCTTTCAGGCACTACCGGCGGAACCCTTGACCCAATCTTTTCACTGGCGCAAAAAATTGACCTGAAGCCGCACGCTAAAACGCGGGTCACATTTCTAACACTGGCCGCCCCCACGCGCGCCGAAGCTCTGGAGAAATTATCCCGTTACCGCAGCGGGCAATCCATTCACCGCGCCTTTGATGACGCGCGCGCCCGCAGTGACCGTGAATTGCTCGAACTTGGCTTGAACGCCTTTGCGGTAGAAAATATTCAGCGTCTCTTATCTGCATTGCTTTATCCGACTGGAACCCTGCGCGCTGCGCCGCATATTCTCGCTCAAAACCAAAAGGGACAATCCGGTTTATGGGCATTTGGTATCTCGGGCGACTTCCCGATCCTAATGGTGCGTGTCCGCGACGGCGAAACGCCCTTGCTGCGTGAAGCCTTGCAAGCTTTCAGCTACTGGCGCGGTCATCATGTCACGATCAATTTGATCATCCTGAACGATCAGGATACAGGCTACGCCCTTGACCTGCACAATGCCATCCTTCGTCAGATCCGCCGCATGGGTGCGGAGGGTTCGTTGAATCAACGCGATGGGATCTTTGTGCAGCGTACCGATCAGCTCGGACAAGCTGATAAGATATTATTTGAAACTGTAGCGGGTGTTATTTTGGATGAAAAGGGCGGGACACTGGCTGACCACGCTCTGCGTTTAATCGTTCAATCAACGCGACTGCCGCAGTTCACCGCATCACTCTCCGCGATGCTTGACCCTGAGCCGACAGTTTCACTTGCCCTGCCGGATGGCTTGCAAATAGGTAACGGTCTCGGCGGATTCAGCCCTGATGGCAAAGAGTACGTCATCCATCTCAAGCCTGGACAGCGCACACCGCAACCATGGGTAAATGTGATCGCAAATCCGAAATTCGGTTTTCTGGTTTCCGAATCAGGCCTGGGCAGTACCTGGGCAGAGAATAGCGGTGAAAATCGATTGACTCCCTGGCGCAATGACGCGGTAACAGATATGCCCGGCGAAGCAATTTACATACGCGATGAAGAGACCGGGTTGGTCTGGTCGCCCACCCCCATGCCCGCCGGTGCTGCTACCACGCATGTGATTCGGCATGGGGCGGGCTATTCGATCTTCGAAAGTCAGAGTCACGGGCTTAATCAAAACATGCGGGTGTTCGCTGCAGCTGATGCGTCGGTCAAAATTGTGGAGCTGCGTTTGCAAAACCTGTGGGACCGTCCGCGGCGCGTTACGGTCACTTATTACTTGGAGTGGGTACTCGGCACAACGCGGGACACGAATCAAGCCCATATCATGCCGGAGTTTGTCGCGGATGAAAATGCCCTGCTTGCAGTTAATCATTTCAACAGCGAGTTTGGCGAACGCGTGGCATTTCTGGCGTCCAATAAAAAGCCGCATAATATCACCACCGACCGCACAGAATTTTTGGGGCGCATGGGAAGTATGCGCGCTCCCGCAGCGCTCGGACGCATTGGATTGGACAGCTCGGTCAACGCCGGTGTTGACCCGTGCGCGGTCATTCAACTGCATGTGGACCTCACGCCCGGTGCAATGGAAGAAGTCTTTTTCCTGATCGGGGAGGGCAGGGATCGGGCCGAGAGTCTGGCGTTGATCGGACAGATCCAAACCGGGGCGGAGGTGGATGCGATCTGGAAGTCCGTTCAACTTCAATGGGATGACATCCTGAATGCCATCGTGGTCGAAACTCCTGATGCGGGCATGAACCTAATGCTTAATCGCTGGCTTATGTATCAAACCATGGCCTGTCGTTTATGGGGGCGCACTGCGCTGTATCAATCGAGCGGAGCGTTTGGATTCCGCGACCAGCTGCAGGATGTCATGGCGCTTTTGCATACCCGACCTGACCTTGCACGCGCGCAAATTTTGGAAGCGGCGCGGCATCAATTCGAGGAGGGCGATGTCCTGCATTGGTGGAATCCACCGGCCGGGCGCGGAGTACGCACGCGCTTTTCAGATGACCTGCTCTGGCTGCCGTATGTCACAGCGGAGTATGTTTCCGCCACTGGCGACGAATCTATTTTGAGCGAGAAAATTCCATTCCTAAATGGTGACCCGCTCAAACCAAATGAGGCGGAACGATATACGCAGTACGAATCAACAAGCGATCTGGCGACGCTTTACCAGCACTGCCGGCGCGCGCTCGAAAAAGGGAGTACATCCGGCAAGCATGGCCTGCCTTTGATGGGCGGCGGCGACTGGAACGATGGCATGAACCGTGTCGGCATGGCGGGACGCGGTGAGAGTGTCTGGCTTGGCTGGTTCCTGCACACCACGCTTCAACGGTTTGCATCATTGATGGTATTGATGAATGACGATCCTGCACCTTTCCTTGAACAAGCCGCGAAGTTATCTCGATCCATTGAGACTCAAGCATGGGACGGCGAATGGTATCTGCGCGCTTACTATGATGACGGCTCGCGCCTGGGGTCGCATGAAAATATTGAATGTCAGATCGATTCGATCGCGCAATCGTGGGCGGTCTTGTCGGGTGCGGCAGATTCGTCACGCGCATTACAGGCAATGGAATCCGTGAATGGCAAACTGGTCAAACAAACCGAGCAAATGATCCTGCTCTTTACCCCGCCCTTTGACAAGTCAATGCATGACCCCGGTTACATCAAAGGCTATTTGCCGGGTGTGCGCGAGAACGGCGGGCAGTATACGCACGCTGCCATTTGGACCGCCTGGGCATTTGCCAAACTCGGGCAGGGAGACCGCGCCATGCATCTCTTCGGTATGTTGAATCCCATCCATCACGCGGATACACCCGAGAAAGTTGTGCGCTACAAAGTGGAACCTTACGTGATCGCCGCTGATATTTATAGTGTGTTTCCGCACATCGGCCGGGGCGGCTGGACTTGGTACACGGGCTCCTCGGCCTGGATGTATCGCCTGGGCATTGAAGCCATTCTTGGGGTTACGCGAGTCGGGGATGCGCTGAATATCAATCCGTGCATTCCGCGTGATTGGCCGGGCTATACATTGGATTATCGTTTTGGCACTACCCATTACAAGGTCAGTGTGGAGAATCCAGGCAATATCAATCAAGGTGTTTTGCAGGTTATTCTGGATGAAAAACTGCTGATCGGGAAACTGATCCCGCTTATAAATGACGGTTTTCCGCATGAAGTGCGGATTGTAATGAAACAATCATTATCAAAAGACGTACAATGAATTTGGAGTTCGAAATGAAATCAAGTCAATCTATTCTAAAGGAAGATGAAACACAAAAAAAGATAACCCTGCATTGAGCGAGGTGATCGAGAAAAATATACGCACGATCATTCATCTGCGCACAAAAGCCGCACGTGAGTGCAACTTACAGGGACGAATTGCTGATGTGATCACCTTCTTTTCTGGACGGCTGATCTTTGTGTATGTGCATATCGTCTGGTTCGGAGTTTGGATCGTTTTGAACGCCGGATGGTACGGCCTGCGCGCATTTGACCCGTTCCCGTATGGGTTATTGACCATGATCGTTTCACTAGAGGCGATTTTTCATTCAACATTCGTGCTTATCAGCCAAAACCGCTTGAGCGAAGAGACTGAACGCCGAGCTAACTTGCATTTACATATTGGCCTGTTGACCGAACACGAATTGACACGAGTTTTGCAAATGCTTGATGCGATTCAGGACAAATTGAATATCGTGGATCACGCAAATAGCGATCTGGCGGATCATGAAATGGAAACCAAAGCGGAAGACGTGCTGGCTGAAATACACCGTCTTCAAGATATTGAACTTGGAAAAAGGTAATGCTTATGAACAAAGACCCAAACCTATTATCATCTAAAGAGAACAAAGACACATACCAAAATATTTTTGAATCAGTTGTTGACGGATTGATCATCAGTGATTTGGAAACTGGTCTGGTGCTCGAAGCCAATCCTGCGGCTTGTATGATGCATGGTTTCCCGTTGGCAGAATTCATCGGAAAACAATTGACAACATGCATACACCCTGACAGCCAATTTGTGTTTAGCGACTCTATTCAGGAGCTTCGGTTGGACGGTCTGCTCGATGTTCAGGTGCTGGATGTGCATCGCGATGGCACAACTTTTTTCGCAGTATGGCGCGGAACGGAGTTCACGTATCAAGGACGGGCCTGCATGCTTGGGGTCGTTCGTGATGTCAGCAAACGCATCCAGATCGAACAATTGCTCAGCCAGCGGGTTGAGATCCGCACGAATGAGCAGGCCACCCTTTTGGAGATCTCCTATATCTTGGCTTCCACACTGGAACTCCAGCCGGGGTTGATCCTCGACCAATTGCGCAAGATCATCGAGTATGCCCATGGCGGGCTGTTCGCGTTGAAAGATTCTGCCTTGATCACCCTGGCAATGCGGGGGACGCACTCGCTGGAAGAATTCGAGCCGATCCACATTCCCTTGAATGCCCCTGAGACTTTGACGGTATTGTTCAACCGGCATCGTCCCATTCGAGTCGCAGATGTGCGGAGCGATGATCCGCAGGCGCAATTTCTGCGTTCACTTCTGGAGGATAGGGCAAGTATATTGCTTGAGGGAATGCAATCGTGGATGTGGGTGCCGCTGGCTGTCAGAGGTCGTATCATCGGCGGCGTGGGTGTGGCGCACGATAAGCGCGATTTTTTCACAGCCCACCACGCTGATCTGGCTCTTAGTGTTGCCAATCAGGCCGCCATCACCATGATCAACTCTGAACTATATGGACAGGCCCAAGCGCTCGCGGTATTGGAAGAACGACAGCGTTTGGCGCGCAATCTGCACGACGCTGTCAATCAGTCCCTATTTTCGGCGGGATTAATTGCCGAAGTGTTGCCGCGCTTGTGGGATCGCGATCAAGACGAAGCGCGGCGTTCGCTCATTGACCTGCGCAAGTTGACCCGCGGAGCCATGGCGGAGATGCGCGCACTGCTGGCGGAACTGCGTCCCTCCACGTTGATCGATTCGGATCTGGGCGACCTGCTCCACCAGCTGGGGAGCGCCATCGAAGGCCGCACCAACCTGCCCGTTGATCTGACCGTTCCGAAAGAGTTGACTCTGCCCGCCGAAGTGCAAGTCGCTTTTTACCGTATCTGTCAGGAAGCACTGAGCAACATCGCCAAACATGCAAAAGCTGGCAAGGTCGTCATGGAGGTAAGGCAGGATGATGCGGTCGTGGAAATGCGTATTTTCGATGACGGCCAGGGGTTTGATGTTGAACATAAGATTTCAGGCCATTATGGTTTGGGGATGATGCGCGAACGCGCGGAAGCCGCCGGCCTGCTGTTGATCATTGCAAGCCAGCCTGCTCAGGGTACTGAGATCAAGATCTGTTGGACGAAAACACCCACACTTAAGATATTTGACAAGGAGACATTATGACAAACTCTTTCCCCAACCCCATTCGGGTTATGCTCGTTGATGATCACGCCATGGTACGCAGGGGATTGGCTACCATCTTGAAAATTTTTGATGATTTTGAGCTGGCGGGGGAAGCAGAGAACGGTCTTGCCGCTGTCCAACTGTGCGATAAGACTGTTCCGGATGTGGTGTTGATGGACATGGTCATGCCTGAAATGGACGGGGCAAGCGCGACACGTATCATTTGTGAGAAATACCCGCAAGTGCAGGTGATCGCGCTATCCAGTTTCAAGGAAGGCGATCTGGTTAAGAACGCGCTGGAGGCTGGGGCGATCGGTTTCTTAATGAAAGATGTCTCTGCGGATGAACTGGCGCGCGCGATCCGCGCTGCACACGCCGGCCGCGCCACGCTCTCACCGGCTGCCGCGCAAGCGTTGGTTGATACTGCGAATCAACCGCCCACGCCCGGCCTGGACTTAACCGAACGCGAGCGTGAAGTGCTGGCTCTGATGGTGGAAGGTTTGAATAACACGCAGATCGCGGGCAAGTTGACCGTCAGCCCGTCCACGATAAAATCGCATGTCAGCAATGTGCTCGCCAAGCTGGGCGTTGCCAGCCGCACCGAAGCGGTGACACTGGCGCTGCGTAACCGGATTATTTCGTAACCAAATGACAGTCACTTTCGTGCTACCGTCTCCCCCAAATGGCGGAGACAAACACACCCCAGCCGATGGATGCGGCTGGGGTGTGTTTGTTATATGATGAATTGATGATTGGTATTGTGCTCCAATCACGCTGGAATTCATAAATTTGCTGGAGGTATAAAAATGGAAATCCCACTGCAAGCCAAAGTGGAATGTACGGACGGTATTTGCGGGGTATCAGTCTATGTGCTGATCAACCCGGTTAATGACAAGGTCACCCACCTGGTGGTGAGAGGCGATACTTCTCCCAACACCCAGTATATCGTGCCTGTTGATTCTGTGAAGGAAACCATCGCCAACACGATCCGTCTGACCTGCAGCAAGGTCGAGTTGGAGAAGATGGCTCCGTTCATTCAAACTGAATTCGTTGAAGAGAAAGTGTTGGATTATGCGGGCTATCGCGGCGGAATATCCGGTCTGGGGTCGTATTTCTATATGCCTTATGTTACTTCTGAGATCATGGTGCCGGTCACTGTCGAGAATCAACAGATCCCTGCCGGAGAATTGGCCGTGCATCGCGGCACCCGCGTAGAAGCGACCGATGGTTACGTGGGCCGCGTGGATGAATTCGTGGTCAACCCCGATAGCGGCCACATTACGCATCTGGTGATGAGACAGGGACATTTGTGGGGCGAGAAGGACGTGATCATCCCGATCTCTGCAAAGGAAGATACCGGCGACGATACCCTGTTCCTGAATATTGACAAACATCAGATCGAATCTCTGCCGACTTTCCCAGTACACAGACGTTGGTCTTGACACGAACAACATGGATCAAAATTCATTGCTCAAAGTATTCACAAGGAGATCGTTATGAAAAAGCAGGCAGGTTTATGGGTTGATCATCGCAAGGCCGTGATCGTTCTTATCACAGAGGCGGGGGAAGAGATCAAAACCATCACTTCAAACATGGAGAAACGTGTACGTTTCACAAGCGGTACAGGCTCGGAGGATGGCTCCTCGGAAGACGTACGAGACCGCCAATTTGAAAACCATCTCAATACTTATTATGAAGAGATAATTGCGGTCATTCGTGAAGCGGACTCGATCAAGATATTTGGTCCTGGTGAAGCAAAAGGCGAGCTGGTAAAACGGATCGAGCTTGAAGGACTTAAGGCGCACATCCTTTCCGTTGAACCTGCCGACAAAATGACCGATCATCAGATCCTGGCAAAAGTGCGGGAACGTTTGCCGATCTAGCAGGTTCTTTTCAATAAAACTTAATATCAGAATTTCTTCGCCATTATCGCAACCCAAAAGATCATATGGAAATCATAACCGAGCCGTCTTCATCACTACATCTCGCCAATACCAGTGAGACCTTGGAGGAATCGGTCACCGCACTTAATCGAGTACTTGAATTGAATCCAGAAGATATCGATGCGCGGCAAAGGCTTTATGAAACTATGCAGAAAATCCTGAGAAAAGATGCCTTCCTTGCTTATGTGGGGGAGACTGACGTTAATTACAAAGTCCGTACCTTTGAAGAATTTCAATTCATTCATCCCAAAAACCGGGCAATGGCAGAGCTTTTTCCGCCCCAAAACTCTCCTCCCGCACAAACAGCCACCCACTGGCTGGGTTTGGCTGTCGTCGGACTGATCCCAGCCGGCTTGGGCACACTGATCATCTCTCCGCTGGCGATGATCGCCGCCATACAATTACTACGCCGGCCCATCCAGGCAATTGATCGCCGCCGCGCATGGATCGTCATGATCGGCGCGTTCATATTATGGTTGATCGCACTGATATTTTTTTTCATTCTTTTTCTTCATCTGGCGTAAAACTTAATGCTGACAAGATTCCTGGCCCTTTCAGCCCTCTGGCTGATCATAAGTTCGGTCGTTACATTATTTTTGGGCACTCGCTTCAAACATGGCAATAAATTAAACGGATTCCTCTGGCTGTTGACTGTGATTGTGTTTGGGGATCTATGGGCGGTATTCACCTTTGGGGAGCCGAATGAAGTCTTGATGCTCAGTCTGGCGGCTATGCTGTTGGGGAGTGTCTGGATTCTCCTGCTCCCGAACTGGAATTGGTTTGGACAAACGACCTGGACAATGAGCGTACTTTCGTCCGCATTGTATATCACATACAGTTTTGCTGTGACGGCCTTTACTCCGCTGAACCCGCTAAGTTTCCTGTTCTCATTAATTTTGTTTTCGGCAGAATTACTTGCGATCGGACTTTCTTTATCGTACACCTTTGAAATGCTGGATGTTTGTACACGCTTCCATTGGAATCACGTGGCCGGTCCCGCGCAACCTGTTAGCGGATACATCCCGAAGGTTTCGCTGCAAGTACCGGCTTATAACGAACCTCTGGAAGTGGTAGAAGCCACATTACGGACTTTGGCGAAAATAAATTATCCCAATTTTGAAGTGCTATTGATCGATAACAATACCCCGGATGAGGCCACCTGGCGCCCGCTGGAATCGCTTTGTAAGGAATTGGGTCCTCACTTTAAATGCCTTCACCTTGATAAATGGCCTGGATATAAATCCGGCGCATTGAACTTTGCCCTCACGCAAACTGACCCTGAGGCTGAGATCATTGCGATCATAGACGCCGACTATCAAGTCCAGCCGAATTACTTAAGCGAACTCATTCCATACTTCGTTGATCCAAGGGTCGCCTTTGTCCAGACACCGCAGGACTATCGCGACTACAAGGGCAATCCATTTTTAGAAGCCTGTTATGACGCATACAAATATTTTTTCGAAGTCTCCATGCCTTCGAGGAATGAACATAATGCAATTATCTTTTGCGGCACGATGGGATTGATCCGCAAATCTGTGGTGGAGGAAATTGGCGGATGGGATGAGTGGTGTATCACAGAGGATGCCGAGGCGAGCCTGCGCATCCTCAAGCTGGGATATAGGTCCATCTATATTAATCAATCCTATGGACACGGCGTCATGCCATTGAATTTTGAAAGCTTGAAGAAACAGCGTTTTCGCTGGTGTTTTGGCGGAATCCAGGTCTTACGCAAGCATTGGGAATCGCTGATGCCCTGGGCTCATTGGGTGGATCCAAAGAATCAATTAACAGCAGCTCAGCGTTATTATTATCTTTTATCAAGCCTGCAATGGTTCAATGAATTTATCACAATGGGATTTACCACGATGCTTGTCATCAGCAGCATCGCCAGCATGTTGGGGTGGGATGCGGGTGTCAGGCCTTTGGCGGGGGCGGTTGCAGTTGTTCCACTGGTCTTTCTTATCCTTGGACTGGGGCGGTTCTTATGGGCATTGCGCTACAGGTTGCACCTGACCTGGACGCGGGCATTGCTCGCGATGGGAAGTTTCTTTAGTCTGAGCTGGGTCGTGACCCTGGCCAGCATTCAGGGACTGATCCAACCGCGCGGCGTGTTCCTGCGGACATCCAAATCAAAGGGAGCCTCGAACCTGTTGCGAGCGCTGGTTGTCACTCAGTGGGAGACCGGTATTGGCATCGCCTGCGGTTTGACAGGGTTGTTCCTGGCGCTTAGCAGGCCACCCTTCGAAGGCTGGCTTACCGTCATATTCCTGTTTTGGCAGATGAGTTTGTATCTGGCAGCTCCCGCATACAGCCTGCTCAGTGAGCGCGGCGGCAAGCCGGTCCTTGTGACAAGCCCTGGCGATATTGATGGAAGAGTTATCGCAGAGACTCAAGCCGCTCGCTGGTCAGCGGCGCTGGCAACCTTGCTGTTAATTGGTTTTTTTATGTTCCGTCTATTACCGCAGCCAACCGAAACACCAAATTATGCAAGATTGGCCCCGGCTGAATTAAAACCAGAGAAGATTTTTAAAGTTCACCCGGTCAAGGGCAATCAAGGAAAACCAGATAAACCTGCGAAACCGCCCAAAGAACCAAAGAAGCCTAAAAAACCGCGAATACAAAATCGCCATCAAACGGTTCACAAATTTGGTGAAGACCACTGGCAAGCCAGGCTCGGATAAACAAATTAATTTCCATAGAGTGAAAATATGTTTCGTAATTTCAATTTTCGTTTATTAATAATCTCTTTCCTGGGCATTGCGCTGATGCTTGGCATTCTATCCACCCAGGTTTCGCCCACTCAAATTATGCCTACTCACATCGTATCTACTCAGCCTACCCAAACTTCTTCCACCCAGATTTCCCCAACCAGCAGCACACCATGGCTATCCATATCCGGTCGTGATATCAAAGACCCCGATGGGAAGACTGTCATCCTGCGGGGAGTTTCACTTGTGGATATTTCAGTCGCAAACTCACGCACGCGCAATGCCAGCCTGTTGATCGATATGGCAACCGATAACGCCAATGGATGGTACGCGCGCGTCATTCGCCTGCCGGTATATCCAAACGCAATTGACGGACAGCCCGGCTGGATCGCCGATCCCGACGGATACTTCACAAAGCATCTTGATCCCGCCGTTCAACACTGCATCAGCAGGCAGGTCTATTGCATCATCGATTGGCATTATATTAAAGACTATAACTCGCAGGGTGTGGACACGGCCACGCGCGCTTTTTGGATTTATGTCGCGCCAAAATATGCCGACTCGCCCAATGTGATCTTTGAACTTTATAACGAGCCGATCTACCCCGATGACTGGCGCGCCTGGAAAAAGACCGCCCAGCCCTGGGTGGATGTTATCCGCACTAACGCGCCGAAGAATCTGATCCTGGTCGGCGGCCCGCGTTGGTCACAGAATGTTTCTGAAGCGGCGGCCGATCCCTTCAGCGGCGGGAATCTGGTTTATGCAGCACACATCTATCCCGAGCACGGCGGCGCGAACATTTGGGATTCCTGGTTTGGGGATAGCTCAAAAACAGCGCCCTACTTCATCACGGAATGGGGCTGGCAGCAGGGCGGCAATCTCCCCACCAGCGGAACCAAGTCAGGGTTTGGTGTTCCATTCAGCGCCTATCTTGATTCAAAGGGCGTGAGTTGGACGGCCTGGGTCTTTGATGATTTTTGGCAGCCGATGATGTTTGATACAAGCTGGAACCTGCTTGGCGGTGAGAACTATATGGGGCAGTTTACCAAGGATCTTCTTTTCCAGCATCGCAACATTGACCAGCCTGATGGCGGTAGTGACCTGAGTGCTGTCAATACACCAGTTGATCAAATAGCCATCCTCACCCCCACACCAAATGGTCCAATAAACACACCAGTCAGCACTAGCGATTTGAAAGTGCAGCTGATCACAGGCGGCACTGATAATCAACAGCAATCTACATTTCACTACCTGATCAGGAATAACGGCTCCGGCGCACAGTCAAAAATTTCTGTGCGGATCTACTTCACGATTGACGCGTCTCAGCCTGCGGCCAGTTACGTGCTGGAAAAATATTACGATCAATCCGGGGCGGCTAACGTTACAGGTCCGACCCTCGCATCTGGTTTCACCTATTATTTCACGGTCAACTATGGGACAGCAACGCTCGCCGCCGGCGCTGATTGGGAATATCATACTACTCTGCGGCTGAACGACTGGGGGGACAACTTTAGCGGTACAAATGACTGGTGGCACACGAACGACGCACTTCCCGCCACTTACATCGATTGGAACAACTTGCCTGCTTACATAAATGATTCCCGCGCTTGGGGTAGTGAGCCCGCCGCTCTTCAAGGTCAATAATGTTCAAAAAAAATTATCAAGGGTACCGCGTGTCTGGGATGAACGATCACATTCTTTCTTTACGATCACTGCCTGAATGTTATGAAGAAGTCCTGTCCTGGAAAGTGACGGGGAATCGATTTTCCGCCTACCTACTACGAGACCGTCACTTTGCTTCCATCTCCCCCTGGGCCTTGTAACATGATTACCTGCCGAATGTTTGTCCTTGTTCGAGAGGCTGACTGGTCCTCAGTAAAAGAGAACACCGGAAAATGGAGATGAAATTATGCAAAAATTAAAAGATTCAGAACTTCGCTACCGACGCCTGTTTGAAGCGGCTCAGGACGGAATATTAATTTTGGATGCCACAACGGGTAGGATCGAGGATGTGAATCCATATTTAATAAAAATGCTTGGTTATTCGCGCGAAGAATTTGTAAAGAAGAAACTCTGGGAAGTTGGCGCGTTCAAAGATATTAAAGCCAGTCAGGATGCCTTTGAAGCATTGCAGGATAATGAATATATTCGCTATGAAGATTTGCCGCTCAAATCAAAAGACGGCAAAATGGTCGAAGTGGAGTTTGTCAGTAACGTGTATTTTGCGGGCGGCGAAAAAGTGATCCAATGCGACATCCGCGACATCACAGACCGCAGGCTTGCGGAGACTCGCGCTCAATTGGCGAATAATGAACTTTTACTTCTGGTGGATGAACTCCAAAGCCGTGACCGGGAAATGCAACTGCTCAATCAAATGAATGACCTGCTGCAATCCTGTATGACACATGCAGAAGCCTATCAAGTAATTACCCAGACTGCGGTTGAATTATTTCCAGGATTGAATGGATTTTTCGCAATCTTGAATGATAGTGATCAGCAGCTTAAAGTGGTTGTACATTGGGGCGCTGAAGTACTTCTTATGGAACCTGCTTTATTATCGGGGGATTGTTGGGCGCTGCGGCGCGGCCAATTGCACAAAGTTGTTAATCCAGAGACTGATCTGTTGTGCAATCATTTTTCTCATCCGCCTCAGGCCGGCTACCTTTGCCTGCCATTGATGGTTCAGGGGAAGGCATTGGGTGTATTTTGCCTTGTTAGCAGTGCAACCCAGACTGACAGACAAAAAGTCAGCCGTCAGCAATTGGCGATATCAGTCAGCGAATCGATCAAGCTCTCCCTTTCCCATTTGAAACTGCGTGAAGAACTACGTTATCAGGTTTTCCATGATCTGCTGACCGGTTTGTTTAACAGACGTTACCTGGACGAGACTTTACCACGCGAACTACATATGGCTCAGCGGCGGAACACTCCATTATGTGTTGTGATGCTTGACGTCGATGGCTTTAAACAATTTAACGATTCTTTTGGGCATGCGGCTGGAGATGCGAAATTACGTGATTTTGGAAACCTCCTGCGCGAGCGGCTGCGCAAAAGCGATATTTCATGCCGCTATGGAGGGGATGAATTTGTCCTCATTCTGCCAGATTCATCCATTGCAGACACGCAGGAACGGGTGGAGCAGATCCGCATCTTTCTCAAAGGGATTCAGCAGATTCAGTATGGAAAAGAGGCCGCGGGCAGGATAACTTTATCGGCGGGCATCGCATGTATGCCTGAGCATGGAATGACCGAAAATGAATTGCTGAAAGCGGCTGATGAAGCCTTATATTCTGCAAAAAATGACGGGCGCGACAGAAGTGTTGTTTACCAGTTGAAAATTTCCTGACAGCCTCCCCCAAGTGGCGGAGACGAAAACAGCCCGTTCGGTGGATGCGGCCGGGGTGAGCTGGTTGTATGATGAATTGCCAAAGTGTTTATTCTCAAAAAGTGGAGATGGTATCGTGCAAAACCTAAAAGATTCAGAGCTTCGTTACCGCCGGCTGTTTGAATCTGCACAGGATGGGATCTTAATTCTGGATGCCAAAACAGGCATGATCGAGGATGTCAATCCATATTTAATAAAAATGCTGGCCTATTCGCGCGAAGAATTCGTGAAAAAAAACTTTGGGAAGTCGGCGCATTCAGAGATATCAACGCTAGCAAGGAAGCCTTTGAAGCATTACAGGAGAATGAGTTCATCCGTTACGATGACCTGCCGCTCAAGACAAAGGATGGGCGCCTGATCCAGGTGGAATTCGTCAGCAATGTGTATTTGGTGGGCAATGAAAAAGTGATTCAATGCAATATCCGTGACATTACCGAGCAACGACGAGCGACAGTCGCCCTGGAGGCGAGCGAAAAGAAATATCACGATCTCGTGAATCAAAGCCCTGACGGTATTTTCATTATTGAATTATCGGGGAAGATATTGACCGTCAATAAAATCATGTGTAAGGAACTGGGATACAACGAGGAAGAATTTCTTTCCATGAATATTCGGGACATTATCCCGCAGCAATATTTGGATCAATACCGCAAAAGACTGGCAAAAATCCTGGCAGGTGGAAATTTTGAAGAATCCGCAGAATACGCGGTGCGGGGGAAAGATGGGAAAGTACACTATGTGGAAGTGCTATCAACGCCGCACTATAACGGTACAAATATCATCGGATTTCAGGGAACCGCTCATGACGTC
>Ga0268298_10000685_pt1 | contig 42952 bp, 38 predicted proteins | sample WWTPWeurt_MetaG_FD_194462 | JGI IMG/M metagenome (GOLD analysis project Ga0268298, IMG submission 194462) | Activated sludge microbial communities from WWTP in Nijmegen, Gelderland, Netherland - WWTP Weurt | ecosystem: Engineered > WWTP > Aerobic digester > Activated sludge | place...
GAAAGCTCTCCGCATTTTTTTTCAGAAAACGCAGCAATGCCCAGATCTGCAGTTAGAGATTCTGCGTGAGGTGCCTGATCTCCATCTATTTCTTCTAATAAAGAGACAAGCTCTCGCACGCGAAGATTGTCCGGGAATTCCGGAATCTGTGGCATGTAGCCGCATCGCCTGACCAGTGTTTGCCTGGAGTGCGGATACGGATGCCCGTCCACGGAAATCACCTCTGGATTGTCAGGCAGAACCAGACCCAGGAGTGACTTGATGAGAGTGCTTTTGCCCGAACCATTGGGCCCGAGCAGGGCAAAGCAAGCACCGGTCGATATCTTCAGACTGACGTCGTGAAGAACTCTTTGCTTTCCGTAATGCTTGTTTAACTCCTGAATTTCTATTCGCATGATCAATGACTCTGGGGCCTGAGCATAGGCGATGAATCTTTCAAATCTACCGGAGTGATCACAGGAAATACTCTTTCAGCTACTTCTAAAAATTCCACAACAGGAGAACTGAGCAGCATGATCAATACAGAATACTGATTCACCCAGTAGCCAAAGATGGCAACTGGTCTGTACGGCACATCCCCAATTCCATTCTTGTCCAGGTCATACCCGGTATACCTGGACCAGTAGTTGCCTTCAAACGTGTTGGAAGCGTCCCGCGAGTTCGTGCCCACGTCAAAAACATTCTCTTCAAAATCGTTTTGCTTGAATACATTGTCGTCCGCACTCCCGAGAATGCGAAGGGCCCATCCATTGCGACGAATCAGATTCAGCCGAAACTCATCACGCGTGGCTCCTTCCATGTAGACTGCAACGGTATTGCCGGAGAAGATATTCTTTGTGAACTCACTGTCCTGAATGTCCTTGAGCAAGAGTCCGTACGCCGCAAAGCCCAGGCTCTTTTCAAAATGGTTTTCATGCACCTTTAGATGACGAGAGTACATCAAAGCGCAACCGGTCGGGTTATCCTGGAATAGATTGTTTGCAAAGTCATTGTCATGCGAAAACATGAAATGCATGCCGTAGCGAAGATTGTGGTACACTTTGTTTGATTCAATCTGCATCAACGTGGCAAACTCAAAATAAAGACCATCCCTATGCCCTGAGACATCGTTTCCAAAAACCTGAATGTGTTCTACTGAATAGAGATGAACTCCATTTCCTGCGGTGATTTCGTCATGATGCGCGCCCACAATTGAATTGTCTTGAAGGACGCAACCACTGGAATATGCGAGATATACACCGTACGTATTCTCCTCCAGATGATTGGATATGATTCTGCATCTCTGGGAATGATCCACATAAATGCCTGCAAATTCTTCCAGATCACTGATGCCGCTATTTCGAACCACGAGCCCTTCGATAGAAACATCATTGGCGCTTACGTAGATGACGTGACCGTTCTTATCTCCATCGATGACCGGGTGATGAATACCCACAATCCGCAGTGGTTTAAAAATACGTATGATTCCTTCGTGATAGGTTCCACCATCTATTTCGATCGTATCTGCGGGCCGGGCCAGATGGATTGCATCCGAAATCTTTCGCACAGCACAACTTTCGCAGACCCGAAGGACGGCCGCGTTGATCGTCACGGAAGAAAGGCATAACAGAAACGCAGAGAATGAGAGCCGTTTCATCGCCCGGCCGGACCCATGGAACGAATGAACCGGGCCAGAGCCGCGACGTCCATAGCTTCGCCTCCATATCGATCCACCATCTGCCTGGAATTCTCGCGCGATACGGCTGCCAGTCCGCCTGCCATGGGAGAACGGATTTTGTCTGAATGAATCACCACTGCCTGATCGCCTTCTCCACCTTCCAGGATGAGGTATTTCCCTGGATGCAAAAAATCCGCGGCGTACATAGATTTCAATTCTTCCTTGCGCTCTTCTTTGTAGAGCATCGCGCATTCTATAGAATCAAAGTGCCTGATCTTGCCGTGAGTGTTGATGGCCTGTGTGTGAAACCTCATGTCGTGGATCATCATGAGGCAATGCTGACATTTTTCGGTCCCCGGTTCGATCGAAACAGGTCCCTTCGCGCCGCAGGCAGCTTGAGAAACCACGAGCGACGCGAAACAGAATCTAAACAGTACGGTTCTTGCGTTCCTCATACACTACATAAACCAGAATGGCCATGGAAAGGACAATCAAAGCAACGCCGCCATGAGGCCAACTGCAGGCTGTGATGTTCAACATTTCCTTGCACGCAAGCAAAGGAGGCTGGTAGGTCATCCCTGGAACCTGAATGGCAGCGTCCGGTTTTAGATTGTGACCGTATACATACTCCCAGTGCCAGAAATCGGCCAGTCCTACAATCGCCACTAGAATCGTATTGATGATCCCGAGCAGGACCATGAAGAGCCGCGGAATGATCACAGTCATGATCGCACCAAAAATCATGAATCCAAGAACATACGGCATATACTTCAGTTCTGGAATTGCATCCGGAGCGATCTCGTGCATCCCTATGTAGTGATTTAGCAAGTTGATATTCTGAAGATCAAACTCATCTCCGCCGGAAATATTCGAAGTCCAGATGTACATGGAAAGTCCTTCGGGGTACTGAGGTGCACCCAGGTGAATTCTCCACAGAGGAACCAGATATACAATGCTCATGAGCACTGCGCATATTAAGACCATAATTCTATGAGAGCGTGTTATCTTTTGTGTCCACATGGTAGTCCTGCCCTGCACGTTTCCGTGACTCACACAAATATTAGAAACGGGGCCGAAAAAGAGGTGCCCGGGGGATTACCCCGGGCACCGGATTATTGAACCCGAATGTACTGCTGCATTTCCTGATGAAGCGCAGAACAGAAGTCTGTGCAATAGAACGGGAAGATTCCGCGATCTTTTGCTTCGTACTTGATGGTCCGTGTTTCACCTGGCATAACCAGAACGTTAGGCGCATTTGAACCAAACACTGCGAAACCATGTGGAACGTCGAAGTCTTGTTCGAGGTTCGTTAAATGGAAATACACTGTCTGACCCGCTGCTGCTTCCACTACATCTGGCTTAAAGTGAGAGCGAATCATGGTCATGTAAACATGAACTGCTCCGCCTTCGTTGACGACGCGCGCATCAGACTCTTTCTTGGTTGCTCTTGGATTCTTATTATCCTCGAGGCGAAGAATCTTGGTCTGCTTTTTGAGCGCGGACGCTGGAATCATTTGAGCATAGTGCGGCTCTCCATGAGTCGGGAAGTCGAGCAGAAGTTCTGCATTCGATCCTGAGATATCATAGAGCTGAGCACTCTGTACCAGTTCCATACCTGTCTGAAGGTAGCGATCCTTTGTGATCTTATTCAACAGAACCAGATATTTTCCGAACGGATCTCTTGTGTCACCACCTACGATCGAAAGGTGACCAATGCTATAGTATGCTGGAAGGTGCTGAACCACTTCCCATGTTCCAAGCTTCCACTTCACTGCTTCTGAAGAAACGAAACACGAAGTGTACGCGTATCCTTTTCCGTCGAATTCAGTATGAAGGGGACCGAGGCATGGTTTCTGAACTTCACCGGCCAGAGTAGCTTCATACTTCAAAACTGGAATTCCAAAGAATTCGCCGCTGAACGCTTTGTCTTCGATTGCCTTGAGCATTTTGGAGAAAGAGTGAACTGGAATCACAGTGGCGAGTTTTCCACCCGCAACAATGTATTCACCTGTTGGATCCACGTCAGAACCGTGAGGGCTCTTAGGTGTTGGCATATAGAATACCATGCCAGGGCAATCCTTTGGATCGAGCATCTTCGTGCCGTTCAGCGATTCTGATACAGCTTCCTGATTCTCTTCTCTGTAATTGTGGCGGTATGCTCCAGGGAACATACGAGCCTTGCCCTGGTCTACGCAGGCCTTTGCCTTTTTCCAGTTGATCGCCATTACAAAGTCTTTGTCTTTCTTGGAAGCATTGACTTCGAGCATCTTGTAAGCCTGCTCTGTGTTGTAAGAAGAAATGAAGCACCAGTCGTGTGAAGGACCTTTACCGCATCTTCCGAGGTCATAAGAAATACCTGGAAGCAGAACCTGGAAGTCGATTGACATCTTTCCGGTTGTCTTGTCAATGCTGACGAAGCTCATGCCTGCTTTCATTTCCTTCTGGAATTGTTCCCATGCCATTGGCACGTTTGGAATCGGAATTGAGAATCGCGTTCCAGCCAGAGCATACTCTGAATTCTCAGTGAGGAATGAAGATGGGTGGTTACCCGCGCTGTTTGGCAGTTCAATGATCTCTACGGTCTCAAAAGACTTCAGATCAATGCGCGCAATGCGAGGAGTGTTATTTCCGTTGATGAACAACCATCTTCCGTCCTGCTTTCCTTCTGTTACGGAAAGCTGAGGGTGATGTGAATCATCCCATGGAACAAAACCGTGCGACGTCATCAGCATGTTCTTCGTGGTTTCGTCGTATCCATATCCTGTTTCCGGCCATTGAGAAAAAACCGGAATCACTCGGATCAAACGACCGGACGGAATTCCATTCACGCCCACCTGGCCGCTGAATCCGCCGGAAGCGAACATATAGATTTCGTCTTTGTCTCCTGGCTTTACGTATACTCTTTCTGCTGCATCGGAAGCGAGTCCGGCAGTACCTGCCTTTCCACACGCTACGAATGCAACGAGAGCAAAGAATACGCTGCTAATTATTTGCAATCGTTTCATTGTCGTCCTCCTATTTCGCGCCATCTTTCTTACGGAAATGTTCCAGAATCATACGCGCTTCTTCCTGAGTAACATTCTGGAATGTCATCTGCGTCAGATGCTCTTCGAGAAGCTTCTGAGCAGTTGGATCTTTCTGAGTCATTTCAACCGGATTGAGGATCATGTTCATGATCCATTCTGGTTTTCTTCTGGTGGTTACGCCCTGAAGTGCGGGACCAACCACCTTCTCTTCCCATTTGTGGCAGGCGGAGCATTTCGCCTCGAAGAGATCCGCTCCCTTCTTCGCCATGCCTTCATCGATACCGGCAGCGATCTGTACGCTGCTAACGGGACCGATTCCGGTCCCAGAATCATTGCTCGCGTTGTCACCTGATTGCTTCTTGCATGCTGCAAGTGCAACAGCCAGGAACAGTGCAGTCACCAGTGCTGTGCCTATTTTCATACGGTTCATCATTTCAACTCCCGGGGACTTTCTCCCTTTGATTTCAGGAACCGAAAGGAGCGCAGAGAGTCAAATGAATGGGCGTTGATTACGCCATAAGAACTGTATGACATTTGTTCAGAGGCTACTTGACGCAGATCAAGACGCAAAAAGCGGGCAAAAAAAAAGGCGGGCCGCGCCCGCCTTCTCACTCGAAGGTGAAAGATTTTACTTCTTTTCTGGTGGCAGAAGAACCTTGTCGATCACGTATACCATGCCGTTAGAAGCAGGCACAGCAGCCAGAACATTGGCTCCATTTATGCTGATTTTCCCGCCTTTTACGCTGATTTTTGCAGTTCCGCCATCGAACATGGAAAGCTCATCTCCGTCTGTAAGCATGGACTCTTTGAGAGAGCTTCCGACATAGACGTGATATCCCAAAACTGTGGTGAGCAGATTCTTATCTGCCATCACTTTGTCGAGTGCACCGGATGGCAGAGCTTTGAATGCTGCGTCTGTGGGTGCGAAAACTGTGAATGGTCCCTGATTCGCGAGAGAGTTTTCCAATCCCGCAGCCTGGACTGCCTTCACCAGAGTTGTGTGATCTTTAGAACCGGCTGCGATTTGCAAAACTGTCTTCGCCGATTCCTCATCCGAAACGTTCGCAATCCCGCCGCCTGCTGGACCTGATTTATCTTTGCAAGCAGTCGCGAATAACGCTACGGAAAGAAGCAATGTAATCCATTGAAGTCTCATAGTGACTCCTCCTTTGTATTTATCCGGACGGACCTGGCCATCCGCGCTTACGGAAGAACGGCGCGCGCGAATCAGTCAAAAACTTTTCCAACTTCCGCGTCAGGCAAAAACATGATTTACATCATACATCGCGAGTCTCATCGTGCGGCGTCATGTTCAAAACCTCTTTTGTCTTCCTATTGTTGGCGTTAGTGGCTCAATGTTCACACGATCGATTTGCAATTTCCGGATCTCCGGTCAAAGGCCCGGCTGGAGCGAGAGCTCTTTTCGAATTCACAGATTTTGATTGTGCTCCCTGTCGTGAGGTGCAAGAGACTCTGAGAAGAGCGCAGGCAGCACAACCTGTGCGACTCGTATTCAAAAGCCTGCCGTTAGCCGACACTGAGGCAGGAAGGCTCCCGCATCTGGTAGCATTCTGCGTTCACGCCCAGAACAAAGACGCATTCTGGCTTTACTATGATCTCATGTTTTCTAGTTCCGCACCTGCGCGGGACAAAGACTTTCTAACTACTGTTTCGCGAACCCTGGACCTGGACGAAGAAGCCATGAAGAAGTGCGTTGGTTCGGAGGAAGCAGCATCCGCTCTAAAAAAGGATCGCGCAGATGCACAGGCGGCCGGAGTGGCAGGCACTCCCACTTTCTTTTTGGGAAACGCTCGCCTGGAAGGCAATAAGTCCACAGCAGAATTCCTGGCGTTCGTGAAAGCCAATCGGTAGGACGCTTCAGAAACCCTGCAATGGAAGAGTGGCAGAAGTGCGATCGCCCGAAGAGCTCGGGCGATCATTCAAAAAGAGTTGAGAATTACTTGATTTTGCTTACTGCGTCCTCAAACGCCTTTCTTCTTTCGTAAGCAGCAGCTTCCTCTTCGCCGAGAATCTGAATTCTGATTGCCTTCAGCTTTTCTGCCTTCTCAGCTGCCGGCATGGCGGCATTCTGTGCCAGAAAATCCTTCTGTTTTTGCTCAAAATCAGCCAGTTTCTTTTGCTCGGCCGCTTCTTCTTCCTGAGCTTTCGCAATGGCTGCAGCTGCGTCTTTTCCAAAATACTGTTCCTGAATTGCCTGCGTGCGCTTTGCGCGATCCGCATCTGACAGTTTTGCCAGATCGTTTTCGCGCAGAGTCAGCTCTGTCTGGTAATTCTGGAACTTATCTTCGCGTTTGATCTCCGCATCGTAATATTGACCGAACGTTTGCTTTTTGAGAGCTTCATACTGACGAACTCTTTCATCCCCACTCAAATTCTTGGAAGCATTGATCTGGCGCTGAGAAAGGCCAATGAAATCGACCTGAGCTTCTTCCATTCCAAAGATGAGCTCCGCGTCTTCTTTGCCCAGGATGTCGCGCCGCTTCTTTTTCATGGTATCGTATTTTTCATTGAAGCTAGAATTCGCACCAAGATCCGTATCGCGCATTTCCGCTTCGTACTGGAAGTATTTCTTAAAAAGAGAAAGCATCTTTTCTTTCTCAGGTGAGCTGTAGTGTTTTTCTATGTAAGACAGTATGGATGCATCGCAGTCCTGAGCGCTTGTCTCTTCCGCGCATTTCGCACGCATGGCCCAGACTTCCCAAACAAAGTTCACATCGCCTGTTTTCAACTTCTGCACAAACTCGCTATAGTCAATGGACGACCCTGCCATTACAACAGACGACTGCCCCTCACCGCCGGAGCGAGAGAACATTTCGAAGAATGCAGGAGGGCGATTCCCGGATTTATCAGATGAGGATGGCATGAGCAAATAGATCACTCCTACAACCAGAACGGCAACGATCGCTCCAAAAATGATTACTTTCTTGTTCATGTGTTTCCTCTATAAATAGATCGGGCCAGCAGTTGCTGGCCCGACTTGAATTAGATTCTTTCAATTAGATTCTTTTTAAGAAATCAATCGAGTGAATCAGTAGCCTCTTGCGTTCTTAACAATGCCAAGATACCAGCCGTTTACATCAAAGTAATTCTGGCCGCTCCACTCGAGGTTCGTCGCCTGCAGGTGGTCGATGCCTGTTGCATACCACTTGGAAGACGCTTCGCCTTTGTATGTTCCATACTTCTGAGAGCTGAGTGGAACAACGCCGTCATTGGATCCACCCAGACCATACCAGATTCCACCTGCCCAGGTAATTGGGTAAGTGAGAGCCATGATTGGATGCTGGATTGGATCTGCCCATGCCATGTGGTTGGCGTAGCTGGAGTATTTGATTCCAGATACATCAGGACACTGCGCATTCAGAGCATTGGAGTAAGATACAGTGAGCGACTTACCCATTGCAATTGCATCCTGTGGACGGCCATCGCGGTACACGAGTCTTGCAAGCAGGCTAAGCGCGCTGTTTGCGAAAGGCTGGAGCCAGGATGGAATGACACCAAGAACGATGTCTGCCATTGGCGCACCTTTGTGCAGCGAATCAACAGTAGTAACGGAAAGAACTTTGGAGCCGTATCCAAGGTTTGAAACCAGGTAACGAGATACAAGTCCACCCTGAGAATGTCCAACCAGGTGAACCTTGGTGCAACCGTTAGCCGGCATCCATGTGTTCAGGTAGGTTTTGATTTGCGCAGAACGAGTAGGAACATCGTTCGTTGCAGAGCTTCCAGGTGTAGCCACCTTTGCGCCCTGATTTCTAAGGTAAGTATCTACGCCCCCCCAGTACTTAACGAGACCACCGGCCAGGCCGTTTGTATCGTCAAAACCCAGGATGCCATGAACGAGAACCACGCAGGTTCCGGACAGTGCTTGAGCTTGTAGTGATGTAGCAATGGCGAACATAGCCGCCATGAGAAACAGACGTTTCATTTGATTTCCCCCTGTACACATTAGGCCAAACGCATCAGGTTTTTGTCAAGCAAATGACGATTCCTGACATAATGCAAGGCCCTCCCCCCAGGGCTGGGGGACCCTGGGATCGCCGCCATTTTTTGATAGTCGATTTTCGAAATAATCGGACGTTTTTCGGGCTAGAGATTGATTCCGGCATCGGATGAGACGCGACGATCAATTCGCCTCTGCACTTCTTCCACAGCAGATTTGAAGTCTGCTTCATTTTCAAATAGAATCTTTCTAGCTTTCGCAAGAACGCTCTGCGCTCCTTCAAAGTTTTCCTTCTCCAGATGAGCCAGTGCGACAGCAAGTTGAGTCAGCCCGCGATATGGACTTGCAGGCTCATAACCACACAGCGCCCAGAGTCTTTCCATGGATTCGTGCGCTTCATAGAATCGCCCGGAGGCCATCTGATCTACGAACCGTACAAATAGCTCATGCGAACGATCCATCATCTGGATGGAGGCTTAGCGTCCGGAAAAAACCCCATCAGAAATTTAGCATAGCTCAAAGAACTCGGCATATCCAGATGCAATCCATCTGAATATACTAGATTTCTGTCATCTGCCTGCGGAACCCGTTTGTAGTGATCCGGGGGAAACAATTCGTCCAGTTTTAGCTTGAGCATTTTGTACGAATCGGTTCTGCGCGACGGAAGCATGGGCATTTCAAAGAAAACAACTTTCGCTCCGCGTGATTCAACGTCTCTCACTGCTCCCTGAAGGCGAATGAGAGCTTCTTCTACCTTCTTCGTCTCCGCCGTGCTGCGCAAATTCTCAGGCACAATGACAGGCTCAGATTCTACCTTCTGCGGAATTGGTTCACCTGCTTTCTTGTTCTCCGGCGGAACGGCACCGCGAAAAGGATCGTAGGTAGACCATTTCTTCTCTTCCTCTTTGTAGGAAGGGGCAATTCGTCCCGCAAGGTTTGAAATGCCCTCACTGATTCCCAGAATCGCTCGCGCCACCGGGTACATGATAAAATTGAGAGGAGTGTTCTCTTCTCTAAAAGCGTGCACGGCTCTGCGAAGCTTTCCCTGAAGAGAAAAAAGAGGTTGTATTTTGCCTTCATCTGGTTGCATGCCGAGCGTATTGACTTCAACGAATATATACTCCGGTACCTTTCCGCTTCTGCGAATGATTTCAAGCCCCGTGAACGCGGAATCCCCGGCGAACGCCATGACGTACGCGTCCTCACGATCCACCCCGGGCGCAATGCGAAACGTCAAAGATGACCCGAGCACTACATACTTCCAGGTATTCTTCTTGAAAACATAAGTTTCCGCGCGAATGGTATTGAGCTGCCATTGGTTCTGCGGCAATCTATGAGTGAGGATGCGCGCGGAGATCAGGATGTTAAAAAGCACGAACAGCACCACGAACGTTGCCGCAGCCTGTTTTACTTTACGTTTTTCTTCTAAAGTCATCCTTAAACCTCCTAAAACTGAAAGTAGATGAACTTTCCGGGATTCCCGGCGTTAAAGATAATAAAGAAGATCATGCAACCGTAAAGGATCCCTTCATATTTCTTGATCAAAATGCCCGATGGATTCTCCCGAACCAGGTACATGATGTGATACACAAAAACAGGAAGCGAAAGCAAAAGCACCGCAGCGATCGCTGCGTAATCAGTTGGGATGTGTATGTTGTTTTTTACCGAGGAGATGAATAGAACTACGTGTTGCCATTCGTGAATTCTAAACAACGTCCACGCGAACGATACCATCACAAAGACGAACAAAATTCGTAGCCCCGTCACAAACAATGATTCAGGAAGTTTAATAAACCGCGCAAGGAGCCTCTCCGCTACCAGCAGGATTCCATGGAATGCTCCCCAGATTGCATAGCCCCATGCAGCCCCGTGCCACAGTCCACCGAGGATCATCACAATCATCATATTGATGCATGTCCGCAGTAGGTTCGCTCGATTTCCGCCGAGTGGAATGTAGAGATAGTCACGAAGCCAGCTTGAAAGCGAAATATGCCAGCGCTTCCAGAAATCGGAGAATGAAATAGCGATGTAAGGAAACAGGAAGTTGCGCGTAAGTTCATATCCGAAGAGACGCGCGATACCAATGGCGATCAAAGTATAGCCGGCGAAATCGGAAAAAATCTGTATGGAAAAACCAAACAACAGAGTAAACAGAATGGTGGTTGAAAAATACTGAAAATACGGATAGTCGAGCCAGAATGTTTGATCCTTCAGATTATCTGCTATGACTGTCTTGAGAAAGTACCCGGTCACTATGGTACGGAACGCCGCATAGATTTCAATGTCCTTCAGTGATTTGTTTTTGATTTGCGGGAAAAACAAATGCGCCTTCACAATCGGTCCAGCCACTTGATGCGGAAAAAAAGAAATGAACAGCGTGGTGTGCAAGAGATGCGAAGGAAAACTATCGATTCGAATCACCTCATCTGTACCCGCTTCATGCATGCGATAACAATCTACCAGCAGGCTAATTCCCTGGAAAGTGTAGAATGAAATTCCCAGGGGCAAGGGAATGCCTGCGATGAAGTCGTGAAAATCATTGGAACTGCCAAACGCGGAAAAAGTGGAGCTGATCAAAGGTGCGTACTTGAAGAAAGCAAGCAGCGACAGGTTTGCAATCAATCCAATGGCAAGCGTTGCCTTGCGATAAGAGTCTCGCGCATGAATGATCCAGTAGCTACATATAGAATTGATCAAAATGGACGCGAGGAGTAAGAACAGAAGCACTGGCTTTTCAAATGAGTAAAAAAAGAAACTGGCGAAAACAAGAAGCTGTCTCTGGTATTTGCGGAGGAAGGGCGTGTAGTAGAGAAGAAACGTTACACCAAGAAAAAGGAGAAAGCTGTAGCTATTGAAGAGCATTGATTGGAGAGGCTAGCCTCACTCGCAAAGCATGCCAGTCAAGCAAAAGGAATTGGCTGCATTCGAGAATCACTCGCAGGACACGAAATATTTGCTGGATGCTTGTTCTTTTCCATAGTCAAAAAAATGCCTGCCTTGTCTTAACGAGAGAAGGGGCGAATTGCCGGCTGCCCGGGCTTGCCGTAAAGCAGGCCGTGCGAGGCGCAAATCTGGCCCGGATCCGTACTCGCGAACTATCTACAATACTGAGGAAAAAGATGAAGCATTCTATCCCGGGGCTGATCCTAATCGTCTGTTTATCCACTCTGCTGGCAAGGCCGACTAACGTTCCTTTTTTTGCGGGCAACGGGCAGATGTTTGTAAAAGTGGGAGCCATGGGTGAGGTAAGCGTCTGGGGACATCATTCGTCTCTGGGACCGGGAGACGGCACCCGAGCAACAAATGCGGATTCTCCTGTTCGACTTGGTGTGCCGCGCGCCTTATCTGCTGCAGCCGGAAATTCACATGTTTTGATTTTGCTCGCAGATGGAACCATCATCGGCTGGGGAACGAACGCAGAATGCGAAGTGGGAAACGGAAATCCGGGCAAACCACTGAAGAGATGGGAGCGCCTGGAAGAAGTGCGAAAGCCTGTGCCAGTGACAGGAATCACCGGAGTCAGGATGATTGCCGCTTCCGACAAAATATCTGGAGCAGTACGCGAAGACGGCACCGTTTGGATCTGGGGCTCAGGTAACAATGGTCTGGGTGGCAACGGCATCATGGAACCACAGGGGTCCACTGTGGCCTGCATTCCTGTTCCGCGAAAAGTGGAAGGCCTGGGTCAGATTCGCTCTCTTTCTCTTTCGCAGACTCACGCGATTGCAGTGGGTACAGACGGAAGCGTTTACACATGGGGAATGAACGGTTACGGACAGTTAGGCGACGGAACATCCACACATCGTGCGAGGCCGGCTCGCGTGGAAGGCATTGAAGACGCGTTAGACGCCTTTGCGGGCGGTACAATGTCCGCAGTCGTGTTGAAAGACGGAAGCGTTCTTACATTTGGAATCAACTCAAACGGCCAGCTGGGCGACCCACTTACCAACCCATCCGATGATTCTAAGAGATACAAAAGGAAACCTTACAAAGTGCCCGGAGTCACAGGGGTCGTCGCCATATCCGGGGGACCGGGCCACATCATTGCACAGCTCAAAGATGGACGCCTGATTGGATGGGGAGAAGGCTATCACGGCTCGCTTGGCAACGGTAGTTCAGACGGCATTTTCCCGGTGCCCGTTTCTCCCACCGGACTCGGACCTGTGGTGGCCCATTACAAGGCTCTTCGCACTTCGTTTGCAGTTCTCGCAGACGGGAGGGTTTTTGTCTGGGGGCCTCTTCGCATGAACACTGGCGCCGGTGTCCTGGCTGGTTCCGCGACGCCCGTCGCGTTTCGACCGTAAAGCATGCAAGAGAGCCGGTCGCTGCCGGGACCAAACACCTGATCATTACGAATAGTTAAGGATCTATAATACCTGGCCAGGCCAGGTTAACGGTTGCAAAGTCCGGGAGCCATGCCAAATTTCGGACGTGGCGCGTCGCGGTTTTATGGCCTTCCTTTTCTGCGCTACGCTGGCCGGTAGCGAAGCCAGGCCTCTCAGCGTGTCCATTGGCCGTTTTGAAGCTTTCCACTCCGCGACCAGACCTGACCTTGAAATTCGCCTTCGCGCTTCGCTGCAAAAAAGTCTGGAGAGAAACGGAATCAAAGGAATTCTTCTGTCGGCTTCTGGCGACGCACTGGCAGAAGCACGCTCGCAGAAAACAGATTTCCTGGTCTCTGGCCAGTACTCTTCCGCGAAAGGACTCTCGCTTTCCGCGCAGATCTACGATGCGCAGGAAGGTGTCGTCATTGATGCCTTCAGTCTCTCGGATGAGCGTGCTTCACTTTCTGGTCTTCTATCAGAAAGTGAAATCGCGGCACTTGGCCCGCCCAATGAACCCGAAACGGTAGAGAACTTTTCCGCACGAATCGCTTCGCGCATCCTGACCAACCCGAACAAAACCAGAAGGCCAGAAAACATTTCCCAGTTCCTGGATGGAACGGCAGTGGGACGCGAACTGAAATTTCCACGTTCTGTAGTCAGTGTGAGAGATGATGCGTTTCGCATGCTGGAAGAACAAAGAATCGCTATCGGAACTCGCGGCACTCAGACTCTGCGCGAAGTCCCGGCCACCATTCGAGTCATCACGGACGAAGACATTCGCAGACATAGATACCAGTATCTCGAGGACTTGCTGCGCGATCAGCCGGGCTTTGATATGATATTCTTTCAGGGTGTGTATGGCCCCATCTTCATGCAACAGGGAATCGACGGGCCCGAAAACTTTCGCACTCTCGTATTTGTAGATGGAGTACCGGACAACAACATCTCGTCCGGAAGCGCCTACATCAAACATAAATATAGACTGCACAATGTAAAACGCGTAGAAATACTCTATGGTCCGGCCTCGAGCCTGTATGGTGCGAATGCATTTTCAGGCGTGATCAACATCATCACAAAGGACGGTTCGGACATCCAGAAGGTAATAGAAGCAGGAGTAGGAAGCCTTTACTATGAATCAACCTTTCACAGGCCAGCGCCCAACGGATTTTTAACGATAGGCGGCGTTGCCATGCCAGGAGAGGACGCAATTTCCGTGATTGCCTCTGCCCACTGGATCAACAGCGAAGGCCCCATTCTAAATCAAAAATCGAATGTAGACCCGACAAAGAGCACCTACTACTGGACAGACGGCTATAGCAATTCTCGCCTGAGCGACAACTACATGGCAAGCCTCAAGATGCAGTATCGCTCTGTGACTCTTGGAATGTGGCAAGAACGAGATTACACGGGACAGGGCACATTCGCGAGCGCCGCTGCCTATCTGGACGATGGGCGAAAGACATTCTGGAATACTCTGACCACCACTTACTACGGCAAATTCGATCAACCCATCGGTATGTTGCAAGAACACCTGCAGGCTTCCTATCGCGAAACATCGGTTACAGACGGAGCAGATGTGGATCGCAGTACCATTGGCAGCTTCAATGGAAAAGTCACGGCAACCAGATACAGAAGGCCGGACTCTGAGATCTCTCTAGACAATCCTTTGCAAATCAAATGGTCTAATAATTCCTATACGACCGTGGGCGCAGCCTACGTTCGTCAGCAGCCATGGACTTACAATACTCGCGCAGTTACGTATGATTCCACAGCCGCTCTTTATTTGATTGGAATGCCTGCATCGCCTGACCTCGACCCTAGAAACAAATTCTATGCAACCAGCAAAGCAGGATACGCGGAACACTACATGCGTCTGGCAGGCGCATTCGGAACCTCAGTTGGCTATCGCTATGACCATTTCACGATTGAGGGAAAAGACGGGCCCGAATTCTGCGGAACAGATGAGATCTCTCTTCCAGGAGGAGCGCCGAATCCTCACTTTATTTCTCCGGAGGCAGCCCAGGCTGCAGGCTGTGTTCTCAATGAAAGACGACAGTACTATTCGCATCGCGCGGGAGATAGAAACTACGATTCTTCCAATCCTCGCATTGGTCTGATTTACTCTAGCTCTTCTCTGCTCACGGCAAAGCTGTCAGTGGGAGAAGCATTTCGCGTCCCCACTGTGCGAGAACTGTATTCTCTTTCTTCGAGCAGGATTTCCAATAGCAAACTCGATCCGGAAAAAATCAGAACCGCGGAAGCAAGCGTCATCTACTATCCAACAGAAACAATTCGCACAGAAAGCGTGATCTTCGCAAGCTACGTGCGCGATCTCATCAGCCTGGCAGCCACGGACGTTCACACACCGGGAAAATCACAATCTACTTACCTCTCCGCATTTCAAAACGCAGGTAGCGCGCAGATTTACGGCACACAGCTTTCTGCAGAAGGAGACATTCTTCCCTGGCTTCGCGCGTTGTGGAATTATACCTATCAACAATCGTGGATTTTTGATGCGAAGGATTCCAATCTACTGGCTCACTCTGGCGCGATCGACGAATCGCTCAGGCCTTCTGACACTACGATTTGCAGAAACACCCTGGTCTCTACCGGGTACAGCCAGTTCAATCCACTCTGCCCGCGCGCGCACGGAAGAATGCCCCGCATCGCTTCGCACAAAATGACTGCAGGAGTGACGATTCTACTTTCGCAACACTGGCAGATCGACACTCGCTTGAACTATGTTGGATCTCGCAGAACCATTGCAACAGATCCTGTGACTTCTGTTCCCTCCTATGTTCTGGCAAACATCAGCCTGGGAACAAAGGACTTCCCTCTCAAAGGGATGGACATCACTCTCAAAGTGTTCAATGCGTTCAATGAAGCGATCCTCGATCCTGGAACGAGAGACGGCCGCGGGGATTATTTCCCGTCGGTTCATCCGCAGCCAGAGCGATATTTGGGCTGGGATTTGACGTATCGTTTGTGAGGTCCCTATTTCTACCTCTGAATCTGGCACTCTATGCCGTCGACTGCCAGATTTTTACCAAAATCGCTTGACTGAGGACCATTTTTCAGTTTCTTGGCCCTTGAATTGGCACTCGCATGGGTAGTCTGCTAATCAGGCCCCTGGCGAGTTGGAAATCATTCAGGAGGAATGCATGACAATCAAGCCTCTCGGAGACCGGGTACTGGTTCGTCCATTGTCCCAGTCTGAGGAAAAAGTTGGATCCCTATTTATTCCAGATACGGCGAAAGAAAAGCCGCAAGAAGGAATGGTGGAAGCCGTAGGTCCAGGCCGTACAGAAGACGGCAAGACCATCGCGGTAGAAGTCAAAGTAGGCGATCGTGTACTGTACGGAAAATACTCCGGCACAGAAATCAAAAAAGACGGCAAAGAAATGCTGATCATCCGCGAGAGCGACATTCTCGCAGTACTGAGCTGAGGAGGAAACCATGGCGAAACAACTCGACTTTCACGAAGACGCGCGCCGCAAACTGCAGGCGGGCGTAAACAAACTCGCAAACGCAGTTCGTGTAACGCTTGGGCCACGCGGACGCAATGTGGTCATCGATAAGAAATTTGGTTCACCAACTGTGACCAAAGACGGTGTAACTGTCGCAAAAGAAATCGAACTCGAAGATCATTTTGAGAACATGGGCGCGCAAATGGCCAAAGAAGTGGCCACGAAAACAAACGACGTTGCCGGCGACGGAACCACAACAGCAACTGTTCTCGCGCAATCCATCGTTAACGAAGGACTCAAGAACGTAACTGCAGGCGCTAACCCAATGCACCTGAAACGCGGAATCGACAAAGCTGTTGAAGCAGTAGTCGCTGAAGTGAAAAAGCGCGCACGCAAGATCGGCACAAACAAAGACGAAATTGCAGCTGTTGCTTCTATCTCTGCAAACAACGACTACGAAATTGGCAAACTCATCGCAGATGCAATGGCAAAAGTTGGAAACGACGGCGTCATCACTGTAGAAGAAGCCAAAGGCATTGACACAACTATGGAAGTAGTTGAAGGCATGCAGTTCGATCGCGGCTACCAGTCTCCTTACTTCGTAACAGATCCGGAAGCAATGATCGCTACTATGGACAAGCCATACATTCTCATTCACGAGAAGAAAATCGCAAACATGCGCGAACTTCTTCCTGTGCTCGAGAAAGTTGCACAGTCCGGCCGCGGTCTCGTCATCATTTCTGAAGAAGTGGAAGGCGAAGCTCTCGCAACTCTCGTTGTAAACAATCTGCGCAAGACCATCCGCGTGGTAGCTGTAAAAGCTCCAGGCTTTGGCGATCGCAGAAAAGCAATGCTCGAAGACATCGCGATCCTGACTGGCGGTCAGGTGATTTCTGAAGACCTCGGTCTGAAACTAGACAACGCAGACATGAGCCAGCTTGGCCAGGCAAACAAAGTGGTTGTAGACAAAGAAAACACAACCATCATCGAAGGCGCAGGCAAAGACGCGGACATCAAAGGCCGCATCGCTCAAATCAGAAAGCAAATCGACGACACTACATCTGACTACGACCGCGAAAAACTCCAGGAACGCCTGGCAAAACTTTCAGGCGGCGTTGCTGTTGTAAACGTTGGTGCTGCAACTGAAGTCGAAATGAAAGAGAAGAAAGCTCGTGTGGAAGATGCACTTTCTGCTACTCGCTCTGCGGTAGAAGAAGGCATTGTGCCAGGCGGCGGACTCACTCTTCTTCGCGCGCGGGAAGTGCTCAAAGAACTCAAGCTCGAAGGCGATGAGCAAACTGGAGCGAACATCGTATATCGCGCTCTAGAAGAACCTCTTCGCCAGATCGCAAACAACTCCGGCCAGGAAGGATCGGTGATTGTCCAGAAAGCAATGACTGAGAAGGACAACATTGGATACAACGCCGCAACTCTGGTATGGGAAGACCTCGTGAAAGCGGGCATTCTCGATCCAGCGAAAGTGGTTCGCAGCTCTCTCCAGAACGCTGCTTCCATTGGCGGTATGATCCTCACAACGGAAGTTGCCATCACTGACCTCCCAGAAAAAGACAAAGGCGGAATGCCTGGTGGAATGGGCGGCATGGGTGGTATGGGCGGAATGGGCGGAATGGACATGTAATTCGCGTCCCAAACGCGCAAACACAAATCAAAGAAAGCCCCGACTCGCTTCGGTCCCGCAAGCAGGCCCTCCATGGCCCGGTTGCGGGACAACCCTCCCTCGTGGAGGGTTTACGAAGCGAGTCGGGGCTTTCCTCTTTTACGATCAAGGTTTTTGTGCCGCAAACATGTTGCAGGCAAAACTGCAGGCTGCTATTCGCCACGTTCCGTGTGAGCGAAGTGATGGACTAGCGGCGGCGCGAACACGTTATGCGACGTCCGGCCTCTCGCAACTCTTCGAGTTTGACCTGGCACGCAATCCATCCATACCTGGCTCCCGAAAGAACATGATTCCCTTCCCTACCATTTCCGAATCGCCCACTGCGTGGGAATATTTCTGGCACCAGCTACCGTGGGCCGTCACTGGATTTCTAACGTTCGTCGTTGGCGTGTCTCTTGCCGCGGTCGGCGTGTATGCAGCTCTTCGCAGAACAGACAAAGGCCTGCTGATCAATTTTGTTCTCTTCTCTCTGGGTTACGGATGCCTGGGACTGGTTCTGGGTTTTCGCGCGGTGATTCTGGATCGCGATCTCTTACTACTGCTCAATAGAATTCCGTACTTTGCCGTTGTGCTTCTCTCGCCGGGAGGCTACCTCTTCACCTACTACCTGACAGACCAGAGATATAAATCTCTTCTCTATGCTGCAGGTGCGGCTGTAGTCACAGTCGTGCTGAGCATTGGCGGATTGATCATTGGGTATGATTTCACGGGAGAGTGGTTCCACTATCCGTTTGGAAATTTTCCCATCGCGCACTTCCCTCTGCGTTTATGGGGCCTGGTTTCCGCACTTGGTTACCTGATCACTGCTGTGCCTATGACCTTTCGCTATTACAGAGATCATCGTGCGGACCTCTGGGAAAAACGCTACCTGTTCATCGGATTGCATCTAACGTCTATCTTGATCATTTCCAATCTTCCGAGCCTCGCTGGAATTCCACTCTTCCCTATGAGCAGCTTCGCGTTTATTCCACTGTTGATCATGGCTTACGGAATCTTTCACTCTGATTTTCTGAGCGTGAACGATCTTCTTTTTCAAAAAAGAGGACTCTTCAAACTTCTGGCGGGACTGGTCACGAGTGGATTTATCATCGCGGCCCTCGCGACCGCAGCAGAGATCAATCCAACACAACACATTGCGCTCTACTTAAAGCCAACGTTCCTCATTCCATTGTTCTCTGGAGTTTGCGCATTCAGTCTGGCTATTTTTCTGGCGGGAAGCAATCCAGACCAGAAGCTGAGCATGCTCGCCGCTGCTTCCTTGATGCTCACGGGAGCATTCATGGTTGTGATGACTACCATCAAACTCGACCTGTCTCCTGTTGTTACGCGCAGAATCGAACAGATCATGTACACATTCTTTGTTTTTACTCCCAGTGTGCACATGCGCTTCGCATTTCATTCCATGAAGCAACCCAGCCCACGATTCGTAAGACTGTTTGATATTGCCGGCGTGATTTCTGCCATCGTGCTGTGGACGCCCTACTTCTTTTCCGGTTTCTATGAATATTCTTTTGGAAGAATCTCAGTAGGTGGAATTGGCCTGAATCTGTATGGATTTGTTGGAGTTGTTTGCGCCGCCACCTTTCTGTTCACCTGGTGGAAAACCAGTCGCAAAGAAAAAACACCGGGCGGCCTGGTCATATTCGCTCTTGTCGTCGGAGACCTACTCATTCTTCTCAACCTCCCGGCCACTATGGGTATTCCACTCTATACGTTAGGCGATCTTCAATTCATACCAGCCTTCATCCTGGCCTTCGCAGTGTTGAACCAGGGAGCCATTTCAGTAGAGGGGGAAGCAACGGCGATCGGGAATCGAATCTCTGTTTTGATTCTCCTGTTCGTGCCGGTGAGTATGTTATTTTATTTCATTTCTCTGGCAGAGCAAGGAGTGCCCGCTCTGGCCGCTATTTCGCACATTGCACTGGTTGCTTCTCCAGTTGCCCTTGCATTCTACATGATTTCTTTCGTGTTTTTGCGACCAACTGCACTCAAGATGGATGAAACGATCCGACAGCTCGCGCATGAAAAAGAAAAAACAGACGCGGCTCTCAATGAAACGGAAAGAGCCAGGCGAGAAATAGAGGCACTCAGTCAGTTTACGCATTTGATCAATTCATACACGGATCTGGATAAGATATTTAGAGCCATCTCAGAATACGTGTACACTCAATTCTCCATCTCCGCGCTCTGGCTTTTCTTGCCGGATGAAAAAAGAGAATTCTTACAAAGCTACAAGGCATACAGTTACAACAAAATTCCCGAGGAAAGCTACCGCAAGCTTCGCAACCTTCGCCTCCCGTTGAATGAAAATGGGGGGATTGCGTGGGCAGTGTGGGAGAGAAAGAAATCACTCTATCTTCCAAAGATCAAGAGGTATGCCTTTGGCGTCGACAGGGAGATCGTTGCGCTTTCCGGTGCTACTTCCTTCCTGCATGTGCCGCTTGTAGTGAATGATCGGGCCGTGGGCCTCATGGCCTTTTCGAACGTGGAAGAGAATATGAAACTCAAACCACGGGAGATTCGAACCATCGAAGCTTTTTGCGCGCAGATTGCAGGAGTGGTCAATACCGCACACCTCCTCAAGACGACGGAAAAACAAAAACTGGATACAGAAAATCTGAATCGCTTCATCAAGAGCCTCAATGAGGAGCTAGACATGGACGTCATCATGAAGAAGATTCATGAATACGTCAAAGAGACCTTTCAAATCCAGTACTATGCCCTCTACACTCTGGATGCAACGCGCAGCCACTTCGAGTCTGTTCAGATTGAACTGCCACCTGGAGTGAGTGACCAGGATGCGCTCAGCATCAAGAAGATCACATTTCCAGTTAAGAAAGGGCGAGGCGCGAATGGCTACGCTCTGCGAAGTAAGAAACCATTTTACACGCCAGTCGTTGAGAACCTGCTCTCCCTGGCCACGCCTGATGAACAATTTGTAGTAGAGAAATGCAGGGTTCGTTCCATGATCCTGTTGCCTCTAGTCCTGAACGGGGAAGCCATCGGGGTACTGAATCTCTCCAACTCCGACGAAGAAATGAACTTGAGTCAGGAAGACATCACTCGACTGTCCATTCTGGCCGAACACCTGGCAGGAATTGTATTCGGATCGAACCTGTTTCAGCAGGTGCGAGTGGCCAAAAATCAAGCGGACGAAGAGCGCGGCAAATCTGAACGACTGCTACTAAACATTCTGCCTGGCGATGTTGCGGCGGAACTGAAAGAGAAAGGTGCCACAGAACCGGTGCTATACGAAAGCGTCAGTGTGATGTTCACGGACTTCAAAGGATTTACGCAAATCGCAGAAACCATGACTCCGCGCGAATTGATTCAGGATCTGGATGCATGCTTCGTGCAATTCGACAAGATCACAGAACGATTCAACCTCGAGAAACTAAAAACAATCGGAGACAGCTACATGTGTGCGGGTGGGATTCCAAAAAGAAACACAACGCACGCCGTGGACTGTGTTCTGGCCGCTCTGGAAATCCAGGCTTTCATGAATCTGATGCGCGATATCAAGGAAAATCAGGGCCTTCCCTACTGGGAACTCCGTCTCGGAATCCACACGGGTCCGCTTGTGGCCGGTGTAATCGGAGAGAAAAAATTCGCTTATGATGTGTGGGGCGACACGGTCAATACTGCATCGAGAATGGAGTCATCTGGAGTACCTGGCAGGATCAATATCAGCGGCACAACCTACGAAGAGGTCAAAGACCTTTTTGAATGCGAATACCGCGGCCTGGTCAATGCGAAAAACAAAGGCGAAGTGGCAATGTACTACGTTCTCGGGATCAAACCAGAATTCGCGCAGGACGGAGATCCAAGAGCGCCTAACGCAAAATTCTGGCAACAATACGCTACAGTCACCTAGCACAAACGGTTCCGCAGAACAGTTTTTTGAATTGCGCAAAGCAAACACTGAGTTCATACAGCAGAAGTGGGAGCATGGATGAAAAGGGAAATGGTTGGATTTCGATCTGCCATTCTGGCGTCTGTGTTCGCCGCTCATTGTACGGGCGCCTACGGCGGAATAGACGGACCTTCTGTCATTGCTCGCAATGAGGCAGTCTCACGAATCAACGATGCGAAGCTGGCCAGAATGGCAGTCTGCGGCTACAATTCTGCGGGTGCGATTTCTCTCTACAATGACTACGTTCGTCTTCCTCGAAAGGTTCTGGATGGCGCCTACTATGCCACAAGGGATGTGGATCGGTGTGTGGAGAGCATCTGGCTTACTCCGTGCAACCAGTGGCCACTCGATTGCGGACTTTCCCCCAAGGAAATCGCGGAGCCACCTTTGCTCGAGGGCAGCATATGATGCTGCTCCTCAAAAAGAATATCTAAATTGAACCAGATACGTGCGTCCTTCCAGAGCCGGGGAACCATCTGAAACAGCTGCATCCCCAGCGTTGCTGTTCATCGGATAGAGAGCTCCTTCTGCGAGCATATTCTTGACGATCAAACTGATTTCCATTCTGGGGCCGATCGTATAACCAACGTTTCCGTTCAGAATGTGATTTCCCTCTATGCGATTTCCAACGGGCGAATACCAGTTTGCATAGTACAAGTAGTTCACTCCAAACGTCCAGTTTCGCGGTGTAAAGGAAACATGTGCACGCGTTATATTCTCCGGAAACGCGCGAAAGTGAGGGTTGAATTTCTTGTTTGTAAGATACATCCCGCCATTGTACGGACTAAAATACATACTATCCGAAACAGTCAGAACACGCACGACTGAATGCGAAAGAGTGATAGATAACCGGGGAAGCTTGTAGGTCCCGCTTGCCTCCGCACCCCCGGCATGGATTACACCAGGTAGATTTCTGAAAAAGAAATAACCATTCCAGTCTCCCGCCACGTCCGTGCCTATGCGAGGCATTTTAAATGCAGTCGGATCTGCATAGATAACACCTACATCAATCACCTTTTGAATTGTGTTGTAGAACGTTACCGCGTCAAAGGAAAGGCGATCCCCTGGTTCGTAGTTAAATGCAAGCTCGTAAGTACGGATCTTTTCTGGCTCCAGATTCGCAATGTTGCCGTAGTAAGTGGGCTGATTGAACTGATCCGTTGTGGGAATTCTGGACAGGGCCACCTTATCGTAGTTAGACGCCCGCAGTAGGCCATCCCCCTGGAAACCTCCCGAATACGATACCCCTGTAGATCCCCGGAACCCTTCCTGATAAGAAAAACGCGTACGCAGATTGCGGGCAAAATCGTAGAATAGACCAATCCTGGGAGAAAGATTTCCACCCCAGTATGGATGTTTATCGTATCTCACAGCACCGAAAAACTCCAGAGAAGGAGTGAGAGCAAAGAAATCCTCCGCGAATGCGGAATACACGATGATCGAGGAAGGAAAAACGTATCTGTGATTTCTATTTACATCGTCGAATAACGTTGTGTCAGCCTTGTTTACGATGAAGTTATTGCCGTTTACATCCGGCTGGCCCATGTCATATCGCCTGTACTCCCCTCCCACACCCAGACGATTCCTGTTGTGAGCGGCATTCCAGCGAAGGATCGTGGAACCACCGTATCGCGCCTCACGCGTCCCTCCCATGATGTGACCGCCATGGCTCTGGTAAATACTATCGTCTGTTGCGTAATTGGCTCTGGCCTTCGCAAATACGTTAGGTGAAAACTGGAACTTGTAGGAGACATCGTTTGAAAAAACAACATTCCGATACTCATCACGATCGCGATAGAAGTTGTAATAGTCACGCAGTTGATCTGTATAAATTCCCTCATAGGCCAGACCTGCGTAGTCCAATTCCGCAAGCGCAATCCGATTATTTCCGCGCTTGAGTCTACTTCCGCTTTGTGCAGGATCCTTGTATATTTCCAGAGTACTTGCCGTTCCCGGCTTCACTCGAGCATCGTACCAGCCCTCTACACCTTCAAAAGTTCTATCGTGCGCCCAGCCTTCGTCGCGGAGTTTCTGTCCCGAGTAGTTCGTAGCCTGAAAGAGAACGAACGCTTTGAGATCTTCTATCACCTGGCCCGTGGCACCTGCCTGAATCGATCCAGAACCAAAGCCATTTTGACCACCAGCCCCATAAAAACCGACACCGGGTGCATTGTCCGCGTTTCGCGTAACAATGTTGATCACACCAAGCAAAGCGCCCTGACCGAGAGTGACTGAACCGGGCCCGCGAATCACTTCTATCCTCTCGATGTACTCGAGACTCATGCCGTTGAGAAGAGAGTCAGGCGGTCCACCGAACCATTCCGCATTCATGTTGTGACCATTGATCAGCAGAAGCACCTTCGAGTTGTTATCCGGTGCAAGGCCGCGAAAACCAGCAATCACATCGTCCTGATCTTCCACTGCAAAATAGCCGGGGACAAACGTGGTCAACAACTCGTTGACTGTACGTGCGCCGCTTGACTTTACCTGAGATCGCGTGATGACAGTCACAGCCGCGGGCTGCTTCTCCGCCCTGTCAGCGACGTTAGACGCCACAGAGATGCCTTCGCGAAATACTTTGAAAGCGTCCTGCGAATCCGCATCCGCCTTCGCAATCTTCGCGGGCCTGGTCCCTACCCGCGTTCCTTTAAAGTGCTCTGCGATGTTATCTGCACGCAAAATGCTTCGGGGATTTGTTTTCACGCGCGCCACCACTCGTTTCCCAAAGCGCTCAATCCTCGCCCTGTCTGATTCAAGCATTTCCTGGTCATTGAGGCGATAGAGTGGTAAATCAGTTTCGAGACTGTAGGCCTCTATCATGCCGCGTTCTGTAAAGATCTGACCATACAAAAGAAGACCGTTTTCTGTTCTGATGTACTGGCCCACGATCGTTAGATCCGCGCCCTGGGCCACGGGCATATCTGAGGAAGGAACGGACACAAGCTCTGCTCGAAACCCCTCGGCTACAAACTGGCTTAGTAAAAGATTGCGAATGGTGCTCGCCAGCTCCACCTCTGGCTTCCCTCCGAGCGATTCAAAATCGCCGATTGCGATCGATTGTGCAAAAGTTGCAGTGGCAGTCGCAATGAGCAGAATGACTCCGCGAACGAGCATACCCGAAGGATAGGAGCACGGACACTGAGTCCGGGCAAGGTCTTTTTTACAATTGTCATGAAATCTGGCGGAAGACAGAACCGAACCGTGCCCAGAGGCTCGCGAAAAGGTTTCCAGAATCGCCCGGATGGTTTTTCAATGGCTGGATGAGACTGATTGTGATCGCAGTATTGTCCCTATTGTCATGCCAGAAATGGAATGAGATGATCGGGAAACACTGGTCATACGAAAAGCCTGAAGAATGGGGGGCAAGCTGCAATACAGGCAGACTGCAATCCCCCGTGGACATCCAGAAAACCACGCACGCAAATCTAGAAAGTGTAAGGATAGACTACTCAGATACACCGCTCGCTATCACGAATAACGGCCACACAATCCAGGTAAATGCGGCCGGGGCCGGCGGGATCACCGTGGGAGAAACCAGATTCAATCTTGTGCAATACCACTTTCATGCCCGCAGTGAACACGCCATTCAGGGAGCCACCGCAGACATGGAAGTGCATTTCGTTCACAAAGATGCGGCGGGCAACATTGCGGTGGTAGGAGTTCTTCTAAGAAAAGGAGAGAGTAACCCCCTGCTCAAAGCAATTGTGGAAAACGCCCCAAAGGAGAAGGGCGAAAAGACAGTATCTACCCGCGGAAACCCGGCGCTTCTCCTCCCGCCTTCGCGCGGTTATTACACGTACGTTGGCTCCCTGACCACTCCCGATTGCTCAGAGGGATTGAAGTGGATTGTAATGAAGATGCCCGTAGAAGTATCCGAGCAGGAAATAGCTCTCTTTCGGGCCATGTATGCGAATAACGCTCGTCCGGTGCAGGCTCTGAACAATCGCATTATACTCGAAAGCGAATGATGGAATCGGGAAAAATGCTTTTCTGACCAAAGGGTGAGTCCAGCTTCAGGCGGGGGATCAAACACCATGCTCTGGATCAAGAATCACAAAAAGACCACCGGCCTTCTCGTCGCATTACTGCTATTATTCGCAGTCTTCTTACGCCTGTCTGCCTGGGACGATTCCACTCGCCCTTCCGCCGATCTAAGCCAGGTCCATCCAGAGTCCACACCGGGCACTCTCAGGGATGTAGTAGTAGTCGGGAACAACTGGGATGGCACAGCAGATGTTTTTGATCCAACCACATTCAAGAAATTGAAACGATTTGACATCGTTCCGGATTTCGACGAGCGCATGGCAGAGGTAAACTCCAGCAGGATCCGAAGATTGTTCTTTCGCCTCATTCGCAACCTCATTGGGGAAGGACACAACCAGCTGGTGGACGACATGTTCACTTCACACGACGGCAAATTCCTCTTCGTTTCTCGTCCCAGTTTCGCAGACGTGATCTCTGTGGAAGTGCAGACGGGCAAAATTGTCTGGAGAACGAAAGTAGACGGAAATCGCGCGGACCATGCAGCTATTTCGCCTGACGGCAAAGTTTTCCTTGTTTCTGCTTCCACTGCAAAGAAAGTCCAGGCAATTGATACGAGCACGGGCAAGATCGTGGGTGAATTCGAATCGGGAGATCAACCGCACGAAAACAACTATTCGAAAGACGGCAAACGCATCTTTCATGCTAGCATTGGCAAAGTATATCTACCCACAACGTCTGCGATTTTTGATCGATTCAAAGGCGCGCGCTATTTCGAAATCGTAGACGCGCAATCCTACAAAGTTCTCAAGCGAATCAACATGAAAGAGAAACTGGAGGAATCCGGTCACCCCTGGTTTGATTCTGCCATTCGCCCGATGGCTATTTCCCCCGATGAAAGATTTGTTTATCTTCAAATTTCCTTTTACCACGGATTCTTTGAATACGATCTTGAATCTGACAAAATCACTCGCGTCGCAGACCTTCCCATACCGGAAGAAATTCAAAAAAAGAATTATAGCGGCTATCAGCTCAATTCAGCGCACCATGGAATTGCGATCAATCACGAAGGAACAAAACTTTGTGTTGCAGCAACCATGTCCGCGTATGCTGCCATTGTTCATCGCGATACGTTCAAATACACAATCGTTCCTGTGGGTCCAAAGCCTTACTGGTCTACTGAAAGTGCTGTGGGTGGAAACTGCTATGTTTCCGTAAGCGAACAGGACCGCGTTGCAGTCATCTCCTGGGACAAGGAAAAGGAAATTGCAAGCGTTCCCGTAGGGCGCCACCCGCAGCGCGTTCGCACAGGCAAAATGATTCTGGGTCGTTGAGGGAACTCAATCTGAGAATTTCGGGCGACGACCCTCTGTGAACGATTTCATGGCCTCCATGAGATTGCCTCGAATCGTCGGGTCGGAGAAATTTTTGTCTGTTGCCTTCGCATGAAATTCTATTCTGGAAACGGTCTCATGCAACAAGGAAGCCTTTGTGTGAATGAACGCAGAGGACGGGATTCGAGTCAGTGCTTCTAGCTTGCGCATGGTAAGCTTGCGAAGGTCTTCGCGCGAATCTGCAATTGCGTTCACAAATCCGGCAGAGAGTGCTTCCTGTGCTTTGTACGTTTCTCCGTATACCATGTCGTTGAGATGGGAAGGAGAAACTGTATACTTGAGCTTATCAATGAACACACCGGGAAGTGGGAGTCCAAAGAACACCTCTGTAAAGGAGACACGGCCTTTCTGATTCAGCATGAACCGAAAATCGCACGCCAGAGCAATCACGGCACCACCGCCCATCGCATGCCCGGATATTTCGCACACGAGAGGCTTATAAAATTGAAGGAGATGGCCAAAGAATTTTACAATCTCCCCCATTTCTTCCGCAAGGTGTTCGGAAGGGGTTGTGGCGATCGTCGCTGCGTCCACGCCGTTGCTGAAGAACTTTTCGTTTTCTGAGGCAAATGCAACTGCCTTCACGGACCGATCGTCTCGAAGCTCATCCATGAGTGCGCGAAACTCGAGCAATGCCGCCCGCGTAAAAGAATTCTGCTCGTTGGTTTGAATAGAAATGATTTCGACCTGGGATCCTTTGAGATCGATTCTCTCTCTTTTGAAATTCATACCCTGCTCCTGGTTGCGAAGACCCTGAAAGGGGGACAAAAACCCCTCCGAATCGCGCAGTTTCTTCTATATAAAGAGCGCTGTGGGCGCCTCAATGAGACATAATCCCCGCAGTCTCTGCTGGCCGTTATGCGACCTTGACTGACTCTACTCCCTGTCCTTTGTGTCGATCAAAATTGTAATGGGTCCGTCATTGACCAGAGCCACCTTCATATCTGCACCAAACGTTCCCGTTCGCACCGGCCGTCCGGATTCTACTTTCAAAACCCGAACGAACTCTTCGTAGAGCGGAATGGCAGTCTCTGGCCTGGCCGCGCGAATGTAGGACGGCCTGTTTCCCTTCTTTGTGGATGCGAAGAGAGTGAACTGGGACACAACGAGAAATTCTCCCTGCACATCCAGAATGGATAGATTTGGTTTGTGATCTGCGTCGTCGAACAAACGCATGCGCGAAATCTTGCCGGCAAGAAAGGAAGCGTCCTCCATCGTGTCAGGCTCCTCTATTCCCACGAATACTAGAAGACCTGGACCGATCTCAGAGACTACCTGGCCCGATATGGTGACAGAAGCGTGCAGTACTCTCTGGATGACAGCGCGCATGGGCCACGATTCGTTCTCATTACGGCGAAAAAACCAAAAAAAGTAGTCAATTGTCCCTACCCGCCAGCGTTGTTAAAGTATGAAGAAACGGATTCTGGCCCTCACTCTCATCGTCGCCGGGCTGCCCTCCTGCATCAAGATCTCAGCCAGTCCGTTTGATACATCGCAGGGGGCAGACGGGCTTGCGGGCTTCCTGGCAACTCTGCTTCTGAGTTCTACCAGTATGCTTTACGTCGCAGTGGGAGATCAGGGCAAATCCTACACTTCGTCGGATGGCCGCACATGGACTGCTCAGACGGGCGCCGGAAGCACCATCACCTTCAATGCCATCGCCTGGAACGGGTCCAGGTTCTTCGCAGCCGGCGGGAACACTGCGCCCCAGGCAGTCATCTACTCTTCGGCGGATGGAATTACCTGGACCAATGTTTTCACCTCTGGAACAGGAACCGGAGCCACCACGTTCAATGATATCGCGTTTACATCCGGCAAGCTCATCGCGGTGGGCCAGATCAATCTAAGCACCGCCTTGATTCGCACGTCAAGCGATGGAGCTACATGGAGTACAGGTTCAGGAGCCACAGCGAACGTTATGCGCATCGCAGGAGACGGAACCAACTTCATGGCAGTGCAACAACCAGGCAGTGGAACCGTGGGAGCTTATAAGAGCTCGGACGGAATTACTTTTACCGCGGTCAATCAGCCTTTCGCCACCATCGGAAAACCTTCGATTGCGGGAGATTTGATCTTCGCAAGCAGCCGGTTTATTTTCGCAGGCTCGGACGACTCCACAAGTGCCACTCCGCCTTCTAGATCTTCCTTCACAACGGACCTGGGCGCTACGACGTGGACTGCGGATAGCACGAACAAGATTTTCGCCGGAAATGCGGCGGGCGAATATGCAAGAGCACTTGCCTACAACGGGACTCGCCTGGAAGCAGTCGGGGACAATTGCAGAGTGGATTTCACAACAAACCTGACCTCTCTCTCCTGGAGTTCCACTGCACTCACCATGTCCGGATGCAGCGCGATCAACTGGAAAGGAATGATCTGGGACGGAAGCAAGTTTGTGGCAGTGGGAAGCAGCGGTAAATTTGCGGCATCTGCGACGGGTGCTAGCACGGACTGGACGTATACGACCCTTGGTTCTTCGAACGTAAATGCAATCGCAGTGCGCTGATGGATTTCAGCGTACTCCAGCTCACGTTCCTTTTCACGGGCGTTCTTGTTCTGATCAGCGTTCTGTCGGGTAAGAGCGCCGCGTCCTCGCGCGCTTTTCCTTTGATCACGCTTTCTGCGACTGCGGTTTTTTTTTTAGTTTAAACGAAACAGTCGCACTTGTAATTCCGCTCGCCGCGCTCGCGTTTTATGTCATTCCCTGGCGGACCGCTCGCACCATCGCTGCGTTTGGATTCCTCTTTTTCCCTGCTTTTCTTAGAGGGGAGCCACTGGCGACCGCTGGATACTCTTACATTATTTTGAGAATGCATGATGCGGCGACTGCGAAAACCAGCGTTTCAGAATTCATTCGCCGCTCCTTTCTTTTCCCGTCTTTTCTATGCGGACCGATCGTACTTTCAGGACAAACGTGGATTCGCGAGAAATTCCTGAGGCCGCAAGATGTCTGGCTGATCTGCCTTGGACTGATCAAGGTTTTGATTCTACTGCCTTTCTGGAATGCTCATTTTGAAACAGGACTTCTCCTGCCTTTCCAACCAGACGTCTCTGGATTCATGAACTTGCTCAAGACTGGAATCTACAGATACGCTCAGCTCTATCTGGACTTTTCTGGCATCATAGACATCGCAGCAGGTGTGAGTGGCCTACTTGGAATGCGCATCCGACACAATTTCAATAGACCATGGCTTGCCTCCTCTGTGGGCGATTTCTGGAGAAGATGGCACATCACTCTGGGGGCATGGATGCGACGACACGTCTACATTCCTCTGGGCAAAACCAGATTCGCACTCTTTCTTGTATTCTTGCTCGTGGGAGCATGGCATGGTTTGAAGTTGCATTTTATTTTGTGGGGAGCTCTACATGGGCTGGCCATCATCACGGAGCGTTTCGCATCCTCTCACTGGAGCCTTCCTGAATTCCTGGCTCGCCATACCATCGCAATACGAGGATTGAGAATCGTTTTGACTCAGCTATTCGTCACATTGAGCTGGGTTTTGTTTTTTTGGGCGTAGCAATATGATTCCAAAACTAAGACTCACTCTTTCGTTCGCAGTCGGCCTGCTTTTTGGGCTTCTACTCTACTTCCTTCTCTTTCAGTCTACTTCTGAAATTCATCATTTTCTATACGAGGCGTTTTGATGATCGCGCGCGAGGCGACAGCCAGAGGATGGCTCATTGGTTTTTTTGTTCTCGGGCCCGCCACGTTCGCAATCTTTTTTCTCCAGCAAATGCTTGGTTTTTTTCCGGCTCCCGCACACTGCCCGCATTCTATTACGCTCAAGGTTTCAGACGCTGAACTTCTGGCAGATGCGCGCAAGATCTCGCAGGATTGCGTTCTCATCTTCACAAGCTCGGAAGGAGGAGCCGTTGGAGGAGGGAAATCCATTTCTGAATTGGTTCATCAAGAAAACACCACAGTCGTATCAGACACGGAAGGATATTCTCCGTTTCGCGCCATCGTTTATCTGGGCAGAATGAACCCTGCCTGGGGGCGTGAACTGCCGTATCCCAGGATGATCTTGATGATCAATTCACATTACGCTCGGGATCACGAATATGGATCCGATTTGTTTATGCAGTATTTTCCGGAAAAAGAATCCGCGAATTTCTACAAAGGACAGGCCCCCTTTCCACTTTCGCAGTCGGTGGGAGAGAATCGCAGTTTTTTCACGGTCCTTGCGATCTACAGAGGCTGGATGCGCCGGAGAATTGGTCTTCCCCTGGAACGAATTCTCGCAGGTGAGAAGACATTTGCGAAAGAAGCGGATTTGACCACGGATCCAAAATGGAATGTATCCACTTCTATCTCACAAAAGATAGAACCTGAGAGCCTGAGGAAAGAAAGAACCATTCCCAACGCTCACGGACTATTTGAATCTGCTTTATCCCATCTTCCGCGCGAGCGTGTGAAACTCATCGTCATGCCTCTCCACACCGTGGTTTATGGAAATCTGGGGCTAAGCCCAATGGAAAACGAACGAAACATGACATCTGCTTTCACTCGAAGCGGCCTTCCCTACAGAATCGTAAGAGAACTGGATCAACCGGGATACTGGTTTGATACGATTCACTTCAACGAACGCGGCAGAAAGGCTCTGGCGCAGATTCTTGCGGAAGAATCTACTCAAATGATGCGAACAAAGCCCAGATGAGGCGTTTTATTGATTCCAGTTTGCCTGGAGATACTTCAGATACCCTGCCAGAGGCTCCTGCGGGCCGTCTACGCGCAGCGTAGCCTCCTCTGCGCCCGTGGACACAGAATAGCGATAAGAAGCGGCACGCGCCTTCATAGCAGTGACTTCGTTTGAGAGCTTGCTTCCGGGCAAAGTAATGATTTCAAAATGCCCGCGCTCAAACCTTCTGGAAAGAATTTCAAGGTCTTCTTTCAGTCGCGCAGGATCCGCGCCTTTATAAACGATTTCTCCGCCAGCTGGAGTGGCTTTGAAGACGCGCGAATGCGTATAGTGGACCGCCGTGAGCTTTGCCAGACCAATTCTGGGCAAAATCGTATCTACACCCACTGCAAGTGCCAGAGTCACCATTGTGGCAACCAGAGCAATATTCACTTCCCTTAGAGGATTCTCACGCATGGATTCAAAACTCGGCCAGGCGCGCGTGCTGTCAGTAAATTTTCAGAGGAAACGTATGCAGAGATTGGTGGGGGCAGAGCTAATCTGACGCTTCAATGGATGTTCAGAACTCAATTGCGGATGCGGAATTCGTTGATCATTGGAATCAGACGCTGAAAACTCTGCTTCAAGCATTCTTTGCAGAGATTGTGCTGATACAATTTATCAGATGTTTCCCCGCATTGTGCACAGGACTGCTTCTTTTGCATTGATTGCTCAGTCTTTTCCTTCATCTCATTCATGTATTCAACAATCGTTCTTCGTAGTATTGCGTTCTCACATTCTCTCCGCGAATTTCGCAAAACTAATGTGACAGAAAATTATACACGGACAATTCACACCCTCTCTGAGGAGATAAACAATCCGCTTCAAGAAGATGCGATGAAATCAAACGGGCTCCGACGGTCAAAACAATTATGAAGAACTTGCACCAAAAAAAAATTTTCGCTAAATCGTGCGCGAATTTATAGCAGAAGCAGCGTGCAAATTTACTTCTGGAAAATCCAATCCACGGAATTTTCCAAATGAACCTAAAAAAAACACCGCTGAATTCAATTCATCATTCATCTGGAGGCAGAATGGTTCCGTTTGCTGGATGGGAAATGCCTGTTCAGTACTCTTCTATCCTGCAAGAACACCAGGCTGTACGCGAAAAAGCAGGACTATTTGATGTTTCACACATGGGAGAGATCGAAGTAAAGGGCACAACTGCTGAAGAATTCCTGGATTCTGTCACCTGCAATCGGGTACAGGAAATGCAAGATGGACAGGTTCAATACAATGCAGTATTGAATGAGAAGGGCGGAATCGTGGATGATATCACGATTTATCGCGTAAATCCAGAAAGTTTCTTCGTTGTCTCAAATGCTTCTAACTATGAAGCAGTTACAGCACATTTTGAGAAATATAAAATCGCCGGCACAGATGTTCAGAACATAAGCAACACCATTCATCAAATTGCAATCCAGGGACCACTGGCAGAAGATATTCTTCGCGATTTCTTGAATCTAGATCTTTCTTCCATTGGTTACTATCGCTTCAAAGATATGGACTCAAGATTTGGAAAACTCAGACTGAGTCGCACCGGTTACACTGGAGAAGACGGATTTGAAATCTATTCCGATGTGAACGCAGGAGTGGAAATCTGGAAAGGCATTCTTGCACAAAAATCAAGCAGCGGGTTGATTGCATGTGGACTCGGTGCACGCGATTTGCTTCGACTCGAAGCGCGCTATCCTCTCTACGGCCACGAACTCAATGAAACATGGACACCTGTAGAAAGTGGAATCGGTTGGATTGTAAAAGAGAAAACCTCCGTAATGCCTGGTTATGCACGCGTGCTGGAGCAAAAGAAGAGTGGCCCGGCCAATCAAGTAGTGGGCTTCAAACTCATGGAAGGAGGCGTTCCGCGCGAAGGATATGCAGTTGTGAATGAGTCGGGCGCGGAACTGGGCAAAGTTCTTTCTGGTGGCTTTTCTCCTATTGTAAACGCGGGGATTGGAACTGCCTTTCTGCCTGTAGGGCTCGAAGCTTTCTATATACAGATTCGCGACAAAAAAGTTCCTGCGAAAGCAGAGAAAAAAGCGTTTGTTCAGGGGACGGCCGGGAAAAATCGGCAGAAGTGACCCTCAGCCGGGCAATCAGGAGAATCTAGATGGACTCAAAAATACCAGAAGGCTATCTTTTTACAAAACAACACGAATGGGCCAGAGAAGAAGGCGGCTTTTTGACCGTTGGGATCTCTGACTACGCCCAGAACGCCCTGGGAGACATTGTATACGTAGATTTGAAGGCTCCCGGCACGAAGGTAGAAGCAGGAAAAACTTTCGGCACCATCGAATCCGTAAAAGCAGCAGAAGATCTCTATACTCCTGTCTCTGGCGTCATAGATTCCCTGAACCCCGCCGTGAAAGACAAACCGGAGGCGGTCAACAAAGACGCATACGGAACCTGGCTGATCAAACTCAAGGACTTTGACAAAGGCGCGCTTTCCGGCCTGATGAATTCGGCAGACTATGCGAAGTATCTGGCCAGCCTCGACGGGCATTGATTTCTAAAGGCAGTAGCAAATGAACCCACACAAGTATCTCCCAGTATCTGAAAAGGAATACCAGGAAGAGCTCTCGTCTCTCTCTTTGAAGAGCGCAGACGATTTGTTTCGCTGCATTCCGGAAGCTCTTCGCGGAAATACAACCACTTCGTTGCGTTCGCCCATGTCAGAGATGGAGATCCGCGAGCACTTTCGTCCAGGCGTAGAAAAAATCCAACACACATTCATTGGAGGAAACGGACACACTCACTACATTCCCTCCATCATTGGTCCGCTCATCTCGCGCGGAGAATTCCTCACAGCATACACACCCTACCAGCCAGAAATCAGCCAGGGCACACTGCAGGCCATGTTCGAATACCAGAGCATGATGGCCACACTCATGGGTGTGGAAATTTCGAATGCGTCTCTCTACGATGGCTCCACTGCGATGCTTGAAGCATGCTACATGGCACAGAGAATCACGGGGAAATCATCCATCCTCTTCTCAGAACAAATTCATCCAGAATACATCGAAACCATGCGCACGTATTCAGAGGGCGGAATTTTTCAGTTCGATTTTGTTTCTGCAGATGCATCCGGCAGAATCGACGTTCAAAAACTTTCAGGGAAAATTTCTGACAACACAGCAGCACTCGTTGTGCAAACGCCCAACTTTTCCGGCATCATAGAAGACCTCACTGCACTGAAGAAAATTCTAGAAGCAAAAGGTATACTGTTGATCGCAGTGATCACGGAAGCAATGTCTCTTGCACTGGTGAAATCTCCAGGCGCATGCGGCGCAGACATTGTATGTGGAGAAGCACAGAGCTTTGGAGTTCCACTCTCCTACGGCGGACCATGGCTCGGATTTCTCGGAGCATCTCCCGCTTTTATGCGAAATATGCCTGGAAGATTGATTGGAGAAGCAAAAGATGCAAACGGAGAACGCGCATTCGTAGTCACTCTCGCCACGCGAGAACAACACATTCGCCGCGAGAAAGCAACTTCCAATATCTGTACAAACCAGGGTCTCATGGCCCTTCGCGCGGCCATCTATCTATCTGTGATGGGCAAACACGGAATTCGTCGCGCCGCAGAAAGATGCGCCAGATTCGCAGCCTACGGCAGAAAGAAAGCGTCCTCGATTGCAGGTGTGCAGGTAATCTTCAGTTCCTCTCCCATTTTCAATGAATTTGTAATCGAGACAAAGAAAGACGCAAACGAAGTCTTCGAGCATTGCGTGGAAAAATTCGGCATCGCACCTGGAAGCGTCATTGGCAAGAACAGACTCCACGTTTCGTTCCACGAAATGCATTCGAAAGAAATCGTAGATCGCTGGGCAGAGGCCCTGGCATCGGCGTAAGCCGGAGAAAAGCAATGCAGAATCAACTGAGCACCACTCGTAACGGGCAGATCTTCGAAGAACCCCTTATTTTTGAAAGATCTCGCCCTGGAAGAATCGGCGTGAGCTTCCCTGCGGATGACGCATCTCTTCCAATTGAAATCGATTCATCTCTTCTTCGCAGCGCAGAGGACATCCACCTTCCGGAAGTTTCTGAACCGGAAGTGGTGCGACACTTCACAAGACTCTCCACCTGGAACTACGGAATCGATTTGAACCTCTATCCTCTGGGAAGCTGCACGATGAAATACAATCCTCGCATCAACGAGGAAATTGCAGCGAGCGCTCAGTTCGCGGACCTTCATCCAAACACTCCTGAAAAATACGCACAGGCGGGCCTTCGCGCAGTCTACGAACTGCAAGAGGTGCTCAAGACAGTCACAGACATGCCCGGGATCACGCTGCAGCCTGCGGCAGGTGCCCACGGTGAGCTGACCGGGCTGTTCCTTGTAAAAGCATACTTAAAAAAGAAGGGTGATACGCACAAAACAGTGGTGCTTGTCCCGGATTCCGCACATGGAACCAATCCTGCTTCCTGCACTCTGGCAGGCTTCACTGTCCGTGAACTGCCCTCCACCGCGGAAGGCCTTCTGGATGTAGAGGAATTCAAGAAAGCGCTCACTCCAGATGTGGCTGCTCTCATGATCACGAACCCGAACACTCTGGGCATCTTCGAAACAAACATTCCTCTGGTGGCAGATCTTTTACACAAGAATGGTTCTCTTCTCTATATGGACGGAGCCAACTACAACGCCATCGTAGGCAAGGTGTCTATTGGCAAAATGGGCGTGGACATCAGCCATCTGAATCTCCACAAAACATTCAGCACTCCTCATGGAGGTGGCGGACCAGGTGCGGCGGCAGTCGTTGTATCTGACAGGGTGCGCGAATTTCTACCTGGACCCATTGTGGAAAAAAAAGAAAGCTCACAGGGCCCGGTCTATGTTGTCACATCGCCTTCCGCGTCCATTGGAAGAGTCAAAGCTGGCCCCGGTCACTTTGGAATGATCATTCGTGCTCTGACTTATATTCTGTCTTATGGCAATGAACTGCACCGCGTCGCCGAGCAGGCAGTGCTCAACGCGAATCTTGTGCGAAAGTCTCTGCAAGAAGTCTTCGAGCCAGCCTCAGGCCTGGACACGATGCATGAAGCGGTCTTCAGCGACGCAAAACAGCGTAAAACAGGCCTCGAAACCATTCATCTTGCAAAAACTCTCATAGACTACGGATATCATCCACCTACCATCTATTTCCCGCTCAGCGTCCATGGGGCGATCATGATCGAGCCAACTGAGACAGAGTCTCCGGAAACAATCGCGCATTTCTGCGCTGTGATGAAGGACCTGGCGGCCAGAATGAATGGCCAGGACGAAAGTATGAAGTCCAGCCCGACGCGGAGCTTTGTTCGTCGCATAGACGAAGTGGAAGCCGCTCGAAAGCCGGTACTAAATTACTTTACAAAAAAAGCCTGATCTGTTGGAAACTAATGGATGGAATGGGAGAAGATCCTCAGGGACTCCGTAAAGGAAAACGCAATCCGGGAGCTCCACCTCCGGCATATTCCAGTTCTCAAGACCTGTGAGAACTGGAACGACGTAAAAGAGATCGGCCTGGTCGATCACAGAACCAAATATGCTCACTACAAGGGCCTTCTCGTTCGCTACGGCGAACGCATCTACTACGTCCCGGAAGCTCGTATGGAAGCTTTAGCACCCTTTCGCAACTGGACATCCAAGGTTCATATCAAAGTAACCGACCCAGAGAAGAAATAACTTGGAAACAATCTCTTTCAAAGCTCCCGAGTATCAAAGCGACGGCAGCTTTCAAGAGATTGAATACCGCTTCGAGGGAGACGAAAAGTCAGGCTGGACCATTTTCAGAAACGGCCAGAAGCAGATGGAACTCGGTGAGGGCTACACTGCTGTAAAATCTCTCTACTGCGGCGTGTGCTCTACGGATCTTGCGCGAAGATTTCTGCCGTATCCTCTGCCTCAGATCATCGGACATGAAGTAGTTGGCATCAAAGACAACAAACCAGTCGTCATTGAAATCAATGCATCTCCACTCGCGCGTCACATTGAAACAAAAGATCCATTCTCTCTCCACGGTCTTCACACTCATTCGCCTGAAAGGATCACTCTGGGAATTGACAGACTTCCAGGAGGATTTGCTCCGTGGATTCTTGCACCGGTGGATGCAATTGTAGAAGTACCCAAACAGGTCTCCGCACTTGCTGCCTCTCTTACAGAACCATTTGCTGCTTCTCTCCAGGGAGTGGACGCAACACCCATCAAGAATGGAGACAGTGTCGCGGTACTTGGACCGCGAAGATTGGGAATGCTCATCATCGCGGCACTCGCCGGGTACAGAAAAGAGCGCAAACTGAATTTCAAAATCACAGCTCTCATTCGTCATGAAAACTTACGCGCATTGTGTCTCAAGATGGGCGCAGACGAGGTTGTGGACACTCGCAATCCTATCCCTGATTCCACATATGACGTGGTGTTCGACACTACAGGAAAGCAGGAAGGATTCGCAGAAGCGCTGAGAATGGCGCGAAGATCTGTATCTCTGAAATCCACAAACGGACAGGAGACTCTGGGCCTCAAACATCTGACAGATCTGGTCGTAGATGAAATGGCAATTCTTCCTTACAATGTAAATCAGCTGGAATATACATGGCCGGACGAAGGACCTCGCTCTAACGTAAACATCTACGTGGCTCCAGGAGTTCCGGAAACGATTGTTTCTGAGATGAAAGAGAAAGATGCGGCCACAGGTAAAAAGCGTACCTACCATAGAGTAGACGCAAAAGAAACCGCAGTTAAGATCCGCGCTGGCATGCAACTCGAAGGATCGATTGTTCCCAGGTTCGATCTTGCGATCGCCTCCAGTCTCGCAGAGATGGACCAGATCATTCGTCCTCTCGAAGGCATCGAGTTTTCTATTTTGCGCCCGCGAGGCGCCATCCTCTTTACCGGTTCGTCTACGTCCGCACTGACAGACGCACTCAACCAGAAATCCATGGAAATTCGCACGTCTCGCTGTGGCGATTTCCATCGCACCATGAAACTCTTGTCCGAACAACCAGAGATCGCCGCGACCTTCGAACAGGATATGATCACGCACAAATACAAACTGGATAGCATTCGCACTGCATTCGAGACTGCAGCTGACTCGAACAAAAGCGTCAAAGTCATAGTAGAGGCAAGCTGATGGCTTCGCGCAAACCATCTGGCGAAATTTCTCAGAAAGACAGCGTGCTTGCTGCATTGCCGGAGGAAAAAGAACAACTGGCAGAATCTCTTCGCACTGCCATCCTCAGCGAAGACCGCAGTCTATCAGACACAATTCACAAATCCGCAAAACCAGATCCAAAGCCCACCAGAAAGAAAACAAAATCGGCTCAGCGAAAGAAAACCACGAAGCCCGCTGCAAAACCTAAATCGCAGAAAAAAAAGATCCCATCGCAGAAGCGAGCTTCCAGGCCTGCGGCGCGGCAGAAAGCCCGATCGAACCGTCGCCGTGCGAAATAAGCGGAGTGACGCACAGTTGCGTTTCCGTACCTGCTTCTCTAAAAGCCCGGTCCAATTTCTCTGATTCTTCTTTTGGAATTACGTTGTCCGCTTCTCCGTGAACGAGCACGAGGCGAAAAGGCATCTTACCCACGTGCAAAAGAGGAGAAACGTTCTGCCTGAGCTCTCTGAACTGAGAGGTGCTTGAAAACTCCTTCCACCTTTCCATTCGAAACGCGGGGTCCTGTCTGAGTCTTTCAAACAGTTCTCGTTCCGTGCTCTTCATGCCTGCCACAAATCTTCCGAGTTCAGGCGGCTCGCGTATGAGTCCATTGTCTGCAGCCGCGATATAGAGAGCAGTGCGAACATCTTCTGGCACCGGCAGAAAATTCCACAGCACAACCAGTGTGCCATAATCATCGATCCCTTGCTGCCCCAGAAGAAAGTCCAGAGTAGAATCCACATCACCCAGAGTGCCCACAGTACAAACAGCACTCAGCTTATTCTTAATCGCTCTGCAAGCAGCCACAATGGAAAGCCCGCCAGAAAAAGAAGCAGAGAAAAGAGCCACACTTCCTTGCACGTCTTCTGAAAGCCAGGTCACTGCGTCTTCTATCTTAGAAACAGTTTCTGCTGTGATGCGAAGGTCGCGCACCTCGGGAAAAAGAGGAGCCACCATCTCAAACCCCATGCTCGCAAAAGATCGACCCAGGTTCTCCAGACGCGGATCATCAATTCCGCGAAGAGTCATGCCATGGACCATGAGGATGGTACCGCGCAAGCGAGAAGCTGGAGAATAACGATACGCGGGCAGAGACTCTCCCCGAACTGGAATCTGCAGAGAGGTTTTTTCCGTTCTACCGTAGCGCATCAACTGCGTTCTGCCCAGAAACTCAAGCCCTCTAACAACAGACATGCCGAAAGTCTAGAGAGCATAGCGCGCTCGCAATCATTTTGTTCTTTTTCCTTGACCGACAACACTGGCGATGTGCCTTACCCAGGCATGCCGGGCACTCGCGAAGAAGGAATGGCAAAGATGGAGAGACTCGGATGTCTCTACCTGACATTCTTGAATCATCCAAATGGACTGAGTTTTTCTAAAATCCGCGACAATCTGGCCCCCGCATACTCCGGAGATCCTGAATCGGCTAGAAGAAAGTTTGAAAGAGACAAAGATGAACTGCGATTGCTGGGTCTGGATCTAGAACATTTTCCGGATGGCCAGGCTCTTCCGAACGGAAACCTTGCGCGCGGACATATCTACGTTCCGCGAAACGAATTTGAAAAATTGCCGGATCTCAAAATGTCTGCAGAGGAAGCGAGCGCGCTGTCTGCGGTTCTACTGTATGCGATTGAAAATACAAAAGATGAAAGAAATGCAGAACTTTACAGATCCGCTGCCACCAAGCTGCTCTACCGCGATCCATCTCTCCTGAGCCGTGGAAGTTCTCAGGATTTCTGGGCCCCTTCCGAGTCCTTCGTGGACCATCTGGCGCCCATTCGGTCCGCCATCCGCAAACGATTGCTTCTTGAGATTGAATATCCAGACAAAGAACTGGGATCGAGCATTCGCCTGGTAGAAGGGCGCGGACTCATTTCACACAGAGGACGCTGGTGCCTGGTTGGTTTTGCTCGCGACGCAAATGCAATTCGCTACTTTTATCTGGATAGAATTGTTTCCGTGAACGTGACTAAAACCCAGTTTCGCGCAGATCCAAGATTCAATATCAAAGAGCACACCCTTCATCCGCTCACTCTGTCCATTCACGAAGCCGCAGTCATTGATCTACTGCTTCACGAGGAAGGGAAGGAAGCCATGGTCGACTTTCTGTCCGGGATTCCGGACAACAGGGTCAAGTTTGGAAACGAAAAGAATGCAGCACGCATTCAACTCAGAATCAAAACAACAAACAAAGAGGCGCTCTTCAGTTTCATGTTTCGCAATCCAGGTGTGGTCGTTCAGATTGGTCCTGAAGATATCAGAAAGGATTACTTGAATTACATTGCGCGCATTCGCAGTCAGTATGGAGCCAATCCATGAGCGCAAACAAGAAATCTCCGGTGGCACGCCGTCCCTCTCCCGGGAAACTGCCCGCGAAAGAAAAAGCAAAGAAGCCATCCACGCAGGCAGACACAAAGTTCGCGCGCAATCTAAAGAAACTTCTTTCTCTGATTCCAATTCTAAAAGCAAATCAGGGAATCAAGATCAAAGATTTGCAGAAGATCTCCGGCTATACGAGCGAAAAGAAGCTGCACGAAGACCTGGAAAAACTATTATTCTTTGGTCAGCCGCCCTTCACTCCTTCTGACTACATTGATATTTACATTGAAGACGACAGAGTCTTTCTGGAGTTTCCCCAGGGCCTCGATCGTCCTCTGGCTCTTACACCGGACGAATGGACCGCAGTTCAGGCTCTACTCGAAAAAGAAATCAACTTCTATAGCGGCGGAAGAAAACCAACCAAGCATTTGAGAGACATTGTTCTTCGCATGAGTCAGGTTCCGCTTGCCATCGAACCCGGACCATTTGCGCGAAAGCAATCCATACTCATGCGAGCCATCGACGATTCGCTTCAGGTGGAATTTCAGTACAGAAGTCTCTATTCAAAAGAACCGGAAATACGTCGGATCGATCCGTGGGCTGTGTTTGCGAACCAGGGAACCATCTATTGCCTCGGATACTGCCACACTCGCCGTTCTCCGCGCATCTTTCATCTGGAAAGAATGGAAAAAGTAGAGATACTAAACGTGAAGCAGGAGAAAGCTCCTTCCGTTCAACCAGTTCTGAATGAATCTTTTATCTTTCGCAAGGACAAGAGCGGCTTTTCTGGAGAAATAGAATTTGATAGGGGTGTGAGACCTGCTCTGGAGCGAACCCTGGATCTCAAAGAAATCAAAAAAGGTGCGGGTGGCAGATGGACGGCGAAGGTGAACATCAAAGATAGCCACTGGTTCAAAGCAATGATTCGTTCTTTTGGACCGTATGTGAAGATCCTTTCTCCGGATCACCTGAGACAGAGCTTCATTTCCGAGTTGCGCGAGATACCGGTTCCAGAGGCATTTGAAGTTGACGGAAAAAGCAATTCCTAGTATCCTGATATAAACACTAGACAATGAGGTCTTTATGAAAATCTTCGAGGACAATACACTTACGATTGGCCGCACACCCCTGGTTCAACTGAACCGAGTAGCGGCAGGCAAAGGCGCGCGCGTGATCGCCAAAATTGAAGGGAGAAACCCGGCTTACTCTGTAAAATGCCGAATCGGCGCAGCCATGATCTGGGATGCAGAGAAGAAAGGAAAGCTGAAGAAGGGAATGGAAATCGTAGAGCCTACTTCTGGAAACACAGGCATTGCCCTGGCCTATGTGGCAGCCGCTCGCGGCTATCCGCTCACACTCACCATGCCAGAGAGCATGTCCATCGAGCGCCGGAAAGTTCTCAAAGCATTTGGCGCCAAACTGGTT
>Ga0268298_10000686_pt1 | contig 42935 bp, 31 predicted proteins | sample WWTPWeurt_MetaG_FD_194462 | JGI IMG/M metagenome (GOLD analysis project Ga0268298, IMG submission 194462) | Activated sludge microbial communities from WWTP in Nijmegen, Gelderland, Netherland - WWTP Weurt | ecosystem: Engineered > WWTP > Aerobic digester > Activated sludge | place...
CAACTTTGGCCGGTTCCACTTTCGCAGCAGCCACTTTGGCCGGGTCCACTTTTGCAGCAGCCACTTTGGCCGGGTCCACTTTCGCAGCAGCCACTTTGGCCGGGTCCACTTTCGCAGCGGCCACTTTGGCCGGGTCCACTTTTGCAGCAGCCACTTTGGCCGGGTCCACTTTCGCAGCAGCCACTTTGGCCGGGTCCACTTTCGCAGCAGCCACTTTGGCCGGGTCCACTTTCGCAGCAGCCACTTTGGCCGGGTCCACTTTCGCAGACGCAGCAGCTTTGACGACGGCAATGACTTTGGCTGTTTCGGCTGGCGTTTCAATAGACTTGACAGCAGTCGATTTTTCTGCTTTGGCCAAAAGCGATTTGGACTCCGATGGCTTGGCAGGCTCGGTTTTGGCTGCCGCGCCTTTGAGCAACGCGGGCCGCACCGGGACTTTCTCTGCGCCTTCGTTCCCGGCCCCGGCCGCCCCAGCTTTGGCCAGCAGCGCGCTTTTTTGATCAGCGTGTTTGGGCGTATCAGCGTCCGTTTTGGCCCCACCTTTGGTCGCGGTTTGCGCAAGGTGCGCTTTGGCTTCGGTTTTGTGTTTGGTCGGCAGAACTTCACCCGGTTTCACCGGAATGATCGGGGTGGCAACAAACTCAGACGGCTCCACAGGCCGGATGGGGGCGCTCCCTCCTGCCAACAGGGGTGCATCTTTGACGTTCGGCGGATCGTTCGTCGCAACGACGGGTTTCCGCGTGACATTGACGAGCACGGTACCGAGCGCGACCCCACCGACGAGCACGAGCGCGCCAAATCCAAGCAAAAGAGGCCATTGTCTTTGCACGGGCGGTTGCGGCAAAGGCTGCATCACGGAATCCGGGTTGCGTGTCCCGATGGCCTCGGCTGTCACCGCGCGGACCCGTTCGGTGTCGATCGCATACTCGGCCAAAGCCAGCGGATTCCGGCCTGGCGGAGGTTGGATTTCCTCGTCTGCAGCCGGTGTCAGCATCGCGGGCGGAAGGGTCCGCGTGAGTCCGGGCATCGGCGGGTTGGTGTTGCGCAAGTTCGCCGCAGGAGGCGGATTGGTGGTGCGCAGACCGGCAGACGCAGGCGGGTTGGTGGTGCGAAGCCCTGCCACAGGTTGAGGTCCCGTCGAACGCACGGGAACCGGCCTGGCAGGGGACGTGAGCGGCGGAGCGGTGCCTCCAAATAGACCGGGATTGGTGCGCGTCAGCGACGGATTGATCGGCGGATTGGTTCGCGAAAGCGGTGCCATCACCGGCAGTTGCGGCGAGCTTTGCCGGACTCCAGGTGCCAACAGGCCCGGATTGGTTCGAGAAAGCGAACCAGGAATCGACGACCGAGTGACCATTCCGGGCAACGCGGGCGCATCGAACTCGAGTGCGCGGGAGAAGTCAGCCACCGACGGGAATCGATCATTTGGATTCGGCGCAACGGCGCGCAGCAGCACTGCCTTGAGCGGCGGTGGAGCATCCAATTGCTCGATGAGGTTGGCGCGCTCCATCGCCATCGTCGGTGTAAGTTCCTTGCCCAGCAAGGCATACAAAGCACACATGCCCAGCGAATACACATCGGAGCGCGCATCGCCCAAATGCCCGCCGGCCTGTTCCTCGGGGGCCATGTAGACCGTGCGATCCGTCCGGCTTTCGATTTTTTGTGCCGCATCCGCCGGCCACACCATCGCGAAATCCGTCAGTCGCGCGTGCCCCGCACCATCGAACAGGATGTTGGTCGGCTTGATGTCCCGGTGGAACGCCTTCTTGTCGTGGGCATACGTCAACGCCGCTGCCAATCGTTGCAGCGCACGCATCAGTTGCACGCGGGTAATTTTGCCCGATTGGACCCATTGGCGAAGGTTGCCGCCCGTCTGAAGTTCATACACGACGTAGTGGATGCTGTTCTCTTCTCGGGGCTTGTTGAGGACGGTCACGATCGTCGGATGGGACAGACCGCTCATTTGCTGGGCGCTGCGCCAGAATCTCTCGACGAGCTGCGGATTCTCAGCGGCGCGACCGTGCAGGATTTTCAGCGCAACTTGTTCGTCTTTGATGCGGTCATAGGCGTTCCACATCGTCGCTGCAACGCCATGGCCCAACTCGCTCGTCAAGAAATAGCGGTTGGCCAGAACCAAACCGATGCCGACTTGCAACGTCGCAGCTTGCGGAGGCTTGAAACCCGTCGCGATCTCGTCGCTCGTGGGCTTTTCGGCTGGGACAGCCACCGCCGCCGGGCTTTCTGCGCGAGTTCCGGCCTGGGCTGCTCCCTCTTTATCCGTGCCGAGACTCGACACAGGAGGCGCGACTTGCGGAGGAGAAGCAACGGCATTTTGCGCAGCAGCCATGGAACTCGCCACAGGACCGGGGCGCGTGTCCTCGACGGGTTCAATGGTCTCGATCATTTCGATCATCTCGACCGCATCCGTCGTTTCGACAGCGTTCACAAGAGGACTCGAATACGCCTCGGGGCGCTCTTCTCGGCGGCGCTTCTCCCAATCCTTCAGCCGTTGGCGCAAGACCGCCCGATCGACATGCGCAAGCACCAAATCGGTCTTCTCTGCTCGCGACAGAGGACTGTTAAAAAGCCGCGCCACTTGCGGAAAGAACGTGTTGCAAAACAAATCCAGCTCTGCCGAAAGCAAAATCTGTTCGTCAATCAGATCGCGAAGTTCCTGCGTCTCGGATCGCGTGACCGACGGCTGAAGTTGGGTCGGAAAGTCGTCGAGCCCATCTCGTCCTGTCTCGCTTCCCGCCAGCCGCGCCTCCAAACCCCCCGCCGTCGCACCCATTCCTGGCATGGGATACGTCGGCGTTCGTTGGCTGGGCACGGGCGGCGTCATCGACAGGTTGTACATCGGCGTCTTGGTGCTGGCCTGCTCGACGGCATCCATGGAATCCGCCGGGATCATGGGCATGCTTCCCGTCGTGCCTGGATATTTGGGCGTGCTCGCACTCAAAGGTGCGTTAGACGACGACGCGTAGGGTGGTGTACGTTCGCTGGGCACCGCAATCGGTTTCGGTTCGCTTGAGTACGTCGGCGTGCGGTGGCTCGACGCAGCGGCCTGCACTGATTGTGGTGCCGTGTAGGTCGGCGTGCGTGTGCTTCCCTCACCTTCTGAGGGTTTTGCAACCCCGTACGTCGGCGTTTGGCCGCTCGTCTCGACATGGACCAAGGCCGGGGATGAGACCGTGGCCGCAGCGTGCGCAGACGAAACGGAAAGCTGGGCGTTTTCGACAGGAACGGACTCGATTTTTCCAACCTGTGGGCTGGGTTCCGGTTTTTTCGGTGGCGGCGGCTCGCTGAGCACCTGAAAGCCCGAATCTTCATCGGGGTTCACTTCGATCGTTTCGGATTTCTCGGGGCCAACCCCGGCATCGCTGGGCGGAGTCAGGGAAATGATCTCGATGGGTCTTGTGGGTCTCTGTCCGACCGGCCCAGGCAACGCGAGCGGGCCCCCCGTTGCGAAAACTCGCTCATAAATGCTCGATCGATAGGGCAGCTCTTCATCGCACAGACCCGTCATCGTCAACGAGTGCAGCATCTCGTCTGACACAGCCTGTCCGCGACACAACCGATGAAAGGCGTCCAGCAGGTCCTGGTCCCCCGTAAGCAACCGAAACATATTCGCAAAGTGTTCAATTTGCGGGGCTCGTTCGATCAGATCGTCAACCGCACGATCCACATCGGCGATATCAATGGTGGTCCCCTTGCTTACAGAGTCCTCCCACAAGGACGAAAGGACTTGCTGACACAGAAAAGGAAGACCCCCACTGTGATGCGTTAACCGACTCCCTACATCGGCCCCTACAGCGGACCCCGTTGTAGACAGATGCCAGGCCAGGGCGTCTACCTGTTCTGCATTGAATGGGCGCAACTGGATCTCAACACCGACGCCGAAAGGCCCTTGCAAATGCGCTGGAATCAACCGTCTGCCCGTGACGGCGCCAGCCAAAAACACCTGAAGGCGAGAGAACTCCTCATTTTCATTTCGGATGTTGAACAGGAGCCGGAGTTTGCCAAACGTCGCTTCGCAAATCTCGGAACGCCCGAGCACTTCGCAACCATCCAAAAACAAAAGGAGTCGCTGCGGAAACGTTCCAAGCCACGCCAGAATCGTGTCCTCGGGAGTGTCCGGCAAAATTTCGCGCTGGTCGAAATCGCCCTCTTTCGCAATCGCCGCGAGCAGATCCCCGACAAACTGCGTCGGTGAACCAGGACGCAGCCGCGATAAATCCACGGTCAACGCACAAAAACCAGCCGGGTCGAGCGACTCGATCGTGTGTCGAATCAAGCTCGTTTTCCCACTTTCCGGTGGCGCGGAAAGAAGCGGAAACCGTCGATTGTCTGAAAGCTCTCGGCGCAGTCGAATATCGGCCTCACGTTCGACATACACGCCGCCCGTTCCCACAGTGCGATAGGGGTTTCTCGACGTCACTTGTTGCGTCTCCTGTCCCTTTTGGCCGCCCCCATGTACCAAGTCGCAGACGATGCCTCCCCCAAGAAGGCCGCGCGTCTACTGTGAACAGAGCGGCATGGGATCAGAATATCCAGTTTTTGCCGCTAGATCAAAAGGTGTCTCATCGGAAACATGGAAAAAAAGGGCGGGAAAGGACTCGAAAGGAGAAGTCCATTTCACGACCCCCAAACGCACGAAAGGACATGCTTTTTTGGCGCTTCCTGAGTGACCCGAAAAGCGGAGTGTATGTGCGAACACACCGGCCCCCGGACGACCCGGAAACTCACGGTGCGATGTTGTGGGAAAGGGAAAAACAGACCAAGAAAGGAGTGTTTCGGACAGATCAGCTTTGCGCTTTTTGGGCGGCTGCGCTCTCCACTGCTGGAGCAAGAATTTTGCGCACAAAGGAACGAAGCGTTGTGTGCGTCGTCGTCTCGGCGGTGCGTGGTTCTGCAAAATCGGGGCGATCGCTGTTGAACGCCGAGAACATGTCACAGTACCCCGTAACCATAAATTCCGGCATTCCCATTCCCAACATCGCCGCGCGCACGCCCTCGACCGGAACAGAAACCAAGTTCACAGGACGCCCGAGCCCTTCCGCGATCTGCGCGTAGCAATCGCGCAAATTCATGTGAACCGGACCATGGACACCAACCACCTTGTGGCCAACCCAGTCCTGTGACAGAAGGAAGGATGCGGCTTTGTACGCAATGTCGCGCGTGGCCACAATCGGGAATGCGCGATCGGGATTGACCCCCGAATACACCGTGCCAGACAAAATGCCCGGAATGTCGTGCAGGAAATTCTCCATGAAATAGCCAGCACGAAGCGCGACCGCGTGAGGAATTCGACGGTTGAACGCCATTTCCACATCAAACAGCGTCGAAATCGGACCTGCTCCGGGACCACTGTCGGCCAAAAGACTGCTCAGCATCACCGCGCGCTCGACCCCTGCTGCACGCGCGATCTCTGCCGCCATCCTCGCCGTCGCACCATTCCACTCGGCAAAGTCGGGACGCACAGGAGGTGGTGTCACCCAAAACACCGCCTTCTGCCCCGCGAAGGCCTGCCTGAGCGTGTTTTCATCATCGATCGAACCTTGGACGAGGCGTGCCCCCCGCGAGGTCAACGACTGCACTTTGTCCGGGTTGCGGCTGATGATTGTGACCTTCTGTCCCACGTCGAGAAGAATCTTCGCAAGGACGTGACCGATGTGACCGCTGGGCGTATTGATGACAATGCTCATGTTGCATCCTTTCTGTGATGTGGCCTGTGTTGTGGCCTGTGCTGTGAACTGTGCCGTGGACTGTGAGAAGGGCTGTGTTTTGGTAGGAACCCTTCTGTGCCGGGCTACTTTACTTTGCGAAGATAGAGAACTGCAAGAGGAGGCACAAACAGAGAAACAGAGTGTGGGCAATTCTGCGCCGAAATGGACTCTGCAACCACACTACCCAGGTTTCCTAACCCTCCCCCACCGTACTCCTTTGCATCGCTATTCAGGATCTCTTCCCAACGCCCAGGAGTCGGGACACCGATGCGATATTGTTCTCGCGGAACTGGTGTGAAGTTGCAAACGACAAGGACTATCTCGTCGGAGTTTTCTGTCTTCCGCAGAAAAGCCATCACACTCTGTTCGTGATCGTCCACGACGACCCAGGAAAACCCGGAAGGCGAATAGTCCAAACTGGACAGCCCCTTTTCCGCGCGATACACCCGATTTAAATCCGACACAAAAGACAACAACCCCTGATGTTCCGGCGTCTGTAGCAGAAAAAAATCCAGTTCTGCATCGTGGTTCCATTCCCGCCACTGACCAAACTCTGCCCCCATGAACAGGAGTTTCTTTCCGGGAAGCGCATACTGATAGCCAAACAACAAACGGAGGTTGGCCCGCTTTTGCCAGGAATCTGCACTGGGTCCCCCCATTTTCGTGAGCAGAGAACCTTTCAAATGCACCACTTCATCGTGTGAAAGGGACAACACAAAGTTTTCACTCGTGGCATACATTCCGCGAAACGTCAGCAAGTTGTGGTGGTGCGCTCGATAGACCGGGTCCAGCGAAAAATACTCGAGGGTATCGTGCATCCATCCCATGTCCCACTTGAAACCGAAGCCGAGCCCCCCTATCGAAGTAGGCCTTGTCACAAGGGGCCAGGAAGTCGATTCCTCTGCGAAGAGTTGCACATCGGGAAACAGCCGATAGGTATCCTCCGAAAGCTGGCGCAGAAAGGAAATTGCATCCAGGTTTTCCTTGCCCCCTTTGCGATTCGGAATCCACTCCCCCTCTTTCCGGGAGTAGTCCAAGTACAACATCGAAGCCACGCCATCCACACGCAAACCGTCCGCGTGATACCGATCGAGCCAAAACAGCGCGCTGGAAAGCAAAAATGACCGGACTTCATTGCGTCCGTAATTGAACAAAAGGGAATGCCATTCTGGATGAAACCCCTGACGAGGATCGGCGTGTTCATACAGGTGTGTGCCGTCGAAAAAACCGAGTCCGTGGGAGTCCGATGGAAAATGAGAAGGAACCCAATCCAGAATCACACCGATTCCTGCCTGATGCAGCGAATCCACCAAGAACATGAAGTCTTGCGGTGTTCCGTATCGACTGGTTGGCGAAAAATAGCCCGTACACTGATACCCCCAAGAACCATAAAAGGGGTGTTCCATCACGGGCAAAATTTCGACGTGCGTAAAACCCAACTTGCGAACGTAGTCGCACAGTTGTGGAGCGATTTCTCGATAGGAAAAGAAGCCCCCATCGGTCTTCCGCTTCCACGAACCCACATGAAGTTCGTAGATCGACAGGGGAGACGATAGTGCATTCCGTTTCGCCCGCGTACGCATCCATTCCGCGTCGTTCCACACATAGTCCAACTGCGTCACGACCGAGGCTTTTGCAGGCGGAATTTCAGCGAAAAAGCCAACGGGATCGGCCTTGTCTACAACGTACCCATTGTGCTTGGAAAACACGCGATAGACATATCGCTGCCCCGAAACGACCCCCGGAACGAACCCCTGAAAAACCCCCGACTGGCCTACAGACGAAAGCGGATTTTGTAAAGGGGTCCAATCATTAAAGTCTCCCAGAACGGAAACGCTTGCAGCATTGGGAGCCCATACGGCGAAATGACAGCCAGAAACTGATTTGTCAGAAAGAGTCTCTGTTCCCACATGTGCGCCGAACGTCTCATATAGGCGCAAATGCCGCCCTTCATTGAACAGGTACAGATCCGTTTCGCCGAACAACGACATGGCCTACGAGCGACGGTGAGAGGCGTGCTTTGTCCGGGTTTTGCGCGGAAGAGAAACGGGCGCTGTGGGCGCTTCTTGGGAAGGCTCTGCAGAGGGCAATGCAGCCTCTGCTTCTTCCTTCTTTGGCGTCGCTGGCGTCTGACTCGAAGCACTGCTGCGGGATTCCTGCGTCTTCCCATTGCGGGGCTGTACCATGCCGCGCTTTTTCTCCCGCAAACGCTTCAGACCCCCTGCCAAAATCTCGGCAATGAGCGTCCGATAGTCCATGTTGGTTGCTTTTCCAATCAGCACCAAATCAGACCAATCGGGGGTCAATCCAGGCAGGGGATTGAGTTCCAGAACATACACATTCCCATGCGCATCCATGCGCAGATCCACGCGCCCCACATCGCGACAATCGAGTGCTTGAAAGGTTTCCAGCGCGGCCTTCTCGACGGCTTTGAGTTCCTTTGGGGTCAATTTCGCAGGGCACTGATACGAAACACGGGAATCCCAATCCTGCTTGTGGGAGTAATCATAAACAGGCCGTTTGTCGGTGTGATCATTGAAGACAATTTCCATCGGGGGAAGAATGCGGGGTCTGCGTTCCCCCAGCAGACCAACCGTAAATTCACGCCCCGTGATGTACTCCTCAACCAGTGCAGGTTGGCGGTACTTTTTGATAAGTTCATCGACGACTTTTCGCAGGGAGGGAATGTCATCGACCACGCTCTTTTTGCCCGCAATTCCCTTGCTGGAACCCTCTGCAATCGGCTTCACAATCAGCGGAAATCGCAAAGTCTGCGAGATTTTCTCGCGGCCTGTGTAAAACACCTGAAAGTCCGGCGTCATGATGTTGCGCTGCTTCAGGAGTCGTTTGGTCAACGCCTTGTCCAAGGCCAAAGAGAGCGTCGCAGCGTCGCTTCCGGTATAGGGAATCCCACAGAGTTCACACAGAGCCGGAACCTGCGCCTCCCGATTCCGACCGGATACCCCTTCCGCGATGTTGAACACGAGATCAACCTGCGCTTCCTTCAACCGCGTTGGTAAATCTCCGTTTGCTTCAAGCTGCACGACCTCGTAGCCAAGCGATTCCAGCGCGGATGAAATGGCGGCTATTGTCATCGGTGAATCGTACTCTGCTTCCGAATCCCCCAGGGCCTTTCCTCCAGGGCGTTTCAGGTTGTATGTGAAGCCGATGCGAACCTTCTCGTTCGGTTTGGCGGCCTTTGGTTTCGCACTCACAGAAGGAACCAATTTCCATCGAACCGCAGCGTTTGACAAAATCGCATGGATGGTTTGTTCAAACGACAATCCCTCTCGGCGAGTCGCGACAAACAGACTCGCTCCGGGGTCTAGCGCGGGCAGAGCATTCACTTCCAAAAAGTAGATCCGTCCGTCTTCCGCCAAACGAAAATCAATCCGAGCCGCATCACGGATGGACAGGAGTTTTACGATTTGCTTGGCCAACACCCGCAGACGCGCAATCACGTCGCGCGGAAGCTCTGCGGGACAGCGCAATTTCACTCGGCTTGAATGCTGGCTTTTGAGTCTGTAATCGAGCAGGTTGTATTTGGAACGAACTTGGGAATCGACTGCAAACTCGACCGGCTGCAAAATTCCTTCGTGTTGCCGTTCGCCGATTCCTTCGACAAAAGGAACGGTGACATCAATTCCGGCGATAAATTCCTCGACCAGCACACCGAGCGGATACTGTTCGAGCATCTTCCCGACCACGGTACGGAGTGCCTTCCAGTCTCGCGTAACGGACTCATCGCTGATTCCTTTTGAGGAGCCCTCAAAATTCGGCTTCACAATGGCAGGAATCGGGACTCCCAAAGAACCCCCTAAAAAGCCATCCAGCTTGCTGACCTCGGAGGTGTCGCGACTCGTAAACAGTCGTCCGCGCGGGGTGTCGATTCCGTGAGACGCCAGCACCCGTTTGGTCAACCACTTGTCGAGGGTGACGGTCAATGTATGTGCATCGGAACCGGTGTAGGGATAGCCCAACTCTTCAAACAAAGCCGGATAAAATGCCTCGCGCGCGCGTCCTCGTTTTCCTTCTCCCAAATTGAAAATCATGTCAGGAGAGAACGCTTCGAGCCGGGTCGCCAAGTGGGAAGCCGGTCCCGAGACTTCGATCTGTTGTACCTCATGGCCCGCGTCGGACAACGCGCGGGAAATGGCCTCGACGGTCTCGGGCGAATCAAACTCCGCCTCGTCCTCCGAGTCGCTGAGACGAAGGTTGTACGTAAACGCAATTTTCATAAGGACTCTTTCTCGTAAAACTCAAGACAGAGGCCGTCGAAATGGCCCGGAAAGCCACCCGACGACCCGATCGGCATCGGCAGATGATTGGACGCGCAAAAGGAACGGCGAGACCAAGAGCAAACGTCGTTGCAGTGTTTGTTGCGCCGCTGATTCGTCGATCGGTTGCTCGACAAAAAACACGGCGCGACAAGTTTCGGAACGGCGGCAGAGTCTTCAGACTCACACGCCGCATCGTCGCCTGCCGTCTCTGTGTGACTACCTGGCTCGCTTTTTGTTTGCGCCATTTTCGGGGAAGCATCAGCTTCCACATCCCAGAGTTTCGCAAAAAGCGAAGCCCCAAATCAACCACCACGAGTTGGTTTTTTCGCGAAGAGTATCGGGAAGATGAGAAGGAGACGGCACCTTGAGTGTGCGCGCAGCGAGAGAAACCGGACCTACTTACAAACGCCAGGACCCTTGCCGCCAGCAGGCATATCGCATTTTCCCGAGGCGCAAACTTTGTCCCGGACGCACGGCTTGCCAGCGGGTTGCGGCGCTTTGCACACCGGAGGTTTCAACGCGAGTACGCAAACTTGGCCGCCTTTGCAATCCTCATCCTTTTTGCACTGGGCATCCGCCCAAGCAAGCGAAGAGGACAACAGCAAACAAGCTGTCACGGATACGATCCATTTGTTCCACATGTGCGTGTTCCTTTGTTGGTGATCCACTGTGGCCACAAAAGAGCAAGTGCTCCCCCGGCCACGTCCGCATCGTGCGATCATTCGTCGCCGCATTCAACGTGGGCACGTGACGAAAGTCCCGGCGTGGGAGACCGGGCACAGAAGGAATGCAGAGGTCGTCAGGAAGCCCTTGCATGGGGCTTTTGCAAAGAGACAGGCGGAGTTTGGCCGTTCCAGTGTGGGAAAGACTCAGTGGGGCTGGGCGGCGTGCGGGGCGGGTGCTGTTGGGGCGGCTGTGGGATTCGGTGCAGCTTTGGGAGCGGGCGCTGGAGCCGCTTTGGGATTCGCGGGCACCGGATTCGCAACGGCAGGGCTCGGGACAGAACCCGCAGGAGCTCCACTCGTGGCTTCTGCTGAGGCTGGTGCCACCGCCGCCGCTGGCGCCGGAATCGGCAAAACGCGCGCGGGGTCCGGCGGAGGAGGAGGCTGCTCAGAACGTTTCGCCGCCACCCACTTGAAGCCTGCGCGGGACTTGATGGGATCAACCATTCCGCGAGACGACAAATCAATCAGCGTCGGGGTAAAAAAGACCGTGAGAAAAAGCATGCTGGTCAGCAACACCACCAGATTGAACTTGTCGTCATACAGAAGGTGCATGAAGAACAGCGCCACGATGGCCGCCTTGATCGTCGCCACCGCCAGCGCAATCACCGTGTTTGCACTTCCGAAGTCAAAGCGCGAAACGAACACCGTCAAACCGGTCAGCACCACAAGCGTGACCCATACGCCGAGATAGACCGAAACGGGCAGAACGTGAGGCGCGTCGTGCTCGTCACCGCTGTTGTTGTCAAGATTCATCTCTGCCTGCGACATGATTTACCCCACCAAGTAAAGGAGCGGGAACAGATAGATCCAAATCAAGTCCACGAGGTGCCAATACAAGCCCACGTTCTCGACCGGGAAGTAGTACTTCGACCCAAAATCACCGCGCATCGAGCGCAAGAGCACCCACGCAATCGCCAACATGCCAATCAGCACATGCACGCCGTGCAACCCTGTCATCAGGAAGTAAATCCCAATGAACAAGTGGGGGGAATCCACCGCCTTGAGTTTTTCCACAAACGCAGCGCCGTGCTCGACCGCCAGAGCCGCATAGTCCGGCTTCCATAGGCCCTGCTCCCCACCCCCCGGAAGCGTTCCCAAGTGAAATTTGTGGGAATACTCGAAGTACTTGACGACCAAGAAGGCTGCTCCGCACAGGAGTGTGAGGGCCAAGTACCCCACCGTTTGGCCTTGCTTGGACAGTTGTGCGGAACGAACGGCCAACGCCATGGTCAGCGACGAAAAAATCAGCACCATCGTGTTCAGCGCACCCAACTTCCAATCCAGAAGTTGATGCACCACCTTGAACATCTCTGCGTGCGTGGTTCGAAACGCTGCATAGGCCAAAAACAGCCCCGAAAACAACAGAATCTCTGTTGCCAAAAAGATCCACATCCCAAACTTCGCCGTTTCCGCCTCGTCTCGCGCAGAGGGGAAATGGTGTGCGTGATGGTATGTACGGGCCGGATTGCTCATAAATGCTCCTTGCGGCTCGCGCGTGTTTTCTCTCGTTTAGTATTGAGCCAAAACGGTGCGGTCATACGGACCCGTGCTGACCGTCGGCTGGCCGGCGAAGTTCTCCGTCGGAGGAGGCGATGCCGTGCGCCATTCCAGCGTGGTCGATTCCCACGGATTGTCCCCCGCTTCTTGGCGACTCCTCAATGAACTCAGAAGACAAATCAGCGTAAGGAGGAAACCAAACCCGAGAATATAGGAACCCACCGTCGAAATCTGATGCAGCGGTTCAAATTGAGGCAGGTAGCTGTAGTACCTGCGCGGCATTCCGGCCACCCCCAAGAAAAACTGCGAACCGAACGTCACGTTGAAGCCGACAAATGCGGTCAAGCAAGCCCAGTTTGCGAGTTTCTCGCTGTACATCTTCCCGGTGAATTTGGGCCACCAGTAGTGCAGACCCCCAATGAACGCGAACATGGTTCCGCCCATCATCACGTAATGGAAGTGCGCGACAATGAAATACGTATCGTGGAGATACAGATTCACAGAGAGCGTCGCCAAGTACAGTCCTGTCAGTCCCCCTATCGTGAACAGCCACAAAAACCCGAGGGTGTACCACATGGGGGTGCGCAGAACGATGGACCCCTTATACAGCGTCGCAACCCAGTTGAGGACCTTGATGGCCGTCGGAATCGCAATCAGAAACGTGAGACCCGAAAAAATCATGCTCGCAAGTTCGGACTGGCCCGATGTGAACATGTGGTGCCCCCAAACGAGGAAACCCAGAATCGCGATCCCAATCGACGACATCGCAATCGCGCGGTAGCCAAAAATCGCTTTCCGCGAAAACGTGCTGATGAGGTCCGAAACCACACCGAATGCGGGAACGATCATGATGTAGACCGCCGGGTGGCTGTAGAACCAGAAGAAGTGTTGGAACAAAATCGGATCACCACCCAGCGCCGGATCGAAAATGCCAACGTGCAGCACACGCTCGGCGACCAGCAAAAGCAGCGTGATGCCCAGCACCGGAGTCGCCAGGATTTGAATCACACCCGTTGCATACAAACCCCACGCAAACAGAGGCATCCGAAAGAACGTCATTCCCGGTGCCCGGAGTCTGTGAATCGTAGCGATGAAATTCAGCCCGGTGAACACAGAGGAAAAACCCAGCACGAACGCGGCAAGTACCATCGTGGAAACGCTGGTCCCTGTGGTTGTCGAATAGGGTGTGTAGAACGTCCAGCCGGTGTCCACTGCTCCAGAGAAAATGGAGTACAGCGCAATCAGCGCGCCCAGCACATAGATGTAGAAACTCAACAGGTTCAGGCGCGGAAATGCGACATCTTTGGCACCAAGCTGAAGCGGCAAAATGATGTTCCCCAGCGACGCAGGAATCGAGGGAATGATCACCAAGAACACCATCACCGCTCCGTGCAGGGTGAACATTTGGTTGTAGGTGTCCGGGTCCATGATCGTCTTGTTTGCCGTCAGAAGCTCGGTACGCACAAGCAGAGCAAAGACGCCGCCGAGCAGGAATGCCGCCCAAACGAAGACGAGATACATCACGCCGATGCGCTTGTGGTCGAGCGTAAACAGCCAAGACGAAATCCCTCGGGAACTGGCCCAAAACGACGGGGGCCGTTCGCCGGGTGAAGAAGAAGAAGAGGAATACTGGGTCATGTCTTACCCTCGGTTACTTCAAGCTCTTGATGTATTCGATGAGATGGCTCATCTCTTGGTCATTCATCTGCCCTTTGTAGGGGCTCATCATCGGAGCAAAACCCTCGACGATTTTGGCAGACGGGGTTTCGATGGACTCACGAAGATAGTTTTCATCAACGGTGACTTCCGCCTGGCCTTTGATCTTTTCCTTGCGACCGAACACCTGGAACAACCGGGGTCCTATCGCGGGCTGCGGCTGTTTCTCAGGACTCTGTATGGCGTGGCACCCGCCGCACCCATGCTTTGCAAACATCATCTTGCCGTGTGAAACGGGGTCCTTGGGAACCGACCGCTCATCCAGCCATCGCTGATAGTCCGCAGGCTGTTTCACCAGGACCTCAGCCAACATCTTGGAGTGGTCGGTGCCGCAAAACTCTGCACAGTACACTTGCTGCGGCCCATCCATCGTGGCCTCGAACCACATCACCGTGTACTTGTTCGGAACGGCGTCGATCTTCATGCGAAACGCCGGCACGAAGAAACTGTGCAGCACATCCTTCGAGGTGATGATGAGCTTCACCGGCTTGTTGATGGGAACCGCCATCACGCCCGCACTGATAGCCCCATTCGGATATTCAAACGACCAGGACCATTTCTGACCCGTCACGCGAATCTCGAGCGCATCTTTCGGGGGAACCATTTGGTCCATGTAGTTCTTGAAGCCCCATACAAAAAGGCCCAGCACCACGAACAGAGGAACCACGCTCCACGCCACCTCGAGCACAGTGTTGTGCGTGATTTCAATCGCGTTGTGATGACCCCCGCGCCACTTGTACCGGAAAATAAAGTACGTCGCCGCGCCAATGATCAACACGAGACAGAACACGACCAGCGCGGTCAAAGCCAGAAAGAGCGTGTCGTGCTCTCCTGCCAACGTGGATGCCTGGGGCGGTAGCCCAAAAGCAACTTGTGTGTTTGGCTGCATCATCCGTTCACCTGAGCGCGGCGGTCTTTCCGCCACGCAGCAATAAGGAACGCTCCCAAAAACAGGACGGTCACGACCCCGCCGACTCTGACGAGCGCAATCGAAGCAATGGAGTACTTTCGATCCTTGGGGTCATAGTGAAAACACCACAACAGCAGCCGATCCAGCGGACTGCCAATTCCCCCCAAAGACGCTTCAACCAGCGCAAGCCGCAAATCCCGTTCGGAAAACTGTACCCCGTACAAGATCTGCGAAAGACGGCCATCAGGCGTTACCACAAAAATCCCTGCCGCGTGCGCCCACTGTTTCCCTTCTTGGTCATAGCGAAAACGAAAACCAACAGAGTCGGCAACCTGACCGATGTCCTTTTCCGCTCCGGTCAGAAAAGGCCAACTCCGTTCCTGGTCAGCAAGTGCCCGATGGAGCGCTTTCAAATACACCGCGCGCTTTCCGGTTGCCAGCGCGGGCGTTTCCTTCGGATCGATGCTCAGCGAAACAATCTCGTACTCCCGACCGGGTACAAACCCAAGCGAGCGCATCCCATCCAGCAAACCATTGAGCACCAACGAACACAACACAGGGCAGCTGTAGTACCCCAGAACCAACACCACAGGCCGCCCGGACACAAAATAGTCCCGAAGCCTTACCGGCTTGCCTGTGTGGTCCACAAACGGAACATCGAGTGAGACCTTGGCACCAAGTGTTCCTTCAATGGAGATGCCTTGAAGTTCCTTGGGAACTTCCTGCTCGGCCCGCGCCAGCGAAGAAACGCCCAGCGCAACCGCAAAGACACCTGCCAGAAACACTCGAGACGAAGAACTCATCTCTTGTTTTCCTCAATCACTTTTTTCATTCCCTCTTGAATGGGAATGTGAACAGAGCCCTGCGCTTGATCAACATAGCCGTAGCTCGACAGCCGTTTCTCCTCCAGCACGCGCTGTTCCAGGAGCTTGGGAGAATCAACCCCAAGACCCCTTTCACCAAGCAGCTTGTCGGAATACCGCACGAAGAGCGAGTTGAACAAAAGTGCCGTCCCAAAAAACAGCACACTGAGTGCGATGCCCCATACCACAAGTTGGAGGTTTTTGGGTTTCTCCTGATCTACCGCAACCTCTCCATGGTCATGTCCGGTTTCAACCATTGTCATACCCCAATGAATCGGCCAGATGCGGGTCCCTGATCGGGACGAGCGCCGCCTTCCCAAACGTCCGGGCGGCGACACCGAAGAACAACCCGGCAGCGCCTGCAAGTGCCGCGAAGTCATAGAAAGAGAACCGCATCTGCGCGCGGAACAGCGGCATCACCAGCCAGTACAAGTCCACCCAGTGCATCACCACCAACAGCGCCGCAAATGCCTTCAACAGAACCGGATGTCGCTTCGCCGTTCGCGACAGGAGACCGAAGAACGGAACCACGAAGTGCAAAAGAATCAGCGTCCAGGTCAGCGTGGACCAACCGTTCTCCCAATGTTTGCGATACCAAACGGTTTCCTCGGGCAAGCTTGCGTACCAAATCAGCATGAACATCGAATACGCGATGTATGCCCAGAACACCGTGAACGCGAAAACGAGCTTCCCTAGGTCATGGTAGTGCTCATCGTTGATGACGCCGTCCATGTATCCATATCCGTGCAACGTCCGTGCAGTACACGCAATCAGCGCAAGCGAGGACACAATCGAGCCCGAAAAGGCATAGACCCCGAACATCGTTGTGGCCCAAGTCGGATCGACTCCCATCAACCAGTCAAACGCAGAAAACGTGAGCGTCAGACCAAACAAAATCACGGTTGGGGGTGCCAGTTTCCGAAGCCGAAGAATGGCATAGGGGTCCCCTGTGGAATCCACCTCCACAGACTTCTTGTAGTAGTACATGCCCGAAAGAGCCCAGAAGATCAGGAACAAAACCGCTCGCCCAAAAAAGAACGGCACGGTCAGATACCAAGTCTTCGACTCCATCGCAATCCGCACTGCGGAGCGATATTCGGGGTCCTTGATCTTCTCAATGTCCATCCAGGGGAGGATGTCCTTTGCAAAGACCGCAATCGGAATAAACAGCAAGATGAGCCAGGGGGAAAACGCGCCGTAGTTTTCCGCGATGCGACGAGGAACCACGCTCCACCGCGCACCCACCAGATGTTGCAACGCCGCAAAAAACATGCAGCCGACACCCAGCGTGAGCACATAAAAGAACGCAACCAGATAGGCACTCAGCGCATCGATCCGCGTCCCTTCCGAAAAGAAACCCGACGCGGTCGCAGCCAAGCCCAAAAGACCTACGCCACCAAACACCATCGCCCAACGATTGGCGGTTCCCGGAGGAATATGCAGCCGCGACGATGAAAGATCCACGTGCGTTGCGCTCATTTGAGTTGACTCCTCTGCTCGGCGGTAAGCTGCTCCACTTTGATCCCCTGACTTCGTTGAAGAGCCCTCACATACGCCACAATCGCCCACCTATCGGCAACAGGAACTTGATAGGCATACGAACGCATCGTTCCTTTTCCATTCGTGATGGTCGAAAAGATGTCTCCTACGGGTGTATCTAGGAGTCTCTGTTCGCTGTAGGAAGGAATGCTCCACGCCGCCCTCTGGTTGGCCCGCTGGATCACAAGACCGTTCCCTTGTCCGGTTCGGTCATGACAAGGGGAACAGAAGATGTTGAACCGTTCCTGCCCAGTCTTGAGCAAAGTCTCATCCACGGCTACCTGTTCGGGAAACTTGGTGACCGGACGATTCTGCTCATCGAGCCCCGTGTAATAGGGAGTTTGAATCACAGGCGCGCTCTGGCTGAGAGTCCCTTCCACAAGAGGCCGCATCATACGGCCATCTTCAAAAAAGGAAGTCTCCCGCTGCGGCTTCGCCTTGTCCTGCGTGAACATGTTGCGCTGCCAATGGATCGGGGGATCTTCTGACGGATTCCCCCGACATGCCGACAGCGCGACCGCGCACAGAAACACACTTGTTGCAGACGTAAAGTTGCGGCTTCGCATGGGCGTTTAGGTCTCCGCAAAGTCCCGAATGACCGCGATCTCGGTACCGCCAGCAGCAGCCAGCGTCTCGCGAGCCCTCGCCTCACTGAAAATGGGATCTTGGGCTTCGATTCCCAAGAAAAAACCATCGTCCGAGAAGCGAGAGAAACGGTCGTGAGTAAAAAGAGGATGGTAGGGCTGCGGCAACCGGCACAGCGCAAACAAACTGAACACGGTCGTGAACGCAGACAGAAGCACCATCATCTCGAAGCAAATCGGCACGTAGGCCTGATAGGAAACAATCGGCTTGCCACCGATGATGAACGGATAGTCAAAAGCGTTCATCCACCACTGGATCAACACCGCAGCGCCGACTCCCAAAAGGCCTCCGCACAACACCAAATAGGGCAGAATCGTAGGCTTCAAACCCATCGCGCGATCCATTCCGTGGACCGGAAAAGGGGTGTATGTATCGATCACGGAAAACCCGGCCTGCCGCACCGTCTTCACCGCTTCCAGCAGAGCCCCCGGCGTCTTGTATTCGGCGACCACGCCAAACACACCGTCCTCGTAACCAACTCCGACATTCCTGGCCATCAGTGAGCCTCCTTGTCGTGGCTCGTGTCGTGTGCATGCGGATTCGCCGCTGGAGACACGCCTTTGATCTCGGAAATCGCGATCATCGGTAGGAAGCGCAAGAACAAAAGGAACAGCGTAAAGAACAGACCAAACGTGCCAAGGTACATGCTCACGTCAATCCATGTCGGTCGGAAGTAGCCCCATGCAGCGGGCGTGAAATCGCGATGCAGAGAAGTCGAGATGATCACGAACCGCTCGAACCACATTCCGATGTTCACGAAAATCGAGATCACGAACATCGCCGGAATCGACCGCCGAATCGCGCGGAACCAGAAAAGCTGCGGCGAGATGACGTTGCAGGAAACCATGGTCCAATAGGCCCACGCATACGGACCCGCTGCGCGGTTGATGAACGTAAACCGCTCGTAGGGGTTGCCGCCATACCACGCGATGAAAAACTCCATGGAGTAGGCGTAACCCACCATGGTTCCCGTCACGAGCATGATCTTGTTCATGTTCTCGAGGACACGCATCGTGACCAAGTCTTTCAGACCATAGAACTCGCGAGCCAAAAGCATCAGCGTCATGACCAGACCGAAGCCAGAAAACACCGCTCCTGCCACAAAGTACGGCGGGAAAATCGTCGCGTGCCAGCCCGGCAACACCGAGGTCGCAAAGTCGAACGACACAACAGAGTGAACAGAAAGCACAAGAGGCGTCGAAAGACCCGCCAAGATGAGATAGGCGCGCTCATAGTGCTGCCAGTGGCGATTTGATCCCCGCCAGCCCATCGCAAAGATCCCATACAGCAGCGAGCGCGTCCGCGTCTTCGCCCGATCTCGGAGCGTCGCCAAATCTGGAATCAGACCCACATACCAGAACATCGCGGAAACCAATCCGTAGGTCGAAATCGCGAACACGTCCCACATAAGCGGGCTGCGGAAGTTGGGCCACATCTCCATTTGGTTCGGAAACGGGAGCAACCAGTACAGCGCGAGCCAGGGGCGTCCTGTGTGAAAGAACGGGTACTGAAGCGCGCAAAGCACCGCGAACACCGTCATGGCCTCCGCAAACCGGTTGATGGCCGTGCGCCACTTCTGCCGAAACAGAAACAGAATCGCCGAAATCAGCGTCCCGGCGTGACCGATACCGATCCACCACACAAAGTTCGTGATGTCCCATGCCCAATAGATCGGGTTGTTGTTTCCCCAAACGCCCACACCCGTTGCAACCAGGTATGCGAGGGTCGCGCCGTAAAGCCCCAAAAGACCCACAGCGACAAGGAAACTCAAGATCCAGCCGATCGGTGTCTTTTTGACATCGATCTCGACGGGGCGACACACCACATCCGTGATGGCCGCAAAGCTCGGACTGTTGTTCAGAAGCGGTTCAGGCTCGAGCACTGCCGCAACCGCGCTGCTCTCGGCACTCATGGATGGCTTGCTCCAGTCTCGTGCGTGTTGTGTGAACCGGCGGGTGCGTGCTCTGCCGGAGCATGTCCCGCCGCTGGCTCATGACCCCCGCCGTGCCCCTCTTCTTTTTCCTCGGCTTCCAGCGCAGGGTTCGGATTGCGAATTCTCGCGAGATAGGTCGTCCGAGGCTTGGCGTTGATCTCCTCGAGCATCGCGTAATGACGAGGACTGCTCCGCACGACCGAAATTTTGCTCTTCGGGTCCGTAATGTCGCCGAACGTGATCGCATCGGTCGGACATGCCTGCTGACAAGCCACCACGAGCGTCCCGTCTGCCACAAATTCCGATCTGCCCTGTGTGTCTTTCAGCTTCGCCGTTCGCTGTGCGGCCCGAATCCGTTGCACGCAATACGTACACTTCTCGATGACACCGCGCGACCGAACGGTCACATCTGGATTCATCGCCAACTTGGCCACTTCTGGCACATCCCCGCGATAGTCGAGGTAGTTGAACCGCCGCACTTTCCACGGACAGTTGTTCGCGCAGTACCTCGTCCCGACGCACCGGTTGTACACCATGTCGTTCAGGCCATCTTGCGAGTGCGCCGTCGCTGCCACCGGACACACGTTCTCACATGGAGCATCCTCGCAGTGCATGCAGGGCACAGGCAGATGCATCATGCGCGTGTTCTCGTCGTTCAACTCGATTTTCTTGCGGTGGCCATTGTCAAAAGCGACAGGCTCGAACGTGTAGTAGCGGTCGATGCGAATCCAATGCATCTCGCGCCCTTTGCGCACCTGGCTTTTGCCCACCACCGGCACGTTGTTTTCGGCTTGGCACGCGACCGTACAAGTCCCGCAGCCAATGCAGGTAGACAAGTCGATGACAAGACCCCACTGCTGACCACTCCGCTTGTACGGGTCCCACAGCGCAAGCAGCGGCGGATGGTGAACCGCGTGCTGGGCAAAGCTCGGGTGTTTGCGGAACTTCCCAAGCGTTGCTTCCTGCAAGAGCGGACGGCCTTCCATCGCAAAATGGTCCTGCGTCGTGACCAAACCGGTGAGATGCGTCGTGTCCCCAAACCAGTAGTCGCGCGGGTCGTCGTACTTTTTGCCGAGCTTTTGAATCTGAACCTCGTCGGACCAGAGTCCATCGAGGTGCCGGATCTTGTACGCATTGAAGCCCGCCCCGCGTCCTACTTTTCCGATCGCGTTTTCCGCGCGACCATAGCCAAGCGCCAACGCCACCGTCCCAGCCGGCAATCCAGGTACGACAAACACCGCCGCCTCGATCGTCTGGCCTCGTACGGTCAGCGAAACCATGTCGTTTTTTTCCACACCCAACGACTTGGCTGCTTCGACAGACAGCAGGGCGGCGTTGTCCCACACGAGTTTCGTAACCGGGTCCGGCAGTTCCTGAAGCCAACTCACATTGGCATACCGCCCGTCGTAGGTCGAAGGAGAGACCAAAAACTCAATCTCCCAGGGCTTCGACTGAAGCGCCGAGACAGCAGAAAGCGCCTGCGCAACATTCGCGGGCTTGATTTGGGGCCGAATCTTCTCGTACGGCGTGCCCTCGATCCACCCATCGTGAAGTGCTTTGCGAAACGCACGGTCGAAAAAGAACGCGATCGTTTCTTGCGGCACAGCGGGGGGCGGTGTTTCGGCGGGTGCTGCGATCGCAACGGCTCCAGGTTTCGCTCCCGTCGGCTTGCCAGGTGCCGCTGGTTTGACAGGAGCACCCGGTTTCCCAGGTTTTTGCACAGCCCCGACAGGCGCAGCAGTCGTCTCGAGAACGGGCGGCGCGAGCGGTTGAAGTTTTGCCGCAGTCACTCCTCTCCACGTGTCCCGAACAAGCTCATATCCCCGCACCCACTCACCCGTCAGGATGAAGTGGACCAGCTCGATGTCTGACCAGCCGCTGTACAAAGGAGCGATGAGCGGCTGAACAATGCTGGCCGTGCCGTCTGCTGCACGCAAATCTCCCCACGCTTCCAAAAAGTGTGCTTGCGGCACATGCAGCGCCGATTGAAGCGCCGTTTCGTTTCGAAACAGGCCCAGATGAACCACCTGAACCTTTTTCAACTTCTCAGCGAGGCCCAAATCTGCGGGGGCGTCGTACACAGGGTTCCCGCCCAACACCACAAGCGTCTCGACCTGACCCTTATCCAGTGCTTCCGAAAGGCTCTTCAGAGCATCTCGATCCAGCGGTCTCCCAGCATCACCGTGCTTGGTGTACCCGACCGTTTCGCCCACCGCTCCGAGTGCTGCATGGATAGCGTGGACAAGCGCATGGATTCCTGGCGGAAGCGACCGCCCGACAACGACAAGCGCCCTGCTGTGTGCCTTTTTCAAATCCTCTGCGACCGCTGAAACAAACTTCGCGTCGATCCCCGCCGGCACATCCTTGGGAAGCTGCGCGAGAATCTCCGGTGCCAACGCCAAGCCACGCTTCGCAAGTTCGGCACCCAGCGCCAACGCAAAATGCACAAGCAAGCTCGGCTTCAGCCGCAGCCGGTGATCCGCATTCGTTCCCGTGACAGTCCACGCCGATTCGGCCACGTACAGGCGACTCATCTCGTCGCTGGGCCGATCAGTGCGCCGTCTCGTTGCAAACTGCCGGGCATTCCGCACGCCGTCGGGAGTGTTCCCCAGGAAATCCGCGCCGATCGACAAAATCACCGACGCCTTTTGGACCTCTGGAAGGACGACCAAGTCTTCCCCGAAAGCAGCCCGACCGCCTTGTTTGATCGAGTCCTCGCAAACCGGCTCCCACGTCCACCACTTCGCCTCGGCCCAATCCTTCAGCAAACGCTCACGCAGACCCAGCAGCGTCGGAGACACAAGCGCGCCCGACAAGAAATGCAGCCCGCGCCCCTTCTCGGCAGCCCACTTGCTTCGGCCCTTTGTGAGAAAACCCTTGGCGGCCTCCATGCCGAACAGGACCGGCTTCGGAGGCTCACCACCGTGTGCACCAACTCCAGATGATTCGCCCCCAGCCGAAGCCTTTCCAGCCACAAGCGGCCCCGTCGAGCGATCCGGATCGTACATTTCCAGGATCGCCGCCTGCGTGAAAGCGTTGGTGCCCCCCATGCTCATCGGATGGCTCGGATTGCCTTCAATTTTGGTGGGGCGACCCTCGTGGCTTTCGACCAAAAGGCCATAGACCGCAGACCCAAGCGGCATCGCCGTCGCATAGTACGTCGGGAGGCCGATGGCCAAATCCTCGGGTGTGCGGGTGTAAGGAAGAATCTTTTCTTCGGGCCGACGGCAACCGGCCATTCCGGCCAAGGCAACCGAAGCCCCCAAGATCCCCATAAACGACCGCCGACTCAGTGGATCTTGAACCTCGGGCGGAACTTCAGACGGCAATTCGCGGGAAAGCGCCTCGCGAAACGCTGGACTTTGTTCGGCATGGTCCTGGCTGCGGAAATAAACCGTCTCGCCAGGAGCAAAACCAGGCTTTCTTGGAAGTGTTGGCTTCATCGGTGACACCTGGAACAGTCGGTGGGCGGAGAGATTTTGAGTTCCTGCGCCAGTTTTTCCCCAAATTCCCGCCGGCGCACGTCGAGCGGCTTGTCACCTGGCGGTTCCCAACCCATGTTCGTGATCTGATCGAGAGGACGGAGCCTCGGAGCGGGGTCGCGATGGCAATCCAAGCACCACCCCATCGAGAGAGGCTCAACCTGGCGCACGACCTCCATCCGTTCCACCCGACCGTGACATTCCACACAACCGACACCGCTCTTGACGTGCCGACTGTGTGGAAAATACGCATAGTCTGGGGTTTTGTGGACTCGCACCCACGGAACCGGCTTGCCGTAGGCCCACGACTCGCGCAGCGGTTGCAACTTGGCCGAATCCTTCTGCACGTTGGAATGGCAGTTCATGCAAACCTGTGTCGGCGGCACCGTCGCAAACTCCGTGCGCTCGACGTTCACATGGCAGTACCGACAATCGAGCCCCAGCTCTCCAGCGTGAAGCTTGTGGGAGTACGGAATGGGCTGGATTGGCTCGTAGCCCACGTCCGTGTGCCGAGGCGAAAAGTAATACCACATACCGAAGATCAACAACGTAAACCCGACCAATAGAGCAGCCACGGATATTGCAGGCACTCGATTCGTCCACGGCGGGAAGATAAAGCGTTGGTCACGACTGGGCTGGTTCGTCATTTCGGGACGCCTCTAATGAGATCTGCGCGGCGGGCAGGGGCCAGTTCAACGGCAATGCACATACCGGCGCGCAGCCTATCAAAAGGCGTCGGGAAAAAGCAAGCCTTGGCTTTTGTGAAAAACCGACGAGTGCTAGCTAAAGGACGCTACAGGGTTTTTGGGCGTCTGTGCCGACGCGCCCGTTCCGTTCTGAAGCTGGAAACGACTGTGTCGCAGGATCATCCAAATCCGGGTTTGAAACGTCCGTTGAACGTGGGTTGAATACTTCCGCCTCATTCGTCGCCTGCGTAGACCAAACCGAAGTGGTCGCGTCTCTTTTGCGAATCAAGCCGCCGGTGACCAGAATGTTTCCATCCAGAAGAAGCGTCTGCCGATGACCCAAACGACCGAGTGCCATCGTCGGCAACTTCTGAAGCTGATTCGCGCCAGCGACAAAGAGCCCCGCCTGTTTCGTCGTGCACAACAGGCTGGCATCACCGTCTTCGCAATCATTGCAGCCGCCTCCGAAACTCGGACTTCCGCCCGTCACGACGACTCGATTTCCCGACGCTGTTGCCGTCGCGGCCTCAAACGTCGCTGCACGATAGTGGTCTTCCGTCGCGCCGCACGAACCCGAGGACCATGCAGCAATCGCTTTCTCGGTTGGTGCACTCGTCGTGTTTTGCAAGGTGTAGAGCCGAATCGCACTCGCAATGCTGGAAGGTTGTCCTGGCTGCAACGTGTTGGTGTCCGTCATCTCGAAACCGCCCGTCACAAGTACGTCGGTCGGAAACGCCGGTGCCGTTTCCAGTGCATTTCCAAGTCGAGTCGCCGTGTGAAACGCTCTCGGAACGCCTGGCGCAACAAAACCCGTCGCGGTAGGCGCTGCGGGTGCATCGGGAAGCCCCGTCAAAAAAAGTGCTGTCAGCGGAGGTGGCGTTGCCGTCGAGCTAAGCCACTGTCCACCCAAGACCATCGCCGTGTTTTTTGAAAGCAACGTCAGCGACGGAGCCAAAAAGCCCACCTGGAAGGAGGCCGCTGTTCGGGTTTCGCCCGACGGTCCAAACCAAGCTACCGCCTGTTTTCCTATCGTGGACGCTGACGGTTTGAGCAGGTCCAAGTAGCTACTGCTCGAACACTGGGACAGGGGCGAGAAGCCGACCGCGCCCGCCGAAGTCACAAGACCTCCCTGCGGCAATGCACCCACACCCGCAAACGCAGCCGCGTCTGTTTCCGACGAAGATGTACTCGTCAGTGTCCAGACGCCGGAGGCATACGTCAGCGATAGAAACTCGACTCCTCCGGGTTTTGTTTCGGGTCCACAAGGTGCCAGCCGAAGCGGTGTGCTTGAACCGGCACCACCGACGATAAGTGCCTCTCGACGGCGTGGTGCGCTAATCCCGCCGAATGCCACCAGTTTGATGGTGGCGTCTGTCGAACTCAGGACCGCGACTTGATGAAAGGCTCGTGCCCGCGGGGGTGTTCCAGAAACATTCACCGTCTGAAACACCGCTCGCGACGGATCATAAATCTCGATCGTGTCGGTCAACCCCATACTCTCAGGCCGACCGGCGATGATTCCCAGCTCGACCCCACCGAAGAGAAGCACTTCGCCACCAGGCAAGCTCGTCGCCGAATGAAACGCTCTTGGCGCAGCCATTGCCGACGCTGGGCAAGACCACTTTCCGACCTCGAACAGCGGCAAAATCCCCGGGCTCCCGTCGGCAGATGCCGACGATTTTCCCTGCACGGCCCCCGTAAACACTCTCTTTCCGCTTCCGTCAAACAGTTCAGCGAAAAACGCGAATTGGCTGCGGTCCGTCGCTCCCAAACTGATGCTTGGATGATCGTCGGGCAGCGTCGCTTTGATGTCGCATTGAAACTGCCAGCCGGCCTCTTGTTTTTGCAGAACCGAAAGCCGGACTGTTCCGCCGCGAAGAACGGCGCTCAGCGGAAAACCACTGTTGTCCGTCTTGACGCAAGCGTGCTGTTCAGCAGATTCGGCGAGTTGGAGTTTGAGACCGGGGCCCGGATTGCCCTTGCATCCCAAAAGAAGTGCGATTCCAAGAGACAAACCAGCGACGCGCAGACGATAGAAGCCCATTACGTTACACGGTAACTTACGGGCCTTTCGACGGTCAATCCCGAGCGCGGAGCAGCAAACGCAACGCCGTCACAAACACGTTGAAGAGCGCCGCAAACAGCATCAGCGCGCCCTGAACCGGGTTGTCATAGTCGGGATTGTTCAGCACGTCGCTCGTGGCGTAGACCAAGCTCACCACGCCGAAAATGCCGATGCCAATCGTGATGACCAAACCCAGCGCCGACATTTGGATGAACATATTGACGAACATCGCGAGGATGAGCGCGAAGAACATCCCCGTCAAAAGCCCTGCCGGTGCCGAAAATTTCTCTTTTGAGAACATCACATAGGCCGTCACAGCAACGAACACCCCGCCCGTCACTGCCAGGGCAGCCGGTATGGTTCCGGGGGAAACATAGGCTGCGATAGCCAACAACGGCCCAAGCGCGAGCCCCGAAACAAACCCGTCCGCTGCGAGCGCAACGATTCCCAAACCCGGATTTTGCCTCGACGCCCACAAGGCGAAGTACGGAACCACATTCAGCAACACGAGCGCCACAATCCAGCCGACCGGTCGAAAGAAGAAACTCATCATCGCCGGAGACGTTACGCAGGTGTAGCCCCCGAGCCCAGCCATCGCCACGCTGACGAGCAAAAGCGCATACGTCTTTTTCGCCAAAAGCGCCCTGTCGCCATCAAGAACCGTCGTACCAAACAATTTTTCCGAGAAGGACAGTGTGGACATGGTCATTTCTCCATCTGAGAGGGTCAAATCCTTGGCTCATTATGGTCACGGACCACACCGAGCGGAAGTGGCCGGACGTATATCACTACGGTACTTCGCCGCGCAGCAGCTTTTCCAAACCCGTTTCATCGACCATCGGCACGCCGTTTTTCTCTGCCGCATGTTTTTTGTCTTCGCCCGGTTCCGCCCCCATCACCAAGTAGCTCGTTTTCTTCGTGACCGACGACGAAAATTTTCCTCCTGCCGCTTCTATTCGTTTTTGAAAATCGCCGCGCGGCATGGATAGGGTACCCGTAATGCACAGCGTTCTCCCCGAGAGCGGCCCCGTCGCAGCGACCGGCTCTGCCGGAGACAAACCCACCGACATGAATTTGCGCAACAGCGCCTGCGTTTTTGCGTCGGCCAAATGGTCGCGCACCGCACCGGCCCGTTCTTCCCCAAAGCCGTGGATTCCGACAAGTTTTCGATACACATCGTCTGGCTTTTCAGCCACGAGCCGCGTGAGCGTCTGGTATTGCTCCGCGATATTTTGGGCCCACACCCAACCGATGCCCGGAATCCCCAGCGCGGTCAGAAAACGCGACAACGTCGCTTCCTTTTTTCCCGTCGCCACGGCTGCCAACACATTGTCTGCGCTTTTCTCACCGAGCCGAGGCAGCGATAGCAGCTGCACTCGCGTCAGCGTGAACAAATCCGCCAGATCTTTCACCAGGCCCGCAGCAACGAGAGACTCCACCAACTTGTCTCCCAACCCCGTCATGTTCATCGCGTCACGGTTGCAAAAAAACGTAATCGCCTCGCGGAGTTGCCGAGGACATGGCCTCGTGTTCGGACAACGAAGCGCAACCTCTCCGGCACGTTTCAGCAGCGCGTCCCCGCATTCGGGACAGGCCGTCGGCGGCGGAATCGGCCTCAGTTCCGCCTCTCGTCCCGCGCGGCGTTCTTTCACAACCGCGACGATCTGCGGAATGATCTCACCCGCTTTTTCCACCAAAACAAAATCCCCGATTTTCACACCGAGACGCCCGATCTGATCCCAGTTGTGCATCGACGCCCGCGAGACCGTCGTTCCGGCCAGCTCGATCGGTGCCAAAACGGCCACCGGAGTCACCACGCCCGTGCGTCCCACACCCAACTCCACACCGAGCAACTTGGTCGTCGCCTGTTGAGCCGGAAATTTGTATGCAATCGCCCACCTGGGTGCCCGAGCCGTAAAACCCAGCGACTCGCGTTGTGAAAGATCATTTACTTTCAGCACCAAGCCATCCACGTCAAACGGCAAAGTCGCCCGCTTGTCTTGCCACTTTTGCACCTCGGCGAGCAGCGCCTCCAAATTCGTCACCGTCTGCGTATCGGGATAGACCGGCAACCCCAATTTCCGAAGGTGCGCAAGCAAACCGCTGTGCGTCACAAGACCCGGCACTTCACCTACAACCTCGTACACCAACACACGAAGGGGTCTTTGTGCCACCACCCGCGAATCGAGCAACTTCAGCGTCCCGCCGGCCGCGTTCCGTGGATTTTTGAACGGCTCTTCCCCGGCTGCCAAACGCTCGGCATTCAACTTCTCGAAGCCATCGCGCCGCATGAACACTTCACCCCGCACCTGCATATCCACCTTGTCCTTGAGCAGCATCGGCAGATTTTTCACGGTTCGCAGATTTTGCGTCACGTCCTCGCCGATCAAACCATCCCCTCGCGTTGCCCCAAGGGAAAACACCCCGGATTTGTACGTAAGTTCAATTCCGATGCCATCGATTTTCGGTTCGATCACAAGCTCGACCGTGCGTTTGTCCGACGCATTCAGCAGACCTTTTTTTACGCGCCCAAAAAATTCGCTCAGATCCTCTGCCGAATACGTGTTGTCGAGCGACAGCATCGCGACGGACCGTTCCACCTTGGCGAAACTTGAAAGCGGCGTGTGGCCCACTCTCCGCGACGGAGAATGCGCCACGACCCAATCGGGATGCGCGGCTTCTAGCCCCTCGAGCCTTTTCTTTTTTTGGTCGTATTCCACATCGGCAATGCTCGGGTCGTTATCGACGTAATACCGTCGGTCATGCTCCAAAAGTTCCGCGACCAGCGCCAAGTATTCGTCACGACTTCCCGCATCAGAAAACAGACTTTCGGTCGTCCCCGTCGGTACGGCTTTCGAGGTCGCTTTTTTCTTTGTGCTCACAGACGGCTCCTTCTGGTTTGTCGTCTCACAACCACCTCAAAAAACACTGTGCGACGATTTTACCGACCAGCCCGACCTTGGGAAAATCAGTCTTTTTTTCCGTCCCCTGGCGCATTCGGCTCGTCGGTTTTGTACTCGGCGTAGTGTCCGTAATACGAGCGGTAGTTTTTCCCGCTGACATCCATCGCGTTGAGCACCACACCCACGATCCGCCCCCCGACATCAAGCATGTGTTGCGTCGCACGAATCGCGGCCTCTTTTGGCGTTTGTGCGTGCCGGACAATCAACACGACACCATCGACGAGCGTCGCCAAAATCGCGGGGTCCGTGACGGGCACCGCCGGAGGCGAATCAATCAGCACATGGTCAAAACGCTCGCTCACCGTCTTGAGCAACTCTCGGAAATGGCGACCATTGAGCAATTCAGCAGGATTCGGCGGCGTCGGGCCCGCAGGCAACACCGAGAGATTTTCCACATCCGAGGACCGAATCACCTCATCCAGGGTATTTTCACCGACGAGCACGTTCGTCAAACCCACCGTCGCGCTCAAACCAAACGCACGCGCAATCCTGGGCCGTCGCAAATCGCAATCCACAATCAGCGTTTTCGCGCCCAACTTCGCAAGTACCGTCCCCAAACTGACGCAGCAGAGCGTTTTTCCCTCTTTCGGCAGCGAAGATGTCAGCAAAAGGGTCTTCAGTTTTTGGTCTGCACCGGCAAACGTCAGGTTGGTGCGAATCGCACGACACGCCTCGGCCACCGTCGAGCGCGGATGATATGCGACGTACAAATCGGGCGGGCGCGCCTTGTTTTCGCCGCGTAGATTTGTCGAAAAACTGGGCACGACGCCGAGCAACGGCACGCCGAGCAGCGTTTCGAGATCCTGCGGCGCTTTGACCGTCCGATCCAACACATCCAGCAAAAGCGCCAATACCACCCCGAGCAGCAGCGCGAACACCACCGACAGCGCCAAAATGACACGCACCCTCGGGCTGACCGGCACTTTCGGCTTTCTCGCGTAATCCAAAACCCTGATTTTCGACAGACGAAAGCGACCAATCATCCCGCTCTCTTTGCTGCGATTCAAAATCAGGTTGTATTGCTTCTGAAAACTGTCGGCGTCGCGTTTGAGTTTGTTGTACTCGATTTCCAGACGGGACAGCCGCATCCCCTCTTGCTTCACGAGCTGAAATTCCGTGAGCACTTTTTGTTCGTCTGACGAGGCTTCGTTGTATCGAATCTGCGACGCGGACAGTGCAACTTCCACTTCCCGTGTCAGCTCACGCAAAATCTGCTCGACTTTCGAGACTTGCTGCTGCACCTGCGGGTGCCCGTCCTGATACCGCGTTTTCAGTTCCGCGAGCCGTCGCTGTTCTTCGATGTAACTCCGCCGCAAGTCACCCAAAATCTGGGGCATGTCTCCGCCGAGCACCGGCACATGCAGCGCATCCAGTTCTTTCAATTTTCGCAATTCCGTCAGTTGGCTTTGCCGCTGAAGTCTGCGCAGCTTGACCTCGGTCAGCGCGTCGGTGAACTTGTCGATTTGCCGCGCGACTTGATTGGTGCGGTCTTCCATGCTCACCGTCAGCAAATCGTGTTTGCTTTTGTACTCGTAGAGCGCAAGTTCCGCTTCATGCAGCGATTTGCGAAGCCGGTCTAGCTCGTCGGCAAGTTGGTCGCTCGTGCGTTGGTTCAGCGTCTCGCGTGCTTTTTCTGAATCGGCAACAAATTCATCGGCAACCGCGTCGGCAATCTTTTTTGCCCAGTCGGGATTCGTGTGACGCGCCGTCACGAGCAGGACGCGCGTCTCAGCCACCACATCCGCCGTGAAATAGTTGAGGAGCGTTTCGCCTACTTCTTCGACGGACTGACTCACTCTCCCGTCGGGAAAAAAATCCCCCGCCGTGGTCATTTGCAACCGTGTCGCCACCCGTCGAGCCAACGAATCCGACGTCAGCACCTTGCGACTCGTCTGCAAAAAATCCTGCATCATGTAGAAATTCGCCGGAGTCGGGTCGAGTGCATCCTGCACGGCGCTGCCAAACACCTGCGGAACGCTTGCCTCGACGAGAATGCTCGACTTCGTTTCGTAGACCTGCGGTTGGGACTTCACCCAAAACCAGGCCACCGTCGGCCACAACATCAGCATCAAAACCAGGGCCAGCCGACGTTCCCACAACAAACCGACGTAACGCGACAGCTCGCTTCCATGGGTTTCATTCGCCCACCTCGCACGCGAAACGACCGGTGCGGTCCGCGTGTTCGTCTCATCCTGTGGTTTTGGAGGTGGCAAAACGGCCTTCATGTCCGGGCGACATTGTGCCATTTTTTGCCCGGAATCGGGCAGACGCGAACTTAGACCGCTTCGGCTTCGTCCTCGACCGGGGAAGTCACGCGCATTCGAGCAATGACGAGCGAAGTCAGCGACTCGGCTGTTCGCGAAATGACCTCGATCGAGCGGTGAAATTCGGCCAGACGTGTTTCTTGCGCGCGAGCCAGCTCCCGCAAAGACTCGATGGATTGCAGAATTTGGTCGCCGCCCTTCGTTTGCTCTCGCTGTGCCGAGTGAAGGTGCGAAACCATTTCGCTGATCGATTCGATCGAGCGCGTGATCTGTTTGCTCCCTCGCGTTTGTTCCTGCGACGAGCGTTCGACGTGTTTCGTGATGTTCTTCATGCGCTCGGCGGCTTTGAGGATTTGTTCCGAACCCCGCGCTTGTTCGCTGGTGGCCGTCGCAATTTGCTGCACCGTTTCCGCGATCGAACCGATCGCATCGGTGACTTGCTTGCTTCCTCGCGCCTGTTCAACGGTGGCCCGAGCGATGTCGCGAACCATTTGCGTCGCACGCTCGGCAGCCTCAAGAATTTTCCGCAGAGCTTCTTCGGCCTGGTGACTGACTTTTACGCCGTCATCGACCGCTTTTGCGCCACGCTCGACGGCATCGATCGCATTTCGAGATTCAGCCTGAACACTCTTGATGAGTTCGCCGATGTCTTTCGTGCTGGCCGACGACCGCTCGGCCAAATCTTTGATTTCGTCTGCGACGACGGCAAAGCCTTTCCCGTGTTCGCCGGCCTGCGCCGCGATGATGGCCGCATTCAACGCAAGCAAGTTCGTTTGCTCGGCCACGTCGTCGATGATGCGCAGGATTTTGTCGATTTCCCCGATCTTGTCTCCAAGCCGCGCGATGACGCGAACGGTGCCTTCCGAATAACCCTTGATCTTGTTCATTCCGTCGATGGTGGACGTGATGGCTTGCGCGCCCAACCCGGCGGCACGGCTGACTTCTTCTGACAAACGAGCCGTTTCGTTTGCGTTGTTTTCGACTTGACGAATCGAAATGTCCATTTCGTTCATCGACGAACTGGTTTCTTCTGCCGTCGCGGAAAGTGCTTCGACATTCTTCGCGACTTCGCGAATCGAATACGTCATTTCCTCGATAGACGTGGCCGATTCCTGCACGGCACCGGCGAGATTCACCATGTTTTCGGCGACCTCATCGTTCGAGGCGGCCATCTCGAGGATCGACGAACTCGATTCTTCCGCGCCTCGGGCCAGCGTCTCGACGGATTGGGCGATTTGCTTCGCCGATGTGGTCATCTCATGCAGCGACGCGCCGGTTTCTTCCAATGCGTGCATTTGCTGGCTGATCGTGTTGCGCAAATCAGACAGCACGCTCCCCAAGTCAGAACTGGTTTTGCTCTGGCTTGTGATTTGCCTGGAAAACTCTTGCTGGCGTTGAAAAAGCTGCTTGCGCAGACGCTCCAAAAGTTCCGCCATGGAACCGAGCGGTTCGTCAGCACCGAGCGGCACCGGCTCCTCCAATTCCCCACCGACGACGCGATTCAGGGCTTGCCTCAGCTCCGCCACTTGCGCGCTCGTCCGAACCTGAAGCGCGGTTTGAACCCCAATCAACACCAACACCACTGCGGAAACCGGCCATGCGACGCTTTGCGCGTCTTTTGAAACGATGAAAAGCAGCCCCAGCAGCAAAGCCGCTAGCGTGACGTTGAGGAGCAGTCGTCCTCGAACAATATGGTTCATCGCATCCAGTTTACCGCGAAACAACACGGGAAAACCGTCTTTGGTTTTGAGCCAAGCGAGCCGGGTAGGTGTGTATGTGGTCGGACTCCCGGTTTTGATTTGTGCTGCGGGTTTGTGAAGGCGGTTTGTGCTGGTTGAAAGCCCGATGAAGTCATAAGATGCTGCCGTCGGTAAAGGCCCCAAAAAAGCCAAAAGGAGACCTCATGACGGAAATCACCCAAGTCCTTTCTCGCGAAATTCTGGATTCGCGCGGCAATCCAACGGTTGAAGTCGAAATCGCTCTTTCGGGAGGCGCGAAAGGAAGGGCTGCGGTTCCTTCTGGAGCCTCGACGGGCACACATGAGGCACTGGAACTTCGGGACGGAGAACCGAATCGCTATCTGGGAAAAGGCGTGCGACGTGCGCTGCAAAACATCGTCGAAATCATCGAACCAGCGGTGCTCGGCAGAGACGTTGTAAACCAAGGTGCGCTGGATGCGGCGCTTCTGGAACTGGATGGGACACCGAACAAAGCGCGGCTTGGAGCCAATGCACTTTTGGCCGTGTCTTTGGCGGCGGCACGAGCGGCGGCGTGTGCGCACGAATTGCCGCTGTATCGATATTTGGGCGGCATCGGCGCACGTCTTTTGCCAGTGCCGCTTCTGAATTTGATCAACGGAGGGGCGCACGCGGACAGCGGCCTCGACGTGCAGGAATTCATGGTCGTGCCGTATGGCGCGCCGTCGTTCCCCGAGGCTTTGCGCGCGGGTGCCGAGATTTTTCATCAACTGAAAGAAGTGCTCAAAGCGCAAGGCATGGCGACTTCGGTCGGTGACGAGGGCGGTTTTGCACCGGCTTTGCCCCAGAATGAGGCCGCGCTGGCCGCGCTCATGACCGCGATCGAAAAAGCGGGCTACAAAGCCGGTTCCGACGTGGGAATCGCGATGGATGTGGCCGCAAGCGAGTTTTATTCCGCCGAAAAAGGCGCGTACACGGTCGATGGAAAGGAACTGTCGTCTGCCGATTTGACCGCTTGGTATGTCGATTTGGTGAACCGGTATCCAATTTGTTCGATCGAAGACGGAATGGCCGAGGACGATTGGGCTGGTTGGAAAACGCTCACGGTCGCGCTCGGCGGGAAAATCCAGCTCGTCGGCGACGATCTGTTTGTGACCAATCCAATCCGGCTGCGAAAAGGTCTGACCGACGGGATTGCCAATTCTATTCTCATCAAGGTCAACCAAATCGGCACCTTGTCCGAGACGGTCGATGCCGTCCACATGGCGAAACATTCGGGCTACACGGCGATCATTTCGCATCGTTCGGGAGAAACCGAGGACACGTTCATCGCCGACTTGGCCGTCGCACTTTCGACGGGGCAAATCAAAACCGGTTCGGCGTCTCGGTCCGAACGGATCGCGAAATACAACCAACTTCTGCGCATCCACGAACAGCTTGGGCCCGCTGCCCGGTACGCTGGAAAAAGCGCGTTCCCGGCGCTGCGATAAACGCGCTCTCGCCGGAAAAATCGGTTTGCTTCGACCGATCGCTTCGTTATCGTCCGCCCGTGTCATCACCCGAGTCGCCTTCCCGCACAAGTCCCAACCCGCCCGAAACTGCCGTCGATGATCGCGCAATGCTGCGTCTGCAAATTCGGGCGTTTTCGCTGACGTGGCTTGGTTACGCGACGTATTACCTGACGCGAAAAAATTTCTCGGTGGTGAAAAGCCGTTTGCACGAAACGCTCGGGGTTTCGACGATGGCGCTGGCGTCGATCGACACGCTGAATTTGGCGATGTACGCGGCGGGGCAGTTCGTTTGCGGCGTGCTCGGAGACCGGTTCGGCGCACGCAAACTCCTCACCGTCGGCATGCTCGGCACGGCGCTGGCGTCGGTCGCGTTTGGCTCAAGTTCTTCGGCGTTTCTGTTTGCGCTCGCGTTCGGCTTAAACGGTTTCTTCCAAGCCAGTGGCTGGAGCGGAAACCTGAAAGCCGTCCAACCATTCTTTTCGTCGTCAAGCCGAGGTCGTGTGATGGGTTTGTGGACGACCAATTACCAAGTCGGAGGTTTGGTCTCGACGATTCTGGCGACGTTTGTGCTGACCCACCTGGGTTGGCGCATGGCGTTTTTTGTGCCGGCGGCCTGGGTGACGGTGGTTGCGGTCGTGTTGGCGCTGTTTTTGGTCGAAAAACCCGAACAACGCGGCCTTCCGCCCGTGGAGCCCGACGCAGCAACGCTTGTCCATCGCGACACAACCGCACAACCCAGCAATCCGTCGCTGTTTCTGCTGCTGAGACAACCGGTCTTGTGGTCGCTCGGTGTTTCGTATTTTGGGCTCAAGCTCATTCGGTACAGCCTGTTGTACTGGTTGCCGTTTTATTTGCGGCAGCAATTGCATTACACCGAAGCGCAGGCGGGCTATTTGTCCCTGCCGTTCGAGGTCGGAGGCGTTTTGGGTTCGGTTGCGATCGGTTGGTTTTCGGATCGTTTTTTCCGCGACAAGCGGCTGCGCGTGACCGTTCCGGCGTTGCTGCTTTTGGGTGTGGCGCTGCTCTTGTTTCAGGGCTTCGGCCATCGAGGTTTTCTGCTGAACGCCGGTCTTTTGGCGTGCGTGGGCTTTTTGCTGTTTGGGCCCGATTCGTTGCTGTCGGGCACGATGTCGCAAGAACTCGGAGGCCGCGCAGCCACGGGCCGAGTCGCCGGTCTCATCAACGGCATGGGATCGATCGGCGCGGTGTTTGGTTCGCCGCTGCTCGCGTTTGTCAGCAAGCACTACGGCTGGCGCGTGTTGTTTCTGGGCTTTTTTGGGCTGACGGTTGTGTCGGCCTGCACGCTCACGCTGTCCATTCGTCTGCTGCGGAAATGATCCGCCAACATCGCCGTCATTTCGGTTTTTGCGCGGATCGGACCCGAAGTTGAAGCTGCGCGCGAGCGTTTTTTCCCTCTGGGCTTTCCCACGCGCTTTGCCGCACCACCAAAAGACGTTCGAGTTCTTCCCGGCTGGCCATCGGCCCGTGTTGCAAAAGATGTTCAAGAAGCTGCCGCGTGCCGTGAATGGCCGCCGGCGGTTGCGCCGCGATTTGCCGCGCCAACGTCATCGCCGTTTCCAGCACTTCGGAGGCTTCGACGATGCGCGAAATCAGCCCATATTCGTGCGCCGTCTCGGCGAGCAGCGGCTGAGCCAAGAGCAGCAGTTCTCGCGTCCGCGCCGCGCCGCACAACGTGACAAGACGCCAAAGTCCCTCGAGCGTGTACACAATCCCGAGCTTCACCGGCGGCATTTGCACGATCACTTCCTTGTGCGCCACCCGCAGATCGCACGAGAGCGCAAGCTCCAAACCCGCCCCGATCGCTGGCCCCGACAGAGCCGCCACCATCGGCAACGGTCCTTCCCGCAAAAGCTGCAGCGTCTCTTCCAGCTCGCCGTGTCCACGCAACCATTCGGGCGAAGGCGAAGACGGCAGCGCGTGCAAGTCATACCCCGCGCAAAACACCCTCCCCGCCCCCGTGAGCACGCCCACCCGCACACCCGACGCCGCCGCATCGTGGATCGCCTCTCGCAACGCAAGCAGAAGCCGATCATCCAGCGCGTTCGCCCGTTGCACATACGACAGTGTGAACACCGCCAAGTCCCCCAAGCGTTCCACCCGCAGCCGGTTCGGCATCGTCTCGCCTTCTTTCGCCGTCATGAGCCCCTGTCCCTCTTCCAACATGACTTGCCGAACGACTTGTCGCCCGACTTGCCGAGCATCGCTTGCCGGATCATCGAAAGCGGCGCGCGTCCGTGGCTTAAAAACAGGTCGTGGAACTTGCGCAGGCTCGTCGGTTTGCCGAAGCACGCTTCGTAATCCCGTCGCAACTTCAAAATTTCGAGCTTGCCGTAGGTGTAAAGGACAAACATCGGGTCCTGCGTGCCCCGCCGCGCTTCCACCTCGGCCACCGCGCGCATTTGCCGTCCTTCTTTGTGGAAAAACACCTCTGCTTGCGCCTGCGTCATGCCTTTGCAGTGCATCTTGAGGCCCGCCACAAACCGAGCCCCCCGCAGCAGGGCATCCTGAAGCTGCATCAGCCGCACCTGCGGTTTCCCCGTCGCGTAACCCGCTTCCATCATCATTTCTTCCGCGTAATGCGCCCACCCTTCTTCGTTTGCGATCGACTCCACCACCTGCCGCGCCTTCGACAGTTTCGCGAGCCACAGGTACTGCACGTAATGCCCCGGAAACGCCTCGTGGATCGTCACCACGTCAATGAGCGGTCGGTTGTGCGCCCCCCGCAGAAAATCCTCTGCCTCTGCCACAGGCCAGCTCGGGTCCGGCAGCGTCACGTAGTAGTACGCCTCCGTCGCGTTTTCATACGGCCCCGGCGTGTCCATCGAAGCCAACGTCGTCGCCCGCATAAACGGAGGCGTCTCTCGCACACGAGGAAGCACGTCTTTGGGCATCGTCACGATGTCGTGTTCGACCAAAAAGGCCGCCTGCGCCGCCTGGCGAGACGCCGTGTAGTCGATGAGTTCGTGCCTTTTCGGATGGTCTTGCGCGACCGACGCCTGGACTTCCTCCGCAGACCGATTCGGGTCGATGAGCGCCGCCGTTTTGTCAAACTCCGCCCGCAACCGCGACAGTTCCGCTTCCGCGCGCGGCAAAAGGTCTGCCACTTTTTCCTCGATGCCTTCTTCTTTGAGCAGCGCCCGCTCAAACAGCGTCTCTCCCAGCGCAAACGGTCGCACCGCCTTGGCCTTCCCTTCCGTCCGCAGAAACCGCCCAAAGTCCGCAAGCGCCGCCACCATCTCCTGACTCGCTTTGCGAAGCTCCGCCTGCTGCGCCGAGCCTGCACCGCCTCCCACATCCGCAAACGCCTCCACCACGTCGTTTTGAAAGAAACCGATCGTTTCCGGCAACGTCCGCAGCGCCACATCCACCGACGCTTGCGACATCTCGGTCAATTGCCCCCGAGCCACCGAAAGCAGCTTCGCCCCTTTGTGAAGCCGCGCAATCACCTTCTGCATCCGTTCCGCTTTCGGCGCAAAGTCCCGCTTCAGCAGTCCGTTCGTGCTCCGCGACAGCAGGCCCAAGTACGCCGCAGGTTTCTGTTTGTGCGCTGGCAATTCCCCCAAAAGGAACTTGCGCCGACCCACCTCGTGCCGCAGCACAGAAAGGTCAAACGCCTCAGCCGGTCGCAGCCCCTTTTCGGAAAACGACCGAAGCCGCCCTTCCACCTCGGAAAGCCACGCCAGCGTGCGGTCCACGCCCGCCTGCGACCAATCGTCCAGCTCGCCGTCGTGCGTGTGAATCCCCATCTCTGTCGCTTCCGTGGGAAAGTGCCGCGAGAGCTCCACCACGAACGCATCTGCCTCCCGCAAAAGGCGCTCGCTCTCCGTCCCATTCTTCCCCTGAACAGCCGACTCTTTCGTCCCCGCCTCTGCAATCCCCCCAAACCCAAACGCCCCACACAGCCCCATCCCCACCGCCACCACAAAAACCCAAACCCGTCCCAAATAACGCCCCCAAACCCCCCGTCTCATTTGCCGATGAAAAGCCGTCTTCCGAACGCGCCGGTTTGCCAGGTCGCAGGACACACCACACAAGGTCATAGAAGCCATGCGCCGTGTTCTACCGTGCCCTGCAAAAAGTCGTCGAACGAAAAACGAAAAAACCGGGCTCATTTGCCTTTCTTTGTGTTCCGCTCAAAACCCCGGTACGCCAAAATCGGTTCAGCAGACCAGCAGACCCCCCACACCCAGGTCTTTCGCCCATAGGAGTTTTCTCGTGAACAAACGAACCCGAACCACGTTGTTGTCCTCGCTGTTTTCCGTTGTCGCGCAAGGTCTTTTGTTCTGTGCGCTCGGCGTTTCCGGCACCGCGCTCGCCGAACCCAAGGTCGGCGACAAGCTGCAAAACCCCGAAGTCCGCGACGCCCGCGACCAGCCCGCCAAACTCCCCGAGTGGGGCAACAAGGTCCTCTTGGTCCTGTACACCGATCCCGACGAAGCCGACCAAAACGACGCTTTCGCCGATGCCGTCAAAGCCCTCGGCCTGAACAAGACCAACTTCCAGTCCATGGGCGTCGCCAACATGAAGGACGCTCCCGCCAAACCCAACTGGATCATCCGCCGCGTCGTTCGCAAAAAGGTCGAAAAGTACGGCACCACCATCCTGACCGACCCCGATCGCCTCCTCGCGACCGCTTGGAGCTTGGGCGACTGCAACGACAAGTCCGTCGTCATGATCCTCGACAAGGAAGGCACCCTTCGGTACTTCTACAAGGGCAAACTCCCCGACGGCGAACGCCAAAAAGCCCTCGATTTGCTCAAGTCCCTCGTCCAGTAGTCCACAGCCCGCAAGCTCCCGCGTTCGTCGGTCTCTCCTGCCTCCACCTTCGCACACTCCGCATGGACCGTCCCTGCACTTGCTGGGCTGCATCCGTCGCAATCCAAGTTGTTCCCCAGCGCCAAGCGACCCCGGCATACACTACAATTCGCCAGGGAGCGAAGCCGTTGGACGACCAAGACGCTTGGCTTGTGCTAGACGATGAGGAAATTCCGCTCGGGGACGACTGTTCCATTGGGCGGACGCAAAGCAACACCTTGCCGCTGCGGGATGAAAAAGTCTCCCGAGCCCACGCGCGCATTTACAAACAAGACGACGAGTATTTCGTCGTGGACCTCGGCAGCGCCAACGGCACTTTCGTCAACGGGCGACGGGTCGTGCAGCCGGTGCAGCTCAAACAAAACGATGTCGTTCTGGTCGGCCCCTTTGAGCTTTCGTTTCGCCGCAAAGAAAGCGCCTCAACTTCCCAGCCCAGCTTCGACGAGTCCCTGAACATCAAGACCATCCTCCACGTTCGTTCCATTGATTGTTATTTGCTTGTCGCCGACATCATCGGTTCCACACAACTGGTCGCCACCCACAGTTCCGACGCCCTCCCCTTCATCACCGGCAAGTGGTTCACCCGTTGCCAGGAAGTCATCGAGCGCAACCAAGGCTGCATCAACCAGTATTTGGGCGACGGGCTGTTCGCCTATTGGCAGTCCAAGTCCGTGTCCCCCGCCCAGGTCGCCGAGGGCTTGCGCCAGCTGGCCCACCTCCAAGCCACCGAAGAGCCCCGTTTCCGCTTCGTCCTCCATTTCGGTCCTGTCTCGACAGGCGGCGTCGTTGCCACAGGCGAGGCCCCCCTCTTCGGTCAGGACGTTCACTATGTCTTTCGCATGGAAAAGCTCGCCCCCCAGCTCAACCTCACCCGCATGATGAGCCACAGCGCCCGCGAGCTCCTCAGTCGCATCGTCCCCACCCAGGAAGTCGGCCAACACCCCCTTTCCGGCATGAAAGGCACCCACCGCTTCTACTCCTTCTAGCCCCTTCTAGCCCCTTCTAGCCCCACCCCCGCCCATCAAAGCCACAAGATCTCCGAACCTCAGGCATCGCACCCTCTTTACAGCCGCCCACCCCATGGTAGGTTCCCCACCCCAAGGAGCATCCATGGCGGATTCCGAGCACATCAGAGTGAATGCGTTCGTTGAGAAACAGATCGATCGTCTCGCTGGCGACATCGAGAACATCACGGATGCCGACGTCATGGCTGTGATGGGCGCGATCTACCCCGGTCTAGACGATGCAGTCCGTCAGGCCATCGAGGGCCGCAGGAAGCGACGAAGCAAACTCGCGATCGTCCTCGATACAAGCGGAGGAATCATCGAAGTGGTGGAACGAATGGTCAAGACGATTCGCCATCACTACGGTGAAGTGTCCATGATTGTCCCCGGACGAGCCATGTCCGCCGGCACTGTGTTTGCCATGTCTGCCGACCACATTCTTATGGACTACTTTTCATGCTTGGGTCCCATCGATCCGCAGATCGAACGCAACGGCAAACTCGTTCCGGCTCTTTCCTATCTTGTGCAGTTTGAGCGCCTCAAGGAACGTTCCGCGCGCGGTGAACTCACGACGGCTGAGATGGTGCTGCTCCAGCAGCTTGACTTGGCGGAGCTACACAGTTTTGAAGAGGCAAAAGAACTCTCGAACTCCCTCCTCAAAGAATGGCTGACTCAATACAAGTTCAAGAACTGGACCGTAACAGAGACACACAAAAAGACAGTCACGGCACAGATGCGCATCGACCGCGCCCTTGAGGTGTCCAGCAAACTCATGGACCACCAAAGATGGCATTCCCATGGCAGGCCCATCTCGATGGAGGTATTGCGTCGCGACCTGAATCTCAGGATCGAGGATTTTGGTGCGGACCCAGCCTGGAGCCGGCCCATCAGGGACTACTACCAGTTTCTGGGGGACTACACGCGCAAGATCGATCTTTTTAGTTTTGTTCACACAGACGGAATTTGTGTGAAACTGCGATAGGAGACGTTCCTGATGCCGCCCCGTTTTGATCCGCAGCAGCCCGACGAAGTGGCCAAGACCAATCCAGCGGTGGATCCCCAAAAGATCCAGGCGCTGAAGTCCTTTCGCCTGGCCATGGCGAAAGCCGGCTTGGCCATGACCGCAGATTACCGCATCGCCCCCTCTCTTGGCGTAAGACCTGCCTTGGCGGTCCCCTTTGGGACCCTGGTCATTCCAGACACCCGCGACGATTGAGAGCAAACAACACCCAAGTCGCTCATCAGGAATCGCTTGTGTGTTGACGCCATGGACCGCACATGACCCGTTTGCAAAGTGAATGGCCGGTTTGGGTGGTGGTGGGGCCCACGGCTTCTGGAAAGACCGCCCTCGCCCTCGATCTGGCCCGACGATACGGGGCCGAGGTCGTCGCCTGCGATGCCCTCCAGGTTCGCGACGGCCTGCCCCTGCTCACCGCCAAACCCACCCCCGAAGAAACTGCCCAAGTCCCCCACCACCTCTACGGTGCCTTCCCCATCGACCAGCCCGCCACCGCCGCAGGCTACGCAGAGCGCGCCGATGCCGTCATCGCCGACCTCCATGCACGCGGCAAGCGCGTCGTCCTGTGCGGCGGAACGGGTCTGTACCTGCGCGCCCTGTGCGACGGCCTGGTAAAAACGCCCCCAGCCGACCCCGCCCTTCGCCTCACCTTGCGGCAAGACGCCCAGCGCCTGGGCATCCCCGCCCTCCACGAGCGGTTGCGACTCGCCGACCCCGACACCGCCGCCCGCATCGGCCCCACCGATTGGGTCCGCATCGAGCGCGGCCTCGAGGTCTTCCTCCAAACCGGCAAGCCCCTGTCCGCCTGGCACGCCGAACACCAGGCCGAACGAGCGCGCGGCCCAAGATACCACACCATCCGCATCGGCCTCGACCCCGGCCCTGACGAGCTGCGCGCCCGCATCGCCGCCCGCATCCGCACCTGGCTCGACACCGGCCTTTTGGAAGAGGTCCGCGACTGCCTCGACCGCCACGGCCCCCTCAAGTTCCCCCCCATCGGTTACGACGCCATCGTCCGCCACCTTCGCGGCCAGCTCGACCGCGACGCCCTCTTCCAAGAGCTTCTCCACAAAACCGCCCAATACGCCCGCCGCCAACGCACCTGGTTCCACGCCGACCCCACCATCACCTTCCACAACCACCCCACCACCGTCCCCCTTTAACCCCCTCCCCTCCAGCGGCTTGTGGTAACAAAAGTTCGTACCCGGCAACAGAACCCTATTTTTCAATCAAGAAAAGAAACTCCCTGTTTGGCATTTGGGCTTCTGCGATCCATTCGTTTGTCCAACACATCCCTGCCATGACGTTCTTCCGATAATCCATCTCGAATACTTCGATAACCCGGCCAACCGACGAAATCACTTCGTTCAATTCTTGCGCAGTCGCACGCCCCAAAGAGCTATACGAAAGGATCACGTATTGCGCACGAACTTCTCGCAGCATTCGCCCGATCGCTTCCACTGCGAGGAAGTGGCCCGATTGGCTGCGTCGAAATTCCTCGAAAGGCGAACAAGCCACCGTGTCAGACGTATCCAGACGCCGCTTTGCTTTGCCGAACAGCGGCGGTTTGTCGTT
>Ga0268298_10000687_pt1 | contig 42838 bp, 41 predicted proteins | sample WWTPWeurt_MetaG_FD_194462 | JGI IMG/M metagenome (GOLD analysis project Ga0268298, IMG submission 194462) | Activated sludge microbial communities from WWTP in Nijmegen, Gelderland, Netherland - WWTP Weurt | ecosystem: Engineered > WWTP > Aerobic digester > Activated sludge | place...
CATCGTGAAGCTGCCGCTCGACGTGCTGCGCATCGCGGTGCCGCTCCTCATCTACTTCGTGGTGATGTTCGCGGTGTCGTTCTTCATGAGCAAACGCGTCGGCGCGGGCTATCGCCAGAGTGCCACGCTGTCGTTCACCGCGGCCTCCAACAACTTCGAGCTCGCCATCGCCGTCGCCATCGCGAGCTTCGGCATCCACAGCGGTGCGGCCTTCGCGGCGGTCATCGGCCCCTTGGTCGAGGTGCCAGCCCTCATCGGCCTGGTGAACGTCGCGCTGTGGGCCAATCGCAAGTTCTTCCCGGCCAGCGAGCTCGTAGCCGTCGCCGGCTCGCCCGCCGGCGATACCGGCGCCGAGTCGAAGGCTTGAGCCATGAGTCGAGCGTCACCGAGCATCCTCTTCTTGTGCGTCGCCAACTCGGCGCGGAGTCAAATGGCCGAAGGCTTGGCGCGCATGCTCTTCGGTCGGCGCGTGCCGGTCCTGAGCGCCGGCAGCGCGCCCTCCGTGGTGAACCCCTACGCCATCGAAGTGATGCGCGAGCTCGGGGTCGATCTCTCGACCCACCATTCGAAGTCCGTGGAGACCATCGACCCGGCCAGCGTGGGCACCGTGATCACGCTGTGCGCCGAGGAGGTTTGTCCGGCGTTCTTGGGCAGCGCGCGCCGGCTGGCCTGGCCCATCCCCGATCCTGCGAGTAAAGACCCGACGCTTTCTCGTGAAGAGATGCTCACCCGGTTCCGCACGGCCCGCGACACGCTCCGCGGCATGCTCGAGCGATTCGCTGCCGATGAAAAGCTCACTTAGGTTGCGTCCAATTGGCGGGGTCCCCGTCTTCTGGGTAGGAGGCTGACGAAGATGAACGAACAGAGCAAAGACGAAGTCCGCGCGGTCGTGCGCGAGCAATATGGCAAAGTCGCGCGATCGACCGCGTCGAGCTGCGCCCCCGGATGTTGTGGCGGCAGCAATGCCGACATGAGCCTGAAGCTCGGCTATTCGGCGGAGGAGCTCGCCTCGGTGCCCGAAGGCGCCAACATGGGTCTCGGCTGCGGCAACCCGCAGGCCATCGCGGCCTTGAAGGCCGGCGAGACCGTGCTCGATCTGGGTGCCGGCGGGGGCTTCGATTGCTTCCTCGCGGCCAAGCAGATCGGCCCGAGCGGCCGCGTCATCGGCGTCGACATGACCCCCGACATGGTGACGAAGGCGCGGGCCAACGCGCAGAAGCTCGGCGTGACCAACGTCGACTTCCGCCTCGGCGAGATCGAGCACCTGCCGGTGCCCGACGGAACCGTGGACGTGATCCTCTCGAACTGCGTCATCAACCTGAGCCCGGACAAGGGCGCGGTGTTCCGTGACGCGTTCCGCGTGTTGAAAGCAGGCGGCCGCCTCGCCATCTCCGACGTGGTGAAGCTGAAGGAGCTACCGGCGGCGCTCGAGAACGACGTGCTCGCGCTCACCGGTTGTGTCTCGGGAGCAGTGACGGTCGACCGCGTGCGTGCCTTGCTGGAAGAGGCCGGTTTCGAGGCCATCTCGATCGACGTCCGTCCGGAGAGCCGCGAGTTCATCCGCGAGTGGCTGCCCGACTCGGGCGTCGAGGACTACGTCGCGTCCGCCAGCATCGAGGCCGTGAAGCCCGGTGGCAAGGCGTGTTGCGGTCCGTCTTGCTGCTCCTGACGCACGCGCCCTCGCGACGGGGACCGGTGTACGGCATGGATGTCATGCCGTACTGCCCGTTCGTCGAGGCTCCGCGTTGACGCGCACCCTCGAGCTCGTAGTCTGGGCCGATGGACGAACGGGAGGCCCGCCGCAACGCCATCGTTCGGGACTCGTTCTTGCGGCTCATGCCCGCGGTGGCGGAGGTCATCGACCTCGAGGACGCCGAGCAGCTGAGTGAAAGCACGGGCCGCTGGATCAACGAGCTCGTCGAGGCGTACACGGCGTTCACCGCGGCACCCGGAGACCGTTCTCGAGCGCAGGACCTCGTCGCGCGCGTCGAGCCGTTGCGAGCTCACCTCTCCGATCAGGATGAGTTCGTCGCGCGTGTCATCGACCCGCGCATGCTGAGTCTCGCGTTCTTGCTCGGTCGTGAGCCCGAGCCCGATCTCGCTCGGCTCCGGTTCCTGGTCGAGGCGACCTGGCAGCGTGCGCTGCGTCTGGCCGGCGGTGAAGAGCGCCCGGTGCTCGCCACGGGTGCCCTCGCGGCGAAGGACACGGCAGAGGCCGAGCGGCTGCTGGCCGACTACGCTGCCGATCATCCGAGCGACCCTTGGGCTTGGTTCGAGCTCGGTCGAGTGCGCGCGCTCTCCGCACGGAATCGCCCGGCCATCGAGGCTTATCAGCGCGCCGTTGCGCTCGCTGATCTGGTAGGGGCCCGCTACGACCTCGGGCTCGCGCTCTGGCAAGAGCAAGACCGTGACGGCGCACTCCAGGCATTTCGCGCTGCGCGGAGCGAAGCCCCGGATCACGCCGAGGCCTGGCACAACGAAGCGCTGGTGCTCCGAGAGCTGGGCCGCGAAGGCGACGCGCGCGCCGCGTTCGAGAGAGCGCGCGCGACCTACCTGGAACGGCTCGCCGAATCACCGGGCCAGCCCGAATCGCTGCTCTGGCTGGCAGCCACCGAGGCCGCGCTCGGGGAGAGTGCAGAGGCCCTGCGTCTGCTCGCTGCGGCGCTCGAGCTCGACCCGAGCCTCCGCGAGACCGCCCTCTCGGACCCCGACCTTCGCGAGCTCGCGGCGCGAGGCTGAACGACTCGGGCCTCACGCGCTCGCACTGGGTCGCCGTCAGACGCTGGTTCGAGCGCGAAGCTGCCAAGGCCGGTCGGCGGCGTCGAGCCAGGTCGCGCGCTGCGCTGCCGCCCGGCCCTCGAAAGAGTCCAAGGAAAACCACAGTTTTCACCAGCGCCTGGCGCTGCTTGACATGTCGTTCTCAGTGGGCCAGGGTACGCGCGTCACCTACAGTGACTCACATGGAGGGTCCCATGCAGTTCGTCCGCTACTTGGCCTTCGTCGCGTTCGCCGCAATTCCGTTCGGTGGCTGCTCGAGCTCGGACGACACCTCACCGGGAACCGGCACACCGGACAACACTCCCGACGAACGACGCGTGAGTCTCGGCAAGGCCGACTCGCTGAGCGGGAAGTGCAGCGCTTCGGGTCACAGCTACTGTGGCGGCAAGAGCAAGGGCAAGTGCTGGTGCGATGCCGCGTGTGCCCAGTACGGCGATTGTTGCACGGACTACTCGACGAGCTGCGGCTCGAGCGGAGCGAAGAAGTGCAAGACGAGCGCCGAGTGCGCGAGCGGGCAGTATTGCCAGGCGGCCGAGGGCTGTGCGGCCGAAGGCGTGTGCAAGCCGAAGCCGACCAACGTGCCGTGTCTGCAAGTGCTCACGCCGTACTGCACGTGTGAAGGCGAAACCAAGGTGGCCAACACGAGCTGCATCTACGATCGCTTCGCGCACAAAGGGGCCTGCGAAACGCCGCCGGCGAGCTGCGGCGGCTTCGCGAACCTGCCGTGCCCGACCGGGCAGATCTGCGTCGAGAACCCCAACGACGGTTGCGACCCGGCCAATGGCGGCGCCGATTGCCCCGGAATGTGCATCGCGAAGAAGACCTGCGGCGGCATCGCCAACCTGCCGTGTCCCACGGGCAACGAGTGCGTCGACGATCCGACGGACAGCTGCGACCCCGGCAACGGCGGCGCCGATTGCTCGGGCGTGTGCGTGCCCAAGACCACGCCGCCCGCCGCCAAGAACACCTGCAGCGGGCACTGCGGCGGCCCGAGCGACGACAAGAGCTGCTATTGCGACGCGGCCTGCACGAAGTACGGCGATTGCTGCGCCGACTACGCCAAGTTCTGTGACGTTCGCACGCCCGCCACGGGCGCGTGTGTCAAGAACAGCAACGATGCGTGCGCGAGCGACGCCGACTGCAAGGGCGGGGGCTGCGGCGGGGAGCTGTGCTACAACCCGGCCGTTTCGAGCGGCATCAGCACCTGCGAGTGCAGCGCGCCGAGCAACGTCAAGGGCTGCGGCTGCGTCTCCGGCAAGTGCACCTGGTACAACTGAGCGCGATGAGCTGCTCGAGCCCACGTGCCCGCGTGCACGTGGGCCGGGCGCTCACTTCTTCACGCTGCAGGTGGAGACGCCGGCTCCGACGACGGTCTTGGCGATGCTGCCGACCACCTGGGTGCTGCTGTCGGCGGGGTGATAGCGGGTGATCTTGGTGGGCCCGCCCGAGGGCGAAGTGAACACGTAGAAGTCCCCGCCCCAGTAGGCGAAGGCGAACGCATGATCGTTGCCGGCGGCGACGGGCGTGACCTCGAGGACCTCGGCGGTGTGCTTGTCGATGTGGGCGACGTAGCCGCCGTTGCCGGCGGGGTCGAGGATGTAGCCCCAGAGCTTGCCGTCGTCGGAGCTCGTGAGCTCGATGCGATTGCCCGGGTTCTGGGAAAACGGACCGATGGGCGAGAGCACGTAGGAGCCGAGGTCGATGGACGCGAGGCCGAGCGAGTCGGCGCCCGGCTTGCCGCTCTCGGCGACGTAGAGCGTTTCGCCGAGCCCGTCGTCGTCCAGCGCGAAACCCATGCCGAAGAGGCCGAAGTCGTGCTGATTCGGCTCGAACTTCGTCTTCTTGCAGGCCGCGGTCTCCACGTTCACTTGGAAGAGCTGACCTGGCGGCGTCGCGCCCAACATGTTCGGGCGATAGACCACGTACGCGATGCCGCTCCGGCTCACACCCATGGAGAACGGATTGCCATCGATGGGGCAGTTCAGTGTTCCGATCAGCTTCACTTCTCCGGTGCCCGGGTCGTAGCGGTAGAAGTCCTTTTCGCTCGTGACCAAGTACACGAACAGATCTTCCGGGTCGCAGGGCGCGAGGCCGTCGACCCAGACGTCGGGGAAGACGTCCGGAGGCACGTCGGGCGGCGCGTCCACCGGGCCGTCCGACGACGCTTCGTGATCGCTCGCAGCGTCCGCGGGCGCGTCCACCCCAGCGTCGGCCGACGCGTCGGGCGGCGGAGTCGTCAGCCCCGTGCGCGAGCCGCAGGCCGCCGCGATGGAGACCGGGACGAGGAGCGTGAGCCAGCGCGCGCCGAATCGCATGCGCCGAATCTACACCGTTCTGCGAAGCGTCACGGCTTGGGCGTGACCGGGACGTAGTCGCCGCGCAGAAGGTCGGGTGCCGGAGTGGGGGGCGACGCCGAAGGCGCGGGAGCGCGGGCAGGCCTGGCCGCCGCCGGCTTGCCAACCACTGGTTTGGCGGCCTCGCCGCTGGCGCTCGGCTGGGGGGATGGCTCGCTCGGGGTGTTCACGCTGGATCGAAACGGTCGCCCGAGTCGGCGGAGGCACTGGCGTACGCGCACTCACGCTGCGGTCTTGCAGCGCTTGCCTGTACTCGACGTCCCGTCCGCCTTGCACGTGCCTGGACAGCAATCGTTGTCCGTTTGGCACTCCGTTCCCGAAGGACCGCAGCAAAAGCTCTTCGGACCGCACTTGTTGCTGCAGCACTGGGTCGGCAAGGTGCAGCTCGTGCCGAGCGCCTGGCAGGTCGCACCATCGCCGGCGTCACTCGGATCCCCCCCGACGCCACCGGTGCCGCCCGTCGTCGAGCCTGCGCTTCCGCCCGTTGCGCTGGCATCACCGCCCGCGGCTCCACCCGACGCCGCATCGGTCGTTCCGCCGCTGCCGCCAGCGCCACCCGTGGCGGCTCCCGCGGTTCCGCCGCTGCCCGCCGCGCCAGCGCCGCCACCCGAGGCGTTCGAGTCACTCGAATCGTCGCAGCCGAACGGCGTGAAGACCATCACACAGCAAACCAAGCCTAGCCACTTCGACATGCGCGCAGCATGTGTCCCGTCCCGACGTCGCGCCTGTGCAAAGCTTGCAGCGTGCCCGCATGGCACAGCTCCGCCCGAGCTCGGCTTTCGACGGTCGCGTTTCCGGCTATGCTCCTGCCGCGTGCCGCGACTCGGATCGATCTTGGACCACGATGCGGAGACGCGCGCTCGGCTGTGGCGCCGACTCGGCGAGTTGGTCGAGTCGGCGCACGCGCGCTGGGCCAGCGATGAATCGAGCATCGCACCGGAAGGCGATGCCCGGATGGACCTTGCGTCCATCGACGAGCTGCTGAACGGAGAGCTCCGGGATCCCGTAGAGGCGCTGGAGCGAGTCGCGCAGGAGCTCGAACGCGGGATCATGCACCCGAACCACCCGCGCTACTTCGGCCTGTTCAACCCGGCGACGGCTGCGCTGGCGGTGATCGGCGACGCGTTGGCGTCCGCCGAAAACCCTCAGCTCGCGACGCGCAGCCACGCCCCTTGGCCGGTGGCCGTCGAAGAGCGCCTTGTCGCCGAAATCGGGCAGCGCTTCGGTATTCCAGCGGGTGAGGGCGGCGGTGCGTTCACCTCGGGGGGCGGCGAAGCCAACCTGACGGCGCTCACCTGCGCTCTCGCTCGGACCTTTCCCGAAGTGCACGCGCGAGGGCTGCGCAGCCTGTCGGGTTCGCCGCGCGTCTACGTGTCCGCCGAGGGTCATGCCACCGTGGCCCGGGCCGCCAAGCTCTCGGGCCTCGGCAGCGACGCAGTCGTGCGCGTGACGGTGGACGCTCATCAGCGCATGAAGCCAGCGGCGCTCGCCGGCGCCATGGCGGAAGATCGGGCCCAGGGCGCGCTGCCGTTCTTGGTGGTGGCCACTGTCGGGACCACGAGCTCGGGTGCCATCGATCCCCTGCCGGAGATCGCCCGTGTCGCGGAACGCGAACGCTGTTGGCTCCACGTCGACGCCGCTTGGGGTGGACTCGCGGCATTGGTTCCAGAGCTCCGGCCGGCCCTGGCTGGCATCGAGCACGCCGACTCGATCACGTTCGACGCCCACAAGGTGCTGTCCGCGCCCATGGGGACCGGCATGTACCTCACGCGACACGCCAGCGCGCTGCACGCAGCGTTCTCCGAGCGCACCGGCTACATGCCCAAAGTCGGGTCCAGCGATCCCTACGGGCGCTCGATCCAGTGGTCTCGGCGATTTCTCGGATTGCGCGTGCTCTTGCCGCTCGCGTCGCTGGGTTTCCAGGGCTTCGCGGCTTCGCTCCGGCGCCAAGTGGAGCTCGCCGAGTTTCTGCGCAAGGAGCTTCGTGAGCGGGCGTGGAAGATCGTGAACGACACCCCGCTCCCGCTGGTCTGCTTCGTCGATGCCAGCCATCCGGGAGGCGACGGGGCTCGCTTCCTCGATGCGGTGGCTCGCCACACCCTCGACAGTCGCGGAGGGTTCGTCTCGGTGCCGCGTTTCGCCCAAGGGGGTCGCGCGCTCCGCGCTTGCGTCAACAACCACCGCACCGAAGGCGCAGACATCCAGCGATTGCTGGCGGCGCTCGACGTGGCGCGCGCGCGAGCGCGGAACGAGGTCGAGTGAACGCGGAGCTCCTGCCCCCGCGCGGCTCGGTCGAGCGCTGGGCGTTCGACTACGTGTGCTCGACGTCCCTCGCCGAAAAGCTCCAGCCGGGGGCTCCGCCGGAGATCTGGGAGGCCGCGCAGCGTCCGCGCCGGCTTGCCGCGCCCGGGCGGCCGCCCGAGCTCCGCGTGGTTTCTCGCGCCGAGAAGAAGCGGAGCCTCGCCACCGTGCGTGGCCGTGCTCAGGTCTTGCACGCGTTCTTCCACCACGAGCTCCAGGCGGCCGAGCTCATGGCTTGGGCGCTGCTCGCGTTCGCCGACGCGCCGCTGGAGTTTCGTGAAGGACTCCTGCGCATCGCACTGGACGAGGTCCGCCACATGGGCCTCTACGTTCGCGAGATCGAGCGCCTCGGTCATCGCGTCGGAGACTTCCCCGTCCGCGATTGGTTCTGGTTGCGCGTACCCGCGTGCCCCGATCCGGCGAGCTTCGTGGCGGTGATGGGCCTCGGTCTCGAGAGCGCGAACCTCGATCACTCGACGCACTTTGCCGCTGCGTTTCGGCAGGCCGGCGACGAAGCGGCCGCGCGCGTGCAGGAGATCATCGGCCTGGAAGAGATCGCCCACGTGCGCTTCGGCGTGCGCTGGTTCGACCATTTCGCGGGCGGCCTCGAGTTCGAGGCCTGGCGGCGTGCGCTGCCGCCACCACTCTCCCCGCTGCTCATGCGAGGCCTCCCGCTTTCACGGGCCGCTCGAGGCAGAGCGGGGCAATCCGAAGCGTTTCTCGACGAGCTCGAACGATGGCAGCCGGACACGCCTGGGTCTTGAACCTCGACGCCGACCTCGAGCTCGGCGCGCGAGGCCCGAGCTACACGCCTGCCGCGCGCGTAGTCGCTCAGATGGGTGATTGGCAGCGGCAGCTCGCGGCGCTCTTGCTCGGTCCCGAAGACGTGTTGATCCACGAAGGGCGCGAGGCGGGAGCAGCGCGGGGGTGCATCGGTCGCGCGTTCTGCATGACGCGGCGCGCGCGCGCCCTCCTGGAACGCGCCGGCGCTTCGCCCGAGCCGAGCCCGCCCGTCGAGGTGCTGGCGCAGGTGAACGACCGCGCGTTTGCTTTCGCGCTCGGGTTCAACTTGCCGGGCGCAGAGCTCCTGTTCGATGCGGAGGCGGTCGCAGCGAAGCTCGCGACGCCACCTCCGTCGGGGTTCCTCGGCTGGCGCATGAAGCGCAGGTTCGGCATGGCCGGGCGGGGTCAACGCGTGGTGCGGGGCGAAGTGAGCGAGGTCGATGTGCGCTTTCTGCGCGCGAGCGTGGAGCCGTCCGGTTCGGGTCTCGTCGTCGAACCCGAGGCCGACGTCGAACGCGAGTACGGGCTCCACGGCTACGTGGAGTCGTCGGGTTCGCTGCGCCTCGGCAGCGTCGTGGTGCAGCACTGCGACGCTCGAGGCCAGTGGAGCTCGACCGCGCGCGCTGCCCTCGAAGAGCTGTCTCGAGCCGAGGCCGATCAGCTGATCGCCCGCGCCGAGCTCGTGGCGGCTGCCCTCGTCCGAGCGGGCTACTTCGGTCCGTTCGGCATCGATGCCTTCCGCCATCGCGCCGCGCCTGGGGGAACCGAGCTCCACTCGCTGAGCGAGATCAATGCGCGCTACTCCATGGGCTTCGCCGTCGGCTTCGGGCGTCCGCCCCCACCGAGGTCGCCATGAGCCGGTCGCCCATGCCCATCGAGGACTATCTTCGCGTCGGCGGTGACACGGTGGTGGTGATCGAACGCGCCCGCGAGCCGTCCGCGCTCCTCGCGCGGATCGCCGGGCTCGCTCCGTGGCTCACGCTCATCCACGTGCCGGACGAGGGGCAAGCCAGGCTACGCGCGGAGGGAAGGCGCCCGCACGGGGAGATCACCTTCATGGGCCCGGTCGAAGGTCGGCTCGTCGAAGTGCTGGTCGAGCTGATCCGCGCGCTGTCGACGGGCCAGATCCCGTTCGACACACCCGCGACTCCGGGTCTCCTCTCCGGGCTGGCGCAAAAGCGCTTCGTCGGCGTCCACGTCACGGCGTCCTGCCCGTATTGCCCGACGGTCGCCCGCGCCGCCTTGCGCCTCGCGCTCGGCAGCCCGTTCGTCGATGTCGCCGTCATCCGCGCCGACCACGCCCCGTCGCCTCGAGTGCTCGCTACGCCCAGCGTCATCGTGGATGGCGAGCTGGTGGCCACGGGCCCGGTCGGAGAATACGCGCTCGCCGAACGCGTAGTGGCCGGGCGCTGAGCACATTGGGTCAGGGGCCGCTCGGACCGCGGAGCACCGCGCCGTCGAGCCGTGGGAGCTCGACGCGGTAGAGGCGCTCGAGGAGCTCGTCGGCATCCGGAGCGATCTGCAAGATGGGGCGGTGCGGGCGGCGGATGAAACCGAGCTCGGTGGCCTGGTCCAAGAACGCGGCCAGGGAGTCGTAGTAGCCGTGCGCGTTGAGCAGGCCCACGGGCTTTTCGTGGTAGCCGAGCTGCGTCCAGGTCGTAACCTCGAAGATCTCTTCGAGCGTGCCCCAGCCGCCGGGCAACGCCACGAAGGCATCGCTCAGTTCGGCCATCCGGTGCTTGCGCTCGTGCATGGTCTCGACCACGACGAGCTCGGTCACCCCGCGATGGCCGAGCTCGAGATCGAGGAGCTTCTTCGGGATGACGCCGATGACTTCGGCTCCCTGCGCGAGCGCTGCATCCGCGAGCGCGCCCATCAGGCCGACGCTGCCGCCGCCGAATACCACCCCGAGTCCGCGCTGGGCGAGGCTCTTCGCCATGGCACGAGCGGTCTCGCGCCATTTGTCGTCCACCTGGTTGCTCGACCCGCAATACACACAGACTCGACGGAAGCGACGCATGCGAAGCGGGCAAACTAGCACTAGTCTCTCACTCCGTGGGCGTGGAGGTAGGAAAGCCGCTGTCCGAGGCGCTACTCGGCTCTCGGGTCACGACGGTTCAAGGCGAAGTCCATGCGTTGTCGGAGTTGGTCCCCCAGGGTGCGCCAGCGCTGCTGCTGTTCGTGCGGCAGTTCGCCTGTGCCGGCTGCGGGCAGCGGGTGGCGGAGCTTCTGCTGAACGAGCGCGTGCTTCGCATGGCGGGTGTCAGCATCGTCGTCGTGGGCTGCGGCAGCCTCGAGCACGCGCAGGAGTTCTCCCGGGCTCTCGCGCTCGACACCCACGAGCTTTGCCTCGCGACCGATCCGACCTTGGTCTCCCACCAGGCGGCGGGTCTCGTGCGTTCCTACTGGGGTGTGCTCGGACCCATTGGCACCTTTCACTTGCTCCGCGCGATGGGACGAGGCCACCGCAATGGATGGGGGCATGGTGACTTCTACCAGCTCGGGGGCTCGTTCTTGCTCGACGACCGAGGGGTCGTGCTCGCGCGTCACGTCGAGCGTCACCTGGGCTCCACTCTGCCTCTCGGAGATCTGGTGGAGCGAGCCCTCGCCCTGTTCGGACGGCGGAACCCGGAGCTCTCACTTCCATGACGTACCTGCTTCACGTGGCCAATGCCTTCTACATCGTGGCCTTCCTCGTCAAAGACATCTTGTGGTTGCGCGCGCTCTCCATCACGGGAGGTGTGTGCATGGTCACGGCCTACGTCGCGCGCACCCCGCCGATGTGGGACGGGGCGGGTTGGGACGCGCTCTTCGTCGCCATCAACGTGGTGCAAATAGGGCTCCTGGTGGCGGCTCGCCGTCCCGTGCGGCTGACCGGTGACGAGCAGGCCCTGTATCAGGCCACGTTCCGCGCGCTGACGGCGCGGGAGTTCAAGCAGCTCGCGGACCGAGGCATCTGGCAGAGCATGCAGACCGGGACCCACTTCATCGAGGCCGGGAAGGAGCTCGAGACCGTGCGGGTCATCGCCTCGGGTGAGGTAGAGGTGTGTGCCGGCGACCGAGTGCTTTCGCGGCTTGGCCCCGGTCAGTTCGTCGGTGAGATGGCGTTTCTGTCCAGTGAGCAACCCAGCGTGGACGTGGTGGCAGCAACCGACACGCGCTGCCTCGCTTGGCCGGCAGCGGCGCTGAAACAGGCGCTCACGAACGACGCCGAGCTCAGGGCTCACGTTCAGACCATCTTGGGCGTGGATCTCGCGCGGAAGCTCCGCGCGGGGTGAAAACGCTGCTACGGGTACGTGAACGTCGCCCAGTTCGACCACGCGCCGAAGGCGCCGGCGACCTTGGCGCGCACGCGCCAGCGATAGGTCGTCGCGTGCTTCTGCGGGTAGAAGCTGCGTGTCGCGGTGGTGCCCGCGTAGGTGAAGTAAGGAGTCCAGCTCGTACCCGCCTGGTTCTCGATGGCAAACTCGTAGTTCGTGGCGTTCGCCACCGCTGAGCACGACAGTGTCACCGGCGAGCTGGTCACCGAAGCGTTGCCATCGGGGCTCAAGTTCGTCGGTGCGCCGGGGGGAGCGGCAGCGTCGGGTGGGTTGGTGCCCGCGTCGGTGACCGGCGTTCCTGCGTCGTTGCCCGACGGGGGCGAAGCGGCGGGCGCCGGGCCAGCGAAGTCACCGTATTCGAACGTCGACCACTCGGACCACGGCCCGAAGCCGTGGGTGTTCTTTCCGCGCACGCGGAAGCGGTAGTACTGGTTCGGCTTCGTGGGATTGAACTTCACGAACGCGTTGGGATTCTTCCACGTGTAGTAGGGGATCCACGTCGAGCCGCCCCAACGCTCGGTGGCGACCTCGTAGAGGGTCGCGCCGCTCACGGTCTCGGACATCACCTTGGCGTACTCCACCGGGATCTGCGCGCCGTCCGGCGGCCACAAGCCCGCGGGCTGCGCCGGCGGGAGCCCCGTGTCCGGCGCAGGCGAGTGGTCGACGCTGACCGTCGGCGTGGCCGAGACCTTCATGCTGTTCCAGTCCGCGCCGCCGACTCCGCAGAGCGGCTGCGTTGCCCATTGCTTGGCCACGGGCTGCGTCCAGCCTCCGAAGGCGTCTTTGGACCACGTCGAGAGCGACGTCTTGTAGTCGTAGTGGGCCCACCAGAGGAGCTCGTTCTTGAACTGAGTGGTGTCGTTCACGTTGGTCTTCCACCAACCCGGGCTCGTGTAGATCCCGCACTCGACGCCGCCTTGGGCCTTGCACACCGCGAGAGATTTGGCGATGGCGTCGATCAGTTGGTTGGCGCCGCGACCGCCCGCGTCTTGCTCGATGTCGAGCCACATGCGCCCGATGGGGAAGCCCGAGACTCGCTGGAACGCCTGCTTCACCTGCGCAGCGATGTCGGTGTCCCAGTAGAGATAGACGTAGGCGTCGACGGTCATGCCGCGCGACACCGCCATCGCGAGCTGCTCACGCGTGATGTACTCGACCTGCGTGCCGACGATGAGGTGGCGCACTCCCGAGTCCCAGAAGCAGTCCATCTCGCTTTGGGCGAGTGGCGTCTCCCAGAACGAGACGTCCACGGCGAACACGGCCTGATTCGCCGGGTCCCCGAGCTGTTTCGGGGCCGGCGTCAGGGGTTCGTACTGGGTTTCGGTGCCTTCGTCCGAGCCGCAACCGGCAGCCAGGAACAGACCGAGGCCGAGAGCTAGACCCACGCCGAGCGTCCGCATGATCCAAAGCCTTTCCGCCCGCTCGATCACGGCCGATGGGCGTTCGATCGGGCGGGACCACATTCGCACACACGCACTCACGGCGTCGTTGACTCGGCGGGCCAAAGCGCTGACCGGTTCGGCCAGAGGGCGCTCGGACCGCGTCGGCAATTGCCCCCACATTCGCGCCCCCCCAAGATGGCCGCGCATGGCGAAAGAGAGCAGGCTCTCCCGCGAGCTTGGCCGGGCGCTGCGCGGCGACGCCGAGCTCGGCGGCGTGATCGACGAGGTTTCGGACGAGCCGGTCGCGACCGCGGCGGAAGCCGAGCTCGTCGTTCAGGTGCTGCGCAAGCTGCCGCTCGCCGCGCCGTCGAGTGACTCCGTCGTGAGCTCGCCAGTGCACGACGTCGTCGCGTGGTTCCAGGGCGTCGAAAGTGAAGCGGCGTTCGGGGTGCTCGACCGATTCGGCGGTCCCGAGCTGGTGAGGCTCTTCGATCGGCTCTTCGTCCATGTCGAGTCCTGCCAGGACGACTTGATGTTCCTGCTGAAGGTGCTCGCGCTCTACGTGCCCGACGGGGGCCTCGAGCGGTTGGTGACCGCGGCGCGCTCGCCGCTGCTCGCCGACGCCTACCTCTGGTCCGTGGTGTTCGAGATCAGCGCGCGTCCCGACCATCCCTGGGGTCCCGAGCTTGCTCGAGCGCTGTCCGATCCGCTGCCGTCGGGCTTCTTGGGCGTGGCGTTCCTGGACCTCTCCAACACGCTGGCGCGCGAAGCACGCATCGAGCGCCACCCATGGGATTCGGACCGAGGGGTCGCGGAGCTCTCGCGCTTCACCTCGAGCCGGGTCGAAGAGGAGTTCAGCTACGCTCGGAGCGCGCTCGGCGCTGCGCCCTTCTTGTCTCCGCCAGCGGCCGAGAGGCTCCTCGCCCTCGGTCGCGAGCACCCCGACATGCACGTGCGGATCGAAGCGGCCTGGGCCAGCGCCCATACGGGCCGCGAGCAAGGGTTCGCCGAATTGCAGCAGGCCTGCGCCGACCCGCGTTACGCCGCCGTCGCGATGCACTACCTCGAAGAGCTCGACGCGAGCCATCGCATTCCGCTGGTGAGCCGTACCGAAGATTTCCGCGCAATGGCCGAGATGTGCCAGTGGCTCGCGCACCCCAGCGAGTTCGGGCGCGTGCCCGATCGGATCGAGCAGGTCGATTCGCGCGAGCTTCACTGGCCACCCACGAACGACGTCCGGCGCGTGTGGTTGTTCCGCTACCGCTACCCGGGGGATGAGGGAGCCGAACCGGACGAAGGCCTCGGCATGGTGGGCTCGGTGACGTTCGCGTTGTTCGGCGAAACTACCGCGGACAAGACACCCGAGGACGCGTACGCGCTCCATTGCGCTTGGGAGCTCGAGATGAACCAAGATCCGCGCGCACCCGAGAAGCGGACGGTCGCGGCGGGTCGGCGGATCCTCGCCGAATACAACGAGGGCTTCTGAGGGGGGCTAGTCGGTGCCCGCGTCGACCGCGCATGGCACGTCGGCGAGGCAGCTCCCCGAAACGCAGGCCGCCTTCTTGGTCGTGCTGGTGATCGCGCAGGTATCGTGGCGCTGGAAAAGAGCGAGCGTTCCCCGACGCTCAGAGCATCAAGCCGCCCGAGGCGTCACGCTCGACCGCGATGATCTCGACCACGTTCCACAGCCCCACCACGGCGAGCGGGATCAAGAGCCAGCCGGTGAATACCGTGATCAAGAGCTGCGCGGTCGCGCGACCGGTGTAGCCGGCGTAGTAGTTGTGAACGCCGAAAAAGCCGGTGAAGAGCGCGAGGAGAACGTAAAGAACACGCTGCTTCGGCGCGGCGACGGCGGGCGCGAACTGGGCGGGCCCACCGGCGAACGCCGGCGCTCCGCCGACGCTCGTCCATCGACCACACTTGGGACAATACGACTCCGAACCACCGTGAGGTTGAGCGCAGTAGCGACAATACATCCGAGACCCCGCGTTCGACGTGGCGACTCGCCCAACATGCGTTCGAATTGCGACGCCGCAAGGAACCGGGTTGCGATCGCCGAGCGCCTGCGTGCGGCCGGGACGACCGAGCACCAATCGACGAATTGCGCGGCCGATCGTCCGGTGGCTTTACTGTCGTGGGCCGCTCTGGTGACATCGCGTCCATGCGCCTCCTCACCTGCTTGTGCCTTCTCGGTCTCTTCGGCCTCGCGTGCGGCTCCGACGATGACGGAGGCGGCAAGGCTACGACCGGGGGCGGTGGATCCTCCGGCTCCGGCGGCACGTCGACCGGCGGCACGTCGACCGGCGGCAGCTCGGCGAGCGGAGGCACCACCTCGGGCGGTGGTACGGCCGGCACGGGCGGCTCCGGCGGCGGAGTGATCTCGGGCGAGTGCCCGACTGGCATCGCTTCGGACGCGGACATCGGCCAGGCGCTGCCGGCGGCAACACCCGACACGACCTACGTGCCGCCCACAGGAAAGGTCACCCAGCTGGCGGCGGGCGGGGACTTGCAGGCAGCCCTCGACGCCGCCGCACCTGGCGACGAGATCCGTCTCGCGGCAGGTGCGACGTTCAAGGGTACCTTCACCCTACCGAAGAAGACCGGCGACGCCTGGATCGTGATCCGCAGCGACGTGCCGGATTCCGATCTGCCGCCGCCCGGTCAGCGCATCGATCCATCCTACGCGGCGAAGCTCGCCAAGATCGCCGTGCCGGACAACGTGGGCAGCGCGATTTCGGCCGCGGCGGGCGCGCACCACTACCGGTTGCTCGGTCTCGAGATCTCCCCCGAGCCCAATGCGTTCGCGTTCAACGTCATGGACTGCGGGTCGAGCGCCAGCAGCGACGCAGAGCTGCCCCATCACATCGTGATCGACCGCTCCTGGGTCCACGGCGACCCCGCCAAAGGGGCACGTCGAGGCATCGCGCTGAACTGCAAAGACGCCGCCGTGATCGACTCTTGGTTCTCCGACTTCAAGGAGCAAGGCGCCGACTCTCAGGCCATCGCGGGTTGGGGTGGCCCCGGTCCCTTCAAGATCGTCAACAACCACCTGGAGGGCGCCGGCGAGAACGTCATGTTCGGCGGCGCGGATCCCAAGATCGCCAACGTGGTGCCGAGCGACATCACCATCTGCAAGAACCACATCGTGAAGCCGGCCGCGTGGAAGGCGCTCTCCTGGAGCGAGAAGAACCTGTTCGAGTTGAAGAACGCGCGCCGAGTGCTGGTGGCCGGCAACGTGCTCGAGAACAACTGGGCCGACGCCCAAGTCGGTTTCGCCATCGTGCTCACGCCGCGCAACCAAGACGGGTCGGCGCCCTGGTCGACCATCGAGGACCTGACCATCGCACAGAACGTGATCCGACACACCGGTTCGGGACTCAGCATGTCGGGCGAGGACGACAACAACCCGAGCCAACAGCAGCAGCGTGTCCTGATCCAGAACAACCTGCTCGAGGACGTGGACAAGACGGCTTGGGGCGGTGACGGGCGCGGCTTTCAGATCGTGAGCCCCAACAAGCCCACGGTGAAGGTGAAGATCGACCACAACACGCTGACGCACGTCGACAACGCCTTCCTCGTCATGGGAGACACGGGGGCCGTGGGTCAGGAGACCCGCTTCACCAACAACCTGGTGCCGAAGGGCGACTACGGGGCGTTCGGCTCCGGAAAGGGCGAAGGCAACAGCGCGTTCGCGTTCTACCTTCCGGGCGTCGTGTTCCAGAAGAACGTGATCATCGGCGGCACGGCGGCGAGCTACCCCGCCGACAACTTCTTCCCGGCACAGACCACGGATGTCGGATTCGCGAACTTCGCCGGTGGCGACTATTCGCTGACCGCCGCCAGCGCATACAAGGGCAAGGCCAGCGACGGCAAGGATCCGGGCGCGGATTTCGCGATGCTGGCGACCGCCATTGCCGGGGTCGCGCCCTGATGCGGCTCGCTCTTCTGGGCTTCCTCGGCACGATGTCCGTCGCGGGCTTCGCGCGCGCAGACATCACACCCCCACCACGAGCCAAGATCACCCTCGAGCTCACCGTCGAAGGTCAGGCATCGGTGCCCCACCTGAAGTTCTTCGTGACCAACTGCGACGAAGAACCCGAGAAGTCGGTGGTGGACGCCAGCGCGCCGCTCACGTGTCAGCCCAAGGAGGGCCCAATGCGCGTCTACGGCTTTCGCGAAGGTGACCTCATCGAACTGTTCCAGAAGATCCGAGACAAGGCGGGCAACGAGGAGTCGGCGAAGTTCCTGCGGGACAAGGCCAAGACGTGTGGTGAGATCGAGGAACGCGATCGTGTCTTCCGGGACGTGAACGTGACGCTGGTGAAGGCCCGCTACGCCATCGAGAAGCGCGACAAGGACAGCTGCCGTCTGAAGCGCATCGCGGCGACCTCGCACACCCGGCAGGAGCTGCAATCGGCGACGCCTTCACCCGAGCCCGCTCCGAGCGCCAGCGGATCTCCTGCAACGCCTCCGGTGCCTCCGGCGCCGTCTCCCAGCAGCGAAGTCTCCGTCGGCCGAAGCACGAGCTGCTCGTGTGAGCTCGCGCCCGCGTCGTCCGGTCGCTCCGCGCTCTCGAGCCTGGGCGCGCTGGGCTTCGCGTTGGTGCTGCGGCGCCGGCCGAGGTCCGCCCGCGCTTTACATCGAGCCTAGAGCAAGTTAGCTCGCTCGCATGGCTCGCGTTCGGGGCTCGCGTCCCGCGCCTCTGCGCTTGCAGCAGATCAACTTGAATCTGCTCATCGCCCTCGAAGCCATTCTCACGGAGGGCAGCGTCACCGGCGCGGCGCGGCGGCTGGGCGTCACCCAGTCGGCCATGAGCCACTCGCTCGCACAGCTGCGCGCTCTGTTGAAGGATCCGATCTTGGTGCGCGCGCGCGGCTCGCACAAGCTCACGCTGACGGCCGAGCACTTGGTGGTGCCGGTGCGCCGGACGCTTCACGAGATCGAGCGTGTGCTCGGTGGAGCGCCCGATTTCGACCCCGCCACCTCGGAGCAGAGCTACAGCATCGCCGCCGGCGACTTCGTGTCGGTCACGCTGGGTAGAGAGGTGCTGGCGCTCCTCGAGCACGAGGCGCCACACGCGAAGCTCTCGCTGCGCGTCCCCGATGCTCGGCGCATGGTGGCCGAGCTCGAAAGCGGGGACGTCGACCTGCATGTGGTCGTGCGTGCTCCCGACTCGCCCGGCCTGCGGCAACGCAAACTGTTCGACGAGACGTTCGCTTGTGTCGTACGCAAGGGCCACCCCGCCCTGGCGCGCGGGCTCGATCTCTTGACGTTCACCGAGTTGCCCCACGCGCTCGTCACTCCGCAGGGCGAGGGACCTTCCCTCGTCGACGACCTCCTGGCGCGGCAAGGTCTCAAGCGGAAGATCGTGCTTCGGATTCCCTACTTTCTCGCCGCGCCCATGCTGGTGGCGAGCCGCGACCTCGTGTTGACCCTGCCGCGGAGCGCCGCCGAACTGCTCGCCCAGCGCTTCGGCCTGTCGGTTTTGGAGCCGCCGCTGCCGCTGCCGGGGTTCTCGCTGCAGATGGTGTGGCACGAACGCTTCGATGGAGACGCCTCCCACGTGTGGTTCCGGGAGCTCGTGCAGCGCGCGGCCGCTCGACTCGCGTCCACCTGAGCCGCGACCGGCTTCAGCGCGCGACCTTCATGCTCAGCATGCGCACACCCCCGGACACGGCCTGGGTGCCAGCGACCAGGTAGCCGTCGGCCACCGCTCGGACCGCGAGGGCGCGTTCCCCGTTGGTCGGACTCTTCGCGTGGAGCGCGAGTCCGCCGACGCCGAAAGCGAGATCCGGCATGCCGCTCGGTGACAGACGCAGGAGCGCTGCGTGGGAGTTGCTGGGAGTGCCGCCCAGCGCAGCGCCGCCGATGAGCACGTCTCCCGAAGCGTCGATCAGAACGGAGCGCGGCTCGTCGTTCGCCGAGTAGTCGAACACGGCCTTGCCGTCGCTATTGAACCCGAGATCGAGCGCGCCGTTCGCGGACAGCGCGATGGCGAAGAAGTCCTTGCCGAGTGCCGCGGCGACGACGATGCGACCATTGGGGCTGGTCGCCACCGCGCGCGGCGTGACGCCGTTGCCCGCGACCCACCGGACGGTTCCGTCGTGTTTCGCTCCGAAGGTCTTGTCCAGGCTGCCGTCGGCGTTCAGTCGCGCGACACCGATCTCGTCGCTGCCGACGCTGCCCGCGACCACGACGCGCCCGTCCGCCTGCACCGCGAGCGCCAACGCCCGATCGTCCGAGCCGAAATCCACGCTGGCCACGCCGTCGAAGTCGAAGCTCGTCTTGGGCTTGCCCGTCGCGTCGTAGCGCACCACGCAGAAGTCGCGCTCTCCGGAGAGCGGCGCAGTCTCTCCAGCGACCACGATCTCGTCGTCGCCCGCGACTACGTCCCAGGCGCGGCTCGACCATCCGACCTGGGTCATCACCTTTCCGTCGACGTCGAAGGTCTTGTCGATGGCGCCGTCGGCTCGATAGCGGACGAGGCCGATGTGCGCGCTCACCCCGGTCTCGGCTCGGCCCGCGAGCACCATCTTGCCCGCGCCGGTGACCGCGACCGCGTCGGCTTCGTCCCCGTGGCCGCCGATGTCGTCCGTGGCAGAGAAGCTGATGCTGCCATTGGGCTCGTAGCGGACGGCCATGAAGTCCCGGATGCTCCCGGTGACCTTGACGCCAGCGAGCACGACTCGCCCGGCAGCGTCGATGCTCGCGTCGCGTACGTCCCAGGTCGCGCCGAACCCCGGAGCGACGTCGCCCAGAACGAAGCCGTTCTGTCCGTAACTCGCCACGAGCTCACCGGGTGAGGTTTGCTCGTTTCCTCCGGCGCCCGCCGTACCACCAGCGCTCGCGCCCGCTGAGCCACCGCCGCCACTGCTCGCGCTTCCGCCCGCACCGCCCACCGCACCGCCACCCGCACCGGAGGCGCCAGCCGCGCCGCCCGACTCCGCGCTGCCCGCGCTCCCGCCGCTCCCGAGTCCCGCCGCGCCACCCGTCGAGCCGCCAGCTGCACCTCCAACACCGACGGGACCTGGGTTCGCTCCCGCCGCTCCCGCCGCTCCCGCGGCTCCACCGCCGAAGTTCAGAGCCGGATTTTCCGTACTCGAGCTGCACCCCAGGACGGCCCCCGCGATCAGGAAAACACCCGAAAACTGCGCTGCGTTCATGGTTGGCTCCCTTCCGAGCTCCAATGTAGGCGGTGCGGAGCCATCAATCCAATTGATGCTTGTAATCATTGAATGAGCGATATCGATATCGCTTCCGAAGCGGCATGGTCGCTGCCGCTTGGACTAGTCTCCGCCACGTCCCATCACCACCGAGGCACCATGCGCCCGCTGATCGTCGCCGCCTGCTTTGCTGCAACCACGCTCGCGGGATCCCTCGCTCGAGCGGAGGCTGCTGCTGCAGCCACACCGGAAGCGAAACCCAAGTCGTTCGAGTCGTCGGCGGGGCTCAAGCTCTTGGCGGGTGGGAATGTCTGGTCGAAGCCGAGCGACGTGACGGCTGGCTACGACGGCCTCGGCTTTGCGGGCAGCGGTGGCGGTTTCGGTTACGGTGGCAGCGCGTACTACGAGGCGCGCTTCATCCAGCACCTGGGTCTCGAGCTCGATCTCGGATACGACCACTCCACGCTCCAGCGCGACGTGACCTACAACGGAGCGGTGAAGGTTCGCGAGCGAGTCACGCACAGCGGGCTCCGCCTGGGGCTCTTGGCCAAAGGGATCTTTTCGGCGCCGTTCGGGCGCATGTGGCTCGGCATCGGGCCCGAGCTCGTGACCGGGAGCTCCGTGGACGCCAGGAACGAGATTACCGAAGGCCGGCAGTTCGTGACGAACGCGACCGAGATCGAGAACGCCATCAGCGCGAAGAGCAAGAGCTCGACGATGTTCACCATGGCGCTCGGCCTGGCCATCCATCTGGGCGACAACTTGGAAATCCCGGTAGACCTGCGCGCCGCCAAGAACCTCTCCCAAGACGACAAGTGGTCGGACCGCGTGAGGTTCCAGCCGAACAACGCCTACGAGGTGACGGCCCAGAGCTCCTGGGATTTCCGCCTCGCGGCCGGCCTCGGCTACCGATTCTGAGCGCCCCTTCGCAGCGTCGAGCCCGTCCGGATCAGTGCTTGCTGCCGGAAATCGTGCCCAAGACCGTGGTGGAACCCGAGACGCTCGAGTAGAGCGAGCACATGGTGCCGTTGTGCGAGAAGCCGCGGCAACTCGGCGCAGATTCGCAATAGAGGGCACAGCGCCTGCTCTGGGCGCCCGCCAGCCAGAACGTCGAGTAGGTCGTACCCGTGAGCTTCCGGTTCACCTCGCGCGACATGCCGCCCATGTATTGAATTCCATCGAGCACCCAGTTGAGCCGATAGCTGATGCTGGTGTACTTCGTCTTCCAGGTGAACCACTCGTCGACGGAAGCGGACGCAACGCCCAACACCACGTAGCGTGCCGTCACGGAGTCGTACACGAAGAAGCCTCCGCCGGAGTCGCCTTGGTCCGTATCGGGCCCTTCCGTGAGCAAGTGGTTGTCGTTCACCAGGAAGTGTCCGTCGTTGGTGTCGCTCGAATAGGTGGTCCGCGACAGCTGGCGCATGTCGAAGTCGTAACCCGCCAGGTCGCCGTCATGGGCCCCCACGCCGGTCATCCACCCCGTGACGTTGTTGCCGGGGTAGGTGAGCGGCAGCTGAGCCACCTTGGTGTAGCTCGGGATGGGCGTTTCCAGCTCGAGGATCGCGACGTCCGCGAACTTCCCGTTGGAGTCGACGACCAAGCTCAGATCCTCGATTCCGGGCGTTACTCCCGCAGGCACTTCCGCGCTCACCACGTTGGCCGCCTCGCTGGTCGGGTACGGCCCCGCGTAGAAGTAGACGTGGTGGTCGGCGATTCTCGACGGGAGCACGCAGTGCGCTGCGGTGAGCACCCACTTGGAGCCGACGATGACCCCCGTGCAGGAGAACGGCGCCGGCGGTGAGCGCAAGACGAGCACCGTGGACTTGGCCAGGGAGCTCCCCACCGGCACTTGGGTCGCGCCGTTCTTCAAGCCATGCGCTCGCGTGACCGGCGCTGACTCTCCTTCTTCGACATTGCCCGCGCACGCAACGACCCACGACGCACTGGCGAGCAGCAAGAAGTGGCGAGAAGTACGCATGTGTCCTCCCGAACGCACACCGTATTCGACGGCCGGCAACTGGACAAGGCCTCCGAAGAGAGCTCACTCCAGGCGAAGGTCGTCGACCAAGACGCCAATTTTGGCGCAGCCAGCGCCCTCGTAGTACTCGCCTGTGATGGCGAGGAGAACGTCCTTGCCTGGGTCCGGGATCTTCACGAGCACGCTCGACTGCGTGCCGAGCTGGAGGGCGCCTCCATCTCCTGGTGGCGGTAGCGGTGTTGGCTCCGAGAGCAGCCGCTTCTGCCTCTGGGCTCCGCCGATCACCCCAGTGATGAACGTCGCCGTGCCGTCGAAGCTCGGGCAGCCCGACACGAGGCGCGCCGCGAAGGCGACGTTGGCTTCGCTGCCGACGCGCTCGAGCCGGACGAGCGCGGAAAGTCCTGGTGCGACGTAGAGCATCTTCGTGCCCGTGATCGCAGGCTCTCCTGCTAGCCCGTCGACGATCAGCGCGCTTCCGGAAAGCCCTTGCGTGGAGCCGCTCTCGAATCCGTCGGCGGTCAAGACACCGAAGTCGGCTGGAGTCTGAACGACGAGTGCGCTGGGCGCGCCGACGCCTGCCAGATCTTCGCCTTTCAGGAGGAGGGGCAGCTCGACACCGAACGGTAGGATCCGAGCGCTAGTGAAACCGACGACGTAGCCGCCTTCGAGAACCGGCGACAGCTGGTGATTCTCGCCGGGAAACGCCAGAGAGGCGCTGGCGGTCGGCTCCAGCGCTTCCGAGAGCACGAGCGTCGTGTGCAGCAGGCCCCCCGCGCTGGCCAAGACTGCGGTCGGCAGCGTCTTGTCGGCCGTGCCTGCGAGCGTCACTTCGCCCGTGGTGGTCATGGCGCCGGTGTCGTCGCTGCACTCGGTGCGCGCCAGGGTCGCGGTTCCAGTCAGCAGCGCAGCGGTGCCTGAATCGCCGTCGTCGATTTCGAGGTTGGCCGCGACGAGATCGCGGTGGCCGGGGCACGCGTGCGTGCCCTGCGGTAGCGACTCGAGCGGGACTGGCGAGGCCAACTTCCAGACTCCAGCGTCGCGGGTGAGCTCCACCAGCGCAGCACGTCCCGGTGAGGACCAAACCACGGACAACGAAGTCGCCGACGCCTGCGCCGCGTGGAGCGTCACTGGGCCGCAAGGACCGAGACATGGGTCCAACGCAGAATCCGCACCCGACAACTCGACGTCGAACGACCTGCCGAGCAGCGAGTTCGTGGCAGCATCTGTGCCAGGGGCGGGTGCGTCGGTGCCGGAGTCCTCATCTGCCCGAGGAGTCCCTTCTCCGGGCGAGGACTCGCACGAGCCTACGAAGGCCAACGGTGCGAGGAGGAGGAGCCGGCGACGCATGCCCGTACCCCAAGCAAGGAGTGGGCCCGTGGCGTGGCACAGCGCGACCGTGCCATCACGGCCCGCGCGCGAAGCCTCGGTAGTTCCAGCTGGCCTCGAACACGTTGGCGCACTGCCCGACGCCCCATCCGCTCGCGGTCGGCTTCGAAATGAAGTCGACGACCTCCGAGAAGGTACACACCTCTGCCTTCGTCGGGCTGCCCACATCGGCGAGACCGATGCGTACGCGCCCCGTTTCGAACGAGATGGAACGATAGAGGAGGCTGTTCGTGTCGGGCAGATTGGCGCCCTCGCCCGCTACGAGCACCGCCGTTCCGGTGATTCCGCTCGCCCAAAGCACGTGGAGGGTGCCGCCCGTGTCGTATGCCGCTGCCGTCGGGAGGAAGCCCGCGGAAGGGGCTGACAGGACGGCTTCGGCGTTGAGGGCTTTGTCCGACGCGTCGAGCTTCGAGCTGAGAAAGTTCCCTTTGCCGTCCCCCCAGATCAACGTTCCCTCACTACTCCTGTGCGCGTACGCATACGCGATGGAATGCGTTGGATGAGTCAGCACGTTGCTCGTGGCGGTTTCGCTCAGTGTCTCTCGCGCGAGCGTCTGAATCCGCGCATTGTGTGCCGAGTCTTGCCACAGGATGCGCAAGGCGTTCAGTTCGTCCGCAACCAGCGCGCGGGCACCGGCGCCTTGGAGCGGACTCGTGAGGCCAGGTCCCTTCAGGACCGTCTGTCCGGTCGCCAGGTTCACTGACCTCACGAACGCGGCCGTGCCCGTCTCGTAGAGCACGTAGCCGATGGCTGCACTTCCGCCGCCAGTGCCGCCCGTCGCGCCTCCACTCCCGCTCGTCCCGCCGCCGCCGCTCGTGCCTCCGGCGCCGCCCGCTCCGCACAAGCAGGCTTCCCAGCTCTGGCCGTCCTTGGCACAGGTTTGGCCCCCGGCGCACGAACCGGGTCCCACGCAGCCTTGGGTCGAGCCCGGCACGCAGATGGCCCCACTGCCCCCGCTCGCCTCGGGGTTCGAGCTCTCACTGGAGCAGCCGAGGACGCAAGTCAGGCCGACGCCTGCGAGCCAGGTGAAGCGCATGCTGGCCAGCATACCGCATCCGGCGCGCGTCCCCGGTCTCGATCTGCCGAACGCCGAGTCGAGCTCGCCACTCCCCCGACGTTCGACGGCGACCGCTCGGCTGCACCGCCGCCCCGGAGCAAGGGCAGGGCGCCTGGCTGCGACCTATTCCCCCTCTGGCAACACGAACCCGAGCACGCCGTCGCGACGCAGCGCTGCGACGTGCGCTGGACACGCCTTGACGTAGAGCGCACTGACCTGGAGCGCTTCGGGGCTCGTCGCGAGAGCGACGCGTGGCACCAAGGTGAAGCGTGTCACGCTTTCCGCCGTGTGGTTGCCGACTTCGCAAACCTCGGCTCGCGCCGTCCAGGCGTAGAACTCGGTGGTGGTGCCGACCTGCACCCAAGAGACGGCGCCGCAGGTTTCGCATGGGACCGCCCCGCGCTCCTTGCCCGCACGGAGTACGAGAGTCGAATACGGAAGCCGCGCCACGCTGCCGCACTTCACGCAGCGGAACGGGACGACGTCGCTTTCGGGAACGTCCGCGCCCGGCAGCGCCAGACGCGAGTGCGTTCCCGGATAGACGACGCGCGCCGCCCCGCCGAGCACGTAGACGAATCCCCACGGCAGCGCCCAGAGCGCGCCGCGCGCATGGAAGGATCCGGGCGGTCCGAAGTGCCGCGCGAGCCAGTTCGTGTGGCGGAGGTGGAGCTCCGTCGCGTCGCCTGACCCGGGCAATCGGAGCACGAGCTCTTTCAGACGCTCGCCCGAGAACACGAACGTCAGTTCGACGCACTCGCCCAAGAGTGCGCAGTCCGTGAGCCGCGAGCGCTCGCCCCCGAACGCCGCCGCGAGCGCCGCACGGGTGGTCGCCGAGCTGATTCGCACACCATCGCCCACGGTGAGCTCGCCGCTCACGAGGTCGAATGCGTCGTGGTCCGGGCGCGCGATGCTCGAATCATAGCCCGCGTCTGCGCAGCGATCACTTCGGCGTCGGGTAAGGCTTGCAGTGCGCTCCGGCCACAGCGCCGCTGATGCTCGTGGAGAGCGACACCTGTTTGGCCAGCACCTGGTCGAGCTCGAACACGCCGCCGCCCGTGCTGCTCGGAATGCTCGGCAGACCTTCGAACGTCGCGAACCACCCGGCGCTCACGTCGTCTTGCTCGGTGTCGCCGCCGAGCTTCGAGGCGAACGAGAACGTCCGCACCGAGCCTTGTTGCAGCAGCGACAGGGTCTGGGCGTAGCTGTGGGTCACTCCGACACCCTCGGGCGTCGTGGTCGGGCCCTGCCAGAACGTGTCGTCGGTCGTGTGAATCACCACGCGCAGCGTGCTCTCGGCAGGCCGCCAGGCGAACTCCTGAGCGGCGCGAGACAGCGCGTCGAGGCTGTTCTCGGGCATGGAGAACGAGCTGGTCGTGCCGTCGATCTGAGTGTCTTGGGAGGTGAACTGTGCCCAATCGGTGAACTGTTTCTGGAGCGTGGCGATGTCCTGGATGGGTTGTCCGGCTTCGACCAGCTCCGTGTCGTCCACGAAGACGACGAGCCCGTAGTGAGGCGGAGACGCCAGGTTCAGGGCCTTCACGGCTTGATCGACCACGGGCATTTCGAGCGCCAGCTCGCTCAGGAAAGGCCCCATCGACGTCGACACGTCCATCACGAACACGATGTCGATGGCCTGAGTGCAGCTACCCGCGGTGCCGGCACCGCCGCCGCCCACGGCGAGCCCGCCGCCTGCTCCGCCGCCGCCCAGCGTCACGCCTCCGCTTCCGCCCGCCGCGCTGGACGTCGCCCCGCTTCCGCTCGCGTCTTCCGCTCCGCCGCTGGCACTGCAGCCCGCGAGGGTCAGGAGCAGCGCCAGAAGCCCGGTGTGTCGAACGCCCGCGTTTCCCATGTCGAGGCCCCAAAGCGAAGTGCGTGCCAGCCAGTCAGCTGGTGAAGTCGGGCGAATGTTCGCCGATCCCGACGGGTGATCGTCCGGACACCGCGAGGACGAGTCTGGATCGCGAGCCCGCCGCCGGGGATCAGCAGCGTGTGCGTCGTCGTCGCGGGTGATCGCAAGCGCTGCGCGGGGAGACTCGCACCGCAGCGGGTGATCGCGGTGTTCTTCGGGGCACGACGCTTGCTTCCGCTGCGGGCGGATTCGTACCGATTGGAGGAGCCATGAGAGTCCTCACCATCTACGCACATCCGAACCCCAAGTCGTTCTGCCATGCGGTGCTCGAGCGCTTCACTCAGGGCCTGGCAGAAGCGGGTCACTCGAACGAGGTCGTCGACCTCTACGCCATCGGTTTCGATCCCGTTTGGAGCATGCGCGACTCGCCGAACTGGCTGGACGAGAGCATCCCGCAAGACATCTTGGATCGAACCGATCTGCGTCGGGAGATGCTCGACGGTGCGAGAAACCCCGTCGAGCGGTTCTTGATCAAGCACTGGCTCGGCGACAAAGACACGAAGGGCATCATCCGCGCGTTACGCGCGCAACGTCGCCCGAAGGACGTGACCGAGCAGCAAGAGAAGGTTGCGCGTGCCGAAGCGTTGGTCTTCATCTCGCCCATTTGGTTCGTGGGCTTCCCGGCGATCTTGAAGGGCTGGTTCGACCGCGTCTTCTCCCTCGGGTTCGCTTTCAATCTCTCCGAGGCAGGCTGGCACGGAGACGTTCGCGGGCGCATTCCGCTCCTCCAGCACGAAAAGGCCCTGATCATCAGCACCACCATCTTCGACGAGACGACGTATCGGGCGGGCTTCGGCGATGCCATCCGACGCCTGACCGACGAATGGTGCCTGCTCTATCCGGGGATCAAGTCCGTCGAGCACGTGTTCCTCTACGGAGTGAATGGAGCCGACGACGAAACGAGGCAGAGCTATCTGGAACGCGCCCATCGCTTGGGCCGTGAGTTCGCGGGCACGGGAGCGGTAGCCGCGTGAACGCGAAGGTCCCTGCGCCCGCAGCGGACCCCAGCTCGACTCGCCGCTGGCGGAGCCGTGCGCTGCGGAACCTCCTCGAAATGGGTCACTGCGCGCCGACGGTCATGCGCACGCTGCTCGATCTCGAAGCGGGCTTGCCGGGTGGCATCGGCAACACCCGCGCCGAGTGCGGGGGTGTCACTGCGAGCGTGGCCCTGCTCGGGCTCCAGACCCGAGCGAAGCCGGGGCACTCGGGTCTTCCGCTGGTGTTCCATCAGGGGCAGCAATTGTGTGCGCGGTTTTCCGAATGCCACGGCTCGCTCTCGTGCCGGGACATCCTCGGGGACCGCCGCGTGCCGTTGCCCTGCGTCAAGGTCGTCCGTCGCGCGCCCGAGCTCTACTCGGCGGTCGCATCCAGCGAGCCGGGCGAAGCCATGGAGCCGGATCGCCTCCGCGCGTACGCGCGGTCCTACCGGCACTTCGCCGAGTCCGAGTTTCACTGTGCACACGCGGTGCTGCGGCAGCTGCCCCCCAGCGTACCGGTACCCGACGAGCTCCTCGGGGCGACGTCCGGGTTCTTGGGCGGAACCCTGCTCTCCGGCATGACGTGCAGCGCGCTCACGGCGGGCGTGATGGCGGTGGGCCTCGCGCTCGGAAAGGTGGAGCACAGTCGCGCGCGGGTGGCGCGCCTCCTCGCGCGGATGGTCCTGGGCGGCGACGCGTTCGACGACTCCCTCAACGAGTTCAACCGCATCATGAACATCGGTCACCGCATGGCGCGCTGGTTCAGCGATGAATTCGGAAGCACGCAGTGTCGAGCGATCACCGAGGTCGACTTCTCCTCGCCCGCAGGCGTGGCTCGATACGTCGCGTCCGACTCCATCGCCCATTGCCGCGGTATCGCGCTCGCCGTGGCCGGCGAGGTTCGGCGCACGCTGGCCACGCGAGGCGCAGCCGCTTGAGGTCAGGGGTCGCTAGAGTCGCTGGAGCCCAGCCGGACCTTTCGCCAGGCGGCCACGATCGCAGCAGCGTTCTCCCTCAACTCGGCGCTGGGATCCGACTGCGAGATCTCTTCCAGGAAGGGCAGCGCTTCTTCCCACCCGCGATACCCCACGCCGTTGATCACTGCATGCCGCACGAGCTCCGAACCGTTGCGATACGCGTCGGTCAACCACGCCATCGCGTCTGCATCGAACAGCTTGCTCACCACGGCGAGCCGCCAGGCCAAGGTGGCACGTTCGGCGTCGGTGGACGCTTGGCGTGCGTGGTCGAGCACGTCCTCCGAGGTGGTGATGTCACAGCTCATTCCCAGATCGAACGCGACGTCTCCGGCGTCGGGCCCGTAGACGACGAGGAACCGCTCCGCCGGAGTCGGATCATCCAGGTAGTGGATCGCGGTGCCGCGATCGGTCGTCACCCAGATTTGTTCGTACGGGAGGTTGGCTGCGCCCGCGGGCCGGTCTTCGTGCACGACCCAGCCGTAGCCGCGCGCGACGCGCTCGAACTCGGCATGGGGAGTTCGCTCACCCAAAAGGAAGACGACCGGTCCGTTCGGAGGGGCTGTCATGGTCGAGGTTCCGCTGGCTGGTCGCCGCGCACGGCACACGGACCCAACCGAACGCCCCACACGACGCGTTTGGTGTTGGGCTGAACTTGGATCTCCACGGGCACCTGCCGGCCGCTGCGAGCTGCCGTCACGAAATGACACGCCAGGTGCTCTGCGTCCACGGCGTGGCACGCGGGGTGCGTCGCGCCGAGGGGTCCCGTCGGCGTCATGGGTGTCCCGAGCAAGCGCTCCACGCCCTTCTCCCACGGGTCACCGTGCAAGCCCGGGTAGTACGTGACGCACGTCGGCGGGCTCGCGTCCCCTGGCGTCCGGAACTCGAAGATGAGCTCCTCTTCGGCGGGCTTCGTTCCCTTGAGCTGGTTCGCTTCCACTCGGTAGGAGGTGCATTTCGGAGCGCAGCTACCCAGCGTGTGCGCCACCGGGTACTCGTGCGCCGTCAAGTAAGCCTCGGCCTGGCTCCAGGAAAGCTCCAGCGGCAAGGCGTTGGGAGCCAGTTGGACGACGACGGGCTTCTTCAGCGCGCGCACGGTGAGCAGCACCGCGATGGCAACCACGACCGCGAGAATGCCAACCAAGGTCCGGTTCCGGGAGATCGCCATCTCGCTCTCCATGCCTCTACCACGGGCGACGCGCCTCGCTTGGGATCGCGATCCGCCAGCAGCCATCGTGATCGCAGATCGGTCCGAGTCGGCCGTGATATCCTGGATCAATGCGAGTCCGTGCGGTGACCGGGTGGGCACTGTGTTTCGCGCTGTCGTCATCGGGTTGCGGTAGCTCGGGTTCCAACGCTTCCGCTGGCGGCGGCGGAGGTGGCGCAGGTGGCTCGGGCGGAAGCGGAGGCAGCAGCACGTGTGGCCTTTGCGGCGCTCCCTGGTACTGCGACAAGACCGAGTGCGTCTGCGCGCCGGAGATGTTGTGCGAGTCCGCCGCTGGGCGGGAGTGCGTGGCGGACAAGTCCAGCGACACCGATCACTGCGGGGCTTGCTTCAACAAGTGTCCCAGCGACGCAGTCTGTGGGAACGGCAACTGCACCTGCCCGGGCGCCGGCCAGACCCTGTGCAGCTCGTCGTGCCGTGACCTGGCGAACGACGCGAAGAACTGCGGAGCCTGCGAAAAGCCGTGCAAGCCCGACGGCACGCGTTGTGTCGAAGGGAAGTGTCGCGTCGTCGAGGGGCTCGCTGCCGGTCAAAACCACCCCTACGGCATCGCCATCGACGCCACCTGGGTCTACTGGACGAATTCCTGGGGTGGCGAAGTTCGAAAAGCGCCCCTCGCGGGCGGGGCTCCGGTCGACCTCGCAACCGGTCTGGCCACGCCCATGGGCATCGCAGTGGACGCCGCGTTTGCCTACGTCGCCACCAAGAACTCCGTGGTGAAGCTGCCGCTGAGCGGGGGAGCTCCGATCGTGCTCGATGCGAGCCCCGCCACCGGCGTCGCAGTCAATGCCACCCACGTGTATTGGGCCTCCAACCAATCTCTGAAGCGTGTGACGCTAGACGGCTCTTCGGTGGAGGTCGTCGCACCCAGCGCTGGCGTGGGCCACTTGGCGCTCGACGCGACGCACGTTTATTGGACATCGGAGAGCGACGGCTCGGTCCGGCGCGTCCCGCTCGCTGGCGGAACGCCCGAGGTGCTCGCCAGCGGACAGCTCGATCCCCAGCAGCTGACCCTCGATGGCGATCAGGTCTACTTCGCGAACTTCGCAGACGACGGATTCATCAACAACGACAAAGGGTCCGTCATGTCGGTCAAGAAGAACGGCACCGGGCTGCAAGTCGTCGACTCCAAGCTGAATCACCCCGCTGCAGTCGCTGCCGATGGCACGGTCTATTGGGGGCTGTCAGCGCAGCTTTGGTCCAAGCCCGGCGGCTTGCTCGCCATCTCGCCGTCCGGCAGGGTGATGCAAGCTGCGCTCGACTCGTCGTACGTCTATTGGACGCAAGAGGGCACTCAGGTCGACACCGGGATCGTGGCGCGCATGGCGCGCTAGCGATCGAGCCGCGCGACGACCCCGAAAGTGATACCATGCTTGGAAGTTGGGGGTAGCGGTGGCGGCGCGTCAGCTCGGGCCAGGTGAGATCGTCGGTGAACGCTTTCGTGTGACGGGCGTGCTCGGACGCGGCGGCGTCGGTACGACGTACTCCGCAGAGGACATGCAGACTCGGGCTCTCGTCGCGCTCAAGGAGCTCTGGCTCTGGCGCGGCCAAGACTGGAAGACGCTCGACCTCTTCCAACGCGAGGCACGCGTGCTCGCCGGCCTCGAGCATCCGGCCATCCCGAGATACGTTGCGTACTTCCAAGTCGAGACCCAAGAAGGTGCGGCTTTCTACCTGGCGCAGACCGTCGCCCCGGGGCGTTCACTCGCAACGTGGGTTCGTGAAGGTTGGCGGCCCTCGGAGGCAGAGCTTCGCGTCGTGGCCGATGGACTCCTCGGCGTGCTCGAGTACTTGCACGGGCTGTCTCCGCCGGTGATTCATCGCGACGTCAAGCCAGAGAACGTGCTGCGAGACGAAGGCGGACACCTCTACCTGGTGGACTTCGGCGCGGTGCGCGACAGCTATCGCTCCACCGCGCAGGGCAGCACCGTGGTCGGCACCTTCGGATACATGGCGCCGGAGCAGTTTCGAGGCCAAGCGTTGCCGGGTACCGACCTCTACGGTGTCGGGGCAACCTGCGTGCACCTGCTCACTCACCTCACCCCAGCCCAACTCCCGCAAAAGAAAGAGCGGCCGGACTTCCGCAGCCGAGCTCGGGTGTCGGGGCCATTGGAGGAATGGCTCGATCGAATGCTGGCGCCGGAAGCTTCCCGGCGCTTCCCTTCGGCCCGAGCCGCGAGACTCGAGCTCGCGCGTGCTGCGCGACCCAGATCTCGAGTGCTTCGACTCGCGCTGATCATCGCCGCGCTGTTCACCGTGCTCGTGGTGCTGCCTCTGGCGGCATACGTCGCCTTCGAGAAGCTGTCGGCCCCCAAGCAAAAGCCGGCCGGGGCTTCGGGCTCGGAGATGATCAGGGTGCACGAGGCACCACAGAGTGAAAAGGGGAGACTCCAATTCGATCGCCAGCTCACCGGGCATCAGGGGATCGTGGCGGTGGTCGCGTTCGTGGCGGACGGCGGAGAGCTGGTGAGCGCGGGCAGCGACGGAGCGGTCAAGGTCTGGGACCTCGGCACGGGCCGCATCGCGCGGTCGTTGCCTGGACACCAACAGCGCGTCTTCAGCGGCGACGTGTCGCGCGACGGCACGCTTCTGTTCACCTCCACCAACGCCGAGGTGCGCCGCTGGAAGCTCCGGACCGGTGGGCTCGACGGAGTCATCCCCGGCACCAACAGAGGCGTGGCTCGAGTGCGCGTGTCGCCGGACGGAAAGCATCTCGCCATCAGCGGTTGGGCAGGCGACCTCACCGTGTCCGAGCTCGACGGCAAGGTCGTGCGCACCATCCCGCGAGAAGGTCGCGGCGATGCGCTCGCGTTCTCGCCCGACGGCAAGTGGATCGCCGTAGCGGGCAAGAAGCCGCTCATCGAGATCTTCGACGCAACGACCGGGGAAAGGGTGGCCGCCCTCGAAGGCCATACGGCGACGGTGGGCACCGTGGAGTTTTCGCCAGATGGAAAGCACCTCGTCAGCGCATCCGACGACAAGACCGCCAAGCTCTGGAGCTTCGTTCCGGGTCATCCCAGTCTGTTGCGCAGCATCGAGGGCTTCGCCGCTCCCGTCTGGACGGCGGCGTTCTCGCCGGACGGGAGCAAGCTGGTCGTGGCGGGTGGCGGTCGCCTCCGCGTGATGGAGCCGATCAGCGGCGAAGTGATCGATTCTTTCGAGTCGCCGACGGTGCACTACACGAAGGCCGCGTTCTCCAAGAACGGATCGCTCCTCGCCGTCGGCACGGCAGAGTGGGGAGTCCAGCTCTGGAACCTTCGCGAACCGAGCTGGCGGCCGCCCCCGGTGACGTCTCCGGTGCCGGCGACCCGCTTCGACGTTCCGGCGGACGCACCCAAGCAGGCCCAACTCGTGATGCAAGCGAAACATCTGACGCTGACGGGCGAGAATCGGGCCAACGTGCTCGCCGCAAAGGCCCTACTCGACCAGGCCATCAAGATCGATTCCAGCTACGCCCCGGCTTGGGCGCGACTGGCGAAGGTCGAGCAAGATCTCGGTTACCGCTCCGGGTTCGACTTCGAACGGGCCGCGCTGAAGCAAGCGCACGCACACGTGGATCGCGCGCTCGCTCTCGACCCCAAGCTCGTGGAAGCACACGTGCGCCTCGGCTATCTCCACCTCTACGCCAAGGACTTCTCGAAGGCCCACGCCGCGGCGGAGACCGCGCGCGGCATCCGTGCGAACGATCCGGAGATCGAGCTCCTCGAAATGGACATCGCACATCTGGAGGAGCACCCCGCCGAAGCGCTTCTCCACGCGCGAGCCGTCATCGAAGGCAGCGACGACCCGGGCCAGCGCTTCCGCGCCTACCGGCGGCTCGCCGACATCTACGAGACGCGACAGGAGTGGGACTCTGCCGAGATCTGCTACGTCGCGACGACTCGACTCGATCCGACGTCCGCTTGGGCACACGGCAACTACGCGCACTACCTGAACGGCCGGAAGCAGTTCGACAAGGCCATCGACGAAGCCAACCTGGCAATCGGGATCCGAGACTACCCGATGGCTCACAAGTACCTGGCGATCGCTTACGCCGGAAAAGCCGTGCAGAACCTCGACGCCAGGGGCGACCTGAAGCAAGCCGAGGAGTGGCTCGAGCGCTCCCGCAAGGAGGACCCGGCCACCCCGCTCGGGCACATCGGTCGGGCTCGCCTCGCGTGGGCGCGCGGAGATCGGGCGCGGGCGCGTCGCGAGATCGCTGAGGCCGTGAAGCTCTTGCCCGGTAACCCCGAGGTCCAGCAGCTCCACGACGAGATGATGCGCGAGTGATGGTGAGGGCGGGCACTCGTGGCTCACCGCGGGAACCGACTACTCAGGAGACGAGCGGTCCCATCGATACCTGTGGCTCTTGGGCATCGACGCTTCGGCCGGGGCGCCTCGACACGCGTGGCTGCAACCCGAGGTGACCTACGTTCGCGAGATCGAAACGACGAGGCAGCGAGACCCGTCGCGCGCTGACCGCAGGCTTCGGCTGCACGCTGGACGATTGAGCGCGCAGCTCGACGGGCGCCGCAGTCAGACCTGGCGCTCGAGCAGGTGGTGGCTGAGCTTCACGAAGTCGCCCTGGGTGATGATACCCACGAGCTTGCCGTCTTCTTCGGTGACCATCACGCAGCCGGCGCGGGTCCTCCACATGATGGCGGCGACCTCCAACAATGACTCTCCGGGGCGCACCGTCACGAAGTCCTGCTTCATGATGCGTTTTGCCGGCAGCTGGTGGACGATCTCGTCGACCTCCTTGGCCAGGTTGGTGAGGAAGCTCGAGGAGGCGTGCAGCAGGTCGGCGAGGCTGATCAGTCCGACCGGCTTGTCGTCTTCGACCACCGGCAGGTGGCGAAAGTGAAAGCGCTCCATGTGCTCTTCCAACGAGACCAAGTGGTCATCGGGCCCGATGGTGAAGAGCTGCCGCGTCATCAGGTCGCGAGCCAGCTTGGGGTTGCCCGTCATCGAGAGGGGACGGATGTCCGCGACGCGCAGGCTGGGCGGCGGCGGTGGCAGGTGCGGCTTCGGCCTCGGCGCCACTTCGCGCGGTGCCATGATCTCCGGTTCGACCTCTTCGACGAGGCTCGGGCGCTCGCCCTCCTCGGCGTCGGACTTGGTTGCGGCAGCGTCGTCCTTGTCTGAGCTCTCGTCGGCCATCCGCTGTCGATAGGCCGGCTTTGGGGTGCGTTCAAGAGACGAGTCTCGCACCGACCCGCACGGCAGCCGATTCCGCGGACTCGAGGAGTGAGCGCGTCCGCGCCGTGCGGGCTGTGTGGTCGCGAATGGCTGAGCTAGAGACGAGGGTGACCCCTCGCGTCGCTTCGGGCTCGACGCGACATTGCGGGCTGCACTCGACCGGAGCTCCGCCGCCGCGTACCCTCGGACTCGGTGGGTTTTGGCATCGTTCGATCGGTCATCTTGCTGCCCCTGACCATCCCGCTCGCCTGCATCGGGGACAAGGCCCCATCTGGCGTGGCTGCCAGCGCCAGCGCGGTCGAGAGCTCCGCACCGGCGCGGATGTCCGCAACACCCTCCGTGACTGCCGGGGCCTCGGGTGCGGCGCCGGCTGTCGACGCCGGTGCCCCACGGCACGAGCGCCGCGTGATCCGTTTCGGAACCGCTGGCGCGGTCCTCGACGCCGCGCGCCGCATCGACTCGAGCGAAGAGCAGAAAGCGGCCCTCGACGCCATCGACGAAAAGCTCTGGGTTCCCCCCAAAGATGACGAAGTCGTAGGCCAAGCGTACCGGGAGCTCGTCGCTGCGATCATCGCGGGCGTGAACGAGGGACGCATCGACGACAAGAAGCTCGCGCCCCACTACGCGGTGTTGGAGAAGGTGACCGCCGAGCGCCGATCCACCGAGGCTCGGGCGCTGAACGAGCTGCACGAGGTGCTCCGTGCCGATCAACGCAAGGCGCTGGCCGCTCTCCTGCGCAAGCGTCACCCACCACCTGGCGCGACGCCCGAGCCGGCCGTGGCCCCCGTGCCCGCGCAGCCCAGGCCCGTGACCCGACCGCACTCGGCGGCTCGTCCCGAGCTGGGCAAGCCCGCCCCTCCACCCAAACCAGCCAAGTCGGAGGCGGAGATCGAAAAAGAACGAGCTTTGGATCATGCGAAGCGTCGCAACGCGCGAGTGACGTCGTTGCTCGGGCTGGACACCACGCAGAGCCAGCGCGTCGAGCCGATTCTGGCTCGCTACGATGCCGCGGCTGCGAACAAGAAGCACCGGGAAGAGCTCTCCAAGCGCATGCAGCGTCTCATCGACGCGTTCGAGAGGGATGCATTCGACGCCACCCAGCTCGACCTCGGCAAAGGTCCGCGCGCGCGCATGCAGCAGCGCGTGGAGCTCATCAAGGCGCTCTTGATGATCTTGAAGGCCGACCAGCGCGACAAGCTGGCTCGAACCATCGAACGGCCGAGCGCACGCCGCTGGGGTGGCGCCGTGGTCGGAGAGGATGCGCCGGCCGAAGACGAGTGACGCCGCGGGGAGCGCTATCGTCCTGGCACGATCTGACCGCCGCTCGCGCACCGACGCTGGCAGTCACCAGCGCGACGTCGACGTCACTTGAGCGGGGTGGTGTACTTGTCGAGGTCTCCGCCGCCGATTTCGTAGAGGACGTGCTTGCCGGTCACACCAACTGGGTAACCGCAGTTGGCCGCCCAGAAGTGATTCAACGCCCCGAACCCCATGCCCTCGACATCGCCGCCCGTGCCGTCGGCGTACTTGAACAAGTTCTCCTGGACCCAACCACCGGAGTCGTCGCGTCGGTACTGTCCGAGGAAATCCGACTGCATGTCGGAGACGTACACGTATTGGACTTGGGTCTTGGGGTCGACGACCACTTCCATCCCGTCGAAATGGTCCCCTGCCAAGCTCGGGAAGGCGAACTCCGCAACCCAACGCTTGGACGCTTCGCAGAAGGAGTAGACCCGCCGGGCATAGGCGTCGCCGGCGTAGAAGCGATGGTCCTTCTCACCGTAGCCGATGATCTGTAGCGGATCTCCCGACCAAGACAGCGTGGGAGCGGCGACCAGCGTCGTGGCCTGGGTTGCAAACAGGTACTGGCCGATGCTGCCGTTGGGCGTCGGACCGTTCGTCGCTATGCCCCCTAGCTGCACGAAGATCTCGGTGTCCCATGGCACGCCGAGGGGCACCTTGTCGGTGGTCTTGGTGTAGGTCTTCACGAACTTGAGCGTGCGCTTCTCCATCGGCCCCGGTGCCAGTGCGTTGTCCGGATGCTGGCTCGGCTCGAGCTTGCCGTCCTGATCCGTGTCCTCCAGCGTGACCGTGTAGACGTCGAGGTTCTCCCCGTCTCGGTTTACGTAGAGGGTGTCGCCGTCCGCATCCAGACCGCAACCTCCCTTGAACTCGCTGTTGTCCAGCGTGAACACAGCGTACTGGTAGTAAGTGCCGGTGGGCGTGGTCCCGCCGGTGGTGGTCAGGACCTGGCACGCCCCAGTCTTCGCGTCGCAAGCCTGGCCAGCGTTCGCGTCACACACCACGGCAGGCGACGAGGGGATCCACTTCGCGGGGGGCCCGGGGTCGCACTGCATGAGCTCGTTGCATTCGCAGTGGAGCTCCCCTGCCGTGCAGATCACTACGCAGGTGAGGGCCTTCGGATCACAATAGAACCCTGCGGGGCAACTCGCCGTGCTCGAGGGGCTGCACGCAGCGCATTGTCCGCTCGCCGTGTTGCAGTACTTGCCGAGGGGACTTCCGGCGCAGTCCTGGTCCCCCGTGCACAAGGTCAACGCTGGACCGTCGGATGCGTCCGACGTGCTCGGGCCTTCGACCTGGGCGTCTTTGGGCGGCGTGACCACGGTCGGACCGGCGATGCCCCCTTCGCTGTCGTCCGTGGCGCAGCCAGGTGGAGCCGCGAGCGCGGCGCCGGTCAGCCCCGTGAGGAGCAGGGTCGGACGGAGGCGTGAGCGCCAGGTGACGGAGCCGCGCTTGAGTTGAACCATGGCAGAGGCCTCCGATGCGCGCGCCGACTCGGCGCGGCGGTTCGACACCGAGGTCAGTCTAGACCCCGCGCCGACCCGACACAACACAGCGACTCGGCGCGGGAATGGCGAGGGCGGGGTACCTTGCTTGGCTCGGCGAGCCGTCGGACCCCACGCCTCTCCCGGGCTTCGCCGCGGCCTCCCCTCGCGGCGCTTCGCTAGCGGGGTGGGACCGGCGAGAATCGAAGCAACTGGCTCCGAGGTCGACCGATTGCAGGCCATGCCCAGACCCGTCCAACCGCGAAGCCTCGAGCAGTTCCGAATCCCAGTGGAAACGCTCCCGGCGGCACCCAGTTCGAAGCAAGCGGCTCCAACGAGCGCTTCACTTCCAAAGTCCGTTCAGTCGCTGATCGACCAAAACAGGAAGGCACCCAAAGCTAGGCCCGTCTCGAACGCGGAAGCCATAGCGCGCGAACTCTCGCGTCAGGGCGGCGTGGACGCTCGCGCGACGGGACCCAAGCCGCAGCTCCTTCCCATGCCACCCGGCACGCAGATGCCCGTCCCGCCGCAGGTATCGCCGAACGGAGACTGCTTCAACCAGGGCCTGAAGACCGCGGGAACTTGCGTCGCCGCCGGAGCGGCCGCCGCGGCTGGAGTCCCGAGTGGGCCAGGCGAGCTCATCGTACTCGGGGCGGCCGGATTCGCGTGTGGCACCGAGGTGAACGACTTCTACCGGTGCGTGACGCAGAAGCCATGAGCTCTCGGATGTCGATCGTCATGGCGCTCGCACTCGGTCCGCTCGCTCATCGCGCACGAAGGCTCCTTCGTCGTTCGCCGGCGTTGGATGTCGTGGTGCTTTCACCGCTGGTCGCGTTCGCTGGTGCTCAGCCCGCTGGCAGCGCTCTCGCCTGGCTCCGGCTTGCTCTCATCCTCTTCGTCGTCGCCGAGGTGGTCGCAGTCCAGGGAAATTCGGCGAGTCCGCCGGGACCCGCACGCCTGCACCTGTTCACCTTCGTACCGGCTCTGGCGGCTGGCCTGGACGGTGGCTTCTCGCCGTGGAGCTTCGGCCAATCGAGCCTGTCGCTGTTCGTGGCTGGGATGCTCTCCACGAGCCCAAGCTCCGCAGCCCGCTGGGCGGCCATTGTGTTCATGCTGATGCCCGTGCTCGGGCGGCTGACTTGACTGGCTGTTGGTCCACGGGAACTCCTTGGCGTCGACGACGCTACGTACTTCGGCTTGGTCTCGAGCTTGACGGCCCACTCGCGCACGGCCGGCGGCGCCTCCGCTTCGCCACGCGCGACGGCCGGCCCGTAGCTCTCCATCCTCTCGTAGGTCGTCCGGCCCCACAGCATCCCCCGTCTTCGTCCATGAGGCGGGTGAAGAAGGCGCGCGTCTCGTCGTCGGACAGGCGAAGGCTCCTGTCGCTCCACGTTGGGCAGGAGGCGACCCCCCTGACGAGCTCGGGTATGTTCAAAGCATGAGGAGGCGGCGCAAGTCCCACAAGCGTCGAGTTCCGCCGGTCGCGTTTCGGTCGAGCGTGCTCAGCGCCAGCGTCACCATGGCGTTCCTGGCGCTGGCTGCGGCGACGGATCTCGCGCTCTTGGTTGGGAGCGCGCCAGCCGGCGTCGTGCTGAAGGCAGGCTATGCCCAGCAGCTCGTGATCGTACCCTGCTTCTTCACTTGGTTCGCCACTGCCTACAGAAACCTGCGTGCCTGTGAGGTGACGCCTCGCTACCGCCGCTATTGGGCGATCTGGGGCTTCTTCGTACCGTTCATCAACCTGATTCGCCCTTACCGGATGCTTACCGAGATCTGGCGCTCGGCACCGTTGGACTCCGATGAGCACTCGAGAAGTCCCGTCGGCATCTGGTGGTTGACATGGCTCGTCGCGTCTTTGATGCCCGCCGCGGGACAAATCACGCTCGTGCTTCGCATCGTCGCCGCCGTGCTGGCGGTTCGGATGGTGCGGGGAGTAACCGCGAGCCAAGAGCGTGCGGTTCCGTTCGAGGTGTCTGGCATCGCGAACGAGCTCGAACGGGCGGACGGCGCACGCGCACGCCTGCAGCTCTCGGCTTCGACCACCGAGGGCGACCCCTATCGGGCCTCCACCGAAGGTTGGCTCCGATTCGCGGGCGCCGAGGGCTCGCTCCTCAGGTTCGGCCCCAACTCGTGGTGGGTGGCGGGCGCGGAGCTCGAGCTCGAGCTCGAGCTCGAACGCGTCGAGCGTGTCGTCGCGCGACGCGCGGCACCATGGCCGTTCGCTACGTTTCGATACTCTGTGCTCGCGGTTGAAGCGGATGGCAACGAGCGCCTTCTCTTGGATGCCCTAACGGCACCGGATGCGCGCGTCGCGCTCGCTACGCTGACCCAGCGCCTCGATCTCTACGGAGTGAGTCGCATCGGGTAGTTCACTGCGCGAGGTCGTCGTGCCCGACGGCTGCGTGCCGCCGGAGCAACCGACGAACCCAGCCGAGAGCGCCGAGGCGGGTGCAGAGGCCGCAAGCCGCGTCAGCGCCGCTTCGAGCACGCGACTGCGACCAAGGCATCCTGTGCCAGGCCGATGGGTACGAGGGGGTGCGCGGAGTAATCGGTGTCGCGAAGCGCCTTTCGTTTGCCGGACTCGCTTCGGACTGCGGCGAGGCTTGGGGCGAACGTGACGTTCGCTCCCTTGGCGCACCGCTCCTCGAGCCAGCGCGGCTCGTCCGCATGCCACTTCGAGAGGAGCGTCGTCGCCGCAGCGCACGCATGCTTGGCGTTGGCGACGGCCAGCGCGGCGCCGTCGTTCGCCCACCCGCCGCCCAGGGCGTCGTAGCCGATCTCGGCGGCGCGCGCGGGGTCGTGCTTCGCGAGCGCGGCGAGCAGCAGCGTCAGCGCGTGGTCGCGGGGCGCTTTCGTCTTGCCGGCGTCCGTAGCCTCGACCAAGCGCTTCGCCGCCTTCGCGGCGGGCGCCGACACGCGAGGGTCGTCGCCAGGCACGACGTGAGCCAGGAGCGCGAGGGTCGGAGGCTTGGTTTCGCTAGCGAGGCGTTCCAGGGCAAGCTCCTCGGTCGCTGGGTAGACCCCGGCCGCGAGCGCGCGATCCTTCATGAACGCGAGCTCGCGCTCGCCGTCCATCTTCCACAGGGCGCGCGGCCAGTCGTCGCGGTCGTGCGCGACGTAGGCGTCGAGCGTGGTCATGATCAGCTGGGCGGTCTGCGCGTCGGAAGCGCCCAACGCCTGGACGTCGTGCACCAGTGCGTCGAGCTTTCGGTCGAACGAGTACATCGAGTCACTGGGCCCGAAGGCACACTCCGCAAGCACTCCAGCCCGGTCGAGAACGGAACCGGTTCGTGCGAGGTCGGGCGTCGCGTTCGCGCCCGCATTGGCCTGGCAGTCGAGGTGTGCGAAGCGCTTGCCCGTGAGGAAGACGGTCTACGCATCAGCAGGCGCGCAACGCTGCGCGACCACGCCGCGCGCGCCGTCGACGAACAGTTGATACCTCGCCTTGTCTTCGGGGGCACACCAGCCCGGGGGCGTGTTGGGAGCTCGCGGGACATCCAGCGGTGCCCCGTCACGGCTGACGTCCAGCGTGAACGCCGGCTGGTCGATGAGGCCTTGGCCGACGCGAGTGGAAGGCTTCGTCCACGAAACGTACGCGCGCGCGGAAACGCTCGCGTCCGACTTCTTCAGAACCTCATCGACGCGCGCCTTGTTGGAGCAGGCGCTCGCGACGAGGATCGCGGCGAAGGTCGCCACCGACGCACACCTCGAGCCCATGCGCTCAAGCTACCAGCCTCGGAGCCGGTGCGTGCGGCCGAGACCCCGAATCGCGGGCGCGATCGCCCGCTGCAGCGCTCGGCCGAGCGCCGTGTCGCCGTTCACCGCCATGGAGAAGCCGAACTGGTCGTTCGCCAGGCCATCGACGTCCACGCGCAAGACGATGCGGCTTGCGGCTCGCGCTTGACAGGCGTCGCCACCAGCCCGTTTGCTGAGTGCGTGGACCGCCTGGCGCTCGCGCGAACCCGAAGCCAGAGGCTCGCTGAGGATGGGCACTCCGTCGGATGGGGCCTGGAGGGGCAAGTAGCGATCCGCGTGGCGGGCTTCGACGGCGCGGCGATCACGAGACGTGGTGTCTTTCGCTCGACGACCAGCGCAGTACTGGTCAAACCCGTCGAGTGCGGGTCGGCGTCTTGCCTGGTGCTCGCCTTGGCCGAGGGAAACTACAAGGACGAAGCGTCCGTCGTCGCCGCTGAAGCGTGCATCGCGGCATTCGCCGCCGAGTTCGACAGGGCATTGATGAGCGAGGCCGACGTCGCACCTGCCCTGCGGCGAGCGGTCCTAGAGGGGCACGAGTCGGCGTGGCTACTGTCAGCGGAAAAGATCCCCGCCGGTCTCTTTTCGACCGTGATGGGCCCTCGCAAGGATCTGCGCGGCATCGGTACCTCGGTGGTCGCCGCGTTGCTGCATCCGGAGCATGCATGGGTCGTGTCGATCGGGGAGTGCCCTGCCTGGGTGGTGAGGGAGGGCCGCGCTTCGCGACTGAACCACCCGCACACGCTCGCCAACGACCCCGAACACCGTGCGGCTGCCCGGCTGGATCCATCCCAGGCGATCGAGTTCGCGAACAGCGTGGTCACCAAGGTGCTCGGCTTGACGCCGGAGCCCCCGGCGTTCGACGTCACCCGCCTGGAACTGCGCTCCAGAGACCTCGTCGTGTTGGGGAACGAGTGGTTGTCTCCGCATGCCGCGAGCATGGCTTCGGGGGGTGCAGCCTGCACTGCGTCAGAGCTCTGCAAAGCGTTGGCCGCCGCTGTGGAACAGGAGCCCGCCCCCATGCCGGTCGCGGTTCTGGTTGGCGCGCGTCAGTAGCGCCCACGTCTCGCACACTTTGCGCGGCTCGGAACCCGATTCGAACGGGTTGCGGGATCCGACCCCGCTGGCTCCGCAATTCTGGGCATGCGCATTGCTCGGCGGCCGCGGGACCTCGCCGTCTGGGTGGAACAAGCATGTCGGCACCTACGCGCGTCCCGCCTCCCCCGCGTTCGCGTTCGAAGTCACGCAAGACGGGAAAGGCGCGCTCTGGTCGAAGCCGGTCGTGTCCGCGGAGAAGCTCGAGATGAAGCAAGGCGACCCTTACATCGCGCTCACGGCCGGCGACACGTTTGCCTTCGGGATCGGCGGCGACGGAGATTCAGGCGCAGATGGATGGATTCGAGTTTTCGAAGGCGCGCGAGACGATCCGGACGGCGAAGGCAGGCTGAGCTCGAGGCGCGAACTCGGGAAGTGGAGGAGTTCGGGGAGGCCGCGCTTCACGGCGCGAGCACGTAACCCTGACTCCCGAAGG
>Ga0268298_10000688_pt1 | contig 42834 bp, 22 predicted proteins | sample WWTPWeurt_MetaG_FD_194462 | JGI IMG/M metagenome (GOLD analysis project Ga0268298, IMG submission 194462) | Activated sludge microbial communities from WWTP in Nijmegen, Gelderland, Netherland - WWTP Weurt | ecosystem: Engineered > WWTP > Aerobic digester > Activated sludge | place...
AATCGACCTGACGACCCAGACCCACAAATCCTATCCGCTGGATATGGATATGGCCCACCAATTTATTGGCGGGCGCGGGCTAGGGGCTCGGCTGCTGTGGGATCTGGTTGGGCCTGAAGTGGACCCGCTCAGCCCGGAAAATGTATTGATCTTTACGAATGGTCCGCTGACCGGCACCGGCTACCAGACCAGCAACCGCTTTTCAGTGACCACCAAAAGCCCGCTGACTGGCACGGTACTGGATGCCAACTCCGGTGGTTTTTGGGGTATGCAGTTCAAACGCACCGGCTACGATGTCATGATTGTGCGCGGCAAAGCTGCCAAACCAGTCTGGATCGAGATCAAGAATGGGACAATCACCTTCCAGGATGCCGGTGAGCTGTGGGGCATGCGGGTCTTTGACCTGACCAAAAAACTGGGCCAGGATAACAACAAACGCAACGTGCTCTGCATTGGCCCGGCGGGCGAAAATTTGAGCCGGATCGCCGCAATCATGAATGACCGTGAACGCGCCATGGCGCGCGGCGGCCCGGGAGCAGTGATGGGCTCAAAGAACCTGAAGGCGATTGTGGTCGAAGGCAAAATCCGCCCGGAAATCGATGACAAAGACCGCTTCAAGTTTCTGCTCTACGAAACTCGCAAGCTGCTGGCAGCCAGCCCGCTGACCAGCCAGGCCCTGCCCGAGTTTGGCACCGTGGTTCTGATGAATATCATGAACAATATCGGAGCGCTGGCAACCCGCAACCACCAGCAGACCCAATTTGAGGGCGCTGAGGCAATCTCCGGTGAAGAGCTGACCGAGAAATACCTGGTCAAGAACGCCTCCTGCTGGGCCTGTCCGATTGGCTGTACGCGCATCAGCAAAACCGAAAAAGTAGAAGGCGAAGGGCCTGAATTTGAAAGCACCTGGGCCTTTGGCGCGCAATGCGGGGTGGATGATCTCCCGGCAATCATCGAGGTCAATGCCCTGTGCAACGACCTTGGGCTGGACACAATCTCGGCAGGCTCCACCATTGCCTGTGCCATGGAATTGAGCGAAAAAGGCTACCTGGACTCGGATCTGCGCTTTGGTCAGGCCGATGCACTGGCGCCCTGTGTTGAAGATATGGCTTACCGGCGCGACCTGGGTGCGGAAATGGCCGATGGGTCACTGCGCCTGGCGACAAAATATGGGCATCCAGAACTTTCGATGACCGCCAAGGGGATGGAAATGCCCGCCTATGACCCGCGTGGTCTGCAGGGACAGGGTTTGCTCTACGCCACCTCCAACCGCGGCGGCTGCCACATGCGCGGCAACATGATCGGTTTGGAAGTGTTGGGGTTACCCAAATTAATCAACCGCTTCCAGGTGCAGGGCAAAAGCAGCTTTGTCATCTTGAACCAAAATTCAAACGCCGCAATCGACTCGCTGGTGGTGTGCAAGTTTACCAACATGGGTGTGGCAGATGAATATTTCGCCCGGGTGCTCAGTGCCGTAACCGGGATCACTTATTCGACCGGCGAAATGGTTAAGACTGGCGAGCGCGTCTGGAATCTGGAGCGGCTGTACAATAACCGCGAGGGCTTTACCGAGCGGGATGACACCCTGCCTCCTCGTTTGCTGACCGAGGCTCCCACCGAAGGCCCATCCAAGGGCTGGGTTTCACAGTTGGAGCCAATGCTGAAGGAATACTACCGCACCCGCGGCTGGGATGAATACGGGGTGCCCAAACCACAAAAATTGAAAGATCTTGGCCTGCTCGACCTGGTGCAGGCTGTAGCCTGAGGAGTTATTATGATTGACCCAATGATTTACGAAATGTTTCGCGAAATTGGCTACAGCCTGTTTGCCAGCAATATGATCTCCTCGCACGGCGGCAACCTGAGCATCCGGCTGGGTGACCGGGTGATCATCAAGCGCCGCGGCGCCATGCTGGGCATGCTCAAGCCGCACGATCTGATCGAAACCCGCCTGGATAAAAACGACAGCGGGGTAACCATGGCGTCCACCGAACTGCTGGTACACCGCACCGTTTACATGAACACACCTGCCCTGGCCATTTGCCACTGCCACCCGCGCACAGCGATTGCCTTTTCCCTTTCGCGCGATGAACTGGTGCCGATTGACAACGAGGCTTCCTATCTGCTCAAGAAAATCCCGGTCATTACCGAAGAATTTGCCTCCGGCACACCCCAGATGGCAAACAAAGTCGCTGAAGCGCTGAAAAACTACAAGATCATTATGCTGCGCGGACACGGCAGCTTCGCCACTGGCACCACCCTGGATGAGGCTTTCCACTGGTCATCCACACTGGAGGAGTCATGCCAGATCGAACTGGCGACCAAGATCATTAACGAGCCCTTCATCGAATACCGCGGCATGAGCGAGTCGTACACCAAGTTTTAGATTGACCAACGCTGGGTTGTTTTGGGCGCAAAGCGCCCAAAACAACCCAGAACACCCATCAGGCACCCTATTCAAAAAGAGGTTGTTTTTGGTGTTTTTTTGGTGGCGTAGCCACCAAAAAAACACCAAAAAAATCTCTTATCCCGAACTGTCGGTATATGAGATTCTTGGGGTCCCTGACTGTCTATTTCATGTATGTGCCGCTCACCCAACCCCAGCCCGCCCCTCAAGGGGCGGGAGCAATGCTGAAATTGCGATTTTTTGCCCACAAATGTGGGCAAAAAATCACATAAAAAACCACTGCGGAGCCTATTTCTGGATGATGCCGATTTCCAGGTAATAACTGCGCGTTTCGGCGGGCTGCAGTACCGTCAATGCGCCGCGTGTCCGCTCTTTGGCACGGCCATCGACCCAATTGGTCGCAGGCTCCAGCCCAACAGAATAAACACCCTGGCCCATCATTTTCCATTCAATAAAACACGGCAGTTCGGCCTGGCGATAGCGGACATACATGCCCAGCGGCACCCCATCCTGAACGGCAGAACTGAGCAGTTCCACCCGGACAAACCCATCTCCATCGGCTTGAAGCCTGTGATAAAAAACCTGCTCGCGATACCCGGCGGTTGGCGGTTCAAAGGCTGCATAATGATCAAGCCCGGCGCGGGCATCATCTGTGCGCGGTGTGACTTCCAGGGAAGGCGCGTTCAAGCGTGATCCCGCCGCGGCGAGCGGAAACCCTGCATTGATATGGTACAGCAGCATATGCGGCGATGGTTGATAGCCCTCATTGACGATGGTGTCTTCAATAACTACCGCAGGAACGCCCAGTCGGGTCTGCAAGCGCCGCTTGAGCAGCAGGTTTTCGCCAAAAATCCGGGTCTCACGGACCTGACCTTCAACAAAGACATAATAGTCTCCGTCCTGCCAGTATCCGCCATAATTGACCTGGCTGGCGGGCAGGTTCGAGACACGCCCGTGCAAACCGAGCGTATCGCCCTCATCTACTTCAGGGACGCCTATACTGCTCAGACCGCAGGTCAGCAGCAGCCCGCCGTAAAAGCCGCGCAGCCAACCCAGCCCACCTGGCTCAAAATAGGCCGGGTTCGTTGGACCAGTCGAGGAAACCCAGGCCAGCGGCAAACCGTGATACTGAGCGCCGTACAAATCCAATCCGCGGTCAATCAGTACCTGCAGATCAAGCCCGCTGCTGTTATGCATGCGGGCGGTGCGAACACCGCGTCCAACCCCATCGCTCAATTCGCTCATTTCCACGCCGGCTAACTGCCCCAGGCTGCCAACATACTCCTGCAGTTGCTGAGGTGTATATTCTGTGTTGTAAATCTTTACCATCACCATGCTCCGATCACAAAAAGGGTTTAGGAAACCGCCGCGACCCAGACAGCAGGGCCGGGAATGGCAGGTGAGATTTTTCCTGAATTGAATGGACCGTCGAGGAATAAGCATCACCCAGGCCGCTGCCATACCCGTGTTCGATTGTAACCCGAATTGATTTTTCAAAAAAGATGAGATCTTTATCTATGGAGAAATTGGCTCATTAAGACCTTATTTTGGTTGTGAAAGCGGCGAAGCCGCTTTCACAACCACTAATATACGGCAATTCCCAGAGAGCCGGGAACTTTATCGCGGGTAATGCAATGAAAATGATAAAATAGACTGTATGCAAAAACTAACCAGCATTGAGCGCATCACAAATATCCTCAAACGCCAGCCGGTCGATCGGATTGGCGTCTACGAGCACTTCTGGAATGACACATACCGGATCTGGATGCAAAACAATTGGATTCCAGAGAATGTAATCTTCGATGATTATTTCGACTTTGATATCCAGGAGTATTGGGCGTTTAACCTGACTGCCGATCTGGACTGGGTGGATGAGGTCGTCGCAGAGACCGAGGAGACAATTCTAAAACGGGATGGCAATGGCGCCCTGCTGCGCCGCCACAAGCTGCACGACAGCACCCCGGAACATGTCGATTTTCTGGTAAAGGATCGCAAGGACTGGCTGGCGCATATCAAACCCCTGCTGACTGCCGACCGGCGCCGGATTAATTTTGCAGGGTACCGGGCAGCCAAAGAGGCTGCCAGAAAAAACAACCGCTTTTTTGTCTGGTCTGGGGTCAATGTTTTTGAATCAATTCACCCAGTTTGTGGGCACCAATCCATGCTGATGGGCATGGCCCTCGACCCGGATTGGGTGCTCGATATGGCGACCACCTATGGGCGCTTGCTGATCGAGCTGCAAGAGATTCTATTTTCAGAAGAAGGCTATCCGGATGGTATCTGGTATTATGAGGACATGGGCTATAAACTCCATCCCTTCATGTCGCCGCGTATGTATCGAGAACTGATCCAGCCGGCCCACACCAAAACGATCCAATGGGCGCACAGCAAAAAGATGCCCGTGATCATGCATTCATGCGGCTTTGTCGAACCGCTGCTCCCAGGCATGCTTGAAGCAGGGATTGACTGCCTGCAGGTGATCGAAGTAAAAGCTGGCATGGATCTGCTCGGGCTTTACAAAAAATATGGGGACAGGCTGTCGTTTATGGGTGGGATTGATGTCCGCGTTTTGTACAACAACGACCGCACCGAAATTGACGCAGAGTTAAGCGCTAAAATCCCCACCGTCAAAGGCGGCTTTGGCTATGTCCTTCATTCGGACCATTCAATCCCCAACAACGTCCACCCCGAAACTTTCCGTTATTTCATCGAAAGAGGATTGGAACTGGGCCAATACCCTTCGTTCTGAATGTTATGTCAAACATGATTCTATAGTTTGTTTCGGGCGCTTTGCGCCCAAAACAAACTATAGATTGATGCTTGACAGACTACTGAATACCGGGACGGATCCAAATAAGGGGTTTACTTTGCCAGAGCTGGGGCTTGATTGGTTTTTTCGCCTTTATACAGCAACAGGCAAATAACCCCAAAGACTGCCAGCCCCGCCCACAGAATAAATGGAGCGCTGGGGAAAAAACTTGCCAGGCTGTTGCCCAATGGCGGGGCAATGAAATTTCCAACACCGCTGATCGACATCGCAAATCCGGTGGCGGTGCCGGCGTAAGCCAGCCCAACGCCATCCGTCTCAATGACCATGGTCATATAAATAGCCATGAAAGCATCCCGCACAAACCCGGCAATCAGCACAGCCACCCAAATCCAGGCGCCGCTGGCAACACTCAACAAACCGGTACCCAGCGTTACCATCAAGGCGGCAGTCAGAAGCAAACGCTTGCGCGAACTGAGCCGGTCAGACCAGATTGCGACTGGCATCACACACAGCATACTGACGGTATGAAAAGCCGAAAGCGCTCCATCTGCCTGAATTGCATCCCAACCGATATCTCGCAGATAAGTTGGCAGATAGCCCAGCACGCTCTGGACACTGCCGCTGATTCCAAACAGCGTCAGCCCAAGCAGCCAGACATTTTTCAGCCGCACCACATGCAAAACTGCTTTGCGCATCGACACAGTCTGCCCGGCGGCATGATGGTGAAGCGGAAGATTGGGCGAAAAATACCAGGGAATGCTCAGCAGTGCCCCAACAATGCCGTAGGCGATCAACACATTCCGCCAGCCGCCCAAAAGCGGGGAAAAGTAGGTGGCGCTGAGCAGCGAACCTAACAAAAAGCCAAAAGCCATCCCCATCGAGATCAACCCATTTGCCAGCCCAAGCTGGCGCGGCGGGAACCACTGCCCAACGGTTTTGACATTGTTAATCGTGATAAAGGGTATCAGAATGCCGAGCAAAATCGTCATGATGGTTAGCGAAAACAAATCAACGGCAAACCCGCGGGCGGCCCCCAGCAGCCCACCCAACAAACTGCCCACAACCAGAACCCGCTTTGGCCCAACCTTGTCGCCAACAACCCCACTGAGCAAGCTGGTTACAATGGCAGGCAGGGCGCTGATGCCCCAGATGACACCAATCTCCACGAGACTTAAACCTAAATCCGTTGCGATTTCTTTGGCTAAAACCGACAACCCCATGGAAGGAATCGCCACCACAAGCATATTGGTCAGGATGCTCAGGGTCAGAACGTACCACTTGTATTTATTTTCTTGTTCTGGCATAACTTTCTTTCTAGAACCGGGATTGCCTCGACGGGACCTCGTCAAAAAAACAGGGACGCTGAAACAGAATCTCTTGAATCAGCCGACAGGTTGCGGAGATTGGGGTGAGGCGAACCGGGATGGACTATTTGCAAAACTGCGCCTATTGTAACCCCAGTTCGGGTTAGTTCGAAAAGAGGTTATTTTGGGTGGCTGCGCCAGCCAAAACATCCTCGTGTCGAGCTAAACCGAACTGGGGCCTGACTTATTTTGCCCCCGGGACCGCTTCTCCCCAATTATTGGCAAAGACAAAAGATTTCAGCGGCTTGCGCGTTCGTGGAGCAAGCTCACGGGTGCGCAATTCTTCAGACAGTGTATCCAGATCGCCTGCATAACCAATGGCTATGGCAGTTACCAGCTCATATTCAGCCGGGACGCCAAAGACATCCCGGGCCAGGTTTTTGTCAAAACCGCCCATCTGGTGGACCGAGATTCCAAGCGACTCAGCCTGGAATGTCAGATGCGCTACCGCCTGGCCCAGGTCGTACACGGCCGAAGGGTTGGGTTTGCCTTCTGAGCGCTCACGCTGCGCCATAGAAAGCACCAGCAAAGGCGCATTTTTAGCCCAGAGTTGATTGAATCCCATCAGGACACCAACCAATTTCTGATGGGCTTCACTGCCCTGAACAGCCGTGACAAAGGCCCAGGGCTGCAAATTGCCGCCCGAAGGCGACCAGCGCGCCGCCTCAAAAAGGCTGAAAAAATCCTGTTCGGCGATTGGGGTGGATGCAAAGGCTCGCGGGCTCCAGCGTGCCTGGAGCAGCGAGTGAATGGTGTATTGGGTATCAGCTAATTTTTCCATATTATTTTCTCAGTTCATTTATTCTTTGATATAAAATCATTTCACATTGAATTATACTCAAAATAACGACATATGACAAGCAGTTGAGGCCCCAAATTGCACGCCTTCCTCAAAGTCGAGGGCAGGGGTGTTTGTTGCAGGCTGACAGCAGCAAAAATATCATCTATAATCAAACCAAATGGGCCACCTCAATAAAGAGGTGTTTTGGGAGTTTTTTGCGGGCAAGCCCGCAAAAACTTCCAATCGCAGAGAGATTCAAAACTGCAGGCGGTCTGCTGATTTTTATTCCAACTTTAGCCAGGGAGCACCATCATGACCAATCCACATCTGAGCGCCTATGATTTCAGCGGCCAAACGATCTTGATTACCGGCGGCGGCGGTGTGCTGTGCAGCGAAATGGCACGCGCTCTGTTTGCCTGCGGCGCCAATCTCGCCGTGGTTGGGCACAACCTGCAGTCGGCCCAGCAAACCGTCGACTCGCTTGCCCAAATCACTTCCGGCGGCCAGGCGCTAGCTATTCAGGCGGATGTACTCCAGGCCGACTCGATGCAGGCCGCCCTCGAAACGGTGCTTACCCGCTTCGGCAAGGTGGACGGGCTGATCAACGGCGCCGGCGGCAACAAACCCGAAGCAACCTCCAATGCCGAAAAACCATTCTTCGACCTGTCACAGGATGCCCTGCGAAGGGTCTCTGACCTCAATCTGATGGGCACAATCATCCCCTCGCAAATCATCGGGCGGCATATGGCAGAAAGAAAACAGGGCGTTATCCTGAACATCTCCTCGATGAACGCCTTTCGACCCCTGACCCGGATTGCCGCCTACTCAGCCGCCAAAGCCGGTGTCAGCAATTTTACCCAATGGCTGGCTGTTCACATGGCCCAAGAATATTCCCCGGCAATCCGGGTCAATGCGATTGCGCCCGGTTTCTTCCTCACCGAACAAAACCGCTTCCTGCTGAGCGAGAAAGAAACCGGCAGCCTGACAGCCCGCGGCCAGAAGATCATAGACCATACCCCAATGAACCGCTTCGGATCCCCGTCAGATTTGACCGGCGCCGTACTCTGGCTCCTTTCACCCGCCTCGGCTTTTGTGACTGGGGTCATTATTCCGATTGATGGCGGTTTTTCTGCCTACAGCGGCGTATAGCATTGAGGAGTTGATCATGATATTGGCACAATCGCTCTCGCCAATTGGACTGCTGGACCCGCTTTCGGTCTCCGAAACGCTTTCCCAGGGGCTCAGCGGGCGGTTTCGCGGGCAGCGAGTGCTGGCATTAATCCCCGACCACACCCGCTCGCTGCCATTGCCCGAGCTATTTCGGCAGGTGGTATCCATACTCCACGATACCCGTCAACTGGATTTCATGGTTGCATCCGGCACCCACCCACCCCTGGCAGATGAAGCGCTCCAGCGTCTGGTTGGGATCTCTGCACAGGAGCGAAGCACCACATTTCGACAGATTGGGCTGTTCAACCATACCTGGGATGATCCAGAAAAACTGACTTCCCTGGGCAGAATGGAACAGGATGAGATCAAGCAGATCGCAGGGCCCTTCTGGCACGCCTCCATGCCAGAAACCGTTGAAATCCGGATCAACCAGCAGGCGCTGGCTTACGACCACATCCTGATCATTGGCCCAACCTTCCCGCATGAAGTGGTCGGGATGTCGGGCGGGGCTAAATACCTGTTTCCTGGCATTTCAGGACCCGAGATGATCAATGCCACCCACTGGCTGGGCGCTCTGGCAGGCGTTGTCGGCACGATTGGTCTCAAGGATACACCAGTGCGAGCCATGATTCATGCGGCAGCTCGCCGCCTGCAAACCCCCGTCACGCTCATGGCGCTGGTGGTCGAAGGTCACGAGCTTTCAGGGATCTTTATTGGTGATTTGATCGAAGCCTGGAGCAAGGCTGCCGATTTTTCGGCCCAGCGCTCCATTCGCTGGTGCCCCAGGCCCTTCCAGCGCGTCCTTTCCTGGGCGCCGCCCATGTACGATGAACTCTGGACAGCCGCCAAAGCGATGTACAAGCTGGAGTCGGCTGTGGCTGCCGGCGGCGAAGTGATCATCTATGCGCCACACCTGAGTGTGGTCAGTCATGTCCACGGCCGGTATATTTACGAAGTCGGTTACCACACCCTGCCCTATTTTCTGGCAAATTGGGAGCATTTCAAGCACATCCCACTGGGTGTGCTGGCACACAGCACCCATGTGCGCGGCTCCGGTGTAATCCAGGCCGGGATTGAAAAGCCCAATGTGTGTGTCACGCTGGCCAGCCAGATCCCGGCGGAGGACTGCGCCAGGCTTAACCTCGGTTATCTCAATCCGGCAGACATCAAAATTAGCGAATGGCAAAATCGAGAAGATGAAGGCATTCTCTTTGTGCCGCGGGCAGGCGAAATTCTTTTTCGGCTGCGTGAATAAGCCCCAACCCGTTTTAGGCAGCAGCAGTTTGGGTTACGAGATCGAGTACAATCCCTGCGACCCAACCAGGCCTGCCACCCTGACAGCCTGGAGGAACCATGCTTACAATTGATTTACGAACCCTCGAGATGCAAGTTTTAAGCGGCCACCTGAAAATGGTCGGCGTCAACCCGCAAGGTGTTGCAATCAACGCCAACAGCCAATCCCTGCTGCTGGATGGCCGCCCATGGCTGCCTGTGATGGGCGAATTTCATTTTTCCCGCTGCCCGCGTTCCAACTGGGCAGAAGAACTGCTCAAGATGAAAGCCGGCGGGATTAATGTGGTCGCGACCTATATTTTTTGGATCTACCACGAAGAAGAAGAGGGCAGTTTTGATTGGAGCGGCAGCCGCAGCCTGCGCGATTTCGTGGAGCTGTGCGCTCAATTGGACCTGTTCTCCTACCCGCGCATCGGGCCGTGGGCGCATGGCGAGGCGCGCAACGGCGGCTTCCCCGATTGGCTGCTGGAGCGCTGTGGCTCTGAAGTCCGTCAGGATGCCCCGCGCTATCTTTCGTATGTCCAGCGCCTGTACGGAGAAATAGCCCGCCAGCTGGATGGCCTGCTTTGGAAAGATGGCGGCCCTGTGATTGGCATTCAACTGGAAAATGAACTTGCCAACCAGCCCGAGCACATCGTCACCCTCAAACACATGGCGCAGGCAGCCGGCATGGACGTGCCGATCTACACCATGACGGGTTGGGGACCGGCCCTGGTTCCACAGGATGAGGTAATCCCCGTGTTTGGCGGCTATCCAGATGCCTTTTGGGATCGCCAGGTGGAGGGCTGGGGGCGCGCCTCGCGCAAAAATTATTTTTTCTCGCACTTGCGCGACGACAACACGATTGGCGCCGACCTGATTACACCGCCAGACAGCTATGATCCTGCCTATCTGAAGCGCTATCCCTACGGAACCTGTGAAACTGGGGGTGGAATGCAGGTTGCCTACCACCGCCGTCCGACCGTTCAGGCCGAAGATATCGCCGCCATCGCTTACGCCAAAGTCGGCAGCGGCTCAAACCTGATGGGGTATTACATGTACCACGGCGGGTCCCACCCGCTCGGGAAGCTCTCCAGCATGCAAGAATCACAGGCTACCAGCTACTGGAATGATCTGCCGGTGATCAGCTATGATTTCCAGGCACCGCTGGGTGAATTCGGCCAGGTGCGCCCATCCTATCATGCCCTGCGTCCGCTGCACCAGTTCCTGCAAGATTTTGTAGACCGCCTGGCCCCCATGCCCACAGTCCTGCCAGACCGGATGCCAATTGGCCCGGACGATCAGTCGACCCTGCGCTGGGCCGTCCGATCGAATGGACAGTCCGGCTTCCTGTTCATCAACAATTACCAGCGGATCGAAAGCCTGCCTGCGCATGCTGAAGTCCAGTTTGAACTGCAATTACACACCGAAACCCTGCACCTGCCAACCCGCCCGATCACAATCCCAGCCGGGGTCTATGGCCTCTGGCCCTTCAACCTTGATCTGAACGGCATTTTGCTGCGCTCCGCCACCGTCCAACCAGTCTGTGTGCTGGGTTCCGGCAGCGGCCGGCCGGTGTATGTCTTCAGCGAAATCCACGACATTCCGGTGGAGTTGGCCTTCGAGAAGGGCGCTCTGCAGGTTGTCTCAGGCCCGGTTGAGAAAGTGGAACATGGAGAGTTCGTGATGCTTCAGGCTGCCCGGCCTGGCACAGACTGCCTGATAACGCTGCGCTCTCCCAACGGCGGGGAAGCTGCACTGCTGGTGCTGGACGCCGCCCAGGTCCGCCAGTGCTGGAAAACGCACCTCTGGGGCTCTGACCGGCTGGTGATTTCGGCTGATCCGGTCTTCTTTGATGCGGACACAATAAAAATTCAGACATTCAGGCCAGAAGCCTGCAGCCTGGCGATCTACCCCGGCTGTGAACAGCCCATATTCTTCCAGGGCGAAGCCATGCCGGAGGCCCAGGACGGTGTCTTCAGGCGTTATACCAGCGCATCAACCCCAGCCGCGGCCCTGCCTGCGGTCACAGTCCGGCAGGTCCAAACCGGCGGGCCGGCGCCGCTGCCAAAAATCGGGCCGCTGGGTGTAGCCCAGTCCCCCGAAGAAGACCCCGACCGGGCCCGTTTTGAATTGGCTGAAACCTGGGAAGTAAAAGTGCCCGCAACAGCCTTCGCCAACGCCCGCGAGGTTTATTTGCGTGTCGATTATGTCGGCGACATGGCATGCGCTTATCTGGGCGGGGTCTTAATCGCCGACAATTTCTATCATGGCAAGACCTGGGAAATCGGCCTGCAGCGCTTTCAGCCCGACCTGCTGCAAGCCGGGCTGATCCTGAAGTTTTTGGCGCTGCGGCAGGATGCGCCCATTTACCTGCCGCAGGAAGCCTGGCCCAATTTCGGCGGCGCATCTGAGATATTAAAAGTGTCGAAGATTTCGCTGGCCGCTGAATATACCTGCTCGATTACACAATAACACCCCCGGCTGTCCAAAAAGAGGGGTTTGGGGTACATCGGCCACCACGTGCGGTGGTCGATCCAATATATATGGCAGAGGCTGTCCAAAAAGGAACTTTTTGAACAGCCTCTAGATGTAATACTTTAGCGTCAGTTCGGGATAAGAGATTGAAAAAACTTCTTTTCGGACTAACCCGAATTGGCGTTAGGTTCGCGTCTGAAGCGCAGCAGGTACGATAACAGAGCGCCAAGAGATACCAACAAAACCAAAACAGCGGCGGAAATGCCCGGGTTTTGAGCCAGGAAGGACACCTGCAAGACAGCCGTAGGCGTAAAGCTGAAAAGATAATCCTCAACCTCGCCATCGGCAGCCAGACCTTTTGCAGTCAGCCCGCCTGCACTGCTCAAACGGGTCCGAACCGCAAACGGCTGGGTGCTGGCAGAGATTGCCCCATCGGGGATATCAAAATAAACAGTATAAACTCCTGGCGCCAGCGGCAAACTGAGCGCTGTTCCGGCGGAATTGCGCAGCACAACCTCAGTGAGGGTGTTTGAAAGCCCCCCACTGCCGTTGCCAAAATCGACAAATACCTGTGGATAGCCAGATGTGTTGTTGTCTGAGCCGATGGTGATCTGGAGTGCGCCGCCGCTGCTGGAGGCGACTGTGCCGTTGGACCAACCCGAAGCAACACCAGAACCATTTTGAAGTGTTACTCCGTCATCACTCAGGTCGAATGAAGCAGTTGCTGAAGGTGTACCATCCTGCTTTGGACCTGGCGCCGCCAGACCCAGATAGAGGTGATTGGAGACCAGATGGCGAGCGCCATTCTCTGCCAGCGTGGTTGCGGCATCACCAGCAGGCAGGTCGCCAAAGTCCAACAGGGCATTGCCAAAGTTGGCCGAACCAGCCCCACCCGAAGCGACATTAACCGCCACACTGTTGGCCGTTGTACGGCTGTAGGGTGAAGGTGTGGTTTCTTTGACGGTATAGCTGCCAGACACGATACCTGTCCATAGATAGGACCCATCACCTGCGGTAATGGCAGTTGTGCTCCCGCCCAATGTATCGCTCAGAATAACCTTAACACCGCCCAGCCCATTTTCACCGCTGTCCTGCAGACCGTTGCCATTCAAATCCTGGAAGACCACGCCGCTGATCGTGCCCTGAGCCTGATTGCCGAAGTTGGCAGATGCCGCTCCACCCGAAGGCAGGGTGATGGGTTGTTGTTTGTCAGCCGGGAAGGTACTGGTGTAATCAGCAGGGGCAGTTTCCACCATGGTGTATTCACCCGCTGCGATATTTCGGAACAGGTAGCTGCCATCGCCGGCGGTCGTGATTGTGGCGATGACCGTCCCCCCGCTGTCCTTCAATTCCACAGTAACCCCGCCAATACCAGGCTCTGAGGCCTGCTGCACACCATCGCCGTTCAAGTCGTTATAGACAACTCCGCTGATCGTGCCTTTCTGCAAGTCGCCAAAGTTGGCTGTGGCCGCGCCAGAGGCGGGCACGGTGATGCTGACATTATTGGTTGTGATACTGATATAGCCATCCGGATCGGTCTCAATCACAGAATAGCTGCCTGTCAGGATGCTGCTGAAGAGATAGCTGCCATTATTCAAGGTCAGGGTAGTGCCAACAGTCGAACCGCCGCTGTCCTTCAACACAATCGTCACACCGCCAATCCCTGGTTCGCCGCCTTGTCGCTGTCCATCGCCATTCAGATCGTCATACACAAAGCCGCTGAGCGTGCCTTTCTCCTGATCCCCAAAATTGGCAGTCGCAGCGCCGCCCGAAACTACAAGAGCCGGGATTGCGTTTTCTGTTGTGGAGGTATAACCGGTTGGATCGGTTTCAACCACAGTGTAATTACCAGCACTGACGCTGACGAACACATAATGCCCACTGCCATCGGTGGTCGTGTTCGACAATTCGCCGCTCAGATCATTGAGGCTGACGGAGACGCCTGAAATCCCAGCTTCTGAAGGCTGCTGCAAACCATCTCCGTTTAGATCATTGAACACAACCCCACTGATGGTGGCCTTTTGTTGGTCGCCAAAGTTGGCTGTGCCCGCTCCACCAGGGGCAACCAGAACCGGCACGGTATTGCTGGTCGTGCTGACATCCCCTGTCAGATCTGTCTCCTGGACGGTGTAGCTTCCAGCGGTTACCCCACTGAAATTATACGACCCATCCGCCTGGCTTGTAGCCTGATCGACCTGTCCTCCGCTGTTGTAGAGGGTGATGGTTACCCCGCTCAAGCCATTTTCGCCAGTCTGCTGGACGCCATCGCCGTTAATGTCATTGAATACAATCCCGCTAATCGTCCCCTGGGGCTGGTCGCCAAAGTTGACCGTAGCAAAAGCGGTGGGGGGGATATTGACCGGAACTGCGTTGTTGGTTGTACTGAAATAAAGCGGCGGGTCCGTCTCGACAATATTGTAGCTGCCGGTTGGCAGGCTGCCAAAGGTGTACCCACCGCCAACTCCGGAAGTGGTTGTGGCAATCAGGCCGCCAGTGCTGTTGTACACTTTGACGGTTACCCCGCTCAGGCCAACTTCGCTGACCTGCTGGACGCCATCGCCATTCAAATCTTTGAAAACCAGACCTGTCAACCCGCTGTTGATCTGAACGCCAGCGCTGCTTGTTTGCGGACCAAGAGCCTGGTCGTACTGATCGATAACGTAAGCGCTGATTGTGTTTTCACATGGCGTTGGGCCGGCATAACTGGCCTGCATCCGCATTGTGATGGATATGGCCTGACCGGCATAGATTGGCGGCAGAGCTGGCACGAGTGTATTCCAGACCTCCTGGCCCGCAATGGTGGAAGTGGGTGCGGCAAGGTCAGCCGATACAAAGCTCAGGCAGGTCGAATGGGTGTCGGTCAGCACAACCCGAGTTAAGGCGCTGAAACCGGTATTGGTGATAAATACAGTATAGGTCAGTGGGCTGCCATATTGGACCGGCGAGCTGCTTTGCAGCACTTTCTTCAGGCTGAACTGAGGCGCAGAAACGGTCGTGACGATGGACGCGCTGCTCTGGGCATCCGGTACCGGAGAGCCATTGGTATCGACCACATTGGCTACACTGGCAAAGTCCTCAGCCGGCGAACACGGACCAGCGACAACAAAATCAACCGTGACCGAGACCGAACCGGCCGGAGCCAGCGGGCCAAGATTGGCCCACTGTATCAAACCACCTGAACCACTGCCTCCATTGGAAGCGCTGCTAAAGGTCAGGCAGTAGCCCGAATAGGTATCCGCCAGCGGCAGGTTATTAATCGTTGTCGTGCCGGTGTTGCTTATCTGGATGGTGAAGCGCACCGTATCACCCATCTGAGCCGGAGTGAGCGGGGTAGAAGTGAGTGACTTGGTCACCGATAGCTGGGGCCTGGTGGTCGTTACCAGGTTATTGCTGGCATTCACCGGGCCAATTGCATTGGTGCCATCGGTGGCGCTGACACTGATGCTGTTGGCTGCGGCAGCAGAAGTGCAGGCCGCAGCAGCTTTGAAATAGACAATGACCGTTCGAGACCCATAAGCTTCGATTGAGCTTCCATTGCCGATGTCATTCCATACCAGCGAATTCGCTGTGGTTGAATCTGGGGCAAGACTGGCCGAATCGTAGGTCATACAGGCAGAAGCAAACGAATCCGTTATTGAGATTTCGTAGATCGGGAAGTTATTGGGGTTTGCGATATTCAGGTTGTAACGGATGGTATCGCCAACTGCAGCAATGCTGGAAGTAACCAGATTCTTGCTGACACTTAACGTGGATGTGCCTGCGGGAATGATTGCGTTCGTACTGACTTTATCGGTCGCATCCGCAGGGTCGATATAGGTGGCTGTCAGCAGCGAACCCGCCGGCGCCAGGAGCCGGTTTGTGGATGTGGTTGTGCTGGATTGGTAACAGCCGGCAAAGATACCCGTGTCCGGACCCGTTTCGGTCAGACTAAAGGTCTTCGAATCAGAAGGAGCATTGACTGTAACGTTGAAGGCTTGTGTGGTCAGAGAGTTTGTATTCTGGTCAAAGTCGGTCACCCGCACACAGACCAGACCATTGGTGGCATAGTTGGTGGTTTGAACGCCATTGCTGCCAGTGGTGAACTCAATCTTGGCAGGCGTGCCGGTATCCGTGTTGACCACATCCACAGTCAATGAACGTGAATCCATTACGGTATGTTCGTAACCTTCGTAGCCAGTCAAGGTTATGGTGTAGGTACCCGTAGCGGCAGGCACCAACCAGGCATACTCATATGTTTTACTGGAGGTCGTGAAATCAATCCGGTTGGTGTCATTCAGGGTGACAGTGGATACCACATTCAGCGGACTGCGGATCGCCAGTGAGGCGGAAATAATATCTGTATACCCAAATGGGTCGCTGATGGACGGGCGAATATAAACGGTTTGCCCGTTGACCGGGTTGGGCAGGACGACGCCGTCCGGGGAAGCTGCGTCATATACGGCTAGCGAGTCGACTCTGATATATGTGTTGGTGGGCAGCTGCACGCTGGATGGGCGTGTTTTGCTGCCATACAAAACAGCAAAGGTCAAATTAGCCTGATTGGTGGTAATGCGGGTGACAATACTCTTGCCAGCCAGAACCTTTTGCTGGGCTCCAAGTGTGGTTGTCCATTCGAGTTTATAAACTGGACTTGTACCTGTCACAACCGGTGGATTGGTCAGACTGACGATCGCAGCCCCATCCACCTCCAATTGGGCGGTGATCGCTGGCGAGGCGGGCAGTGTGCCAGCCGTCACTGAGATGTAGGAAGTAACCTTGACAACGCCGTCTTTAACCAGGGTCAGATCAGTTGCCATTGGAGTCGTTTGGGAAAAGGCCAGGTTGTTTACGCTGGTGCTGGAAACTGTATAATTGACCGTCAGGGTGGGTTTATTGGAAGTAGCTTCACGCGAGTTGAAGGTGTGGGTTGAGCTTGAACCGGCAGTCTCCGTGGCGGCCTTCAGCAGCAGACCATAATTGGCCGTACCAGCCAGCCATTCATTATAAAGTGAAGTGATGTCCCAGGTATAGTTGGAATTATTTGTAGTACCTACAGTCAGGGTTGCATCCTGGGTTGCGTCATAGTCTCCGCCTGCGGTCGTCCAGTTGGTACCGGTCAGGCGCTGGTTCCAGTTCGAGACCCCAGTGGCGCCATTGGCAGTACCTTCGGTCCAATTATTGGTCAGGCGATGGACATACATACTATACGAGCCGGTGGAAGAAGTCTGGTACAGGATGAACCGAGCCCAGTTAATCGTTGCGCCTGCCGGAATGCTTAACGCACTCAGATCAAACCAAAAGATGGCTCGGTTTTTTCGAGAACTGCGGTTGTTGATCGAAACACTGCTTGTGCTGCCGTAGTTCGTGGTGGCCGAATTGGAACGCATATAATTGTCACGCCCGGCTGTGGTCGAGACACTGAACGTGCCGCTGCTGCCAGAGGATGTACTCAGACGAAGATTGGAAACATAGGTAGTCGTCTTGTTGGTATTCACCGGATCCACCCGGTCCAGATTGGAGCCTGGACCAGAAAAATAGAGGAACTTGTATTGCGTTGTGGCTGCAATAGTGGATGAGGCACTGCATGAATCGCCAAAAAGCGGATCGGTATAGGATGCCGCCAGGGTATCACCAGAGCGGGCAAACAGAGTACTATCCCCTGGCGCCTGTCCAGAAGAATTGGATGAAGCAATACTGCCGCGAAAATCACCCGTATTCAGCCCGTTTTCTGTCAGGCTGACTGTTTCTCGGTCGGAAGAGGTAGTGTCGATCAGGGTGACAGCCAGCGGACCTTTGCTTTTCGAGTCGTTATCCAGAATCCTGAGGTAGATCCTCGTCCCCTCCAGATAATAACTGACCGCACTACCGCTGGAATCAACTGCGCTCAGGGTGCAGGTTGTTGCCCCATTATTCACCTTGGTATTCAGTACAATTTTTAGAATTTCACCATTGATCTCGCTGTAAGCAGTATTCTGAATTGTAGTGTAATTGGGCGTGCTGCTCGTGAGCATTCGATATGTGAATACAGCCGAACCACCAACTGCCAACGATCCGACATTGTAACCACCCTCATCCAGCGGGTAGGCTGTTGCTGGAGAGGTGTTATCTGGAAAAGCCGAGGAATTCAATTTTGAACTGTTAGCGACATAAGTTGTGTTCAGCGGCACGGTATCGCTGACAATCGTATTGAAAGAAACGACTGCGCCATTGTTGCGCACTGTGACGGTATAAACCAGCGTATCACCAGGATCAACTAGCTTGTTTCCATTTACGTCAACCGCCAGGCCAGACTGTTTGTTCAAAACCACTTCAGGCAGAGGGGGGATGGTGTACCCGGCGTCGATATACGGCGTTCCAGCGGAAGCCTTGGAAGGATCTTCACCCCAGGCGCCCGTAATGGAAGTGCCATCCACGGTATAGACCTTCATACCGGTTTGGGTGTTGTTGGTTCCAAAGATCTGCCTGGATTCGAAGGCATTCAGGCTAATGATCTGGTCGACGGGCTTGCCATTTGGATCTGTGCCACCCAGGCCGGTGGAGTTGGGCGTGCCGTAAATTACGTAGACCGTGGTGGGCTTGACGGCAGTCACCCAGATTGGGCTGCCGTTGCCGCTGTAGGTGGATGTACCAGGCGCCCAGCCGGCAACAAAAGCGGTCGTCAGCCAGGTGTCAGGAACGAGGGTGTAGCCCCAATCGTACGTCTGGTTTGCGCCGGTCGCCGAACTATCCATTGTGCCAACAGCCATAAATGGGGCGTGATTGGCTGTATAGAAATGGGCCCCAGATTTAAGCGGCATTTCAAAACGGTAATTGCTTTTGGCGTTGACGGTTACGCTGCCCGAACTGAGCTGTGTTTCGTAGCTGACCGAAATTGCCGCAGCACCTGGATTAAACAGAAACACATTGGCTGGATAACTGGTTGTAGTTGTGCCCACCGCAGTCCACAAACTGTCTGTCACTTGGGACGTGGGGGGAACCTGGAACCAGCGCGAGGCATAGGTGGAAGCCAGTTTGCCGGTCAGCAGATCCACCTGGACGGGCTTGTCTGCTGTAACTGTCGCGCCGGCAAGGACACCCCCATCCACCTGATATGTATCCCCCTGATTCAGAATGCGTGAAATTTCGGCCGTGCCATTGGCGTCCGCATCGATTCCAACCGTGGTGTTGTTTTGCGAGGCCATCACCATCATGGATGTATAGCTAAACATAGAGCTGGCGCTGGTATTCTGCCCAATAGGGACGATATAAGAAGTCCCCCAACGGGTTGTGTCATAACCTTCTATCGCGTCTGCCAGAACTGTGCCTGGGGTGTTTGCCCACACCGAACGGGTGACAGCCACAACCTTCGTGACCCCCAATTTATCGCGGCCATCATAAAAAATGTTGGTTGTCACACGCGGCAAAGTCACCGGGTTATTCAGGACAATCGTGTTGCCCGCCATCAAAACGTCGTTGGCGTCACTGCAAGTCAGGTTATTCTTGCCATCAATATTGGGGGGACACCCATCTGCAGCCTTGCCATTGCCCCAAATTTGGGTTCCGCCCAGATTTGCAGGGCTGCTGTACACAGCCAGCGGATTGGCGAGATCCAGATCATAGCCATTTTCCCACTGATCGTAATAAATAACCGTGTTGTTGGAGGTAATCGAAATTCCTGTTACCGAGACCATGGGGGCTGCGCTGGATGAGGCGATCTTTTTATAGGATGCCAGTACCATATCTTCTGGCATTGGCAGGTAAAAGGTCTGCACAGGCTGCAGGTTGGCTGCCCGGGCTGACTGAGCCGGTGTGACATAGAACAGCAGACCCAACGACAGTGAGCTGATCACAAGAATTGAGATCACTCGATTGAGCAGTAAGTGCACATTTTTATTTCGCAGCATAAAAACCTCCGTGTTGTTATTCGCCGGGATGCACAATGATCATGTATAAGCTATAGGATTGATGTAGGAAGGCAAATCGTCCAAAAACCCCTTAAGAAAAACCTGGTCAGCTCCCGCCTCTTTGATTTCGTTTCGTTTAGCCACTGTGTTGGAAAGCGCCAAAATCAGCGGCCTGCCAGGCATAATTGACAATTGATGGATGAACTCAAGGCTGCTGGCTGGCAAGTCCGCGTCGAGGACGAGTATCTGGGGCGCCAGGCTGTCCAATTCAGCTACGGCTTTTCCAGGATCTGAACGGACTCCAATGATTTCAACTTGAGCGTCGGCACGTAAAAATGCCACCAGGGAGTTACAAAGTAAACCAGGCTTTGCGATGATGAGGATTTTGATACGTTTTGCAGCCAGAGTCATAGCGTGAATACAGGCAAATTAATAATTCTAATATATTCATCCTTTATCCTAGCATAAACCCAGCCTGCCTGCATCCTCATTTGGGTTGAATTTCGTCTCGACGAAATGTCGATTTATTTTGGTTTTTCTAAACAAAACGCGTGTCAGAATTTTTGGGCATATTTTGGGGTATGTAACCGCCCAAAATATGCCAATAAGGTATCATCTCAATAATTCGGGGGCGGGTTATGTTAGAGAAAATGACCAGCCTAAATTGAGTTTTTTTGCCGCAATTGTGACCAGATCTGCCAAAGGCGGTATCAGGTTTGTGCCGGAAATGCGATCATGAATGTATTGGTAAAAACTCACGTCCAACTTCTTGGAAGTTGCCGCCAGCGTCGCAAAAGTATCCCAGGCACGGACTCCGGCTAGAGTCCGCGGCCCAAAACTGACATCCCGTTTGCGCACTCGCTGCCTGACCCCTAATTCGGACGCATTGTTGTGTAGCGGAAGCTCTGGGTATTTCAGTACCAAAAGCAAGCTGTCCTTTTTGGCGCATGTTTTGGCAATCCGCTTGTCCAACTCCTCGTATCCTGTTTGAACCGTAAACAAACTGTCAAACTCTGCCTCCAAGCGCAGGCGTTCTTCCAAGGTGGGCTTTTGGCGATAAGCCAATAACCGGTCGTAATACGCCCAAAAGTGTTTCAGAAAGTCAGACAATTGCCCGCGGTGCAGGGCTATCACCGGAGATAATTTCTTGTAAGGGCGGCCTTCATGCACCCAGCACAGCATCATCAGTCGCGCCAGCCAATTGAACTGAGGAGCATCGTCACAAATCAACGCCTGTACCACCGGAAAACCTGTTTCGACATGATAAGCCGCCACTGCGGCTGCATCAATCAGCAATTTGCGATGCTGCTTACCTAATCCAGGCAGGTCTGCATCCAGTCGTTCCAAAAAAGCATTCTCATCCAGGTCTTGTTCGGCAACCCAACCCTGCAAAGTTCCCCACGCGGCTTTCGACCACTTCAGTTGATTTTCCAGATATCCTAACGCTTCGTCATTCAGCCGAAATTTCCGCGGCCGACCATTGCGCAGTACTTCCAGCACGCTCAACCGTTCTTTGCTCGGACGGGTATGATACGCAGTGTAGACCGGGTTGCACACCACATGACAGTGTTGGTTCTGCCCATCTACTCGGGTCAGCGTATCGTCCGTTTGCTGGTAGGGACTGCTGGCCAATCCAGCTTCATAGACGGCATCCTTCTCGGCATGAAAGCTCGCCCGCTCTTGGATCAACCAATTCGAGATTTCACCTTCCGATATCTGGACACCCACATTCTCAAGAAATTCCAGGATCTTCGGCTCGCTGGCCTGCATCCCGTAGTAAAACGTCAAGACTAATGCCTGGATGCCCGGCCCAAACTGCCCGCTGTATCCTCGCGGCAGGTCCGCCTGATAGCTTTGATGCATCATGGGTGAATAATATTTCTGCTTGTGGAACAGTACATTGTTTGTCCCCAACATAATATCCTGCACTACCACATCCTCGCACCCTTTGTACTTCGCATCTTCCGGCAAGATCGCTGGATCAACCTCCAACACTTGCTCTCGGTCGATATGAATGCTCGCTTTTTTGCTGCTTTTGTGCCGTTGACGAGTTGTATGTCGCTCTTTCTCCGAGGAATGATCCTTCGCTACGACCTTAGGCGTGTTTCCTTTGATCTTCGGCTTGCCTTGTTCCCCCTTCAACCGATTATTCTCATCCCTTAATCGCTGCATCTCTACCTGGGCATCTCGCAGATCCGCTGATAACTTCTCTACCAGATTCAAAAGCCGCCCGATCAACTCCCGGGCGTTTTCTTCTTGGATGCTGGTAAGATCGAGGTCGTCAAACATTGTAACTTTAGTTTACCCGCTCATCTTCTACTTGGGAAGCGCTTCCCCCGATTTATTGAGATGATACCCAATAAAACTCTTTTCAGACAGCCCCCCGAGTTCCACCGACCTATTTTTTCTTTAGCACAAACAGGATGAGCTGATTGCGGTTTGCCAGGCCCAGTTTTCCCAATAAATTATGGATATGGGTACGCACTGTACTCTCGCTCAATACCAGGCGGTTGGCAATATCTGCGTTGGATGCGCCTCCTCCAATCAGCTCCAAGATCTCTTTTTCACGAGCGGTTAAATTATCATCCAGCGAGTCTGCCAGAGCGGGTGAACCGCCTGCCGGAGCAGAAGGCTTGAGGTTAAATAACTTGCGCGCCAGGCTGCCGTGTAAGTAGGTATACCCCTGGCTGACCGAACGGATAGCCTGCAAAATTTCGGTACGCCGGGAGTCTTTGAGAATATAACCCAATGCGCCTGCCTGTAAAGCGCTTTGAACCATGGTTTCATCGGACGAACTGGTTAGAATCAGGATATGCAAATCAGGCTGGTTCTTTACCAGGACAGGAATCGCATCTAAGCCGCTCATTACAGGCATAAATAAGTCAAGAAGCACAACTTCTGGCTGGAGCGATTTTGCAGCCTCGATGGCCTCCAACCCATTGCTGGCTTCACCAGCAACCTCCATCTCTTCTTCATCAGACAGGGCGTTAATCAGCGCCTCACGCATCAAAGGATGATCATCCACAATTAAGATTCGGACCTTTTTCAATTTCCACCTCCCGGAATTCGAACCCAAACACAGGTACCCATGCCAGGACCAGAGCGAATTTCAAAAGAACCACCAAGGTTTTCGGCCCGTTCCTGCATTGTACTCAGCCCAATCCCACCGCTGCGCCGTTGTTGGACTAATTGATCAGGCCAGGTCAATTTGTCCAAATCCATACCACAGCCGTAATCTTTAATTTCCAATTCAATGAAACCTTCCCCACCCAAAACACGAATATCCACTTCAGCAGCCTTAGAATGTTTTAAGATGTTGTTCAAAGCTTCAATGGCTATAGCGTACAGGTCCTTCTCCCAGGCCAAGGGCCAACCTGGCTCGCCCTCCAGGACAAGGTTGGTCTGTATACCAGCACGCTGTTCAACCAGTTCCAGCCTGGCTTGCAAGGCATCAATAAAGTTCATACTGTCAGACGGAGAAAGGCGCAGTTCATACAACATCAAACGCATTTCCTTCAAAGCCTGACGGGCGCTGTCTTCCACAAGATCGAGCGAACTGACTAGGCGGGCTGAGTCGCCTTTGGCAAGCCGGTTTCTGGCGGTATCGGCTGCCAGCACCAGGCCGTGTAAACTCTGGGTGACCGAATCGTGAAGGTCGCGCGCCAGACGGCGGCGTTCCTGGCGGGCTCCAACTTCCTCGCTGAGTAAACGCAGGCGGACATTTTCCAATAATATGCCCAGTTGATCTGCTATAGCGCTGAACAGAGCGATATCTTCGACAGAAAGATGAGCGGGTTGGCGCCAATAGGCGCTTAGAAAGCCAACCGTTTCATTATGCAAATGGATTGGAATTCCAAGGAAAGCTTCAAAACCGGACAGGCGCAGACAGGCAGGGATGGCTTTCTCACCTTCGAGTCCGCTGTTGGTCATCCAGGGTATGCCGTCTTCTGGGATCTGTTCTTGTTCAAAAAGATAAAGCTGTTCCTGATCTGCCTCTGAAATGCCGCGCTGTGCGAAAAGGCTCAGTTCATTATTATGCTGGTGCCATTGGTGCAGGCTGACAGCATCGCAGCTCATCACATCGATGAATTTTGCCATGGTTCGCTCAAGGATATCCGGCATCGTTAACGACTGCCCGCTCACCAAAATTACCTCATACAACATCGCCAGCTTGCGGCTCTGGTCAGCCACTCGTTCAGCCAGACGCTGTTCAGTATTGCGAAGGGTTGTCTCAACCCGCTGGCGTTCGGCAATCTCACCCTCCATGTTTTTCACGGTCATCTGCAGGTCTGTTGTACGTTGTCTGACCTGCTGCTCCAAATCCAGATTAGCTTTCAGCAAAGCCTGCTCGGCAATCAACCGAGCAATTACAGCGCCCATTTGGGCTGATAAAGCATCGAGCATGAAACATGTTTCGGGGCTAATCTCATGAAAGGTGTGGGAAAAAAGCACACCAAAAGCCAGGAGTTGGGTCTCATGAAAGACGGGCAGCAAAACAGTGCCGTACAGGTTCTCTGCCGCCAAAGCCGGTGGTGAACTGTCCTTTAGAAGATCGCTGAACTGACAATACTGGGGTGTTTTCACATCTCCTTTAAACTGGGGTAAGATCTGTTCCTGGATCAATGAAAAGGCATCGAGGAAAGCAGTCGATAAACCATAATCGCCAATTCTTTCACACTGAAAAAAAGATGAAGCATCCAGCGCAGCAGATGGACAGCGAAAAACCAGACCGCTGTCAACTTCAAGAGTTTCACAAATATGTTCCAACACGCTGGACGCCGCTTCAGATAAAGTATGGGTTGCTGCCAGCGCCAGGGCCAGGTTGCGCTGCGTATGCTGGAGTTTCTCAACCCGCTTCTGCCCGCTGATATCTTCTTTCAATGCCAGGAAATGTGTGATCTCACCCTGAGGCCCTTTGACTGGGGCAATCAGAACGCTTTCCCAATACAAACTGCCATCTTTGCGCCGGTTCAAGAAATCGCCTTTCCATTCTGCGCCGCTGAGGATCGTCTGCCACAAGTCGATATACTGCGCTTCAGGTGTGTAACCTGATTTTAATATGCGCGGCGTCTGTCCGATGACGTCACTGCTGGAATATCCGGTGACCTGGGTAAAACGGCTGTTCACATAGGTAATACAGCCTTCGCGATTCGTAATAATAACCGAAGCCGGGCTCTGATCGATTGCTTGCGAGAACTGGCGCAGGGTTTCCTCGTCGCGTTTGCGGTTCGTGATTTCATGAAATAAGAACAACTGGCCCAGACTGAACTGGTGATTATCTTGCACGGTCTTGATCGTCAATTCAAAAACCTTCAGGCGTTCACCGCTCCCAATCTGGACTTCTTTCTTTTCATTGGTATTTTTTTCGGAGAATAGTCGGGCTACTTCGGGTTCGAGCTGAACCGGGCGCATACCGATGGCAGCCTCCGTCAATCCCAACCCACAAAGAGCTGCCTGGTTAAAATCCACAATATGCCCCAGCGCATCCAACACAACAACCAGGTCTTCAATATTCTCGAAGACGATGGTTCGGGCAACCGGCGTAACAGCAAATATCCGGAATCGGGCGATCATCCAGGCATAGAGCAAACCAGAAATAACAAAAGTGGACGGGGTCAGATTGTAGCCTTTGATCGGCGTAATCCCCAAATTAAAAAGTAAGTCAACCGTCCAGGGTAAAAAACAACCCATCCCAATATAAATAATTTCGGCAAAATAGGTGCGGTGGCTGCGGAATGCGTTAATCAGCACCCCAAATGTGAACAAGAGCAGACTGCCAATATAGGCCAGATTGACCCAATATAATGGGCCTCGATCAACCAGAAGGACCGGGATCCCGGCAGAAATATCGACCTGGAAGTTGAAGCGGTAAAGTTGGTGGAATGAGCTGGTGAATGCCAGAATGACGACCATGGTTGGCTCAATCAGCAGAAGGAACACACGCCAGCGTGTCAGCCAGGAACGGCTGCCAGTATAATCGAGGGCCAGGGCCAGAAAAGCCGGAGCTGTCAGCGAAATTGGAACTGCGCGCAAGTTGACCCAAAAAATTTTCCAATCCAGCTGATACGTCATAATATCCAGGGCAGCCAAAATTGCCCAGGAAACCCCCAACGCACACAGGGCAAAAAACGGGCGCGTAGACCAAACCTCCCAGTGACGGAGAGCATATCCTCCCAGGCCAGCCAGGATGAGAGCGGAAAGTAAGAGCGGCCAGATGAACGGCGTATAGAGCATGGCTAAATCTATTTTACACGACGCTCATTAATTAAGGTAATCGATCCGGATTACCGCTTCCCTATCGAGAGCTGCCGTCAGTGCAAGTTAACCAGATCCACCTTTGAAGCATGTGACGTCGTGCGTATCAGGAGATAAGCAGCAGGAACCAGGACAAGCGCCCCGATCCAAAAAGGCGAGCCTACCATGACATAGTCGTAAACCAGACCCGCAAAGAGCGGACCGACGATATTCATCAGGCTGCCGACAGCCGAGTTTACACCCAGCAATTGACCTGCTTCTCGTGGCAGCACTCGCTCGATACTCAAGGTTGTCAAAGCCGGGAAGATAAACGCGCTCATTGCGCTGCCCAGTATATTAACCAGGATTGCCAGCCACATGAATGGCGCAAAGAAGACACTGACAGAAGAAGCAGCCAAACCCAACAGGCCAAAAACGCCCATCATCTTCACGCTGTAACGAGGCGCCATAAATGGGATCAAAAACGAATTTGCCAGAGCAATCGTAACACCCGAAAGCATCATCATCAGGCTCAACTGCCAGGTATCTGCGGTGAATTTTTGAATCATAAAAAGCGCCAAAACACTATTCATCCCGTTAAATGCAAAGCCAAAAATGGCGGAAATCAAAATAATTGCCCCTAATCCGGGCCTGATAGCCATATCCACAATTGCCAGGATGGGGTTGTAATCTCGTAGAACCAGTTTTGTTGTATCCCGTTTGCTCACGGGGAGCGATTCGGGCAGCAGGAAGAACCCCAGCAGCAGGTTCAGGAGGGTGACCGCTCCGGCCACATAAGCCGGCGTTTCAAGGCTAAATTGTCCAAACAGCCCTCCAAGCGCAGGCCCCATGATCAAGCCCAGGCTCCAGGCAGTCGAGATAATAGCAAAATTCTTCGAACGTTCCTCTGGTTTCGAGATATCCGCGATATAGGCGCTTGAGGTTGACAGATTGCCGCTGGTTATTCCCCCGACCAGCCGCCCCAGGATCAGCATCCACAGGGATCCCCCCAATCCAAAGATCACATAGCCCAGTGCCTGCCCAAATAAACTGACGAGCAGCACAGGCCGCCGCCCAATTTTATCGCCGATCTTACCCAGAATTGGCGAAGCGACAAACTGCCCAAGCGCATAAACCACCGGGATCAGAGTCACAACCAAAGCCGAACTGCTGTAGCGCAAAACAATTTTAGGCGCCACCGGGGAAAGCAGCGTAATACCGATGATATCCATCAGCATCACAATGAAAATCAAAATAAGAGAACGTTTCTTCGCTGCCTCGTCATTTAATAACCGGCTGGAATCAGGGGCGCCTTTAGAGGAGATAGTCAATTGTTTTGCTCCTTGGGATTGGATTTTAAAAAGTTTCAGGAAGCTGCGGGTCGCACCCAAAGATAGCGGCGCCCATCAGCCCCAATTGAGAGTTTATCACACAAACAAAAATACCGATCAGCAGCATTCGCAGGGTTTTCTTCAAGTCCGAAAACCCTGAAGCCTACGCAGTTGAAAGTTGATTTTGGGGTGTATATTGCGGGCGAACGCCCGCAATATGCACCCCAAACCCCGACTTTAAGAAAAGCGTGGCAGCATTAGCAGGGCTTTCTTCAAGTCCGAAAGCCCTGCCGCCAGCCTGACTGAATATTGATTGCCGGATCATCCACGTCTGCTGATAAGCCGGCTGGATTTGCTGCTCAAGCCGCCAGCGTGAGAACCTTGGTGTCTGCACCGGAAAAACCAACCGGGACATAAGAGATCTTCAGGTGTTCGCGCAGTTCCAATTTATGTTCACCTGCCGGCAGGCCGCCTGGCTTTTTGACCGTCAGAATGCCCACTTCGCCAAACTCCCATTTTGCCACCGGTTGATTTTCGAGATCGGACAGGGGGAATACCTTGCCCCCCACGGTAACTGTCATGGATTCCTGTGGGACTTCCTCGCCATCCACAGTCAAAGCGATTGTACCAATTAGTGAAAGAACAATCCCGCGGTAATAGCACAGACGCATCCCAAGTTGGTAGCCAACTACCTCACCATCCGCGAGGACATTTTCAAATTCTTCCCCAACGATCATAAAATTATCGTACATTTCATTTTTCCTTTCAATTACGGTCTAGGAAAGTGGGATGTTGGGTGTTTTTGTGGGCGAAGCCCACAAAAACACCCAACATCCCCGCCTATTGAGATGGTCTGTCAAGCAGCAATCAATCGCTTGAGGAGGTTCTGGTGGCGGCGGATCTGTTCCAGGCTGTCCACGGGCTGGGCGTCATGAATCCAACGGTTGCCTTCATATTCACTGGAGATATATCCGCTGTATCCGCCCTCTTTCAAGACCGGCATCACTTCATCATATGGGATGCTGTACTCGGTCTCATCGGGCAGCATTTCATAAAACTTCCCATGCACATGTTTGATGTGCTGCATATAGTCCAACAACCGGCGTGGATTGGAATAAATCATATGTGTCCCCATATAAGCCAGATAGATATCCAATTCTCGCCCACCCAGCTTGATCACCTTCTCTGCCAGGGATTCTTTCCCCGGTCCTTCATCGCCCGCGTGTGGGAGTTCCTGGTTGTTAAAGGCATCCGTAAGATATTGAGCAATCTTCGGCGCCATGCCTTCACGCAGGAAACGATCAGTCACCACCCTGGGCAGCTTCTTGCAGTAGATTCCCAAATCAAGGGTGAACCCCAGATTAGGCGATTGGACCCGCTCAAACAGCTGGATCAATCTTTGCTCCAGGGGGCTGTCGAGGTCACTGGGTGCATGAACTTCCAGGGCCAGGGTCACATTGTACTTTTCGGCCGCAGGCGCCAACCTTTCCAACAAATCAGGCTCAACGTCATGAATTACCCGAATCAACGTGCAGCCCAGACGGTTTGCATTAACAATATCGCGTGTGACCGACTCAACGCGTTCATCAAACGACATAACCCGGCCTTTGTACTTATTCCAGTCCAGGAACATGTCCAAGCAGACGGGCGTCAGCTCATATTTTTCCATCCAGCCATGCCAGCGGGCAACAAAATCATCAGAGATATCCGGATAACCCTGGATCATCTGGTCGCCAATAATTTCAATCCCCCGAATGTCGAGCCTGGAACAGGCTGCCAGAATGTCCTCCAGTGTCATCTTGCGTTGAAAGTATTCTTCCTGAACACTATACAACGATATTCCTCGTTTCATGGTGTTGTTTTTTTGCATACAGGCTCCTTATTCGATCGTTGGTAGAGTTGCTTACAGGCTTTCCTTAATTTCGACAAGAGATTATTGGGAAACCTCTTATCCCGAACTGACGTTCCATATATTCTTACCATTAACTTTATGGTAAGATTCCTATGGTCAAAACGGCGAAGGAATCAGCCTGTGATATTCCTGGCTATAGGTTACCTCAAAACCAGAAATTTGTAACTACGCATCAGTTCGCTTTTTATTTCGCATCTATCCACCCTCAACCCAGGTCCAGGCAAATGGCAATCGAAAGAAAAGGCATGAGCGGTCACCGTCAATATAAAATTACAGATTACCGTTTCGGTCTGATGATCGTAGCGTTAAGGGAGAAGGTCGGGCTGACCCAGAAGGAAATAGGCGAGACGCTGGATGTTTCCAGGCGCACCGTCCAACACTGGGAAGCAGGTACCGCTTTTCCTGATCCGAACCATCTCAAACACCTGATCGCCTTTTACTTTCAGAAAGGCTCGTTCACCAGGGGCAGCGAACACGACGAAGCCGCCGCCCTGTGGGCTCAGGCGGACGAAAGCGCGGCCCGGCGCAAAACGATGTTCGACGAGATCTGGTTCGCCGAACTGGTTGGGCAGCAGGCAGCCCAGGTAAAAGCGCCCAATCCTCCGGCGCCTGCGCCGGCCGAACCCATGCCCCCCAAAACCCGGATCGACTGGGGCGATGCGCCCGATGTAATCCAGGTGGTCGGACGCGAGCCCGAGTTGAGCGAGCTTGAAGGTTGGGTGATCCAAGAACAATGCCGGCTTGTCACCGTTCTGGGGATGTCGGGCATCGGCAAAACAACCCTGGTGGTGAAATTTGCCCAGGATTTTTCCAACCAGTTCGAGTACATCATCTGGCGATCTTTACGCAACGCCCCTGCCCTGCAAGATCTGCTGATTGAGTGCTTCCAAATCCTATCCCCGATCCAGCCAGCCAAACCGACCATCCAACTGCTGCTCGATCTGTTTCAGCAAAACCGCTGCCTGTTGATTCTGGACAATGTCGAAACACTCCACCGTGCAGGCAATCTGTCAGGCATTTATCGGGAAGGGTTTGAAGAATACCAGCGCATGTTCCAGAGCATTGCCCAGACCAGACACAAGAGCTGCCTGATCCTCACCAGCCGGGAACGTCCGATTGACCTGGAAGCCATTGAGGGCCGCAAGTCTCCGGTCCGGGTGATGAAAATGACTGGACTGACAAGCTCCGCCAGCCAGGCCCTGCTGACCGATAAGGGGCTGTTTGGCCCATCCGGGGCCTGGGATGTTTTTGTCCACTACTATACCGGTAACCCGCTGGCGCTCAAGATCGCCTCAGCGACCGTTCGCGACCTTTTTGGGGGCGACCTGGCAGCATTTCTCAGAGAAGCGCCAGTAACCCTGCACACCTTAAATCAGCTGTTGGGTAATCAGTTCGAGCATTTGTCTGAACTGGAACGAGACATCCTTTTCTGGCTGGCAATTGAGCGCGACCCGATCGACCTGAATAATTTGCGCCGCGATTTCCTGCCCGCTATCCCCAACAACGAAATTTTATCCGGGCTGCTCTCCCTGCTTCAGCGGTCTTTAATTGAACGCAATGATCAGGGTGCAGTATTCTCTCTCCTTCCAGTTTTGCTGGAATTTACCACAGACCGGATCGTTTCCCTGGTGGTAGAACAGATTGTAAAGAACAATCTGGACATTCTCACGAAATACACCCTGGTCAAAAGCCAGAGCATTGATCAGATTCGCGACAGCCAGGTGCGGATGATTTTACAACCCGTCCTTTTGCTGCTCAAGCGCCATCTCGGCAGCCAGGCAGGGGTGACCAGCCACATCCGGGCGCTGGTGAATCAGGTCAGAAAACTGCCTGGAGAGGCCCAGGGCTACGCCGGCGGCAACCTGATGAATCTGCTGGTATATCTGAATACCAATATTAAGGAAGATGATTTTTCCAATTTGGTTTTGCGCCAGGTATATTTACAGGGTATCGAGGCTCAAGACACCAATTTTTCAGGCGCCGAGTTCATCGACTCGCGCTTTACGGAACCCCTGGAGACAATCAGTGCGATGACCTTGAGCCCCAGCGGAATGTACCTGGCTGCCAGCACCCACAATGGGCATCTCCGTGTCTGGAATGTGACCGATGGCAAACCAGCCTGGACGACCACCAACTCCAACCGGGCCTGGTCGCTGGCATTCAGCCCAGATGAAAGCATATTGGCTTGCAGCCATTTCCGCGGCCGGGTCAGCCTTTGGGATGTCCAGACCGGCCGCCACCTGCAAACTTTTGAAGGTCACGAAGCCTGGGTCCATACAGTCGCATTCCACCCAGGCGGCAAATTCCTGGCAAGCGCAGGCGTCGATTCCCGGGTGTGCATCTGGGATCTACAGGAGAAAAAACTAAGCAGCGTACTGCTGGGGCATTCGGCCCGAATCTGGTCACTCGCCTTCAGCCCGGATGGCTCATTGCTCGTCTCAAGCGGCGATGAAACCACTATCCACATCTGGGACTTCAACCAGCGCTGCCTGCTGCGCGTGATTAAGCACCCGGCAAAAAATTCCATCCGGGTGGCATTCCACCCGCACGGCAAAATGATCGCCGTCTGCTGTGAATCGTATCCCAAAATCAACCTGTGGAATGTTCATTCAGGCGAAATTATTGGCAGCCTGACCTGCCGGTCAAATGGCCCCACCTCGCTTGCGTTCAATCCTGAAGGAAATCTCCTGGTTAGCGGCGATCAGGATGGCTCTGTTGAATTGTGGCAGCTGACCGATGAATATCAACTCGAGTATTTAAAGATGCTGATGGGGCATCACCACTCGATCAGCACAATGGCCTTTGGCCGCAAACACCTCCTGGCGACGCTCTCACATGGTGAAAACATCAAGCTTTGGAATGTGGAAAGTGGCAAATTACTGCGAGTCATTGAGGGCTACAGCCGGCTGATCGGGGCAAATGCATTTCGCCCCGACAATAAGCAGCTTTTACAGGGTGACGCCAGCGGGAAAGTACGCGTCTGGGATCTTCAAAATCACCGCTACACGGCAATTTTCCAGGCCCACGTCGGGCCTGTGTGGGCTTTGGATTTCAGCCCAGATGGAAAAACATTTGCAACAGCCGGAGATGACCGAACCGTCAGGCTCTGGGATGCCGCTTCGTTTAACTGTTTGAAGACTTATCACGGGCATGAGCAGATCTGGTGCCTTTCGTTTAACCAGAGTGGCTCCAGCCTGGCAAGCGGCGGTTCGCCAAACGGTATCCAGCTTTGGGACCCGAACCCGGATACAGGCCTGGTTGAGCCTGGCAACCTGGACACATCCGATGATGTCTGGTCCCTGGCATTCGACCCGGGCGGCGAATACCTGGCAAGCGGACATTCCAACGGCGCCGTCATCCTCTGGCAGATTAAAACTGGAAAGCAGCAAGCCATCCTCCAGCACGGCACGATCCCGGTCGGAGCGATTCGTTTCAGCAGCGACGGGAAACAGCTTTTTAGCAGCAACAACCAGTATTTTCTAAAAACCTGGGATGTTGCCAGCGGAGCGTGTACCGACACCAATGCTCTGGAATCGGAGGGAAACCGGACCCGGGCCGTGACGATTGGCGATGATGGAAAAATTGTGGCTGCCGGCAGCGGGGAATTGATTGTGAACCTCTGGCGAGCCGAGTACAGCGAAAACCCGCTTAAGTTCAAAGGCCACTCCAGCCGGGTTTGGGGAATGGCTTTAAGTGCAGACGGCAGGTACCTGGCCAGCAGCGACGAAGAGGGGACTACAATCCTGATGGACGTTGAGCAGGGGCAAATTATCGAAAAAATTCTGATCGACAGGCCCTACGAGCGGATGAATATCTACGGCGTCAGCGGGCTAAATGCTGTCGAACGGATTGCGCTGAAAGCTCTGGGGGCGATCGAAACACCAGGAGCCGATAAAGCGGAGTAACTTATCCCTCAAGGTCAAATTTGCCTTCCAGCCCCCGGGTTGAATCAGGGCCGACCCAGATTCTGAATTCTCCTGGCTCAACCACATACTTTCCGTCCAAACCATGGAACCCAAGCCCGGCTGCCTGCAGCTCGAACTGCACCTGACGCTCTTCGCCAGCTTCCAGCCCAACCCTTTGAAAACCTTTCAGCTCTTTGGATGGCCGGGTTACAGTGCCGATCATATCGCGCACATACAACTGGACAACCTCCACACCGGCCCGGCTGCTGGTGTTCTTGAGATAGACTGTGACACGCAAAGTGCCGGCGGCAGCCACAACGGGGGTCTGCACTTCGAGATCACGATACTCAAAACTGGCATAACTCAGGCCTTCTCCAAAGGAGAACAAAGGCGCGTTGGTCTCATCCAGATAGGTGGAACGGAATGGCTCATGGTACTGGGTTGTACCCTGGCCTTCTGCTGGCCTGCCGGTAGATTTGTGGGCGTAGTAAACCGGGATTTGGCCTTCGGCCGCCGGCCAGCTGACTGTCAGCTTGCCTGAGGGGTTCGCCGCCCCAAACAGCAGATCAGCCACAGCCTGCCCAGCCCGAATTCCAGCGTGCCACGCCACAAGGAGCGCGTCGACCGATTTCACCAGGTCAGGCACCACCAGCGGACGGCCGCACATCAACACCGCAATCAGCGGTTTGCCAGTTGCAGCCAGAGCCTGTACCAGTTCTGCCTGCCTGCCAGGCAGGCCCAGGCGAACCCGTGAATGAGCCTCACCGCTCATCCCGGCGCCCTCACCAATCACCAATACGACCACATCCGCACTGTTTGCGGCAGCTATCGCAGCAGAAAAATCTGGGCTCTCCAGACCACTGAGTGAACAGCCCTGTTCGTATGCAATCAAGTTCGGCTCGGTGTAGTGTTGAATACCAGCCAATACTGTTTCCACATCGGCAGCCTGGCCTGTAATCGCCCAGGTGCCCAGCAGATCAGCCCGGTTGTTGGCCAATGGGCCGATCAGGGCAATTCGTTTGTGGTCTTGCGGCAGCGGCAAGATATTTTGCTTGTTTCTCAACAACACCATCGACTGGCGGGCCGATTCCAATGCCAGGGAGCGAAATTCTGGTTTTAAAATAACCTGATCCGCCAGCGTCTCATCCTGATAAGGGTTTTCAAAAAGGCCTAGATTAAACTTGAGGCGAAGAACCCGCCGGACGGCATCATCCACCCGCCCCACCGGCACAGCGCCAGTGCTGACAAGCTCCGCCAGATAGCCGGCATACGCACCGCTTTCCATATCAATATCCACCCCAGCTAAAATGCTCAGCCGGGCAGCCTCACGCAGATCTTTTGCCACCCCATGCTGCACCAGTTCGCCGATGGCGTTAAAATCGCTCACCACTACCCCAGGCCAACCCCACTCTTCACGCAAAACAGTGCGCAGCAGAAAAGTATTGCATGTGCCAGGGATACCGCTGATTTCATTAAATGAACTCATTGTGCTGCCTGCCCCGCTGTCAAAAGCAGATTTAAAGGGCGGCAGATACACATCCCGCAGCGTTCGTTCAGAAATATCCACCGTGTTGTAATCTCGACCTGCCTCAGCAGCTCCATAGCCCACATAATGCTTGGGGCAGGCCGCAATCCGGCGGCCGCCGGGCAGCGCTGCGCTTTGGATGCCGCGCACCCGCGCCTGGGCCACTGCCATCCCCAGGAAGGGATCTTCCCCAGCACCTTCGGCAACCCGTCCCCAACGCGGATCGCGGGAAATATCGATCATCGGAGCGAAAATCCAGTTGATTCCTTGCGTGGCTGCTTCGGCGGCGGCGGCAGCGGCGGTACGCTCCAGCAGTTCTGGGTTCCAGGTGCACGATTCGGCCAACGGAATCGGAAAGATCGTGCGGAAGCCGTGAATGACATCATGGCCCACCAGAAGCGGGATATGCAGGCGCGATTCCTCAACGGCTGTGCGCTGCAGCCGGTTATTCAGCCGGACCTCGGCCGAATTGACCGCACTGACCCGCCCAGCCCGGGCGTGTTCCAAAATGACCGGGTTCAATTCCAAAGAGATATGGAACGGCTCGCCGCGCTCATCTGCCAGTTTCTGCTGGCGCAAGACTTCGCCCCAGTCAATCGGAGCAAAAGCATTCTTGAGCAGCAGTTGGCCCACTTTTTCTTCCAGGGTCATCTGGCTCAGCAGGTTTTCCACCCTGTTTTCAACGGCAGGGTCAATCCGGTTATAAAAATTCAGCGCATGCTTCATGGTTTTGTCTTTCACACAATCCAGGTTTTTCAGGTGCAGTTAAATCCTGCGCTTCGTTTTGCACTTTGCACCAAAACGAAGGCGCAAGCACCTCTAATCGAGGAGAGAAGCAGAGTTTGCTTTGCGCAGTTCAGCCGCAACAGCCAGCAGCGTTTCTGGCGCGGCTGCGCCCGGCGACATACCTGCAAGGTCAAGCAGCGACAGGTTTGCCCCCCATTCTGCCGGCGGGTGGGCCGCCAGATCGGGCAGGTAACGGGCAATGACTTCTCTGGTTTGCTCATCCCGAAGCAGATCGGTGATTGTGCTGTCAATGCTCAAACGGCCAGGCTCGTCCAGATTGCGTTCATCAAACCACTCAAAGCAGGCAGGCGCCAGGCTGTCTTTGCCATTTCCACTCGCATAAAGCCCAAAGTAGACGCCGGTAAAACCACCCGCCACCTCGCTTGAAAGATAGCGCGTTTCGCTGGTAGCCAGGATTGTCTCCTTGCCATCTTCGGCAGCAAATCCAAAGGCATAGAACAGCCGGTTTGCCCGCACCTGCAGCACAGCCTGCCCGCCTGGCAGCTCTGTTTGAGCGATTCGAGCAGCCAAACCGCCGATCCGGCTGCGCACGGTAACAAAGTATTTCCCAGCCTGTTTTTCAATCAATATCTCAGCGTGATGGCGAGAATCCATCCAGACCGTCAGCCCGGCTTCATCGCCATCAGAGGCTGCCTGAAAATTGAGCAAAGCGGCAGCCTCGCAGTTGAAATTGCGCTGCCGGCAGCCAACCCACGCAACGCCCATCCCATCGTCCAGCCGGGCAGATTTCCCTAGCAAGGATAATGCACCTGGCTGGAGAGAGAGCGACCAATCGGACGGGTGTGGGTGGCCAAAGAAATTCCATTTCAAACCCAACTGCGGGCCATCAAAATCATCCCGCACTGCTGGAACAGGCCAGACAACCGGCGCCAGACGCGGAGACTCCATTGTCAACCGAATCCGCCCGGCCCGGCCAACCATCGGCCAACCGTTTGCGTCCCAAACCACCGGCGCCAGGAACGTCTCCCGTCCGAGGTGGTGGGCCTGAGGGAAGTTGGGCCGAAAGCCAAGACACACCAGCCACCAGCTTCCATCCTGGGCTTCCAGCATGTCGGCATGCCCCAGTCCCTGAATCGGGCTGTGATAACTGCGGTGGGTCAAGATCGGGTTGTGAGGGCAGCTTTCCCACGGCCCCCACGGACTGTCGCTGCGGGCAATCACCTCGGTATGTCCATACTCTGTCCCGCCTTCGGCGATCATCAGGTAATATTTTTCCCCAATATGGTAGAGGTGAGGGCCTTCCGGGTATGAACCGCCAGTCCCAGTCCAAATCAGGCGGGGTTTCGTCAGCAGTTTGCCCGTGGTGATCTCAATTTCACTCTGGATGATGCCCTGCATCTTGGCACCATCTGGTCCGGCCTCTTCTGGCATTCCGGTGCTCGTCATGTAAACATGATCGCCGTCAAACAACAGCGAAGGATCAATACCCGCTTGAGCCACCCAGATTGGGTCAGACCAGGGGCCAGCCGGATCCCGGGCGGTGACGTAAAAATTGCCGCCCCCGGTGACATTGGTCGTGATCATATAAAAAACACCCGCATGATAGCGAATGGAGGGCGCAAAAATCCCGCCCGATGTGCCGACCCGTTCCAAAGGCAGCTGAGCTGGACGGGTCAAACAGTAGCCAATTTGCTGCCAGTGAACAAGATCGCGGCTGTGGAAGACCGGCACGCCCGGAAAATAAGCGAACGAGCTGTTCACCAGATAATAATCGTCTCCGACCCGGCAGATGCTGGGGTCCGGATAAAATCCTGGCAGGATAGGATTCTGAAATAAATCATGGTCCGAAATAACTGTCACACGTTCCATCCTTTCAAAGGGTATACTGCCCGGCTTGCATGCAGCGTACCGGCTGTCCTGGAAGATCTAAGTCAAACGGGATTGGTGAGGCAATCTTGATTTCGTTTTTGGAAACCTCGATGGATATGCTGCCGTAAGGAGTTGGCACACTGCCTTTGGCCCAGGGCAAGCGTCCAAGGCGGGGCGCAATTCGGGCCCGGGCGTATCCAGGTTCTGCCGGGGTTACACCGAGGGTATAAACCAGCATATCCCGGGTGGGCGTGCAGCTCCAGCCGTGGGCATGCGTCCCGGCGCCCCAGTTCTCACCGATCGTATCATAGCCATCCGCCAAAAATTCCGACCAGCGCAAATAGAGATCGGGCAGCCGGTCTGCCTTGCCGGCCAATGCTACCGCATCGTGGACGACGTAGCTCATGAACGGCTCGGAAATAACAATCTCATTTTCAACATCCCAATCAATCTCATAGATCCCTCGCTGCTGCTTTTCAAATTTTTCTTCGCTCTGGCCTCCGCCAGCCCAGGAACGGACAATCAGACGGCTTTCATCCGTGATCGTATCAACGATCCGTCCCCAGCGCTCCTGCGGAGCAAGGCCCGAAACCACTGCCAGCGCTCCGGCAAGCTGGCTCATTTCGGGCTGCGGCACACCGTCCACAACATGGTCAATGTAGGAACCGCGTTTCTCATCCCAAAAGACCTCAAAACCGGCTTTGGCCCGTTCGTATAAATCCAGCGCCCAGTTCTTACTGCTGGTTTCGCCCAGCCAATCCGCCATTTCCACAAATTCACGCAGACCGCGCCCCCATTCGGCAGTCAACAGTGAGCTGGTGTCGGTCGTCGATACGCTCGACCAGTCAACCAGGTTCCATTCAGCCACATCTTTGAGAACCCCGGCAGCCGTCTGGTAAGGAGCATACCAGCGCAAAATCCGGGCCGCAGTGGGCAGCCACGCCAGGATTGCCTCCCGATCGGCGCTGTAACGGTACCAGTTATAAACCCCGTGCAGCCAGTGCATGGACCAATCGGGCAGGGTAAAACTGCCCACCAGCTCCAGCATACTGACTGTGAACATGGGCAGAATTCCATCGCTGCGGGGCGAGTTTCCGAGTTCCACATAACGCTTTGCCAGGCGCCAATCCTGGTTAGCCGCCAGATGCACCATCTGATGAACAACGCCATCCCCTGTCCAGGCCCGCTGCTCGCGCGTCGGGCAGTCCACAAAGGCATCCGGCGAACAGAGCTGCACCGTGCGCAGCCCGGCCCGAAAAATCTGTTCCAGCCCCGGTTCAGAGCACGCAAAACTGGCGGCTTCCTGCCAGGGATGCTGATACTCTTGAACCTCAAAGTCCTGCAAAACTGCTTCGCCCAGACCTGAATGAACCAGAATATAGGCGTAGCGGAACCCGATGGTATCGAACAAGCCAAAGCGGTCGTTCGTACCGCGCAGTGTGTAGCGCGTCCCGGCTCGCATGCGGCCAAAATGCGATCCGAGGCGAATCGGCTCCTCGGTGTAGGACAGGTCAAGCACAGTACCTGGGGCGCCAGCAGCGGCAAACTGCACAAAACCAGAGACAATTCTGCCCATATCGATCTTAATCCAGGTCGCCCCCGCAGTGGTGACACTGAAACCAACGGGCAGCGGCTGGGTTTGCGGCTCACCCAGCCGGGCTGCCTGCAGAGCGCTGTCTACCCGATCCATTGGCGAGCTGGCAGCCTGGATTTCAAGGGCGGGGATCGTTTCAACCTGGATCACAGCCGGTTTCCGGATCGCACCTGTCAGGTTCCCAATCGGGCGCGGGTAGAGCGGGCCATACGGATGGGTTGGCGGCTGCGAGCGGTACAGCCCGCTCAACATGGCAGACACGACCTGCGCCTGCCCCCAGGCGCTGTCGTCATACGGATCGTCTTTCCAGTCGAATGCCAGCAGTCGGGCATCGAAAATTTCCATCGGCACCCCTTCGGCGGCAAGCTCACGCCCATCGGCCGATTGGTGATCCCAGGCAGTGGCCTTTTGGGCCTTCCAGGAATCATCGCTGACCAGCCAGCCCAGGCTCCCCAGATCGCATTCAAAGACCATGACGCCGCTTTTACCGAGGGTCCGGTTGGGTGTAGCCGGCGCCCAGAAAGCTTTTTCCTGGCCATAGTATTTGACATAAACGGCGATGGTATTCTGCCCAACCATTAAATAAGGGGTGAGATCGTACATGTCGTAATGCAGCCGCCGGAACTGGCTGCGGATTGGGCCGCGGCCCACTTCATGCCCGTTGACGTACAAAGCATACCGCGCATCGGCTGTGATGCGGGCGGGCACGCGCTCAGGAATGCGGTCCAGGGCAAAAGATTTGCGGAACAAACCATGCGCTTCTTTGGCCTGCGGGTTAATCGCCCCGGCAAAGCCAGGGCTGGGCGTGATAGGCTCCTCTGAAACCCAAATCCAGTGGCCTCGCCAGCGGATCTCTGAAAAATCGAGAGGCGTGATGCTATTCGAGGTCATAATTCACCCTTCGTATATTTGCGCTGTCCAGCCATGCCGTTAATACGTGAAAATCTCCAGGTAAAAACAACTCAGACGGTCTTTGATTTGGAGGGACATCTTCTCATCGCCATTAAGGACACGCCCAGGTTTCCATTGCCCTTGAATAAAATCGCCTTCTTCTAACTTCAAAATATCCACTTTTTTATTTTGGCCGGGTTTCGGCAAAACTTGGATCGTACTCATCATACCTATGACATAGAAACAATCGGGGGCAACCTCAAAAATCATGCCGCAAGCCAGCGGCTTCTGCGGTTGTTTGGCTGCATAGGCTATCAGAAAATCATATTCCGCAAAACGCAAAAATGAGCCGTAATCTGTTTCTGACTGTTTCAAATAGGCCTGAAGATGCGCTGTACAGCGATATTGAAAATAAAGCCCTCGAATATTCTCCATCAAATCATAAACCGCAGCAAGATAAGCCTTGCTCCCCGCCGTATCAAATGCGCTGGGATCAATATTCAAAGCAATCATCACGTTCAGTGGGGGCCTGTCAATTTCATCCGGATTTAGAGACAAATCTTCAACCGCAAACGGTGAATACCCGATTGCATGGTAATGTCCAAAAGCATACAATGCATAAGATGCCGTTACCGCATCTTTACGAACCTCTGGAATAAACAACGGATTGCCATTTTGTGTATATTCTTCCATGACTTGCGGCACATAAGGAACATAAATATCCGGGGCCAGGCAAAATAACGAAGGCGCCATCAGCCTCCAGATCTTATGCATGGACGCGACAGGCCCGCCAACCGGATAAGAACCTGAATACCATGGATATTGTTCGAGCCAGGCATTGGCGTAACATGGCAGAGGGTACTCTTTTTGGGCTGCACAGGTGATATATTCTACAGCCCGGGCAAAATGATACGCCATAAAATACTCACCCGCCCGCTCTCCAAAGCATTCTTTCCAGGAGCTGTGCACGCCAAATGCTTTCCCAACTTCTTCCGGAACAGGCTTCCCAAATTCATCTTCAGCCGGCTGCGAATAATCTCGATCCGTCCCCAACAACCCAATTTCATTCTCGACCTGAATGGCAATAACCGAATTCTGACCCTCGTCAATCAATTTAATATGCGCCAGGATATGCGCCAGGGCGTTGGCATCTTTTTCGACAGCCGCCTGACACAACGGCGAGATCGTATTAATCGTCTCGCCATTAACTTTCTGGCTGCGAAAATACCTTTGGGTATCTTTTTTTATCCAGCCAGGAACATACATCGATTCGGAATTTTTCCATAAACCAAACCATAACAAAATAAGGTGTTTATGCTGACTTCTCGCCTGGGCGATGATCCCATCTATTAACGAATAATCGAAAACGCCTTCAGTTTGTTCAATCAGTTCCCAATAAATCGGAATCAAAACGGTATTCAAATTCAACCCTTCCAGGTTGGGCCATACATTCCGATCCAGATATTCGAGATTACTGGCGCTTGAATTATGAATTTCGCCTCCCAAAACCAAAAAAGGCGCATCATCCACAAAGAGTGTTTTTGCACCCTTGTAGTATTTGATTTCAGGAACAGGTTTCATATTCTCCTCACAAGTCTATTCAAAGGCAGTTCGGGATAAGAGATTTTTGGGTAAATCTCTTATCCCGAACTGACGGTATTCAATCAAGCTGGAGCAGACGGCTCAGGTTTTGATAACTGAGTTCGACCGATTCAAATTCGCCCATGGCTGTCATATCCTGTTCGACAATCACATAGCGGGCATTCCCGTAGGTGCAGCTAGCAGAGACAATCTCCGCAATCGGGAGAACACCGGTGCCGATCTCGACAAACTGGTCTGGTTTGATCGCCTTGAACATATCCTGCATACCGCTCTCAGGGTTTTGGGCTGTCAGATCAAACAAATTGACAGGATTGACGCCAGCCGGCAGGTCTTTTTGGTGGAGCAAATCGCAGCGCTTGCCAAATTTGCGCAGCCAGGCCACGGGATCCTGCCCGCCTCTGACCGCCCAATAGCTGTCAAACTCGAACTTCACCAGGTCAGGGTCTAAATTCTCGAACATGGTGTCCATGACCATCTGACCATCGAATTTCTGGAACTCCTGGAAGTGGTTGTGATAATAGAGTTGAACCGATTTCTTCTGGCAAACCTCAGCAGCCCGATTCATGCTCTCGCAGAGCGTCAGAACATCCTGGCGGCTGTTAAACAGCGCAAAAGGAATCACCAGGGCATTTGCGCCAGTTTCCAAACACGAATCGCTGACCTTATCCCAATTCATTCCTGGTGTGGGCATAATATGGCAGCCAATCGCTTTCAATCCAAGGCGCTCAAGCTGACGGCCATGTTCCACGGGCAGCATCTTCTCGCCAAAGACCAGCCCATCCTCCGTAACCCTGGTGAGCAGTTCGAGATTTTTATACCCAACAGCAGCAACCTTTTCCAAAGTGCCCAGGTAATCGCTCTTCAATCCATTCCTGACCGAATAGAGTTGTAAACCAATTTCAATGTTCATCATCAACCTTCCTTAGTGAGCTGGTTCAACAAGATATGCAGTGTATGCCAGCCCATCTTACCATGGCTCGCATCTGAAGTTTGCAGCTTGTGTAGTGTTAATTTTTGGCAAAGCCAAAAATTAACACTACACAAACTGTCTTCAGGAAAACCCCAATGAACCTTTACTCTTCCAGATTAATGGGCGTTCATGAGATGACAGCGAACCCAG
>Ga0268298_10000690_pt1 | contig 42821 bp, 47 predicted proteins | sample WWTPWeurt_MetaG_FD_194462 | JGI IMG/M metagenome (GOLD analysis project Ga0268298, IMG submission 194462) | Activated sludge microbial communities from WWTP in Nijmegen, Gelderland, Netherland - WWTP Weurt | ecosystem: Engineered > WWTP > Aerobic digester > Activated sludge | place...
TGTACTGCGCGCACTTTGCTCATGGGTGTCTCCGTTGGTTAGAGGAAACGGCGGGAGGGCCGCCCGAAGGAAGCCCTCCCTGTCCGTCTTAGCTGACGGTGTAGCCGACAGGCATCGGCACGTTGCGATCCAACGTGTTGACGAGGTAGGCCAGCACGTTGAAGGCCGTGAAAGCCGCCGACACCGTGTAGCGCACGCCCATGTAGCGCTTGTAGTCCGCCGAGGGCAGTTGCATGCGCACGAGGGTCGCGCCGGCCGTGATCGCCGAGCCGAGGATGGCGCCGGACGAGTAATGCACCACCGGACCGGACGACAGGCCGGTGTCGGTCGCCGACTCCAGCGTGATCGTCAGCGTCTTCGCCGAATCGGCGCCGTTCGCTGCGACCGTCGCTTGCACGATCAGCCAGGACTCGGGGAAGGTCAGGCCCTCGTCCTGGGTGGTCGGCGTTGCGGCGTTGCGCAGGTCGAGCACGTTGGCGGAGATGGCGGTCGCCGTGATGGCTTGGCCGGTCTTGGTGCCGTCTGCCGCAGTCGAGCCGGAGAACGTGGTTTGCAGGTCGATAATCATTGCTTTTCTCCTGTGAGTGGTTTCGCGGCTTAGACGACGCGGGCTTCGGTCAGCAGAAGCTGATCGACGGTGCGCACCGGCACGCCCTGGAACACCAGATCGGCATTGCCGACGCTGCCCGGCGTCACGGCGCCGAACTGCTCGACGCTCTGACGGAAGCCGAGGATGTTCTGCGAGCGGTCCGAGGCCATGATCGAGAGCATCTCTTTCACGGTGCGGTTCGCGTAGAACACGGCGCGGCCGGTGGCGATGGACGGCACGCGGGCCAGGGCCTTGATCATCAACTTGATGAGCAGGGTGGCGGCGGTGCTGGCCTGGGTGGTGGCCTGGGTGGTCAGGTCAGTGACGTTGATGTTGCAGATGCGCACGATGTAGCGCCAGTCGCGCACGGTCAGGCCCATCTTCCACTGCCAGATGTCGCCGAAGGCGCGGTAGCGGTTGTTGTTGCTGTCGAAGGCGTCGATCTCGCCCAAGTCCTTGTGGGACAGGCCAGCCTTGGAGCCCTTCGGGAAAATGCCGAAGGCCGACTTCGGACCCCACACCACCAGCCACACCGACGTGTTGTTGCTGCCGGTGCCGCCTGCGTCGATGATGTTCTGCGCGTTGGTGGCGCCGGAGATGGTGCCGAAGCGCGGGGCGAAGCCCATGAAGCGCTCGGGGTTCGTCGCCGTGTTGCCGTAGAACAGGGTCTGCGCCATCGCCTGATTCATCGCCTCGATGAAGGCGTCGGCTTCCGACAGGCGGAAGGCCGAGGTGTTGCCGTTCAGGTTTGCGATTTCGCAATCAACCTCGGCGCGGGCCTCCAGCATGCCGCAGGCGTCATCGACCGTCGCGCGGTTCGACTTGCCCGGAGGCACGCCCTGGTACATCTGGCGCCAGATCGCCGCCGGCATGCCGGTGCGAATCGTGTGGCGGTGGCCGGTCGGCATGTTGCCTTCGACGAAGGGCATGTCGATCAGGATTTCGTTCTGCTGCGCGAGCAGTTCCGCCACGTCGGCGGTGTTGCCTTGCGGGTCGACGGACTTCGCCCAATCGAGCAGTGTGACCTTACCGCTTTGACCAAGAGTTGCCATGATTCATTTCTCCTATGCGATTTGAGAGTCAGGCCGCCTTCGCGGTGGTTCCGTAAAGGCGGTTAGCGCGGGCTTCGTCGCTTTCGTCGCGAACGGCTCCCGCCTGATTTGCAGGAATGGTCTTGTCGGGCTGCATGGCCTTGCCGACGCGGAAGAACGTGCGGATCATCTCGGGGTGTTGCGAGAGACCGCTATCCTTGAGCAGCTTGCGAAACTCGGGTGTGGTCCACGCCTTGATCGCCGTCTCGGCGACCCCGATGTTTTCCTTCGCCTTCTCGCCGCCGAACTCTTTGTCGGCCATCGACTGCTTCGTCCACTCGGCCTTGGCTTGCGCCATGACCTCCTGCTGTTGTTGCACGAAACGCTGGTTAAGCTTGGCGCCCATGTCGACGAACTCCTGGGCGGCGTCCTGCGACAGGTTGTGCTTCTTCGCCAGCCCCGTGAACTCCTCCAGCGTCTCCGCGACGCTCTGCACGTCGTCGGGTAGCTTGAAGGCTTCGTACTTCTCGGGAGCCTTTGCCGCGGCTTCTTCCTTGGCTTTCGCCTCGGCTTCAGCCTTCGCGGTGTCCTCGGCAGTTCGCTCCTCGTCCGTCAGCGCAGCGCGGCGTGCCTCCTCGGCGACCTTCTCCTCGGCGGTAGGCTCCGTGGGCGCTTCGGGCGCAGCGGGGGCCGGTGCCTGGTCGGGCAGCGTGATGGTAGGCTCGTCGACGGGTGCGTCAGTCGTCGTGGTGCTCGTTGCTTCGGGTGCGGTGTCAGCCATTGCTCAAGTTCTCCTTCTGCATTTCGATGAGTCTCTCAGGGCATAGGTTGAGGATGCTGCGGAGCCGTGACACGCCGACCGACCGGACCCCTTCGAGGAACGACATCTGCATGGCGTCACTCGGGGCGATGCTTTCGAGCGCGTGGGTCTCCATCAATAAGCCCCACATGAACCTGCGAAACTGCCTCTGCTTCATAAGCCACTGAAAATCGCTGATCGCGACCTGGGCCTGGCGGCGCTCCTCGGCTGCCGTAGCGGCTGCCGTAGCCTCCTGACCAGCCAAATCGTGCGGGTCGACTTCCGTGTCTCTGGTCATGGATGCTAGGCGTGCGTTGGCGAGTTATCCGCCCGCACCGCCGTAGAGGCGCGATGCGCGCTTGTCGTCGCTGGAAGGCGGCGAGAGTTCCATGTCGGTGATCTGAAGCTCGACGCGCTGCTCAACGTCACCGCTCTGGCGCTGGCTCGAACTCGCGCTCGTGACCGTGACCTGCGCTTGCACCAGCATCGTCGTGCCGACCGGCGGCAACTCGGTGATGCCGAGCTTCTCCAGCGAGCCGTCATCGAGGCTGATCTGCAAGCCCCACGGGTACTTCGGTCCCTTGTCCTCGCTGTCACCAGCGCAGCACAGGCCGCCGTACTCTTTCGCTTCTTCCTTCGTCATTTCCATGTTGACCATGCTGGCCTCCGTCAGTTGTAGCCCGTCAATCCGGCCATGAGGTCGGTCGCGGCGTTGGGCTTGCTGGTGTCGATGCTGCCGAGCTTGGATGCCGTCTCGGCGGCCACTTGCGCATTCGCCGCGGCCTGTGCTGCTTCGGCCTGCTTCGCGCGCTGGTTGCGGATCAGTGCGACCTTGTCGTCGGCGACGATGATCGCGGGATCGACGCCGAGCATGTCGCTGTACCGATCCACCACTTCGTCGGTGTCGATCTTGTCGAGCACCTCGGGCCTGAACTGCGCCATCGAGGCCACGGTGCCGAGCAGGCGGTCCATCGAGCCCAAGCCCACCGCGCGCTGCGCCTGGGCCAGCACCGAGATAAACTGCACCGTAAGTTCGACGCCGTGCATCTCGGGCGGTGGCGGGGGCAGGATGCCGGAGCGGACCATCTTGGCGAAGGTCGTGTCGATCATCGGCGAGAGCAACTCGTCGTGCAGGCGCTCCAGCACCGGGCCGAGCATGAGCAGCTTCTCCTCTTTGCGCTCGGCGATCTCGGTCGCGGTCACGGGCTGGCGCGAATCCATATCGGCCAGCATGAGGAACAGATCGACGTAGAAGGCGCGGTCGATACGGTGCTGCACCTCGATGATGTCCTCGCGCAGCGCGCCAAGGTCGAGGCGCACGTCGAACAGCGACTTGATCGCGTTGCCCGACCCGACCTGATCGAAATACACCACGCCGCCGGGCAGCGTACCCTTGCCCTGGCCCTTCAGCGCGGTCGGCATCTGGAGCGGAGGCTTGGTCTGGTAGTCGATGGCCTGGCTCTTGCGAAGCTGCTCCTGCTGCAAGCCCTTCACGTCGCACAGCGCCTCGAAAGCCGGGCCGTGGCCGTAGACATCGCCACCGCGCACGTTCCACCGCGGGGGCAGCACCGGGAAGTCCGGGTAGCCGGACTCGCGCAGGTAGTTGTCGTTGTTGGCGCCGGCCTCGATGTAGTAGGACGCCCACGCCATGTCCTTCGCCAGCGGGCTGTGGAAGTCGCGCTCGCCGATGCCGCGCGGTTCGACGACGTGGGTGATCGGAATCCAGGAACTGAGCCTGTTGCTCGTATACATCGACTGCACGGTCGGGCTGCACTTGGCGATGCCGAACTTCTCGACCATCTGTGACACCGTCATCTCGTACTCGCGGGCGAGCCGATTGACGCGGCCGAGGTCGTCGGTGGCGATCATGTATTCGCCGGCTGTCAGCGGCGTGTGCCACACCACCGTGTCGTAGTTGTCGTCGATGATCGAGGCCGCGGTGCCGAAGGCCCCAAGCTCCTCGTACTGCGAATGCAGCGAGCGGTAGGTGTTCGACTTGGCGAAGATGTCGCGCATCAACTGCGCCACGTCGGCCAGCCATTGCTTCACCGCTGTCGCCTTGTTGAGGTCGGGGTCCGGCGTTGCCAGCCGGAACCACGGACGCGCGGGCGATGTCACGCCGGCCATGAGCCCGGCAGCGAGGATGCGCGCGGCGCGCGTGGCCGTCGAGTCGTAGATAGAGTTGAAGCTCTTGTCGCCGCGGTTGCGGTCCTGCGGGAAGAAGCGCCCCGAGTAGGGCAGCAGGTACTGGCTGATCTCCCGGTAGCGGGCGATCCACGTCGCGCGCTCCTGGCGCAACTCACCGACGCGCAGGAGCTTGGACTTGACGGGCGACAGGCTGGAGGTCGGCACCTGTTACTCGCCGAGGGCGTTGTTTTTGCCGAGCTTCGACTTCGTTTCGGCGAGGCTCACGCCGCCGGGGCCGGTCAGCAAGGTGTTGGCCGGGCTATCGGTCGCGGCGACGGCTGCCGCCGAGGCGCGGCGGGCGACCTCGTCAGGCTGTTGCGCGGCTTGCGCGGCTGCTGGAGCTTGTACCGGAGCGGGCGCCTGCACGGCCGGCTGTTCCTGCTTGAAGATGCTGGAACCGATGGCGCTGGCGAGGCCGCCGACGATGGCGGTTATGATTGATCCACACACGGGGCTACCCCTTCGGTCAGTTGGTTGCTAAAGGATCGTACTCACGGCTCTCAGAGTTATCCGCCCCCTCCTCCGACCACGGGCTTGCCGACTGCTTGGGCGCGACCGGGTAGGCGAACGACAGGCCGAGGGCATCGAGCCGGTTTGGCGAGGGCACGCCGCGGCGCTTCATGTCCTTCTTCGCCTCGATCTGGAGCTTGCCGTCCATGCGGGGCACGATCTCCGGGGCGAGCATCTCGTCGTGTAGCGCCTGGTCGCCATAGCTGCCCCCGGACTTGAGCCAGTTGCGCACCGATTGCAGCATGAAGGCGCGCATGTTGAGGCAGCCCTCGTCGGGTGACTCACTGCTGGCCCACACCAGTTGCCAGTTGCGCCCGAGTGTCTTGCCCCCACTCACGATGCCGGTGCCGAAGCCGCCGTCGATGAAGACTGCATCGACGCCCTTCTCGTCCTCGTAGCGCGCCAGCTTGCCCACCACGATCATGTCGTTGTCGTTCTTCGGCATGGTTTCGAGCACGTCGAAGCGCAGGCCCTGGCGCAGGCCGATCACGAGTTCGTCGTCGCCCTCCCATGCGGGATCGCAGGTCAGAATCTTCGGCGCGAAGCCGTACTGCGCGGTCGAGAGGTGGCGCTTGAAGCCCGCATCCGCGTCGGCCTCGGAGATGTATTGCTTGACCGACAGCGAGGGGAACATGCCGCGCACACGGACCTTGACGAAGTCCGAGTCGACGCCGTAATCCTCGATGAGGTCGTTGAGGAACAGCTTGTTCGTGATCTGCACTTCACGCGAATCGACGTGCTGCGTGTTCCAGCGATGGCGCTGGTTGCGGAAGCACTCGCGGAACCAGCCCGTCGCCTGGGTGCCGTTGCCGAATGCGAACATCATGGGCTCGCCGTCCGTGAGGCCGCCCTCGGCAACCTCTTTGATCGCGTCGGGCACGCCGCTGGCCTCGTCGAAGATGTAGAACGAGGTCGAATCGACCGCGTGCTGACCAGCGAAGGCTTCGCTGTTTTCCTCTTTGCAGGTCTGCGCGTTGCAGTACCAGGACTCGGGGTGGCGCTTGTGGCGCATGGTCATGTTGCCCCGGCCCGTATTCACGTCGAACCAATGCCCCGTGATGCAGCGCTTCGTCCACTTCGCGATCTCGGCCCACGTCTTCGACGACAACTGATCGGAGGTCGTGGCCGTCACGGTGCCGTGCGCCTGGGGGCGCGTCGACATGATCCAATTCACCAGCCAGGCGGTGATTGCGCTCTTGCCGATGCCGTGGCCCGAGACGATGGCTTCGCGGATCGCGGCCACCGGATTGCGGCCGTCGAATTTATGCTCCCGTACTTGAGCGCCGATGCGCTCCAGCAGTTCGCACGCCCACTTGTCGGGGCCGTATTCGGAGTTGTAGATCAGGCACCAGGGCTCGGGCAGCTTGACGACCCGCAGTGCGGGGTCGTTGCTCCAGTCATACGCGAACAGCACGAAGCCGAGCGGGTCGGCGTAGAAGCGGGAGACCTCGCCCGCCAGTTCGTTGTCGTAGGCTTGGCTATCCACCCGTGCGGGTGCGGCCCTGCAAGAGCCGTTCGGTCGTGGCGTCTTCGACCTTGTGGGTCACTTCCTGCTTGTCGCCGTACTTCTTCGGCGACCACTTCGCCAGCAGCTTCAGGCGCTGCTCGGCGCGGTTCTTCAGCCACTGCACATGGCCGGGGTCGACCTTGTCGCCGAACTGCGTGTCGCAACGCGCAGGGGCCTCGTCGAGCATGAGCACGCTGTCCTCGGCCAGGGCATCGAAGCCCGAAACCCGAGCGCGCGCGATTGCTCCGGCGAACTCAGGGTCTGCATCCATCCACCGATACACGGACTGCCAACTCGGCATCCCTTCCTCGCGGCACATGGTCCGCAGGAACTCACCCCCGGCAAGGCGCTCGCAGATTTTCTCGGCAATGATCGGATTGAATTCCATGCCGCCACGATAGCGGCCCGGCTCCGAGTTATACGCCCGCGGTTTGGCACCGGCACTTGCCGGCGAGGTAGTCCCGGACCGTCCGCCGAGGGATGTCGAGCTTCGCTGCGATCTGCCGGGATGGCATCCCGGACTCGTGCAGCGCCAGCACAAGCTCAACCTCGTGGTCGCTCCACCTCGACCGCTGGTGACTCTCGCCGACCGGGTAGCCTTTTCCGTTCGTTGTTTTTTGCGACTTCCTTTTCGAGTAAATTTTTGCGCGTTTGCTCATGGCTACCCCGCATCGGTGCTACATCTGCTACACCCGTATACGGGGGGTGTAGCATCGTGTAGCATCACCTGACGCCTTGCCAAAGCTACGTGTAGCGAGTTTGTAGCTTCGTGTAGCGTGTAGCACGTAGCTTTTTGCGTGCAGTTACTCACGACCTTGCTCCCTCCTCTCTTTCGCGCGCCGCCTGACAACCTCCCCGAAGTTCTTTCTGACCTCCTCTTTCGTCATCCGGTGCGCCGGGCAGTGCTTCACCCCGAACGCTTTGGAGGTCTGCCATGACCGGGGCGTCCTGATCTCGAACGGGGCGCCGCATTTCGCGCAATCCGCTCGCCACACCAGCACCGCCGTTGTGGTGCCGTCTCTCCGGGTGTAGGGCTCCTCACCTACCAGCACCCACTCCCGGCCGCTTACTGTCGTCTTCATGTGGCCTCCGCGAGTCCGAGTTGCTCCCCGTCGAGCAGTAACCTGCCCTTCTCGACCAGCCGTTTTATCGCTCGATGCACCTGTCCCTTGCGTTGGTCCCGCTCTCCGGGTACGTGCTCGAACACCTCAATACACGCCTCGACAGCCTTGTCCATCGCCACCCGGCCGGTCGCCAGGTCGAGCACCTCGCGCACCTTGTCGAACACCCCGCGCTCCCGGTCGCCCATCTTCTGCTTGCGTGCGCTCGGCACCCGCTCGCGGCCCGTGTGCTCGATCACGCAACTGCTGATCGGCTCGCCGTCCGAGTCCTCCCCGAGCACGACGGTGCGCAACTCGAAGGCGAAGCTGGCGCCGTCCTCGCCGTCCTTCATCTTCGTGATGGTGGCGCTGCGGCGCTCGTTGAGGCGCTCGACCTTGACCATCACGTCGGCCGCGCCGTTGATGCCGGACCAGCCCCGCGCGCCCTTGCTGTCGTCCTTGCCCGAGTGATGGACCAGCACCACCAGGGCCCCCGTCGCCTTGTGCAGCAGCCGGCAGTGCGCGAGCACCACGCCCATGTCCTCGCCGCTGTTCTCGTTCGTGCCGGCCGTGACCTGGGCCAGCGTATCGACCACGATCATCGACACCCGGCGCTTGAAGGGGCGCAGCGCCTCGACGACGAGGCCCACGTCCTCGTGCTTGCTGAAGTTCGGCGCATCGGCCAGCACGACCAGATCGCGCAGGGCCGCTCCACGCTCACCGCGCAGCGCCTTGATCCGGTTCCTGAAGCCGTGCGCCCCCTCGGCGGCGATGTAGGCCACGAAGCCCTGCTCGACACGCCGCTGGCACCACTCCTCGCCTTCCGCCACGGCTGCCGCGAGGTCGAGCGCGAGGAAGGACTTGCCGCTGCCGGGGTCGCCGAAGATCACGCCGACCGTGGCGCGGGGCAGGATGCCCTTGACGATCCACTCGGGCGGCGGCCCCTGCTCGAACTCGTCGGCTGACTGGAACACGAAACGCGGGGCCTTCTCCGGGATGCTGGCAGGCGCAGCCGGTGTCGGGGATGTCTCGGTGAAGCCCATCTCGTCGGGGGCGCTGGAGGGCTCGTGGTGGCCGTCCGTGAGCGGCTCGAACTCGACGGCGCCGACATCGGACATCCCAAGCCGGTCGAGGAACTCGAAGTCGGTCCGGTGCTCGCAGTGCGCATGCCGGCAGTCGAAGTGCCCGCGCTCGAAGCCGCCCGTGTGTGCGGGCCAATAGACGGTCGCCGACTCGGCCGACTCCGTGGTGTGCTCCTCGCTGAAGGGACAGGTGATGTTGAGCCGCCCGTCGCGCTCGGTCGAGAGCACGATGCCGCGCTCGAACAGGCCCGCAACTACGGGGTCGTTCTCGTGCGCCTGGGTGAGCACCGCCTTGCGCGACGACGGGGCCGCCTCCGTGGTCGGAGCTACCGCGAAGTTTTCCGATAGAACCCGCCACAGGCTCTCAAACTCCTCCGCGGTGAGTGCCGGGAGTGTCTCAGGCAACCCGTGCTCCCACTCATAACGCGCGCCGCTCGGATGCGTGCCGCAGGCCACGAACTGCTGGCCCGTCGCCAGGAACTCGATGATGCCGTGCGCGGTGCGGATGGTGCGCTTGGTGAAGTCGCCTTCGAGGGTGAAGGCGAGGAGGAACTTGCTCGCGTTGTCGCGTCGGCGGCACGGGAGGCCGAGATGGGCGCAGTGATGGTATAGGGCAGCGGCCTGGGCTGCGTCAGTAATATCGAAATCAAGGGCGCGTACCCTTCGCGTCTGTATGCAGATTCCATAGTCGGGTTCCTTCCTCCACCGCTCGATGTCCTCGGGCGTGCTGGTGTTCGAGGTCCAATCCTTGATACCGGCGACATGGCGCTGCCGGTTGTAGCGGCTCGGGGTCTTGCCCACGTCGCGCATCTTCGACTCGGGCGAGATGGTTGCGCCGGGGTTGCTCACCACCGGCAGCAAGTCCGGCGTGAGCCCGAGCATTAGGGAAAAGTGAAGCCAGTCCTCTTGCGAGGCGCCGTAGCCCATGATCGCCCCCTCAATGCAGCAGCAGGATGCGTGACGGCTCGGGCTTATCTTCCGCGGGCTCAGCCTCCGGTGACGGCGTCAGGTCGAGCGTCAGTTGCGCGCTGGCGAGCAGCAACGCGAACGGACCGTGCTCGCCCGCCTTCTCGGCGATCCGCAGCAGGCGCAGCGCGGTGTCGGTGATGGCGTTCTGCGAGGCCACGTCGAGCGTGTTGATGGCCGTCAGCACAGTGTCGAGGCTGCGCGCGGCCCGCTCGTACCGGGCGCGCAGGGCATCGAGTTCCTCCGGGGTGCGCTTGGTGTCGTCGCTCACGGCTTGGCCTCCATGAAACGCTCGGGGTAGAGAATTTGAAGCTCGGTGATCTCGCCGCCGAAATGCTTGGAGAGCTTCTCCGCCATCGCCGGGGCGACGCCCTGTTTCTGGTTCTCCATCCGACTGACGTTGCCCACGTCGGTGCCTACCGCATCGGCGACCTGGCGCAGGGTCTGTCCGCGCTTCAGGCGGACGGTTTTGAGGGGGGTATTCATGGGGGCTCCGTCGTTGAGTTGCCGCGCATGTTGCCGAATGCGCAACCCGGAGTCAAGCAGAGAATACGGGCAGAAGTTGCGCTATTCGCAAAATTGGCGTATAAGGGGTTGATGGGCAATGAAAAGATTTTCGATAACCCGCGATACGACCACAAGATCGGCGACACCATCCGCCGGCTGCGTGAGCGCGAGGGCCTGACACTGCAACAGGTGGCCGACCATCTGGCCGTGCACAAGAGCACGCTGTCGAAGATCGAGAACAACAAGCAGTCAGCAACGCCGGTAATGTTGTGGCGGCTCGCCAACATCCTCGGCACCCACCCCGGCGACTTCTTCAGCAACACCGAGCTCGGCCCCGACGTGCAGGGCACCGTGCCGCTCGTCTCCTGGGTGCAGGCCGGACAGATGCAGGCCGTCATCGACAACAACCCGCCCGGCGTCGGCGAGCGGATCGCCACGACCTACCGCGTGCGGCTTCACACCTACGCGCTGCGGGTGCGGGGCGACAGCATGGAGCCCAAGTTCCCGGAGGGCGCGATCCTGATCGTCGAGCCCGACGAGTCGCCCGAGCCTGGCGCCTTCGTGATCGTGCGCCAGAACGGCGACGAGGCCACCTTCAAGCAGTTGATGCAGGACGGTGGCCGGCGCTACCTCAAGCCGCTCAACCCACGCTACCCGATCCTCGAACTGGCGCCGGATGCGGTATTCTGTGGCGTCGTCAAGCGCATGGAGATGGACGTATGAAGACAGCCCTCGCCCTTGCCCTGCTCCTCGCCACCGCGGCGCAGGCCGCCGAGCCGCCGGAGTTCCGCAGAGTCGTGCACATGCAGAAGTGCACCGACGACACCGGACAGGTGATCTTCACCAACGCCCCCGTCAAAGGCAAAACCTGCACGGCCTTGAAGACCGAGGACCGCGAGCCGAAGGTCGGCGACCGCACCGCGCAGGGCCTGGTGATCGAGGTCAAGCCGCCCATCGTCAAGCTGCAAACCGCGAAGGGCGAGCGGTGGGTGCGCATCGACTCCCTGCCGTAGCCTGACCCCGCTCCGCCCCTGAAGCCCGCCCCGCGCGGGCTTTTTGTTGCCCGCCATAAACGGCGGTCTATCGCCCCATAAAAACATTTCATGGCGTGTTTCTATTGACGCAACTCACGTGTTGCCTTCTAATGCGTCCGTGGTTGCTTATTTCGCAACTGCTCTCACCCACCAACAACCAAAGGACCATGCCATGAAACTTCACCAGATCAGCCCGAACGTCGCTTCGGTCGAGTTCGGCAACGCTCCCCGCATCACCGTCCTGTTCTCCTACAACACCCCCGTCGCCTGCTGCATCTCCGGCCGTGGCTGGTTCCGTACTAGCAAGAAGTGGTCGGTGACGACCAGCAAGCATATCAACCAATGGCTCGACGGCGCCAAGGCCGAGGAGCGTCCGCAGGAGTTCTTCGACGAACTAGCGGGCCGTGACGAGAAGGCCCACGCCGCCCTCTGCATCGCGGAGAAGGCACTCGCCAGGGAGTTCGCCAAGGTCGAAGCGCAGGGCGACGACCACCACGGCGAGAACCGCCTGCGTGGCGAACTGATCGCCGTCCGTGATGCCCTCATCGTGCTGGAGGTCTGACATGACGACCCGCCACGACATCGAGCTTATCCGCAAGATCGCCGAGAGGGCTACGGCCCTCTACGAGCAGCACGGCCGCGAGGCCGACCACGCGACCGTCGTCATGGACCTCATCACCGTCATCGACCACGGTTGCCCGCTGCACCTGGACGACATGCTCCACGCCGATGCCTCGAACTTCCTGCACGACATCGCAGGCATCAATCGCCACCTCAACCGCCTCACCGGAAAGCTGGAGGACTGCTTCCTCCCCCGCTTCGCGCGCCTCTGTTGAAAAGGACACCACCATGAAAATCGAAATCAAGTGCCGCTTCGCCGGCAAGGTGCTATTCGAGCATGACGCCGATGACAACACCACACGACTGACGTTGGAGGCAGGAGTTAAGGCCGGCGCGACCCTCCGCGGCGCGAACCTCGACGGCGCGTACCTCGACGGCGCGAACCTCCGCGGCGCGAACCTCCGCGGCGCGTACCTCCGCGGCGCGAACCTCGACGGCGCGAACCTCCGCGGCGCGAACCTCGACGGCGCGAACCTCGACGGCGCGTACCTCCGCGGCGCGTACCTCCACGGCGCGAACCTCGACGGCGCGAACCTCCGCGGCGCGAACCTCCACGGCGCGAACCTCGACGGCGCGAACCTCCGCGGCGCGTACCTCCGCGGCGCGAACCTCCGCGGCGCGTACCTCGACGGCGCGAACCTCCGCGGCGCGAACCTCCACGGCGAAGTGCTGAAACAAGCACCGCTCTCCCTGCTCAACTTGAAGTGGTCGGTTCTCATCACCGCGCAATACATGAGCATCGGATGCCAGCGTCACACGCACGAGGAATGGGCTGCGGCGGGCGACGCCACGATCAACAAGATGGATCGCGGCGCCCTGAAGTTCTGGCGCCAGTGGAAGGGCGCCCTGCTGCTGCTGTGCGAGCAGCACCGAGGCACTGCAATCGTCGAGGAGGTGCAGCCGTGAGCCTCTCCCTCGAACTGCTCAAGAGCATGGACCCGCAGCATGCGATCAACGCCCTGCGTGCCGACCACAACCCGCTCACCTCGACCGCGCTGGAGACCTACCTCATCGAGTGGGTCGAGTCGCTGGTCGATCAGTCCGCCGACGCGGTGCCCTATGTCGAAGCTGCCGAGAACTGCAACTTCTCCGCCAGCGATATCGACATGCTCGGTGAGATGGTGGGCGACTACGACCTCGACACCCTGGCGAAGTTGGTCGAAGTGCTCGGCACCGCCGGCATCGCCACCGCCGAAACCCTGAAGTCCCGCCTCGATCTGGCCGACCGCTTCATCGAGATCGCCGAAGACGCTGGCGATTTCCTTCCCCGCCTCACCGACCTCATCACCACCACACAGGAGTAACTATGTCACTCGAACAATCCCTGGCCGACAACACGGCCGCCGTCAATCGCCTCGTCGAGGTGCTCGCCAAGCAGTCAGCCATCGCCCACGTACCGGCCCCCGCCGCGGAGAGCGTGGGGAAGTCCATCGCGGCTGCGAACACGGCACCGGCCGCTGCCTCTACCCCGCCTACTGAGGAGGCTTCCGCTGCGCCAGCCGCGAAGGCCGAGAACTCCGCGCCGGTCTCGTATGACGACCTGAAAAAGGTTTTCTTCGACTACGTCAATACCAAGGGCGTTCCCGCGGCACAGGCGTGGCTCAAGGCGCAGAACCTGCTGCCCGAAGGCAAGACCGAGTACCACCTGACCGGGGCGAAGCCGGAGCAGTACGCCGCGCTGCGCGACGACCTGCTCAAGCTGAAGGCTGCGTAACATGGCCCACGCGCGACTCTCCCCGAGCGGTGCCGAGACCTGGATGGCCTGCGCCGCCAGCCCGGCCCTCTCTGCCGACTGCCCCGATGCGTGCAGCGAATACACCGACGAGGGTACGGCCGCGCATGCGCTGGCGGCCATGTGCCTGCAAGACGGCAGCGATGCTGCCGCCTACCTGGGCCGCCGGCTCACGGTCCTCAACGGTGTCTATTGGCCCGGCCCGAGCGTCAACCCCGACCCCCCGCTACTGAAGGGCTGGACCGAGCGTGTCGTCCGCCACTTCGACGTGGACGAGGACATGGCCGGGCATGTGCAAACCTACCTCGACAACGTGCGCCAGTACGTCGTCAGCGGGCAGGGCGACCTCCTCGTCGAGCAGCGCCTGCCCATCGGCCACATTACCGGCGAGGAAGGCGCCGAGGGCACGGGTGACGCCGTGATCCTGGCCGATGGTGGCAGCGAACTGCAACTGCACGACCTCAAGTTCGGTCGCGGTGTCGCTGTCTCGCCGGTCGAGAACAAGCAACTGCTGCTCTACGCCGTGGGCACCCTGCAACTGGCCGAGATGCTCGGCTATGCCCCGCAGCGGGTGCGCCTGGTGATACACCAGCCTCGTGTGATCGCGGCCCCGCAGGAGTGGCTCTGCACCCGCGAGCGGCTCGATGCCTACGCCAACGAAGTGCGCCAAGCCGGCGAGCGCTGCATGGCCGCCGACACCTACTTCGAGCAGTACGGCGAACTGCACGCCAAGTATTTCGCACCCTCCGAGGATGCGTGCCGCTGGTGCAAGGCCAAGCCGAAGTGCCCGGCGATCCGCAAGACGGTCGAGGACGCGGTCGGCGCCGCCTTCAACGTCATCGCCGAGAACCCGACCGTGGCCGACCACACCCTGATGCAGGACCACCTGCTCCAGGTCGAGGGCATCGAGCACCTCGGCGCCAAGCTGGACCTCGTCGATTTGATCGAGGACTGGTGCAAGGCGATCCGCGCCGAGGGCGAGCGTCGCCTGCTGCGCGGTGAGGCCCTGCCGTCGCCCAAGGGCGGCTACAAGCTCGTCGCCGGGAAGAAGGGGCCGCGCGCCTGGAGCCTGGCCGACGAGGTCGAGAAGAAGATGAAGGGCATGCGCCTGAAGAAAGAGGAGATGTACGACTTCAAGCTCATCTCCCCGACCTCGGCCGAGAAGCTGCTCAAGGCGACCCCGAAGCGGTGGGCCGCGCTCCAGCCCCTCATCACGCAGAGCAACGGCAAGGCGCACGTCGCCCTCGCCAGCGACCCCCGCCCGGCGCTCGATGTCAAGCCGGTCGAGGACTCGTTCGCTCCGGTGCCCGACACGGCCGCAATGGAGGCGCTGGCATGACCGGGCGCCGCTTTCTCGGACACGGACCGGCGAAGCCGTTGCTCATTCCCGTGTCCCGAGTTCTCCCTCCCCCGATCCGCGATGCGCTTGTCGCGGCAGCGGGCATCCGCAACCCCCACGAGCGCATCCGCGCCATCGACCGCGCAGCAGATCACGGCCGACTGACGCACCCCAAATTTTTCCGATAGGAGCACCGCCATGCGTATCAACCTCACCAATGTCCGCCTGTCCTTCCCTGTTCTCTGGACCCCCGAGGAGTACCAGCCGGGCGACAAAAAGCCCCGTTACTCCGCGACCTTCCTCGTCGATCCGGGCAGCGACAACGACACCACGATCCAGTCCGCGATCCGTGCCGCCGCCTCTGAAACCTGGGGCGCCAAGGCCGATGTAATGCTCGAAGCGTTCAAGGGCAACAGCGGGAAGTTCTGCTACCTCAACGGCAACACCCGGACCTATGACGGCTACGCAGGCAAGCTCTATCTCTCTGCCCACCGTCGCGCGCCGGATGGCGCCCCCTCCGTGCTCGGCCCGGACATCGACCCCGACACCGGCAAGCTGCGCGTGCTGAAGGAAGCGGACGGCCTGCCCTATGCCGGGTGCTACGTCAATGCGCTGGTCGAAATCTACGGGCAGACGGGCCAGAACCCCGGCATCCGCTGCGGCCTGATCGGTCTCCAGTTCGCGCGCCACGGCGACGCGTTCTCGGGCGCCGGTCGTGCGGGTGACTCCGACTTCGCGCCGCTCGACGAGGGTATCGGTGCCGGCGCGCTCGGCAGCATGGCCTCCTCCCCCGCCGCTGCCGCTGGCGCCTCGCTGGCCTGACTTTGATGTTGGGTGGTCTCATCCTTAGAGGGCGTCCTGGCCGCGTCCTCGGAAATGGCTCTGCTGATTACCGGCCCCGCTGCCCACTGGCTTCATCGGCGGGGAGTTCCGGAGCGTCGAGACCTGAAAACGAATGGTACGCGAAGCAGCGCAACGGCCTTCTCGGAGCAAGTCATGCTCTGGCTTGACTTCGAGACCTTTTCCGAGGTGCCAATTAAACACGGCACCTACCGCTACACCGCGTCGTGCGAGGCGATGATCGTCACCTACACCCTCGACGACGGGCCGGTGCATCTGTGGGATCGCACGCTCGATGCCCACATGCCGGCCGGCCTGGAGTACGCGCTGCATGACGACAACGAACTCGTCACCGCGCACGCCTCGATGTTCGACCGCAACGTCCTGCGCTACGCCCTCGGCATCGAAGTGCCGATCCCCCGCTGGCGCGACACGATGGTGCGGGCACTGGCGCACTCGCTGCCCGGCGGCCTCGACAAGCTGTGCGAAATCCTCAACGTGCCGCACGACCAGGCGAAGGTCAAGGACGGCAGAAAACTCATTCAACTGTTTTGCAAACCCCGCCCCGGCGGGAAGGAAAGGGCAACCCGTGAGACGCACCCCGAGCAGTGGCAACGCTTCTGCGAGTACGCCGTCGCCGACATCGAAGCGATGCGTGCCGTCGCTCGTCGACTACCTGACTGGAATTTTCGCGCTGAAGAACTCGCGCTCTGGCACCTCGACCAGAGAATCAACGACCGTGGGTTCCGTGTTGATAGCGTCCTCGTCGAAGCCGCCATCGAAGCAACGGCTCGTGCGAAGCAGGGGCTATCTGATGAGACTGTCCGTCTCACGAACGGAAACGTGGAAAAGGCCACGCAGCGCGACCGGCTCCTCCAGCACATAGTCGAATCCTACGGCGTGATGCTGCCCGACCTGAAGGGCGACACGCTGGAGCGCCGGCTCAACGACGAGAGCCTGCCCGAGGAACTCAAGGAACTGCTGCGCGTCCGGCTCCAGGCGACGATGTCGAGCACCTCGAAGTACATTTCGCTCGCCAATGGCGTGTCCGCCGATGGTCGCCTGCGGGGCACGATCCAGTTCAACGGCGCCAGCCGCACCGGGCGCGACGCCGGCCGCACCTTCCAGCCGCAGAACCTGCCCTCGCGCGGGCTGCCGCCGCAGGCGGACATCGACCTCGGCATCGACGCCATGAAGGCGGGCGCTGCGCACCTGATGTACGACAACGTGATGCACCTCGCGGCCTCCGCGATCCGCGGCATCGTGGTCGCACCGCCGGGCAAGAAGCTCGTCGTCTCCGACCTCTCCAACATCGAGGGCCGGTACGCCGCCTGGCTGGCCGGCGAGGAGTGGAAGCTGCAAGCCTTCCGTGACTACGACGCCGGAACCGGCGCCGACCTCTACCGGCTGGCCTATGCCAAGTCCTTCCGCGTGCCGGTCGAAGCCGTCGACGGTGGCAAGGGCAAGGGACCGCAGCGCCAGATCGGCAAGGTGATGGAACTCATGCTCCAGTACCAGGGCGGCGTCGGTGCTTATCTTACCGGGGCTGAGACCTACGGCATCGACCTCGACGAGATGGCCGAGCAGGCGTGGCCCGCGCTGCCGGGTGACGTGATCCACGAGGCCGAGGGCTTCCTGACTTGGACCATCGAGAAGAAGCGCCCGACCTTCGGCCTGCCCGGCAAGACGTTCATCGTGTGCGATGCCCTCAAGCGCCTGTGGCGCCGCGCGCACCCCGCGACCTGCGGGATATGGGACGACCTCGAAGCCGTGGTTAAGGACGCGATCGAGCAACCAGGGCGCACGTTCAACTGCCGCCGCTTCCTGATCCGGCGCGACGGGGCCTGGCTGCGCATCGGCATGCCCTCGGGCCGCGCCCTGTGCTACCCGTCGCCGTCCATCGACAAGAGCGGGCGCATCACCTACATGGGCATCAACCAATACATGAAGCAGTGGTCGCGCCTGCATACCTACGGCGGCAAGCTGCTGGAGAACCTTACCCAAGCCGGCGCCCGTGACGTGCTGTTCTACCGCACCCCCGCGGTCGAGGACGCCGGCTACGAGATCGTGCTCAAGGTGCATGACGAAATCATCGCCGAGACGCCCGACGAGGACCGCTTCAACGCCAAGCATTTGAGCAGCCTGATCGCCACGCCGCCCGCCTGGGCCGAGGGCTTGCCCCTCGCCGCTGCGGGCTTCGAGAGCTACCGCTACCGGAAGGACGACTGACATGCACACCCTGCACCGCGCACTGCTGCGCTTCTGCCTGTGGCAGATGAACCTGGAGCACGCCATCGGCCACGCCACCGGGATGAACCCGACCTACCTCGCCCGACTGCGCTACGACATCACGCGCATGGAAGGCGACCTTTTGAAACTGGAGGTAAGCAATGCCTGACATCAAAGAGAGCGCCCCGAGAATCGTCACCGATCTCGTCTCGCACCTGTTCGGAAAAGAAAGCCCCTTTGACCCCTCGCCGACCTGTGCCCCGACAGGCAGCAGAGTGATCTGCGATCCGCCAGTGATGGACACCGACGACGATTGGCTGGTCTTCGTCCCGTGCGGCTTGCAGGAAGAAGCCCTCGACTACCTTGACGCCCGCGGCGCCGCGCACATCGCGAAACAGGACCAGTACCCCGATGGCGTGTGCTACCGCTACGGGGAGGTGAACCTCGTGCTGCTGTGGGACTTCGCTTGCTTCTACCGATGGGTGGCGACAACGTATTGGGCCGCGCGCCTCAACCTCCGCGACAAGGCGGAGCGCACCTCGATGTTCGCCGCTCTCGTCGACGGCTCCGTTCCGCTGGAGTCCCTGGTCCTCCCCCCGGCGGGGGCGGCATGAGAGAGCGCGAAATCGAAGCCCACCTCGTCAAGCGGGTCAAGGAACTCGGTGGCGAGGTGCGCAAGGTCAAGTGGGTCGGCCGCGGCGGTGCGCCGGATCGGCTGGTGATGCTGCCAATAGTTGCGGCACCGAAGCCCGGCCTGCTAATTCGCCCGACTCTGTGGGTCGAACTCAAGCGCCCCGGCAAGCTCGCTACCTTCCCCTCCGACGCCCACGAACGCAAGCAAAACCGCGAGCACCAGCGGATGCGCAGGATGGGCCAGCGGGTTGTCGTGATCGACAGCATCGAGGGCGTGGAGGAGTTGCTGGCGTGAATGCAAAGCAACGTCGAACGCGGCGACGCCGCACTCTGCGGACGATGGCAAAGGCGATTGTCCGGTCGATGCCGCCCGCGCGAAATTGGTGGTTTCTGAAATGAAGCTGGCGACCCGTTTCCGCCGAGTGCTTTGCTACCTGCTAGGGCACGCTCCCGTGCGCTGGCAGCGCCGGGAGTGGGGCCGCCGCACCACGACATTGTTTTATCGCTGTGATCGCTGTAACCGCGTGGTCTATCTGCGCGACACCGGAGAATGGACAACATGAACATCAAACCCGAACAAACCTACAAGCTGGTCGAGACCGAGGGGCACCTCTCGATCATCCCGCCCGACATGAACGTCGCCGACCCGACAGCGCAGCCGTTGATCGTCGCCGACAAAGAGAAGCTCTGCGACTACCTGATGGCCTACCTGTCAAACCGCGAACTGATGAAGCCGCTGAAGGAAGCCCACCACGCGGCGATGGATTACGTTGGCATTACATTGGTGAGGCGTTGAAGTGAGCCGTGGGTTTTCACCGAGAATCGAGGCTCGCCTTCAAAGGCTTGAGGTGCGCAGCCTGACATCGTGCCCAAAATGCGGGGCTCCGCAGGGGGTTAAGTGTTTCACACTGCGCCGCAACGGAACGGTGTATGTCCGCGCCCGCAGCCATCAAGAGCGGTGGAATGCCTACCGAGTTGCAAAGACATGAACCGCAAAGACTACACCCCTCACGAGTACCAGCGGCTCATCGCCGGCCATATCCTGCGCACGCCCCGCTGTGCCGTGTGGGCGGGCATGGGCCTGGGCAAGACCGTCTCGACCTACACGGCCCTGTCCGCGCTGCACCTGGCCGGCAACGACAAGCCCACGCTGGTGCTCGCGCCGAAGCGGGTCGCGCGCTCGACCTGGCCGAACGAGGCGAAGAAGTGGGGCCACCTCCGTCATATCGACGTGTCGCCCATCATCGGCGACGAGAAGGCCCGCCTGCACGCGCTGCGCCGCGACGTGTCGGTCTACAGCATGAACTACGACAACCTGCCCTGGCTGGTTGACCTTCTCGGCGCACGCTGGCCTTTCGGCCGTGTCGTCGCCGACGAGGCTACCCGGCTCAAGGGCTTCCGCTTGAAGCAAGGCGGCGAGCGTGCCCGTGCCCTCGGCACCGTGGCCCACCTCGTCGAGGAGTTCATCGAACTCACTGGCACGCCGTCGCCGAACGGGCTGGCCGACTTGTGGGGGCAAATGTGGTTTATTGATCGGGGCCAGCGGCTCGGGCGCACCTACGAAGCCTTCCGCTCGCGCTGGTTCCAGAAGTCCTTTGACGGCTACAGCGTCGAGCCCCTGCCCTTCGCGCAGGAGCAGATACAGGCCGCGCTGCGCGACATCTGCATCACCATCGACGCAAAGGATTGGTTCGACGTGCGCGAGCCCCTCGTGCGCAACATCTACGTCGATCTCCCGGTGAGGGCTCGCAAGCTCTACAACGACATGGAGCGCGAGATGTACCTCCAGATCGAGGACCGCGAGACCGAAGCCTTCAATGCCGCGGCGCGCACTCAGAAGCTGCTGCAACTGGCGAACGGCGCGATCTACGTCGACCCACTGGCCGACAGCGACTACCACCCACGCTCGAAAGAGTGGCGCGAGGTGCACGACGAGAAGCTCGACGCGCTGGAGTCCATCGTCGAGGAAGCCGGCGGTATGCCGATCCTCGTCAGTTACGAGTTCCGCAGCGACCTCGCGCGCATCCTCAAGGCATTCCCGAAGGCGCGGCTTCTCGACGACGACCCTGCGACCGAGGACGCCTGGAACGCCGGGAAAATCCCGATGCTGCTGGCGCACCCGAAGTCCGCCGGCCACGGCCTCAACCTCCAGGACGGCGGCAACACCATCGTCTTCTTCGGCCACAACTGGAACCTGGAGGAGTACCAGCAGATCAACGAGCGCATCGGCCCGGTGCGCCAGCTTCAAAGCGGGCACGACCGCCCGGTGTTCGTCTATCACCTCATCGCCCGCGACACGGTCGATGAGGCGGTAATGACGCGCCGGGATACCAAGCGCGAAGTGCAGGACATCCTGCTCGATGCGATGCGACATAGGAGAACGTGATGAAATATGAAGGGTGGTGCAGCGACTGCACCCACAGAGACTACCAAGCCGGAGCAGGCGGCCCTTGCGCGACCTGCGACACCACGAGCACAGGAACCCCTCCGACGCATTACATGATGCAGTCCGGCCTGGCGCACCCGTTCACCCTGACGCCCCGCCCCACGGCCCACGACACCCAAGTTGGCGGCGACCACTACAAGGGCATGGCGATCCAGCCGTTCGACTACATCACGAAGAACGGCATCGGCTTCGCCGAGGGGAGCGTCATCAAGTACGTGAGCCGCTGGCGGGTGAAGAACGGCGTCGAGGACTTGAAGAAGGCCCGCCACTTCCTCGACCTGCTGATCGAGAGCGAGGGAGCCGCCGGAGGCTGACCATGTTCCTCTCCGACGCCGAACTGCGGGAATTGACCAGCTATGCCCACCGGGCAAAGCAGGTTGCCGAACTGCGCCGGATGGGTATAGCATTCCACGTCAACGCCGCCGGCAGGCCCATCGTCGCAAAGGCCGTTTTCGAGGCCGGCAAGACAAGCCCGCAACCCGCAAAGACATGGGAGCCGACATGGGCCGCCACCCCTCGGTGAATCGCAACCTGCCGCCGCGCATGCGCGCCCGGCGCCGTGGCGCCACGGTCTACTACCTCTACGACACGGGCGGCAAGCCCCGGCACGAGATTCCGTTGGGCACCGACTACATTCTGGCGGTGCAGGAGTGGGCCAAGCTGCACCAAGCCGAGCCGACCGAGCGCATGACCGTTGCCTGGCTGATCGGCAAGTACCTCGCCAGCCCGGCCTTCAACGATGTCACGCTCGGCACGCAGGCCGACTACAGGTTCGCCCTCGGCAACCTCATGGAGAAGTTCGGCGACGCCCCTCTCGATCAGGTGCGGCCGTCGCACGTCACCCTCTACATCGAGCAACGCAGCGCCACCTCCAAGCACCGCGCCCTGCGCGAGAAGGCCGTGTTGTCGATGCTCTACTCCTGGGCCATCGAGCGCGAGTTCGCCAAGTTCAACCCGGCCGGCGCGGTCAAGACCAAGCGCCTGCCGGGCCGCAAGGGCGTCTACATCCACGACGACATGCTCGATGCCGTGTACGCCGAAGCGCCGCAGGACTTGAAGGACGCGATGGACCTCGCCTACTACATCGGCCAGCGCCCCGGCGATCTGTTGGGCATGACGCTGGTAAAGGTGCGCGACGGCATGCTCGAATACCGGCAGGGCAAGACCGCCACGCCGCAACGCATCGCGCTGGTCGGCGCCCTGGCCGAGGTGATCGACCGCATCCAGGCGCGCAAGGCCGAGCACAAGGTTACGTCGCTGTTCCTGCTGGTCAACGAGCGCGGCCAGCGAATGACGAAGGCCATGCTGCGGTCACGCTTCGAGGCCGCGCGCACGGCGGCAGGGATCGCCGGCAAGGACTTCCAGTTCCGCGACCTGCGCCGCAAGTCGGGCACCGACCTGCGCGACCAGAAGGGCCTCGATGCCGCGCAGGACTTGCTCGGGCACAAGAGCCAGGCCATGACCGAGCACTACACAGCGGCGAGGGGGAAGAAGATCATGCAGATACCAGAGAGGAAAGCGAAGTGAGCGACGCGATTGAAGATAAGGCCGAACGTGCGAAGGCCCAAGACGACCTCTTGGTTTTTGGAGTGGGCGCCCTGTACGAAAGCCCCGATGGGTCTGTAACGCACGTCCCGCTTAAAGACCTTCCAGAATTTTCCGCAACCCCCGCGAAACGCGCACAGGGCAAGGAGTAGGGGAGCGGTTTTTGCGGAAAGAAACCCGGCGCTATGCCGCGCCGTTGCTGGATTCTCCGCGAGTTTCAGGTACTAGCGCTGCGAGGCGTGGGGGTTCGAGTCCCTTCCTGGGCACCAAGCAAACGGAAGTGTTTGATTGATAGCGGCCACTAACCAGTGGCCGTTTTCATTTCCGCAATCGGGTAGTTTTTCCGCAATTCACACCACGCGAAGCCTCAACCAGCGCCGCATTCTACCCTTCAATTGCGACGGGAACGGCGCGTCCAGCCGAAGCCGCAGGGTCTTGACGTGGATACGCAGGATGCCCGACCTCATTTCACTTGCTGGGCGTACCCGTAGCACTTCCGATATTCATCGGCGAGGTTGTCGGCCTCGAAAGTGAGTTGTCGAAGGCTTGCTGTAATCGCGCCTGGAAGTTCGACGGGGGCGGCTCCATGAGCACCGGCGGCGTCGGCCGTGGTGGTGCCGGCGCAACCACTACCGAGCCGACATCCTGCAACTTCGGCGGGTTGGAATCGCAGCCCGAGGCCAGCATAGTGATCGCGAGCAGCAGCAGTAGCCTTCCGGTTGTCTTCACGTGTTTTCTCCAGAGTGGTCTTGAGCGTGTCGCGCTCGGTCATTAACGCCAGGGTGTCGGCGTTGGCTTTGGCGAGGAGACTTGCCGCCTTGGTCTTCTGGTCGGCAATCCCCTGATTGATCTGGTCGAACTGCACCTGGTCGGCGACCTTCTGTTCGGTAATGCCGGCGGTGTGCTGCCACTTCCCGACGCCGATCAGGCTGCCCAGCCAAACGACGCCGATGACGAGGATCAGGATCGGGTTCATGTAGGTGCTCCAATGCACTGTTGGTATTCCTGCTGCCGGCGCTTGGTCAGCCCAGGTAGCGACTTCCCTTTGAACTTGTCCCAATTCAAAATCTCGGCGCAGGCACCGGCATAGTCCTGCGTGTTGAGCTTCTTCACGAGGGTTGATTTGCAGAAGGCCGCCGAGCCGATGTTGTAGCTCAGATCGACATAGACATCGTATTCGGCCTGCGCGAGCGGCACCTTGACGCATTGCTTCAGTGCTCCCTCGAACTTCTGCACATCGGTCAGCGCGCGGGCCAGCGCCACCGGAGGCGTGATCTTGTCGCCCATCTTGACGCCGGCAGTGGTGCCGAAGCCGATGGTCGGCACGTCGCCCGGAACCGGCTCGACGGCGTGATCGGTGTAGCCTTCGTGCATCGCGATGCCCACCAAGGCCGATGCCGATAGGCTCAGGGCCGCCAGAGTGCGCCGGTCGATCATTTCGCCACGCTCCGCATGTGCGTAGTGAGCGCGTCACTGAGTTTGTCGAACTTCTCGCCGAGGTCTTTGAACCCATCGCGGAACGTGGTTTCCAGCTTGTCGAACTTCTTGTCGAGTTCGGGGCGCTCGTAGTGGTTGCTGGCGATCTGCACGCGAAGCTCCTGCAATGCCGTCGCGTCCGCGTCATGCTTCTCGAACAGCAGTTTGATTTGCGCCGAGTGGGCGTTGAGCGCGTCCTCCTGCTGCTTGTCCTTGTTCTTTAGCAGCCAGCCTACGATAGAAAAAACGGCTCCGAGAACGGCGGCAAGTATTTCGGGGGGCATCGATCAGTTCCTCTCAATGAAATCCACAATCGGCTGCTCGTGCCGGTTCGCCTCTTGGCAATGGCCTGGTTGCAGCTTGTCAGTCAGCCAGATGATGAAGTCCGCCCACCACACGCCACGAGCGCGCCAGGCGTGCGATGAGCAGGACTCGCGGCCCGATCCTCCGAGCCATACGGCGTTGCAGGTTTGGTCGAGGGCGCGCAGCATTTCGCGCACCTGTTGGAATTCGCTGGACGCCGCGAAGGCGACGAAGAACAGCACGGCAGGAATCGCCAGAACCACCAGAGGCAGGAACAGCAGCCAGAGGATCAGGCCGGCGAGTCTCACAGCCGGAAATCCTGAAACGCTTTGTCGAGCGCCGGGCCGGCAGCGGTCTTGATGCCGACATACACCATCACCAGCGCGGCGCGAAGTGTCGCCTCGTCAGGGGCAGTGGCGACGGGCGTCGCCGTCGTGATGCCGAGTAGCGCCGTGCGAGCGTCGAGCACCCTCTGCACGGTCGCTGTGTCGCCGGCTGCCATCGCCGCGAAACCGATACCGGCGAGCCGGTTGAGCACCACCTCGCGGGCCTCGCGGACGAGGGTGAGCGTCGAAGCGCGGATCGCCACGATGTCAGGAACCCAGGCGACGCCGTTCCAGACACACTGTGACGACGGCCGATCTGGAACCGCGGCATCCTCGCCCTGCCGGTCGCCTTGGTAGTAGTTCCCTTGTCGGTCGAGATAGCCACTCATACCCAAGGTGCCTTCGCGTAGAGCTTGAGCTTCCAATTCGCGTCGGTCAGTGCGGTATTCGCGAATGCCGAGTTCTTGTCTTTCAGGTACGAAGTCGCCCCGGCGAAGGCCGCCGACGCGGCGAGACGGTCCATGCCGACCATCGTGTAGACGAGTTGCCCCGTCGAATTCAAGCACTCGAAGGGCACCTCATCGTTGACCGCGTAGTTCAGCGCGGCCGTCGCGCAACGCAGGGCGAACCCCGATTGCTTATGCGACGGCTGGACACCGAGATTGTGGTTCAGGGTCATCTTGGTGTTGGAAGCGTAGTTGGTCTCTCCGGCATACCGACCCTGAATCGCGTAAGGCGTCACGGTGGCGATCACGTTGGCCGCGACCGTGAACTCGCCAATGTAGGTGCGGTACGCTTGCGCCGCCACCGAACCGTTGCCGAGCTTGCCCACCATCTCGCCGAGCCAGTTGAACGTGAATTGCCCGTTCGTTGTCGAGTACGCCCCGCCCGTCTGGTAGGTCGGCGCCAGCGACGACGCACCGAGGGTCAGCGTTCCGTTCGCCGCAATGTCGACGTAGGCGTAGTAGGTGCCGTTCGTGCTCTGCCCGGCCAGGGTCAGGTTCGCCGTGCTGCTGCCGGTGCGGTCGATGTTGCCGCTCGCGCCCGCCCCGTTGGCCGACGTGGCGACGAAAGGCGTGCCCGCGCTGCCGGCGACGGTCAGGGTTGTGGTGCCGACACCCGACATGAAGTTAGGCAGACCGCTGGCGTCGACCGAGGCGTTGAGGACGGTCTGACGCACGGGCGGCGCCGTGTTCAGCCCCGTCAGTTGCGACCCATCGACCGCCGGCAATTTGCTAGCACCATCGAGTTGCACCGCGTTGTTCGCCCCCGTCCCGGCCGTGAGAGTAGCCGCGGAGCCCAAGCCGAGTGCCGTCCTCGCTGCTGCCGCATTCGCGGCCACGAACACCGCATCGCCTGTTGCCGTCGAGCCGAGCGCCGTTCGCGCACCGCCTGCACTGGTCGCCCCGGTGCCGCCTTGCGTGATTGAGAGCGGGAGCAGCACCCCGCCCGCGCTGGCGACCTGTTGCGCGAACCACTGCGCCGCGGTGAGCGCACTCGTGACCGGGGATTGCAGGGTGCGGCCAACCTTCTCGGTCAGTTGCTGCGTGATCTTGGTCAGCTTGTCGAGGGCCGCCTCGTAGAGGTCCGGGTAGAACCCCCCGGCGTTCTGGATGTCGGTTTCCTGGGTCAGCGCGACGTTGCTGGTGAGCGTGAGCTTCTCGCCAGCGATGCCGACCGACAGCATCGTGATGCTGCCTCCGGGGCTCGCGTCCTGGTCGGCGTTCAGTGCGACCGTGTAGTCGGTCAGGTAGGCTGGTGTGGTCTCGGTGCCGCCCGTGTCGGCTTTCGTGACCAGCAGGTCGGCAGCGGCGAACAGGACGAACGAAAACGGGTACACCGTCGCGATGCCGTCTCGGGTGTAAGGCCCCGCCTTGTTGGTTGCGCTCATTACCGTCACGGTGAGCCCTCCTGTGTGGATGCTGGATTGTGAAATGTCGGGCGCAAGTTATCCGCCCCTCAAGGTTTCTTAGGCGGCCCGAGCACCACGGCTTCGGGGCCGGCTTGCCCGTGCAACCATTGGCGAGTGCCCTCGACCGTGTCGGCCACCAGCTTGCCCGGCAAGCCGAGCCCGTAGCCCGTCGCCATGATGAGGTGCTTGGTGTCCTTCTCGTCGGCGTGCCCGGTGGCGACGTTCTTCGCCGACTTCGCGCCGAACACCACGCTCTCGGCGGCCGAGTCGAGCGGGCTGATCTTGGTGCCGTAGTAGTGGCCCTCGCCAGTCAGTTGCGTCCAAACCCCCGGCACGACATCGCGCACCAGCGGGAAGAAGCCGGCGCCGTAGCGAACGAAGGCTCCGGCCATGCGCATCCACCAATGCTTGTCGTCCTCGCCCTGCTGGCGCACGCCGTTCATCAACCACTCGGTCAGGATCGTCGGCACGGCGATGATGGCGATGAACTTGGCGGTGAATTTCGCCACGGCCAGGGCCGGGTTGTCGCGGGCCTCCACCTTCGAGATCACGCCGTGCTTGACCAGCAGGTTCAACTGGCCGTTGAAGTAGGAGTAGAACATCGTGAAGGCGCCCTTCAGTTGCCCCCACGCGCCATGCCCGGCCATGATCGCCGGCAGGTCGACCTCGCGCCCACTGCCCTGCGTCTGCCGGACGATATGGTCGGCGTAGTCAATGGCTTTCGTCGTGTCGTTCGCGAAGCGTTCCATGCCCTGCCGGAAGGCCGCATTCCACACAGGCACGGCGACGCCCTTATCCACGGTGCCCATGAGCGCGAGGAAGGTCGAGGTCTCCGGCATGAGCCGGCCGTTGACGGTGAACTTGGCCGCGGCGTTGGAGAGGTCGCGGTCGTAGCTCGTGAAGCGGCGCGAGAGGTAGGCCGAGTGTTGCATCGCGAACTCGTAACGCTCGGCCATCTTCGGGCCGTAGAACTTCGCCATCTCGACCATCAAGGTGCCGGCGTTGATCTCGGCGAACGCCGGGGCGAGGCCGGTGAAGTTCTGGAGCGCCGTCTTGACGCCCGACATGAGGTTGATAACCGTGTTGCGCCGCGCGATGCTGATCGCCCCCTCGATGAAGCCGGACGGGCTGCGCGGAGGTGCGGCCACCTCTCGCACGCGATTGACCAGCGACCGATAGCCGGGGGTGCCGACGACCTGCTTGATGGCGTTGGTGATGCCCTTATCGTTGAGCATGCGGATCGTGTCGGCGATGGCCTCGCGGTAGGCCAGGTCATGCACGGACTCATTGACCGTCTCGGCGAACACGCCGAGGTCGAGCCGCGGGCGCATCGAGACGTTCTGCTTGCGCTCGGTGCTGGTGCCCTGGTTCGTCTTCGAGCCCATGCCGAAGCCGTTGCCGAGCAGTTCCTTGACCGCCTGCCCCTCGTCGAGCCGGTGCGCCCGCTCGTCGAGCGTGGTGTCGTACTTGAGCCTGAAGTAGCCGCCGGTCGCGGAGCCGCCGGTCGTCTCGAAGGGCAGCGCCTCGACCTTCGGCGGTGCCTTGCCGCGGGTGCGGTCGTTGAGCGCCTTGAGCTCGGGCCACAGGTTCGTGTCGAACAGGCGCCAGATCGCGTTGGCGAGGTCGATGTCTTTCGTCCCGAGCAGGCTGATGATGGCTTTCTGCTTCGCCTCCGACCAGCCGTAGTTGGCGAGCCGCTCGCGGCCTTCCGGGTTGCCGTGCAGCAGCGCCACCACGAGCGCGTTCTCGCGGGTCAGCGCCGTGTCGGCCGGCGTGCCGGTGCCGATGTCCTTGCGCGAGAAGTCGTGCCGTTCCTTGAGGCTGTAGGCGTCGAAGTAGGGCTTCATCTCGGCGTAGAGCTTCTCCAGCCGGTGCGCCTTCCAGTCCGAGCGGTTCGACAGGCGGCCGAACAGGGACTCATTGACGATGCCGAACTTCCCGCCGAGGATCGTGTAGAGGGTCTCGGGGTTGAGGAACTGCCCGGCGAAGTCGTCGCCGAGCTTGTCGATGGCCTTCTTCACGCTCGGCACGAAGTCGGGCTCGATGCCGATGGGCTCGCCCTTGTCGTCGAAGGCGTCCTTCCACGTCGCGCGGATCGCGTCGAGCACGGCCCCGCGCTCGGCCTTGAACTCCATCTGCCGGATCGCCAGGTACTGCTTCTGCTCGCGGCGGGCCATGAACTCCAGTTGTTTGATCGTGTCGGTGAGCCCGCGCATCTCGGCCACGGTCAGGTTCTTGTAGTGGGTCCGATAGGCTTCATTCAGCACCCACCCCGGCAGGTCAGGCACGACGGCGGCCAGGCGCTCGGCTTCCTTGGCGATCCACTCGGACAGCGGCACCCGCGACTCGGAGGGCTTGACGCTGGTGCGCAAGTCGAAGCGCCCGAGCAGGGCGTTGAGTTGGTCGAGGAACTCCCCGCGCATGTTGCTCTGCGGCGTCTTCTTGCCGAGCGCCTTGAAGCGAGCCACGGCCCCGTCGACATCGGCCAGCGCGTCGAGCGCCGCCTTCGCCAGCCGGTTGTTGACGAGTTGCTGGCGCTTGGCCTGGGCCGCGGCCACGAGGTCGCCGGCCTTCATTGCCTTGTCGGCTTCGCGGGCGTAGCGCGTCTCGGCCGCCTCATGCTGTGCCGGCTTGATGTCCCTGATGCGGCGCGCGGCGATGGTCTCCTCGGCGGCAATTTTTGCCGCCTTCGCCAGGGCGCCCGGCGGCCCCTTCAGGTCGGCCAGGGTGCGCCATTCGGTTGCGATCACGCGCGCCCGCAGGTCGTTGTGGATTGCCGCCTCGGCACTGCGCGCCATCGCCTCGGGGCTCGCCACCTCGCCGTGCCGCTCCAGCATGAGGCTGTCGGTGAGCCCACGCACGGCATCCTTGCGCGGAGTGCGCGAGAGCAGCGCTCCGATCAGTTCGCGCCCGCTGCCGAAGCCGAACATCTCGGCCACCACGTCGGGGTGCAGGCCCTTGTCGCCGGTCATGCCCCGCAGCGCCGACAAGTCGGGCCGCGCTACGTCACCGGGCGGGAACAGGGCATCGACCTCGGCGCGGTCGATTTTGGCCCCTTGGCGGGCTTCGGGCAGGGTCTCGATGAGGTTGCCTTCGGCGTCGCGCATGCGGCCCCGCAGCAGCCATTCCTCGGCGCGATAGACGGGTTCGTCGCCGATGATGCGCTCGGCTTCCGCCGTGATCTCGCGGCGCTGCGTTTTGGCTTGGCGCTGGAGGGCGCGCAGGGCGTCGTCGCGGGCGCCCGAGAGCCACTTCATGTCGCGCAGCATCCGGCTCGTGTGGCGGGTCAGGGCGTCGTCTGTGGCGTCTTTGAGGGTGCGCTGGTACTCGGACCACGCCGACGCCTCGACGCCGGCTGGCGGCTCCTCGAACAGCGCCACCATGCCGCGGGCTTTCTCGGCCTCGTTGATCTGTTCGGCGCTCGCCACCATGCGGTCCATGACACCGCGCACCTCGGGGGTCAGTTCGACGCCGATGTTGGTCAGCGACTTGTAGACGTGGATCATCCAGGCCCGCACGCGGGAGAACAGGCCCTGGAGTTGCAGGTTCGGGGCGCGGCCCTCGAACAGGTAGGTCTCGAAGCCCTTGGCGAACTTCTCGTGGTAGGGGCGCTGCTCGTCGAGCGTCATGCCGTGCCAGGTCGCGAGGTCGGAGACGCCGAACCAGCGCAGCAGGGTGTCCATGTCGGCCTTGATCTCGGGCGTCGCTTCCGGGTCCGCCGCCATGTGGGCCGTCACCGCCAGGTTCCAGTGCCCGAGCTCGTGCAGGAAGGTCGAGAGGTCGGCACGCTCCAGCAGGGCGATGCTGGTCGGCTCTTTGGTGATGTCGCGCCCGAAGCTGATCTGCCCGCGGGGGGCGTTCGCGTCGCCGTGGAACAGCGGCAGCCCCCTGCCCGCCGACTCGCGAATCTTGTCGGTGATCTCGAAGCCGAGTTGCCGGTTGATCTCGCGAGCGCTCTGGTCGGAGTTGAACTTTTCGAGCGCCTTCTCGGCGGCGCTCCGGGTCTCGTACTGGTCGGATATGCGAGCCCTGGCCTCGTTGATGATGTAGTAGCCGCCGTCGCCGCCGTTGGCGTCGTAGATCGAAAACTCGTAGGGCGCCTTGACCTCGATCTCCTGCACCTTCACCGACTTGTCGAGCTTCTTCAGCACGTCATTGACGATGTTCGGCAGCATCTTGTCGTAGAAGCCGGCCATGCCGGTGTCGCTGATCGTGATGTTGTCGCCCGAGATCACGCCGGATTGGTTCGGGTCTTCGATGATCTGCTTCGCCATCGCCTTGCCGATGGCGTCACTGAGCATGCCCTCGCCGTAGCGGGTGTTCGTGCGCTCGCGCCCGTTCTGCGAGGCGATCAGGTGGATGCCCTCGGGCGTCTTCTCCCATTCAATCGTGTCGACGTTCTGGCGCAAGCCGGAAGCCCACCGCTCGACCTGTTGCGCGCCGCTGGTCCATACCACTTTGTCGAAGCCGTGCTCGACGGCATAGGCGACGATGCGCTTGGCGGCGAGCCCGGCCCACTGCGTCGTCTTGCCGATGAAGGGGGCGTCCGGGGGCAGGCTCGTGCGAAGGCTGCCCAGCTCACGGTTAATGACCGACCGGCGGGTCTCCACGCGCAGCAGTTCGGTGTAGGCGTCCCTCATCTCTTGCGGCGCGGTCTCGCTGAAAACCTTGTCGGCCGGCTTGCTGTTGCGGAGATGGGTCTGGAGATCGTATTCGCTGATCCCCGACGTTTCGTAGAGTATCTCCTGGAGGCGATTGACTTCCTCGCGCAGCACGTCGTACTCCGCTTCGAGCGGCGCCCGCTTCGCCTCCGCATCCAGTCCCTCCCGCCGTTGCTGGCCCCAATCGCTTTGCAGTTCCTGCACGACCATGATCCGCTTGCCCTCGGCATCACGGTGCTCGTTGAGGCGGAAGTGGGCGATGGGGTTGGCTTCGGGGAAGTGGGTGTCGTAGCGGAAGTCGGGCACGTCGGTGCGGGCCGTTTCGATTCCGGTTTCCGTGCGCCGTGTCTTCAACGTCCCGACCGCACCCGGCGGTAGGGTGAGCAGAAGCTCGCGGTAGCTGCCCTCGACCGCCTCGCCAGTGACGAAGCGATCCCATTTCGTCGGCAGGGCTCCGGTGCTGTTGCTCGTGACCTCTTGCGAGAACGAGACGCCGACCTCGTCCATCAAGTAGTTCAGCGCCGCGCCCTGGATGTCGGCGTCGTCTATCCGGTAGGTGCGGGGCAGTTCTATATCGTCCCAAGCGCCGCGGGACGTGTGGTAGAGGCGATGCTCGCCGTAGCTTTGCTCGTGGACGAAGTCGTAGGACTCGTCGCCCACGTCAACCGTGATCTCGCGCGTGGCAGGGCTCTCGCTGTCCTCCCAATACCACTGCTCCTCGCGGGCCACGAGCTCGTCCATGAGCTTATCGTCGTCGATGGCGGCCTCTGCGAGTTCGCGGGCGCGCTGCTCGATCTGGTCGTTGGTGATCTCGCCCTTGTAGGCCGCGCCGTCTTCGCTCGCCAAGTCTTCGCGCGCCAATTCGAGGTAGTCGTCGTAGGTCTCCTCGATCCGTTCGCCCTTCGCCTCGTCGAACCGATCTCGCGCGTTTTCGTACAGCCAGTCGGGGTCCGGCTCCTCGGTGCGCCAGTCGTGGAACGTCACCTCCGGGTCGATGTCCTCATACTCGGGGTCTTCCTCGTCACGGGTGCGCCGGCCGTTGTAGTCGGGATCGCCGCGCACGACGGTCTCGACCTTGACGCCGAACTCGGAGAGGTACGCCTGCACTTCTTCCTTCGTGACCTTGCCCTCGTGCGCATCGAGCCATTCCTCGATGCCGGACCACTTGATCTCGTCGGGCTTGACGCCCTTGGAGGCGAGCGACTTGAGCCAGTCCTTCCAGCCCTGCGCCGGGGCGTTCTTCATGCCGGCCAGTTCGACCTGGCGCGCAAGCTCGGAATAGAAGGGCTCGTCCTGGTAGAGGATGTTCGGGCTGTCCTTGTCGAAGGTGCCGCGGTTGTTGATCGACTTGACCTGGGCCGGGTCGAACACGGCCAGGTTCTTGACCCCGCGCTCCGTCACCCAAAAGCTGTCATGGTTCGCGCGGATGTAGTCCTGCACCGGCTGGCTCTCGATGGCGTCCCAATTGCCCGCCTTCACGTCGGCGATGGTGAAGGTGGATTTCACCTTCTCGCCGTTGAAGTAGCTGTCGCCCCACCACTTCTCGCCGAGGGCTTGCTGAAGCCCGACGAGGTGCGCGCGGTTGCCGAAGTCGAAGGGGTTTTCCGCCTTGACGTACACCGGCATGATGTTCTGCCCGACACCATCGGCCACACCATTGCGGGCCTTCCACTCCGCGCTCATGTGCGCGAAGTCCTCGGCGAAGTCCGGCTTCGCGGTCAGGAAGATGGCATTGGCCTGCTTGGGCTCGAACACGCTGATGTCGCGCGCCGTGCCGTGGTACATGACCGTTGGCTTGCCTTCCGCGTCGACGATCTTGCTGTCGCCGAACCACTCGCGGAACGCCGGGGTATCGGTCTTGACCTCTCGCGCGGATTGGTAGAGCGTGTCGCGCACGGGGATGGCGTGCGACGCCTTGCCCATGACGACGGCGACGCCCTGGTTGCCGAAGCCGGCGGGCACGTAGTAGCCGTCGTAGCCGGCATCGAGGATCGCCGACTCCATCGCGTTCTTGTCGGCGCGGTTGTCGCGCCCGATCTTCAGCGCATCGGCGCGCAGGTCGTAGAGGTTTTCGAGAGGGATGTCGTGGCGGGCGCCGCCGACCCCGCCCTCAGGGAAGACGCCGCCGCCTTCGTCGACGTAGAAATAGACGCGCGCCTTGAGGCGCTCGTCGGTGGCGTACTCCAGCCGGGTACGCTCGGCACCCTTGAGGCCGGTGCCGTAGTAGCGGCCGTCTAGTGTGTCTCGCTGCCGCCCGGAGTAGTGGGTGCCGGTGACGCTGACGGCGTCGCCAGCAGCTTGTCGATTGCCGCGTCCGTCGCCTGCATCATGCCGGCCTGATGCTTGACTTCCGCCTCCGTCCATGCCGGGCTGTTCGAGCCGGCGGTCGTAGTCGTCGATCCGCTTGCGGATGAACTCGCTGATCGCGTCTTGGGTATCACCAAGCCACCCTGCTTCATCGGGTGCCAGTCGGGGAGTTGATCCCTCGTCCGCGGTCCCTTCACCGATGCGTCGTAGCCGATTGGCATAGTCGTAGTCCTTCCCGTTCTCAAGGGGGTTATAGTACGCCTGATCGAGGTCCACGACAAGCCCGGTGCCCGCGCCGTCGAGCGCCTTCACGGCCCGCCGGAACACCTCCGGGAACACCTCGTGCGGCACCCCGCCCCACTCGGGGATGTTGAGCACCGACATCACGCCGTTGCGCGTCGTGAATTGCCCCTGGATCGGGCGGCTGCCGTCCTCCATCTCGATGCCGTGCAGAATCTGGTAGATGCGGTCTACGTCGGCGCCCTCGGGCAGGCGCAGCGTCAGTTGCCAGCCCTTGCGCAGCCCCTTCGCCTCGGCGATGTCCGCGGCCAGCACGCCCATCTGCGAGCCCACGATGCCGAAGTCCTTGCCGACCGCCACCAGCTTGTCGGGGCCGGTGACGCGGATCGCGACGGACGGGTTCGTGTCGTCGAGGAAGCTGCCCGTCAGGTGCTCGACGGTGCCCTCGACTCCGTTGCGGCGCAGGATGTCGGGGATGAACTGCTCCGCGGCGTCGCGGTTGATGCTGTTGCGCTCCTCTACCGGCAGCTTGTCCCACCGGCCCTTGAGCTCGACGTTGTTCGGGTCGGGGCCGAACTCGACCAGCAGGCGCGCGGAGCCCGTGGTGGGCTGGTCGAGCGAGGGCGCCGAACTGCGCGCGAAGCCGGCCACGTCGAGCGGGTAGTGCAGGTACTGCTCCTCGGGCGTGCGCTTGCCCTGCGCGGCCTTGACTTCGACCATCGACGAAAACAGCTTGGCATAGACCGCATTCACGTCCGACGAGAACCGGCCGGCGGCGTCGAGTTGCGCCTTGAATTCCTTTTCGACGGTCTGCGCCGACTCGCGCCACAGGTCGGTGTTCTGCTTCTCCTCGACCAGCTTGGCGGCCTCCGCCTTCAGGCGCTCGGCCTGGGTGCCGACCGCTTCCTGCGCCTCGCGGTAGGTCGGACCACCCGGCATCTGCTTGACCTCGGGCAGCAGCGCCTGCTGCAACGGCGTGCCGGCGAAGCGGACCACGTAATCAGCGACCGGGATGCGCACGTCGGTGCCGTCGCGCCGGGCTTCGCCGAGCCGCGTCATCACGTTTGGCATCGTGTTCGCGAGCTCGACCTCGCTGATGCCGGCCTGTTGCAGCGCCTCGGTGAAGCGCGCAGGGTCGACATAGACATCGGCCAACGGCGAATCGCCGCCCGCGCGGGCGAGGAAGTCAGCCAGGGCCTCGGGGTCGACCTTGTGCAGTTCCGTCGCGGTAACGAGCCGGCTGGCCGTCTCCAGCGTCCCGGCGAGCGCGGTCGCGTCCTGGTTCGCGGTATCCTCGCGCAGCAGCTTGCCGGCGAGGGCATGGATCGGGTGCATCGCACCGACGAAGGCCAGGGCATTGACGCCCGCCTGGAGCATCTCGTGCGGCAGTTCCTTGAGCGGCTCCAGGCCCCGCGATCCGATCTGCGGGTCGAAGATCACATCGACCGCCTTGTCGGCGAGCGTCATGGCCTCCATCGAGGCGATGTCGACGCCGAGCAGCTTGGCGGTGAACTCGCCCATGCCCGCCTTGCCGAGGGCGCCCTCGACGTACTTGAAGGGCAGGAACGCGGTGCCGGCGGCGATGGCGCCCTTCAGCGCGGCCGGTGCCATTGCCTGCTCGGGGGTCAGCCCTGCCGCGCGCTTGGCCCCATAGGCTTCGCTCCCGGAGGTGGTGCCGAAGGTCAGTGCCCCGAATATGGGGTTGAGCAGGGCTGCCAGCAACTGCGGCGTGGTCGAGGTAAGCATCGAGCCGGCACCGTAGGCCAGTTGCCCCGGCAGGTTGTCGATCTGCGGCGCGGTCTGTGCCTGGAACTTCTGCGCGAAGCCGATCTCGTTGCGCAGGCGCGCGGCGGTGTCCGTGTTGCCGGCCATGTCGGCGGCGATCATGCGCGTTCCCTGCCAGGCGTTCCACGACGAGAACAGGAAGGCGTGGCCGAGGCCGGTCAGGATCGAGTCGCGCTCGGGCACGAAGGCGCGAGGCACGACGGCCCGCTCCAGTTGCTTCATGCGCTCGATGTCCTGCGACGCGATGGCGGCCTGGTAGGGGTCCGCGAGGAACTTGGTCAGGTGCGGGAACTCGCCGACCATCGACGCCGCGCGGGATGCTTCCGTAGCGGCCTGCGCGCGAGCGTCGTCAGGGAAGGCGGCAACGGACTCCAGCGGGGTCCGCGTGAAGTCGGCGAGGTGCTTGTATTCGGCCGCCTGGGCGGGAGTGGTGCTCGCCGCCTGCTCGATGTTGCTGCGCAGGACGGACTCGCGCCCACTGACGATGTCGCCTACTGCGGTGTCGAGCCCGGCGTACTCATCGGCCATTTTTCCACTTCCAATAGGATTGCATGATGTCGTCGTCGGTCGGCTTCTGGATGCCGCGGTCGGCAAAGGACTTCTTGATCGTGTCGAGCGTCTTGCCCGGCAGATCGGAGGGGGTGAGCGAGAGCATCCGCCGCTCGCTTGTCGTGCCCGTCTCGACGCCGAACAGGGTGTCGCGGAAGGGGATCGACTTGGTGAATAGCGCGTCGACGCGATCCGTGATTTCCTTCGGCGTCATGCGCCGGCCGAGTTGCTGTTGCTGCGCGAAGATGTCGTCGCGGAGAAATTTCTGGATGCCGCCGATGCGAGCCATCGCCGTCGTGTCGCCCTTCTTCGGCTTCGGGTCGATGTCGAGCCCCGGCAGGCGTTCCTGAAGCAGGGTATTCAGGAGTGGCGAGTTGATGCTGTCCGCCGTGTCCGAGGTCTTGCCGGTCAGGATGCCGGAGCGAAGATCGGTAATGTGCTTCGCGTCGGCCTCGGTGAAGTTGCGCTTCACGAAGTCGAGGAACGCCGGCTCGCCCATCTTCGCCAGTTCTTCGGGGTAGGTGGTCGCCGCGGCGTAGGCCGCGATGTTGCTCGACTTCACCCCGCCGACGTTCTTGGCGAACTCCTGCACGCGCGTGTAAGCCTGCGGATCGAGGCGGGCGAGCGTACTCCGGGTCTGCGGGTCGAGGCCGGCGAAGTCGCCACCGTTGGCGATCAGCGCCTGCTGCGCATCGCTCTCCGCGCGCTCGCGGCGCTGCTTGCGGTCTTCCGTGATGAGCTTGTATTGGTGCTCGGCCTGGTCGCGCGTGGCCTTGATCTGCTCCGGGGTGCGGGTTGCCGGCAGGCGGGCCAGGGCCGATTGCACGAACTCCATCTCGGTCGGCGGCTTCGGCGTGCCGACACCCGCAGCGACGGCGTTGAGCGTGGTCGCGACGTAGCGTTGCGTGCCCTTCGGCAGGTAGCTCAACCACGTCTCGGGGGCGTTGGCGTCTTCCGCCTTTTTGATCGCGGCATCGACTTCGTCAGTCGAAGCGGAGAAGGCCGCGACCGCCTTGGCGGAGTCGCCATACTTGGCTGCTGCCGTCGAAATCTGCGTCCTCGCCATCGCGGACACGTCGGTCTTCGTCACCGTGCCTCCGACGCGGGTGCCTTCGGTGGCAGCACCCACCAGCCGGTCGAGTTCGGTCGGCGCGAAGGCGGCAGCATGGTCCTTCATCGCACCGCTCACGGCCTGCTGCGCGGTGCCGAGGTCGGTATGGGTGCGCAGAGTTTTCTGCACGGCCAGCATGTCGGCCGCGGTCATGCTGGCCGGCTTGGCGTACTTGTTGAAATAGTCGAGCGCGTAGGCCGTGTTGCCCTGCGCGATGGCGGTGTCGATCACCCCGAGGTGAATCTTGCTCTCCGTGGTGAGCATCTTGGCGACGGTGTCGGCCGCCCCTTCGCCAGTCAGTTGCCCCTTCTTCGCTTCTGCGGACTTCGCGCTGTTGATGGCCTGCATGCGCGGGCCGTTGTCGCTCGCGTCGTTCCAGTTGGCGATGGCCGTCTCGTGCCCGATCTTGACCGTGCCCTCCTGGGTGGTCAGGGCGTAGTGCTGGTACTCGCGCGCCATGTGCGACTGCACGTTGCCTTTGAACTGGCTGACGATGTCGTTGGCCTTGAGCCCGAAGTTGCGGCGCTGCATGTCGTTGCCGAGCCCCGCCGTGATGTCGTTGGCGGCCTGTTGCAGCTTGCCGGCGTAGTTGTCGGCCAGCGAGTTGCCCTGGTCGTCGGGCTTCAGCGCGTCGTGGCCCTTCTTCAGGGTGTAGCCGCCCTCCTGGTTGTAGGTCAGGTCGAGCATGCGCTGGCGCAACTGATTGAGCGCATCGTCCTCGCGCACTTGATCCATCTGTTGCTGCATGTGCTCGGCGATCCGCGACATCGCGCTGCCGGCATCGAGCATCGCATTGCCGAGGCGCGACTGCTGCGCCGCGTCCGCGCCGAACATCTCCGGCGAGGCGACGGACGATTGGCGCACGCCCGGCATCGGGCTCGGCGCGGCGCTGAAGTGGTCGAGGGTCGGGACGGTCGGCATGTTAGGGCTGGAATTGGTTATAGAGCGATAGGTCGGTGCCGCCTCCGCCCGTGTTGGCCGCCTTCGAGTAGCGATACCACGAGTCGGCGACCGTGCGCCCGCTACCGAGGAGCGAGGTGAGCACTGCGGTGCCCGGACTCTCTGCCGCTGCGCGGGTGGAGAGCATCTCGCTGTTGCTGGTTGCTGTGGCGGCCTGCACGCGGAAGCCCCACGCCGCGCGTAGTGCGTTGTCGGTCAGCGTGGCGGCATCAACGTCGGAGATGTATTGAGTGTCGTCGAGGATGTTCTTCGCCGACCCCTCGGTCACGTCGACCCCCGAGGCGGCGAGCCGGGCGCGTTGTGTGCCCTTGACGGCGCCGTACTTGAGCCGGGAGTTGACGACATCCTGTGCGCCGCGGTTGAGCGCGTCCTGGGCCTGGAATTCCGCGATGGCGGCGTTGTTGCGCTCGACGGCGGCCTGGTACTCATAGGATTGCTTCGCCGCGTTGCTGCCGTTGGCGGCGCCCATCGCCGCCACAATGGCCCCCGCCGCCTGCCCCCCGAGACTTAGACCGCTGATCGTTCCCGGATCACACATGGTCGAAACCCTTTCGCATCGTGACTCCCGACATCGCGTACCCCATCTTTTCCAGCAGGCCCTTCGTGCGCTCTACCGTCAGGCCGGTGTTAACCCCGATCACGCACTCGACGGCGCCGGTTTCGCGCGCCCACCCCTCGAAGTCCTTAATCAAGCGCACCCCCGCCGTACCGCCCCTTTCCTCTGGAACGACGTAGAGGGCCAGGTCGGACGCCATCCGGTCGCCGCCGAAGTAGTGCTCCGTCACGAAGCCCAAAAACATTCCGACAATGTGCCCGTCTTTCTCCGCGATAACCGCCCTCCCCTCCGGGCTGGAAATCAATGCCAGAGCGAAGCGCGCGGCCTTCTCCGCCGAAAAGTCGAGGTGCCTGAAGCGCGGGCTCTCGGCGTGCATGCTCCGCCCCATCTCGACGAGGGCCGACAGGTCGGCTTCGGTGGCAATGCGCAGGCTAGTTGACATCGACGTTCAGGGTCATCGAGGAGATGGTGACGGGCAGCGGGTCTTCCTGCCGGACGCACAACGTCGCGTCGTAGGCCAGGTTCGCCAGCGTGGTGTGCCGGTAGAGGCCGGAGAGCAGGCGCGGCGCCGTGCCGGGCGCTTCGTCGGTGCGCTGCTTGAGCAGCGTCAGCTTGTCGAAGGCCGGGCCGATCTGGATACCGCCGGTCTCTTTGAGGCGCAGGTACGCCTCGCCGATGTTCTGCATCGTGCCGGTGCCGAAAGCGGGCAGCGACTCGTAGCCGAGGGGCAGCGTCTCCAGGTCGGCCGTGATCGGGATGCCGTACTGCACCTTGCTGGCCTGCTTGGGCAGCGTGATGCGCCCCTGGCTGTCGACCGTCAAGTTGCGCCACACGGCGCCGTCCGCGAGTGCGCTGACCTTCTCGCCGACGAGGTGGTAGCCGCCGCTGATTACCGTAGCCGCGGCGCCTGAGTAGGAGACCCCGGCATCGACGAAGAAGGCGTCGGCCTGGGTAGCGAAGCGGCGCGAGTGCAGGCGCTCGATGTAGCGCACGCTGCGGCCGTTGATGGTGCGCTGGATCAAGGCATAGAGCGCGGTCTCGTCGCCCTCATTGACCGCGCACACGGACTCGAAGCTGCCCGCCGTGCTGTGCTCGTGCCAGCCATTCACCTGTTGCTCGGGCAAGTGGGTGAGGCCGAGCATGTGGCCGTCGCTGCGCACGAAGAAGCCCATGCGGTAGGGGGCCTTGAGGTAGGCCATGCTCCTGACGGTGTAGCCGTCAAAGAGGTGCGGGGCCATGAGCGAGACATCCTCGGAGAGGTAGCCCTGCGCCTGCCACTGGTAGCTCAACTGCCGGACGTGGCCGCCGGTCGAGGACGCGTAGAGCGCGGTGCGGCCGGCGATGATGGGTTGCGCGTTGTTGGCCCCCTGCGCCTCGTCCTGCTTCGGCATGGCCGACGACGGGGTCAGGATGTCGGAGTTCTGCGGGGCCAGCTTCCACTCGCCGCCGGAGGTGAGCACGACGAGGCTCGCCATCGGCAGGATATGGCGGATGGTGTTGGCGTCGCGCGAGGTGATGCGCAGCGCGATCCGGTCGTCGTCGCGCGTCGGGATCGAGTACGACAGGTTCGACTCGGTTGCCGACCGGGTGCCCCACAGGTTTTGCGGCTTGAGCGGGGTGCCGCCGAAGAAGCGCCGGCCCTCGTAGTAGCCGACGCCGCCAGGGAAGTCCGCGGCGAACGGGTTGTCGGTCTCTGCCGGCGTGCGTGACACGTCGGGCGTGATGTTGTCGTCTTTGAACGTGACGCCCGAGGTCTGTCCAACGTAGCCGTAGAGCCCGTTGCGGGCCTTGTAGACGTTGTAGCGGACGGCGTCAGTCGCGGCGGACCACGACACGGTGTTGTAGTTGCCGGCCGTCGTCAGGTTGTTCTTGATCCCGGCGAATGCGAGCGTGCCCCCCGTCGTGTAGGCGGTGTAGCCGGTGGTGTCGACGACGGCCCCGGCGAGCGTCTTCAGTGTGACGTGGTCGGCATCCGGCGCCGTGTTGACGAGGTACTCGCCCGCGAGTTGCGTCATCCCGCCGACGCCCGAGATATACACCGGGTCGTCGACTGAGCGGCCGTGGGCGACGGCGGTAATCACGCCGGGGTTCGCCTTCGTGGCGCCTGTAATGTTGATCGGGCTGCTGGTCGCGGGCGCGGAGGCCAGCGACTCCTCCATGCCGTTCTGCGCAACGCTCGTCACCTTGTACTGGTAGATCACAGCCCCTGCGCCCGAGTTCGTCACTGTAGGCGTCGGCGCCGTGATCGTGGGCACGAAGGTGATCGAGGTCAGCGCCCACGAGACAGCGCCCGACCGGCGCAGTTCGCGGGGGGCGTACCCCGGATGTACGAGCGTGAGCACGTCGGCCGACTGCGTGTAGTGGATGTCCGGCAGGTCGGCGTCGGCATAGGGCATCGCCACTTCGTAGACCCGTGCCGCGGTGCCGCCTGCCGTATAGGCCGTGTAGCCGGTGGTGTCGATGGCGTTACCGGCAAAGTCCTTGAGGGTGTAACTGTTCGCCAGGGCATTCGCGACGACGAAGAAGCGGCCGTTGAGTTCCGTCATGCCGCCGACACCGGTCAGGTAGATCGTGTCGCCGTTGCTGTAGCCGTGGGTGTTGTCGGTAATGACGCCGGGATTCGCCTTCGTCGCCCCGGAGATCGCCGTCGTCGCCTCCAGCAGGGTGCCGCCTTGCGTGTGGATGCGAATCTTGCCGGCGTTGAAGACCAGCGCGTAGGTCTGCTGCGTGTTGTAGGCGAAGGGGATCAGCACCGCAGCGCGCGTGCTGTCTTTGACTTCCAGCACGTACTCGAAACCGGAGCGGTTCTGCGCCGGTCCGTGGGGCAGCGTCCAAAAGTTCAGCGCCGTGCGTAGCGCGGTCTGGTTCTTCGTCAGGTCGAGGCGGCCGTAGAGTTCCTCGGCAATCACGCCGCCCGCGAACGAACGAAGAAGCGGGCGTTGCTTCATCGCGTGGCGTCCGCTGGTACGGCCGTGCGGCCCGTCAGGTCGGGTACGTAGCCGTTGGTGTATAGCTCGTTCATCTGCGCGTTGGCGTCGTTCGACGATGCCTTGCCGAGCATGGACAGCGCCATCTTCAGGAGCCCTTCCTTCAGCTTCTGGTCATGCGTCATCGGCCCGGCCATGTAGGAGCCGAGCAGGTAGCTCAAGGCGTTGGCGAACAGTGGCGAGAACCGCGTCGGGTTCGTAACCAACACGGTGTACTTGAGCACCGCGTCCTCGACGTTGGTGCGGATCACCCGCGCGTCGCTGCTGTTGAGTTCCTGCGTGTAGTCCTGGGCGTCGGTGTCGTCGATGGCGCCCGGCAACAGCAGGGCGACAGGCTCCAGCATGTCGGAGGGGCGGGCGTAGCAGAACTGCCAGCTATCGACATCGTTGGTGAGCAGCGCCAGGGCGACGCGCTTGGTGGCAAACGCCCACGAGTGCATCGAGAGAAGGGTGTCGCGCGCCGGCTCGTAGAACTGGCGGCAGTAGGCGGCCTCGGCGCTGAGTTCGCTCGGCGACGACACGTTCGCGTCCTTGCCGAGATGCGCGAGCGCGAGGTTCCAGATGCCAAGGGTTGTTGCCATCGCCTTCTCCCTGCGAAAACGGGGGCGTAGGCCCCCGTCGCGTTACGTTCTTCCCGGTAGGGTCAGGCCAGGTTGCCGCCCTGGCCGCCCTTGCCGCCCTTGCCCTTCACGGGGGCCTCGTCCTCGACGGCTTCGCACCATTCCGGGATCGGGTTGTCGGCGGTCTTGCCGGCGACGACGATGGTGTCCGGCCAGTCGAACACGTCGCCGACATTGCGGATGGTGGAGTTGTCGTAACCTTGCTGTACTGCGCGCACTTTGCTCATGGGTGTCTCCGTTGGTTAGAGGAAACGGCGGGAGGGCCGCCCGAAGGAAGCCCTCCCTGTCCGTCTTAGCTGACGGTGTAGCCGACAGGCATCGGCACGTTGCG
>Ga0268298_10000691_pt1 | contig 42814 bp, 33 predicted proteins | sample WWTPWeurt_MetaG_FD_194462 | JGI IMG/M metagenome (GOLD analysis project Ga0268298, IMG submission 194462) | Activated sludge microbial communities from WWTP in Nijmegen, Gelderland, Netherland - WWTP Weurt | ecosystem: Engineered > WWTP > Aerobic digester > Activated sludge | place...
TATCAAAAGGATTACATGCAGGTGAAGCATATGAATCAATAATTAAATAATAGGTAACCCCCGAAATCACCGAAGTACATAAGGATTTACTCCCAGTGGAGGATTGATTATAAGCTATACAACTTCCAGAAAAGGGGCAGCCCGAATAAAGCATCAACCCTGTCCAGCTTCCTGAACTGGTTATCGAAATTGTAATATTTCCAGAACTTGCAGGAGTAAAAATAAATACCTCATCCTCTCCTGTGTAATAGCTCGTGCTTCCACAAGTGGATACATTAGAAGATGTTATATCATTTACCTTGCCGCAGGTTGTACGTCCTGAAGATAAATAAGGTAGTGAAGCAACGTTTACTACACCGGTTCCTAAACCGCTTGGACAAGTTGGTATGACCGGGTTCGTTACACAAATTGTAAATGTAGTGGTAGTTGGAGCTCCGGCACTGTAATTATAAACTCTCACATAGTAAGTAGTCCCAATAGTTAAACCAGTTGCGGTTATAGTTTCTGTTCCTCCTGAAAACGAATTGTCTGCACAATATAAAGAAGTCATGCTACCACAAGGACCTAATAAAAGCTGTACTACAGGATCTAAATTAGCTGAACCTGTTACTGTCACAATATGGCTGCTTTGTGTTGCAACAAAAGAATACCATACATCATCATCCGCAGTACCGAAGCAGGTACTGGCTGGCAAAGAAGCAGTTGCTCCCGATACATTACCGGTTACATTTACACAAGTTGCATTTGGTGTAAGCTGTGTTGCATTTGCACAATCGTCGTTTATTACATCGCGAACACAAATTTGAAAATTACCAACAGTTAAATTATCGCCCTCAACACGAATTAAATAGGTTGTGGAAGCATTGGGTAATCCTGTTAATGTAATTATTGCATTTGCACTATTTAGAATTCCATTATTATCTGCACAGCCAACTAATACAGGAGCTCCACAAGCGCCCGAGTAAACAGCAATAGCAGCACCAAAAGGATTACAAGCAGCTGTTGCAAAGTCGGTTGATACCTGCATACTGGTTTGACCTAAAGGCTTAGTAACTGTAAACCACACATCGTTAGAGCTTGTTGCTGGCGACCAACAGGCAGGTGCTGCAGGAGAACCGGTAGCTGATGCCCCAACAACCGTTGCAGCTGTTGGGCTGCATGAACCTACCGAATAAGTTAAGCTAATGGGCGATGTACATACGTCACCGCTTAAAATAAGAGAAGTGGGAGTCCAGCGATACACTTGGTTGTTGGCAGGTTTTTTATTAATACTGTTAGTTTCAGTAACTTTTGAAACAAGCGGACTTGCAGAATTATCAGCAAGTGAATAAAAGTCACCGGCACATTGACCTGCCAAACCTATTGAGGCGCTTGCTGAAGCGGTGACGTTGGCTGTTTGATTGCCATTTCTCAAGTACACAAACTCTAGTACATTGGTTGTTTCAAATAGTCTAACCTGAAAGTTAATTGCAAAAGTAGAACCACTGAAGGTCCATAACATTTTATCCCACTGAACAGTAAGTATTCTGTTTGGACTGGTACCACTTAAAAGGTAAGAAACAGAGCCGGCATTATTCGTAGCCAAGTCATCCCAAAGAGGCGCAATAATCGGTCTATCAACAGTTGCTGTCAAATCATTGAATGCATTTGATGTTGTGATAGCAGTATTAAAAGTTAACCATCCATTAGTAGAAGCTTTAAATTGGGTGTAACTGGTACCCCCAAAAGTAAAATTAAAGCCAATTGGTGAAGCTGCAGAAATTGCATCGTCTTGGTTTGCACCCAATATACTTGTAGCTCCACTTAATGCAGTATAAGTACCTGCAACACCAACAAAGTTGTAAGTTAACTGAGCATTTGCACGTAAAAAAAGCAATATGGTAATTGCGAGTAGAAATTTCTTCAAATTAAAAACAACCTAGTTGAATTTCAAAAGTAACGAAATTAATTAAAATAAATTCAGAGAAATAACGAAGTTTTAAACTCAGTAAAATTATTCAAACCACTAAATTATATATCCTACTAAAAATACACCTTTTAACTTTTTTTAAATGAATTTATTCAATCCAATTTTTGTTTTGTTTAATCTTTTTATAGTTTTGTTAAACATTTTAATATTAATTTTATAACTATATCCTTCAATAGTATGTCAACACTCGAATTTAACCAACTAATGCTGGGCTATAAATTACCACTAAGGTACTTTGCTCTGCGATTAACATCCGATACAACAGATGCTGATGATCTGTTGCAGGACACATTATTAAAAGCATTATTAAACAGAGATAAATTTACCGAAAGCACTAACCTGAAAGCATGGCTGTATACTATAATGAAAAATACGTTCATTAATAATTATCGCAGGCAGTCGAAAACAAAAGCATTTATAGATCGGGAAAAGGATACGATTTCACAATCAATTCCAACTTCAAACAATTGTGTTTCTCCTCTTTCTGTGTTAGCAGAAAAGGATATTAAATCGCAAATAGATTCGCTTGAAGATGAATTGCGGATTCCTTTTGAACATTTTTTTGAAGGGTATAAATACAAAGAAATTGCAGATAACCTTCAAATACCGATTGGTACAGTAAAGAGTCGCATTTTTTTAGCAAGAAAAAAACTGATAGTTTCGCTAAAAGATTTCAGGTAACTTACATTCCTGATGCAAGAGAATAAACTTAGTAATGTCGCATAAAATAGTTGTTATCGGTTCGGGGTTTTCTTCACTTTCGGCTGCCAGTTATCTTGCAAAATCAGGATTTGATGTTACAGTAATTGAAAAAAATGAAAGTGCCGGTGGCCGAGCCAGGAAATTTGAAACACAAGGATATAATTTCGATATGGGGCCAAGTTGGTACTGGATGCCTGAAATATTTGACGAATTTTTTTCTGATTTCGGCTCCACTGCTGATAGTCATTATAAACTTAAACGACTTTCGCCTTCCTATGCAGCTTACTTTGGAAATGGAGAAGAATTAATTGTCCCTTCCGATTTCTCAGATCTCTGTCAATTATTTGAATCCATTGAACCAGGAGCAGGCAAGCTGCTCAAAAAATACCTTAAAGAAGCCGAGTACAAATACCATGTAGCGGTTGACAAAATCATGCGAAGGCCGGGAAAATCAATGACCGAACTCATGGAAATTTCCTTTATTCCCGCCCTTTTTCGATTGGACTTATTTCAATCAATTGAAAAACATATACGAAAGTACTTCTCATCAGAAAAAATTATTCGATTGCTCGAATTTCCCATTTTATTTTTGGGAACCATGCCAAAAAACACTCCTGCTCTCTACAGTTTAATGAATTATGCAGACATGGTCTTGGGAACCTGGTATCCGGTAGGAGGTATGTACAAAATTGTTGAAGGAATGAAAAATGTTGCATTGCAACAAGGAGTTCAATTTGTTTTCAATGAAACAGTAAATTCTATAAATGTGTTAAATGGAAAAGCTATTTCAGTTAGCACTCAATCCAAGGTTTATGAAGCCGACTGGGTGGTTGCCGGATCTGACTATCAGCATACAGAACAAACTTTATTAAAAAAGGAATTCCGCAAGTATTCCTCAAATTACTGGAACAAGCGAGTAATGGCTCCTTCTGCACTTTTATTTTATTTGGGTATAAAAAAACTGCTTCCAAAATTTCAACACCATACATTGTTTTTTGATTGTTCTTTGGAAAACCATGCTACAGAGATTTACGATGACCCACAATGGCCCAAACAACCCATGTTTTATGTTTGCCGTACATCTGCCAGCGACGCTTCTGTGGCTCCACCTGGATGCGAAAATTTATTTATTCTTATACCTATCGCTTCCGGATTAAATGATGATGATGTGGTTCGCGAAAAATATTATTCCAGTATAATGACTCGAATGGAAGCCTATTATGGCGAATCAATTGCACCATTCGTAGAGTTCAAAAGAAGCTATGCGCACTCCAATTTTAATGCTGATTACAATGCATTTAAAGGAAACGCCTACGGTCTTGCAAATACATTAAAACAAACTGCACGTTTTAAACCTTCCATTACAAGTAATAAAGTAAGTAATTTGTTTTACACTGGGCAGCTTACAGTGCCCGGTCCGGGTGTTCCACCGGCAATTATTTCAGGTAAATTGGTTGCCGAACAAGTAGCTAAAAAAATAAAAAAGTAGAATTTGTATTTTTGCCTCATGGAGAAATTATTTGATAGGGTTGCACTAAGCTGTAGTAAAATAACCACCAATTTATATAGCACTTCCTTTAGTTTAGGGATTCGATCACTGGCCAAAAAATACCATGATCCAATTTATGCAATCTATGGTTTTGTGCGCTTTGCAGATGAAATTGTTGATACCTTTCACGAATATGATAAAGCTTTGCTCTTAGCTGAATTTAAAAAGGAAACATATAAAGCAATCGATTTAAAAATAAGTCTTAATCCCATACTTCATAGTTTTCAACTAGCAGTAAATAAGTACAATATTGACAAGGAATCAATTGAAAGTTTTTTATACAGTATGGAAATGGATTTGAATCCATATTTGTATGACAGATCAACTTTTGAAAAATACATTTTAGGATCGGCTGAAGTAGTTGGGTTAATGTGTCTTCGGGTTTTTTGTGAAGGGGATGATGCAAAATATCAATTGCTAAAACCTCAAGCGATGCGTCTTGGTGCTGCCTACCAAAAAATCAATTTTTTAAGAGACATGAAAGCTGATTATTTTAGTTTAGGAAGGGCTTATTTTCCACATTTAAAAATTGAAAATTTTGATGATGCTTCCAAGCGAGAAATTGAACTCGAAATTGATGCCGATTTTAAGGAAGGATTGCAAGGAATTCGAAACCTTCCTAAAGGTACTCGATTTGGTGTATATGTTTCCTTTGTTTATTACTATAGCCTTTTTACCAAAATACGTAAAATCCCAGCCTCACAGGTTTTACAAGAGCGCATTCGAATCCCGAATTTGAAGAAATATGCGCTCATAGTTACCTGTTTTTTTAAACATAAATTAAATTTGATTTAAGCAAGCTTACTGGTTTACTTAAACCCATTAAACAATCTATCGATTTGTAAAGTGCGGTATTCAAATATTTCTTTTACGCGTTTAGCAACAAAGAATCGTTGAATCAACGGTTCAAATATCCATCCCTTTGCTCTATATTCAACCAAATCGTGCATAATCGTACAGTTGTCTTTTGATTCGAATCTGTGTTCATGAATCCAGGTTTCATAAGGACCTTGAAGTTGTGTGTCGACAAACTGATAGGGAGGATTCCAGCTTGTTATTTCTGTTTTCCAAGAAAAGGGAAATCCACTTAATTGTATACGATAGTCAATTACCGCACCGCAGGTAAGTACTATGGGTAATGGTGTTACGATTTTAAAGTTTAGTTCAGGCGGTGTCAGCAAGTTTAGATTTTCGGCTTTACTGAAAAAATGAAAAACTTCGCTGATAGGTTTATTAATTTGTATTTGCGATTTAAGAAAATGTGTGTGTGTCATGCACTACAAACACCTGCTTACACAATTTGTTTAAAAGTAATACAAAAAAGTGGTTTTAGAAGCTGCCAGGATAAGGTTATGCTGAAACTAAAGTAACTCCTGCTTCTTTTAATTTTCCTATTCCACCACGAATATTTGTGATAGAATTAAAACCATGTTTTTTTAATATGGAGGAAGCAATCATACTTCTATAACCACCGGCACAATGAACGAAATGATGTTCATTTTTATCAAGTGTATTCATAGTATCTTCAAGTTTGCTCAAAGTAATTAAGTGTGCATCTTTTATGATACCGGTAGAATTCCACTCTCCTTCATTTCTAACATCTATCACGGATTTTACTCCTGCTTGATTTTTCACAAATTCATCCGGATTAATTGAGTGAACTGAGTCCGTTACTAAACCGGCATTTTTCCATGCATTAATTCCATCCTTTAAAATACCATGCACATTTTCAAATCCAATGCGGGCTAAGCGCAATACACTTTCAGTTTCCTTACCGTTTTCACAAATTAAAACTAAAGGTGTAGTATGGTTAATTAAAGAACCCACCCATATTGCATATTGACCACCTAAGCCAATATTGATTGAACCAGGTATAAACTCCTTCTCAAAGGTATCAGGGTCTCTTGTATCTATGATTAATGCACCTTCTTCAACTTGCTTTTGAAACTCATCAATCAGAATACTCTTTGTGTTTTTTTTCAGTACTGAGTCAATCGAATCATAACCAGCTTTATTAATTCCAGCATCCACAAAGAAATATTTAGGAGGCTCTGTTAGCCCATCAGTCAGCGCTTTAACGAATTCAACCTTAGACATAGGCTGCAAAGCATAGTTCAATTTTTTTTGAATACCTATTGTTGTAGTAGTTTCTTTGCCAATATTTTTGCCACAAGCGGATCCTGCTCCGTGTCCGGGATACACAATTATTTCGTCTTTTAAAGTAAGTAACTTTTGCACCGAATCATACATCATTCCTGCCAAATCTTCGCGACTTAAATCACTTTTAACAGCAAGGTCGGGACGCCCAACATCCCCAACAAACAATGTATCACCAGTAAAAATTGCATGTTCAATGCCAGTTTCATCAATCAAAATAAAACAACACGATTCAAGCGTATGCCCTGGTGTATGCAGTGTTTTTAACTTAATTGCCCCAAGTTCAAATATTTCACCATCGGCAGCTGCGTGTATTTCGTAATTCGCCTTTGCGCCGGGACCATAAACAATTTTAGCACCGCAAACCTTCGCTAGGTCTATATGTCCGGAAACAAAGTCGGCGTGAAAATGCGTCTCGAAAATATATTTAATCTTAGCATTTCTACTTTTAGCAAGTTCAAGATACGGCTCAACTTCACGCAATGGGTCAATAATAGCAGCCTCTCCATTCGATTCAATATAGTAAGCAGCCTCAGCTAAGCAATTTGTGTACAACTGTTGAATATACATGTGTGTAATTTTTTAGACGACAAAGATATTTAGATTTTACGAAATAAATTACTGATAGAAATCAGTTGAAACAACTACTCATCCATCATTAAAACAGCTTGCTTTAACTCAGAAAGCGCCTTCAGCTGTTTTTGATCTTGGGCAATTGTACATCCTTGCAAATATGCATTTCTTGCCTTTTCCTTTTCACCTATCAATTCATACAATTGACCCAATTGATAGTAGGCTCCTAAATAATTTTCATCACTTTTTACGATTGTTTCTATTATTTCAATCGCCTTTAAGTGATTTCCTAATTTTTGAAGTTCAAGAGCATGAGCGTAGTTTAAAAATGAATCGTTGGGTTCCTTTTCAAGTAATTTTTGCAAGGCTATTAATCGATCTGATTGTAGCATTTGTTTTAAAGTAGCTCTTTAAGTGTTTTGAACTAAAAGGTTAGTTTATACTACCGACTTGAACTGTTGAAGGAATCGAATATCATTTTCAAAAAACAGCCTTAAATCGTTGATTTTATACTTTAACATAGTTATACGTTCTATACCCATTCCAAAAGCAAATCCTGAATACTTCGTTGCATCTATCTTGCAATTGTTTAATACGTTGGGATCTACCATTCCACAACCAAGTATTTCAACCCAACCGGCACCTTTGCAAATTGAACATCCTTTTCCTTCGCAAAAAGGGCAGGAAATATCCATTTCGGCGCTAGGTTCAGTAAATGGGAAATAGGATGGTCGCAACCTAATTTGCGTTTTATCTCCAAACATTTCCTTAGCAAAATAAAGTAACGTTTGCTTTAGGTCGGCAAAGGAAACTTGGCTATCAATGTACAATCCTTCTACCTGATGAAACTGACAGTGCGCTCTAGCAGATATAGCCTCATTGCGGTAAACTCTACCAGGAGAAATAGTGCGAATGGGAGGTTTAGAATTTTCCATCACACGAACTTGAACAGAAGAAGTATGCGTGCGCAGAGCTATTTGCTTATCGATAAAGAAAGTGTCCTGCATATCTCTAGCGGGATGTTCTTCCGGAAAATTCAAAGCAGAAAAATTATGCCAGTCATCTTCAATTTCAGGACCTTCACTAACAACAAAACCAATTCGTGAAAAAATGGAAATAATTTCATTTCTAACCAAACTGAGCGGATGTCTTGAGCCAAGCGAAAGAGGCATTGGCCTTGTTACATCGGTGCCCACTTGTAGATCGCTGTTATTTCCACTAACTGCCTCTTTAAGTTCATTAATTTTATTTTGAGTAGCGTTCTTTAAAACATTCAAGACTTGTCCAAATTCGCGCTTCAATTCAGGGCTTACATTTTTAAACTCTTCGAAAAGTTGTGTTACTAAACCCTTTTTACCTAGCATCTTAATTCTGAAGTTTTCCAGCTGTTCGGCACTTTCAGCAGTAAAAACTTCAATTTCCTTACTTAAGCTTTCAATCCTTTCTTTCATGTTTTATGTATTTGTGACTACTTCTTATTAACTCTATTCAGCGGTAATACTCGCTATTCAGGCAAAAAGTGTGCAAAATAAGTGAATATCAACATCACAACCAAAAGTAACATAAATAGTCGGCTTAGCATAACTCTTTTTGTACTGTAAAACAATATTAACTGCACATTAAACCTATTTTACACAATAATTAAATACAATAAAGCAGTATTTACTACGTTTTGTGTTTTGAGAAAATAATTACTAAACTTGCGCCTCACTTATAAAAAATCATCTTTTTTAAACCAATTAATAACCAATAAATACAAAAAAATGAGCAGTACAAAATCAACACAAGAAAGTAGTTTTAAAGCACTATTCGCAGCCATTGTTATTCCTGTTGCATTAGTAGTTTCGTGGATAATTTGGAAATTTGTTCTTGGCGCTGCCGGAAATTTTGATGCCGAAGGACATCCAACCAATACCTTGGGAATTGTGTTCCAGGGAGGACCAATTGTTCCTATATTGATTTGCGTAAACTTATTAGTATTAGTTTTCTCAATTGAGCGATTTATTACAATAGCTAAAGCAAAAGGAAGTTCGCGAGTTGAGCCTTTTATTCGCAATGTGAAAAACTTAATGAACACTAATAATTTTGATGCCGCTATTGCTGAGTGTGATAAGCAAAAAGGGTCTATTGCTGCAGTTATTAAAGCAGGACTTGGTAAATATAAATACGTGGAAAAAGATGCGACAATGGATAAGGAGAGTAAAATTGCAGCTATTCAAAAAGAATTAGAAGAAGCTACATCCTTAGAATTGCCTATGTTGTCAAAAAATTTGGTTATTATTTCTACTTGTGCTTCAATTGCTACATTAATAGGTCTTATCGGTACAGTATTAGGTATGATTACAGCATTTGCTGCATTGGCACAAGCTGGTGCACCAGATGCAACTGCTCTTGCTAACGGTATTTCTGAAGCCTTAATTAATACAGCATTGGGTATCACCGGTTCAACTATAGCTATCATCATGTATAATTATTTTACGACTAAAATCGACACCCTAACTTATGGTATTGATGAAGCCGGATTCAGCATTGTGCAGACTTTTAATGAAAAACACAAAGCATAATTTTATTAATTAGAATTCGTATTCACTTCTAAAAATAATTAAGAAATGCCTAAAATAAAAGTTCCCCGCAGTAGTCCTTCATTGGACATGACTCCGATGGTGGATTTGGCTTTCCTCCTGGTAACCTTTTTTATGCTTACCACACAGTTTAGAGCAACCGAGCCGGCAGTAGTTGATACTCCTTCTTCTATTTCTGAAAAAATATTACCCGAAAACATCATGTTAATTTCTGTTGATCATGATGGGAAAATATTTTATTCAATTAGTGGACAGGAAACCAAAATAAAAACCCTTTTGGATATGGGAAAACAATATAAAATTGATTTCACTCCCGAAGAACAAAAACGGTTTTCTTTAATGACAAGTTTTGGTGTACCTATCAATCAACTGAAGCAATATATTGCTTTGTCTGAAACAGAAAAAGGTAAATTTAAATCAACCGGAATTCCTACAGATACTACTGCCAGCAATGAGCTGAGTGACTGGGTACAGGCAGGATGGAGAAATGCAGCATTAGCTGAAAGAGCTTTAAAAGATGCAGGTCAAAAACACGAACCATTGCGTTTTGCAATAAAAGCTGATGCAAAAGCTAATTACATTACGGTAAAACAAGTATTCGACACCTTTAAGAAAAAGGAAATTTATCGATTTAATTTAATTACCGATTTAGAGTCAAACGATAAGGAGTAAAATTCAATTTGTGGAAAAACATTTATTGTTGCATCTACAAATATGAAATCAAAAAATACATTTAACTAATTAGTTTTAATAACAATATTAAATGGCAGAATTAAATACAGACGGTGGTGGCGGTCATGGTAAACATGAAAAGAAACGCGCCAAAAAATCGTCCACAAAAATTGACATGACACCTATGGTGGATTTGGCCTTTTTGCTGCTTACTTTTTTTATGCTTACCACAACTTTTAGTAAGCCTAAAACCATGGAGCTAAATATGCCGGCCGACCCAAAGGATATTAAAGATCAACCCAAGGTAAAAAATGCAATTACCTTCTTGCTTACCGAAAACAATAAAGTTTATTGGTATTATGGGGAGTTTAAACCTACTGAAACCAAATTAGAAAAAACTGATTTCAGTAAAGATGGTATTCATAAAATACTTTTGGAAGATTATAACAAAGATGTTGCGACCCGCATCATGGAGTTGGAAAAGAAAAGAGATACACATGAAATTGCCGATACTACTTTTAAACGTTTAGCTGTAGGGATTAAAGGCGAGAAAAAAGCTTTAATGGCGCTTGTTAAAACCGACGATAAAGCTACCTATGGTAATGTAATTGACATGTTGGATGAACTAAATGTTTGCTATGTAGGTAAGTATGCATTAGTAGATATTAGTGCACCCGAACTAGAACTTGTAAAACAACAACCTAACTAAAATTTTGTAACATGGCAGAAAAAAACGGAATGTTTATACAAGATTGGAGCAACGTTGTATACGAAGGAAGAAACGAGCTTGTATTTGAACACAAAAATAAAGAATACGGAGCCTATCAAATTAGAAGAGGTTATAACCGTACAGTTACTATTGCATTATTGATTGGAATTACAGCATTTGTATTTTTCGCATTGCTTCCTAAAATTATTGAATTACTCACTCCTTCTGAAGAAGATACTTTAAAAGCGAATACTGAAGTAGCAATTGACTTAACAGAACCACCGCCAATTGACGAAACAGAACCACCACCACCACCACCACCGCCGCCACCGGTGATGGAAACAGTAAAATTTGTTCCTCCTGTTGTTACGGATGAAGAGGTGCCTGATGAAGAAATTCCACCACCCCAAGAAAAATTATCTGAAACAACAGTAAGTACTGAAACCCAAGAAGGTAATGGTGGAGATATTATTATTCCGGACGGTACAGGAAATGAAGTTGTAGGAACCGAACCCGAACAAGTGTTTACCATTGTTGAGCAAATGCCAAGTTTTCCTGGAGGAGAAGAGGAATTGTTCAAGTACCTTGGAAAAAATATTCAGTATCCTGCAATGGAAAAAGATAATGGAATTTCAGGTACAGCTTATGTTACCTTTGTTGTAGACAAGGACGGAAAAATAAAAGATGCTAAAATAGCCAGAGGTGTAAAAGGTGGGCCCGGCTGCGACAGAGAAGCTTTGCGTGTTGTGTCTTCAATGCCTGATTGGAAGGCTGGAAAGCAAAATGGACGACAGGTTTCGGTTCAATTTAACCTACCAATAAAGTTTGTGTTAAGATAATTTATTCCATACTTCAATATCTGAAATAGCGTTGGGAAAGCTCAACGCTATTTCTTTAACCAATATATGCAATGATTAGTGAAAATACCGCGTTAAGAAAAACCCTATTTTACTTCAGCCTTATAATGGTGTTCGTGTATATTGCACTTGGAATTGCCATTGCTTTTAGCACCTTTTTGTTTGATTTAGTTCCAAATAACCGCATGGTGATAGGTGGAATTTTAGTGATCTACGGAGCTTTTAGATTGTATGTGTTGAATCGTCAAAGAAAAAGTTACAAATTTTTTCAAGAGCAAAAAAGCAACAATGAAAATTTAAGTAATTAAACATGAAATTGTTGAGTAATTTACTTGTTTCCATATTAACTGGCTTATTACTGGCAGCTTGTGGTTCGGGAGGACCCAAACAGTTTTCTGATACACCAACTTCTGGCAAGGTTAATATTGTGGTTGATGAAAGTTATTCATTGCTTTTTGATACTCAGATTTACACCTTTCAAAAGTTATATTCAAAAGCCCAAATAAACTGCAAATATAAACCTGAAAAAGAGGCATTAAATGCGTTAATGATGGATTGCTGTAAGGTGATTGTAATAAATCGCGATTTAACGGCATTTGAACGAGCTGAGTTTAAAAAAAACAACCTCTTTCCGGTTTCAACTAAAATTGCAGAAGATGCAGTAGCACTAATCGTTAACAACGAAATTGATTCAGTTGAATTGACCGTAAATCAACTAAAAGACATACTTAGCGGTAAGGACAGTATGTGGAATCAGCTTATTCCAACAGGAACAGCTTTACCAATAAATGTGGTATTTGATAATGCCAGCTCAGCTAATGAAAGGTATCTGCGTGAATTTTTACTAAATAATTCCTCTTATCAAAAAAATTGTTTTGCAGTAAAATCTAATCAGGAAGTAATTAATTACGTGAATAAACATAAAAATGCGTTAGGGGTAATTAGCGTAAATTGGATTAGTGATCAAGACGATACTTTGAGTCAACGTTTTTTGAAAAAAGTAAAGGTGGTTCCCATTGCAAAAGATTCCAATCATGAATCATATAAGCCCTACCAAGCCTATATTAAAACAAAAGATTATGCACTTTGCCGCGATGTGTATATGATAAATCGACAAACAAGGGCAGGACTTGGCACAGGCTTTGTTTCGTTCGTGGCCGGTGAAAAAGGTCAGCGCATGATTTTAAAATCGGGTTTAGTTCCGGCGACCATTCCCAGTAGAATAGTTGAAATTAAACATTAATTAATAACCAATTAAAAATGAAAAAAATAATTTTATCTACCTTATTACTTGGTGGATATTTTGCAGAAGCGCAGTCATTAAAAGATGCCATAAAATTAAGTGAAAATGAACAATTTTATGCTGCTACACGAGCCTTTCGGAATTTAATTCAACAACAACCTACTGTTGGTGAAAATTATTTTTACTTGGGTGAAAATTATTTTAAATCTGAAAAATTAGACTCTGCACAATTAGCTTATAGTAAAGGTACAGAAGCGAATGGAAGTAATCCGATTAACTATGTTGGTATTGGAAAAGTAGATTGGTACAACAGCAAGTTTGATGCTGCCAAAGCCAATTTTACAAAAGCATTAACCATGAGCAATAATAAAAATGCTTTGGTACTAATGAAAATCGCTGAGTGCTATACAAAGGCTGAAAAGAAGGACCTTATGGCGGCATTTTCATTACTTACTGCAGCAGCTAAATTAGAACCTAAAAATGCTGAGATATATTTGCTTACCGGAGATGCCTATCTTGAAAACAACAACGATGGAAGTAATGCAATAAAAAACTACGAAAAAGCTGCCGAAATTGATAAATCATCGGTACAGGCAATTTTACGAATGGGTCAATTATATGGTCGTGCCCGCAACTACAACCTGGCTTTAGATTATTACAAACGCGCGGCGCTAATTGATTCATCCTTTGCTCCTGCATATCGCGAGCAAGGTGAATTGTACTACATGGCAAAGCAATACAATGTTGCAAAAGCTAAATACAAACGTTTCTTAGAACTTTCAAGTAACAACTTAGATGCACGTACCCGATATGCTTCATTTCTTTTCTTAAGTAAAGAATATGCAAATGCCATTACTGAAATTATAGAAATACAAAAACTTGATACAAGTAGCAACATACTTAATCGATTACTAGCCTATTCGTATTATGAAACAGGAGATTTTGCAAATGGATTAAGTAAAAGCAAAACTTTTTTCAACCGAGCAACCAATGAGAAGACAAAAGTTCTAGCGCAAGATTATGAGTACAACGGAAAATTATTAATTAAAACCGGAAATGATTCTATTGGTATTGAAAAATTAAATAAGGCCATAGATATGGATACTGCAAAAGCAGATTTGTATAGTGAGATTGCATCCAGCTATATGAAGCAAAAAAAATATGCACTGGCCATTAGCAACTATCAAAAGAAAATTACACTTGGGAAACCAAACGCTAATGATTATTTTGGAATGGGAAGAGCTTACTATTTTAGTAAAGATTTTGTGAATGCTGATAGTGCCTTTGCACAAATAATTAAATCGAATCCAACCTTACCTCTTGGTTATTTATGGAGAGCAAAATCGAATACACAACTGGATGCAAGCAATGAAAAGGGATTAGCTAAACCCTATTATGAACAATTTGTGAGCATGGTGAAACCGGAAGAACTTGAAAAAAACAAAAAAGATTTAATTGAGGCTTATTCCTATTTAGGATTTCAAGCAATGAAGCTTAAAGACACTTCAACAGCTAAACAACATTGGCAAAAGGTTTTGGAACTAGAGCCATCCAATGAAAAAGCAAAGAAAGCCATTGAGAGTTTTAAATAAACTTTCTAAAAGCCTCAAAGTACTACTCTTTGAGGCTTTTATTTTGAAATTTCGCTATTACAAAATAGTTTTCATCGAGTAAACCTAAAATGCTTTGAAAACTTTTGTAAGTATAACCGGAAGATGGCTGATAAATTAATTGCGAACTGCTTTTTACAATAAAATTATCACTTTGTTTAACTATCCTTATTGACTCTAGCTTTCCATTAAAGTAAATTAACTTTACTTGTCGAACGGGTATACTGTTTATTTTGGCTTTGTAAGTAACAATAACGGTGTTAGCAACACTAAGAGTGTCACATAAAAATTGATCTTTCCATGCAGCTTTGTTTAAATCAATCGCTGCAAATAATTCTAATTCTTTAGTCCAATTAACCGAATTAATTGTTAGTGAATCTTGCTCTTTATTTAAATAGATTTTTTTTATTACTCCGCTTCTTAACCTATTTAAACGTGATGCTTCTGAGTTAAGATAGTGCGGAATATTAAAATTCAACCCTATTTTTTCGGCTTTCTTATCTTGCGAGGTACATGCATTGAAATTAACCACAAGCACTCCAAAAATGAGCTTACACAAAAAAAAGCGGAAGTAATAATTCCGCTCTTTTTCGTAAAATAATTCGTGCACTTGAAACAAAATATTCCGATTAAAAATCAAACTTAATTCCTTGTGCCAAAGGTAAACCAGTGCTGTAATTGATGGTATTTGTTTGGCGGCGCATGTATGCTTTCCAGGCATCGCTTCCACTTTCTCTTCCGCCTCCTGTTTCCTTTTCTCCACCAAAAGCACCTCCAATTTCGGCACCTGAAGTTCCTATATTTACGTTGGCAATTCCACAATCGCTTCCTTGCACGGAAAGGAATTTCTCCATTTCGCGCATGTTCGTTGTGAAGATGGCTGATGATAAACCTTGAGGAACTCCATTTTGTAAATCAATTGCTTCTTCAATTGTACTGTACTTCATAACATATAAAATTGGAGCGAAAGTTTCTTCACACACTTTTTTACTATTGTTCTTCACTTCGATGATGCATGGATTCACATAGCAGCCTGATTCGTAGCCTGCACCTTCCATGCTATTTCCACCACATAAAACTTTTCCGCCCTCTGATTTTGCTGCTTCAATTGCCGCAGTAAATTCTTTTACTGCACCCGCATCAATGAGAGGCCCAACATGATTGCTTTCGTCCAATGGATTACCAATTCGAAGTTGTGTATAAGCTTTTTTTAAGGATTCAATTGTTTTGTCGTAAACATTTTCATGAACGATTAGTCGGCGTGTTGAGGTACATCGTTGACCAGCTGTTCCCACCGCTCCAAACACTACTCCCGGAACTAACAATTTCATATCGGCATTTTCAGAAACGATGATGGCATTGTTTCCACCTAGTTCTAAAATTGTTTTTCCGAAACGCTCCGCTACCATTGAAGAAACTCTACGTCCAATACGTGTTGAACCGGTGAAAGAAACCATTGGGATTCGCTTGTCTGCATTCATCAAATCACCCGTTTCATTACCTATTAAAACACAACTTACACCTTCTGGAACGTTGTTGGCTTTAAGCACATCGGCAATTATATTTTGGCAAGCGATCGCACACAATGGAGTTTTGGAACTAGGTTTCCATACACATACATCACCACAAACCCAAGCAATAGCTGCATTCCAGCTCCATACTGCTACAGGGAAATTAAAAGCTGAAATAACACCCACAATTCCAAGTGGGTGCCATTGTTCGTACATACGGTGTTGCGGACGTTCGCTGTGCATACTTAAACCGTAAAGCTGGCGCGATAAACCCACTGCAAAATCGCAGATATCAATCATTTCCTGCACTTCTCCTTTACCTTCCTGCAAACTTTTTCCCATTTCGTAGGAAACCAGTTCGCCCAACTCATTTTTGAACTTGCGGAATTGTTCACCCATTTGGCGTACAATTTCTCCACGTTTTGGAGCAGGAATCATGCGCCAAACTTTGAAAGCTTCTTCGGCAGTTTTAATGGTGCGTTCATAATCTTCTGCTGTTGCAGCATTCACACTGGCTATAAGTTTACCATCTACAGGTGAATAAGAATCAATTTTTTTTCCTTTGGTTTGAACATGGGTTAAACCGGTAGAAGCTCCAAAATTGATTTCCTTAATCCCAAGTGTTTCAAGGGTTTTTGCGATGCTTGATTTTTTATTTAAAACGGTAGGGCTCATTGCTTTTTTATTTGCTGATTTTTAAGGATGCAAAGGTAGGAAATACTATTGAAACTAGTTGCTATAAGTAATTTGTGTTGTAACAGAATGAGAATGAGAATCAGAAACAGAATGAGAATGAGAACGAGAATTTAGTTTTTCGCCATTTCTTTTAAGGCTTTCAATAAATTTTCGAGATTTCATTTTTTTTTATGAATGATTACTGTCATCGGGCAAGGCCTATGTTTTCGTATGAAATTACATGGAACTCTTCCCAACCAATTGCTTAGGACTATTAGGTGTGGAAATGGAATATGATAGCATATTTACAAATTGCAGACCTGCCAATTGCTTTTGTTGTATAACCACATACAGCCGTTTATTGCATTTGAACGCATGTGAAAGTTTATTCATCGAAAGAAGGCTAGAGGCTTAAATTTACTTTCTAATTTTAAAAATTATAAGCTGTAAAAATGAAATTAAAAACATTGACTTTTCTAGTTCTAAGTCTCTTATTGAGTCAATCTTTAAAAGCTCAATGGACAAAAATTTACGGCCCTACCTATGAACGAGGAAAAATTTTTTTTACCTCCGCAAATATTGGTTATGCTACAGGTGCTGGGTTTTATGCCTCTACTATTAAAACAGTTAATGGAGGTAGCACATGGTCATATGTATCCAGTTCTCGTGCTGATGTCATCTATTTCACAAGTAACAGTGTCGGGTATCTTGCAGGAGTTAACCAGTTTATAGAAAAAACAATCAATGCAGGAACCAGCTGGACTTATCAGAGTTATTCTGCAGGGACGCAATGGCATTATTTTGACCTTTCGTTTCCCACGACCAACACTGGATACGTAGTTGGTGAGAATGGTATAATTAGAAAGACTGTAAATGGAGGTGCAAACTGGATAGCGCAATCCAGCGGAACAACAGAAACCCTTTATTCGGTTTCTTTTGTGAACGATTCGTTGGGATATATTGTCGGCAGCAATGGGCTGATAAAAAAAACAAGTGATGGGGGCGTAAATTGGGTAACTCAAACCAGCGGTACCAACCAAACGCTGTATAAGATTTTTTTTACAAGTGCACTTATAGGCCATGCTGTGGGAGGGGGTGGTATCATGCTGAAAACTACGAATGGTGGGACCAACTGGTACACCCAGACCATTGTAACGAATCAAAGCCTTCATGATATCGTATTTGTAGATGCAGATACCGGTTATGCTGTTGGAGAGGGAGGTACCCTTTTAAAAACGATCAACGCAGGTGCTTTTTGGGGTGCACAGCCCTCCGGAGTATCAACTAACCTTTACTCCATTTCATTTCCCGATTCACTAACCGGCTACATAGCAGGCTATAATCCTGATCCCTATGGAATTTATGATGGTATTATTTTAAAGACAACAAATGGGGGAGGTCCAATCTACAGTTGCTCTCCTGTTTTAATAACGGCCCAACCTCAAGATACTGCTATCTGTTCAGGAAACAATGCCACATTTAGTGTAATGGCTTACGGAGCTTCGCCCTTTTCCTATCACTGGTATAAAAATGGAGTACTTGTAGATAGTACAATTTCTACCTCATCTCATTCTGACAATTATACAACTTCTATATTATCAACAGCGGATAGCGGGAGTATGATCTATTGTGTTGTAACGAATCAGTGTTGGGATAATACCACTACTCAGGCAACAAGCGATACCGCAAATCTGCCGGTTCATTCCTCCTGTGCTCCTGTCAGTATAGTGAATGGGGTAAATAGCCAAAGTTTCACGTTGGGTTCAGTCACATCAATACCTTTTTCAATAACAGTATCCGGCACACCTCCTTTTATTTATAAATGGTATGTTGATAATGTATTATCAAAAACAGATACAGTTTTGTCCAACAGCAGTTCATTCTTGTATTACATAAATAACTTCACTTCGCCCGGCACGTATGCAGTTTCATGCACTGTCAGCAATTGTTTTGACTGCGGTAGCGGAAGTGGTTCAAACTCGATAAACAGTTCGGGAACATTAGATATTTATTGTGTATACGGATCATTTTCAAGTTCTCCATCCAGTCAAACAAAAACTACTTGCGAAACGGCTACGTTTAATGCTTCCTTTACCGGAGGTGCCTGGGACCTTGATTTTAGGTGGTATAGGAACGGAGTTCTAATTCCCGGTGCAACTAGCCTATCTTATACTACACCAACGTTAACCATTGCAGACAATGGTAGTTCATATTATTGTCTGGCAACTTGGTGTGCATTTGGACTTCATTATGAATCAAGTCAAACTAGTACCGCCACATTATCTATAATTCAACCTGCCTCGATTCTGCAACAACCGGTCAACCAATACTTACTACCAGGAACATCAACTACCTTCTCTACTTCTGTCAATGGTCCTCCGCCCTTTTCCTATTACTGGTATACCAATGGAGTTGTTTCCTCAAGCACATTAAATACCACCTCTACAAATTCATCTTTCACAACACCTTCTCTTACCTTAGCAGATACCGGCAATTCCTACTATTGCATCATCACCAATGGAGCAGGCTGTTACTCTGTTACAAGTGATACCGCTCACTTCAATTGTGCAAGCTTTAATTCAATTTCACCAACGGCTTGTGATAGTTTTTCAATAAATGGACAAACTTATACTGCAAGTGGCATTTATACGCAAACATTGGTTAGCCAAAGTGGTTGTGATAGCACTCTTACCATTAATTTAGCTGTTACTAATTTAGTTGATTCTATTTTTCAAAATGGAGCTACATTGAATTCTAGTATTGCAGGAGCAATTTATCAATGGGTGGATTGCGAAAATGGACTTGCTCCTATTGCCGGTGCTACCAGTCAATCTTTTAATCCTACAGTCAATGGTTTTTATGCTTTGATTATTAGCAAAGGTTTATGTGTTGATACATCGGTTTGTTACAATGTTAATTCTGTTGGCATAAACAAATTGGATTTTGAAGATGGCATTTCTATTTTTCCTAGTCCGGTAAAGAATGTTTTACAAATTGCGAGTGCTTTGCATTTGATAAATGAAATTAATATTTACAATAGCATTGGTGCACTTTTAATTCAACAAAAACAAAATAAAATGCAGGTAAGTATTGATTTAAGCAGCTATGCAAATGGAATTTATTTTGCTGAAATAAAAACAGCAACAATGATTTTTAGAAGAAAAGTGTTAAAGGAGTAGTTTCTATTTACTATCAAAAGAACATCACTAAAAAACAAAATTAAGATTTTATGACTATGAAAATAAAACTAAACTCTACCCTATTCCTTTGTTTTATTCTTTGCTGCTTCTTTGCTAGACAGGCAATTGCACAGTGGAGTGTAGTAGACACTTGGCCGGGCACTGTTAAAGATATTTACTTTACAGCAGCCGATACCGGATATGAAACAGGTCTCGGCGGAGTAACCCGAAAAACAAGTGATGGCGGAAACACATGGACCATTAGTAATAGCAGTGAATTTGAGGTGCTTTTCTTTACAAATGACAGTGTTGGTTACCTTGCAGGTGCCAATCAAACCATTAAGAAAACAATGGATGCTGGATTAGTCTGGTTGAATCAAAGTTTTGGGAATGGTAATACCTTCTTTGACTTATCATTTCCTTCAGCAAATATTGGTTATGCAGTTGGCAGTAGCGGATTAATTAAGAAAACAGTGAATGGAGGCTCTAATTGGACAGTTCTAGTTAGCTCGACAACACAAACCATAAATTCTGTATACTTTTTGAACGACACTGTTGGATTTATAGCTGGAACTGGCGGCTTAATAAAAAAAACCATGGATGGTGGTTCAAATTGGGTAACTCAACATAGCGGAACAGATACCTTATTTTCAATCTATTTTACTAGTGCACAAAATGGATTTGCAGTTGCAAATGGAGGAAAGATTTTCAAAACAAACAATGCAGGTTTAACCTGGATTTCACAAGCAAGTATTTCTAACCAAAACCTAAATGATATATTATTTGTTGATGCAGATACCGGATATATTGTAGGGAATAAGGGAACCATTTTAAAAACGATTGACGGTGGTATGAATTGGAGGGTACAACCTACCGGATTAACCGCTAATCTGACTTCTATATCCATACCAAGTGCTCAGATTGGTTATATTGGAGGTTGGGAATATGCTTCTGCAGGGAATTATAAAAAAGCAATACTACTTAAGACAATAAATGGCGGTGGACCAACTTTAACTTGTACACCGGTATTTATTACGAATTCGTTTGGCGCAATTAACACATGTTTGGGTAATACTAGCACTTTTACCATTTCTGCCTGGGGCACTCCCCCATTTTCTTATCGTTGGTATAAAAATGGGGTATTAATTGATAGTACAATCGCAACAAGCTCAACAACAGATAACTATACTACTCCAGTGCTCACTAATGCAGATACTGGACATTTTGTTTATTGTAAAATTACAAATCAATGCTTGGGCGGAACAAGTACAACTGTATCTAGTGATACCATTCGGTTGCTTCGCCCGCAATGCATTCCTGTTAGTGCAGTTTATACTAATATGGGAACTGTTTTTGTTTATCTTAATAGTCCAAACCCTATTGCTGGATATGCAACTTTTACTGCTTATGTAACAGGAACTCCTCCATTTACTTATAGTTGGTATGTAAATAATAATTTGCAATATACCACGACTGACACAGCAAAAAGCCAAACTTTCAATTACGCTGCAAATGGTGCAACTAGCTACCAAATTATGTGCAAGATATCAAATTGTGATGGTTGCATTTCGGGAACTGGTGGTGGTACAAATGCAGTTTATTGTTATGGTATTTTAGACGCCAATTGCCCGATGGCAACATTTACCGATCCAATCAATCAAACTAAAACAACCTGTCAAACTGCAACATTTAGCGTTCCTGTTTATTGTACCAATTGCAATGATTTAGAATATTCCTGGTATAAAAACGGTACTTTAGTTAATAGCGGGTCAATGTCTACGTTTGGTTCATTCCCTGTTATTAGCTATACAACCCCTGCTTTAACGCTAGCAGATAATGGAAATACCTACACACTTCATGTTGGTTATTGTTGGGATTTTATTTGGGGAGGCGGCTATTGGACTTCCAGTCCTGCAACCCTTACAGTTATTCAACCTGTAACCATTTCTCAGCAACCTGTAAATCAAATTATAGTTCCCGGCAACACTGCGACATTCTTAACTACAGTTGCAGGGCCTCCACCGTATTCGTATTCCTGGTATACCAATGGTGTGCTCTCTTCATCAACTCTAAATACTTCCTCGACAAGTTCTTCCTTTACTACACCTATACTTAACCAGACCGATTTTAATAACAGCTATTATTGCGTGGTGAGCAACGGGGCCGGATGCTATACTACCACGAGTGATGTTGTGCATTTGCACTGTGCCAGTTTTCATTCAGTTGCACTTACGGGCTGTGATTCGGTTTCGCTAAATAATCAAACTTATACACAAAGCGGTGATTATGTTCAGGTGTTTCCGGATTCACTGGGCTGTGATAGTATTCTTAACATACATGTTGCCTTGTTGGGAATAAATAATAGCATCTTACAACAATTGCAAGACCTAAGTTTTCAACCTGGAAATGCTGCCTCCTTCACCACATCTGTAAATGGAAATCCTCCTTTCTCCTACTATTGGTTCAAGAATGGAGTTGTGTTGGATAGCCTCCTTGCCAGCTCTGACAGCAGTGACACATTTAATATTCCTGCGCTTAGTCTGGTAGATATTGGGAGCTCTTATTCTTGTACTGTCATTTTTGGTGGTGGCTGTGATACGCTCTATAGCGACACAGCTCATTTGATTTGTACTACTTCCGGTGCCATCTCTCCTGTGGCTTGTGATAGCATTAGCATCAACGGACAAACCTATACCAGCTCCGGGCTGTATGTTCAAACCTTATCCAACAGCTGGGGCTGTGATAGTACCCTTACCATCAATTTAACGGTAACCAATATAATTGATTCTATTCTTCAAAATGGAAGTACGTTGAGTTCTAGTATATCCGGAGCCACCTATCAATGGGTGGATTGCGAAAATGGATTTGCTGCTATTGCTGGTGCTACTAATCAATCCTTTGCTCCTATTGTAAATGGTTATTATGCCTTGATTATTAGCAAAGGTTTATGTGTTGACACTTCTGCTTGTTACAATGTAAATTCTGTGGGCATAAACAAATTGGATTTTGAGGAAGGCATTACTATTTTTCCTAGTCCGGTAAAGAATATTTTACAAATAGCAAGCACCTCAATGTTGATTAATGAAATTAAGCTTTACAACAGCATTGGTGCGCTTTTAATTGAGCAAAAACAAAATAAAAAGCAGGTAAGTATTGATTTAAGCAGCCATGCAAATGGAATTTATTTTGTAGAAATTAAAACAGAAAAGGGACATATTCGCAAGAAGGTGGTGAAGGAATAATAAGGATTGAAGATTACATCTTGGCACTTCATTTCGAAAGTAGAGTATAAAGAAAAAAATAAAATCAGAATGAAATTAAAAGTAGAAACACTGACTCTAATTATGCTAAGTCTCTTATTGAGTCTTTCTGCAAAAGCTCAATGGACAACTACTTTTAGTCAAGGAGCAGCGATTAAGGAAGTGTTTTTTACTTCTAAAGATACAGGATATATTGCTGGGCCGTATGTTACAACCTACAAAACAGAAAATGGAGGCGGCACTTGGAATTCCTTAGCATCAAGTGGTCTAAATTTAGAAGCTTTGTTTTTCACAAGTGATTCTGTTGGGTATATTGTCGGGGCGAATGAAACCATTAAAAAAACAAATGATGCGGCTTCCACCTGGATAATTCAAAACACTGTGACGGGTTCACCAAAATCTTTTTTTGATGTATCATTCCCATCTAAAAATATAGGATTTGCAGTTGGAAGTTCTGGCTTACTAAAAAAAACCATAAATGGAGGTACTAACTGGACAGCTCTTTCAAGTGGTACTTCACAAAATCTATATTCAGTTTATTTTATTAATGATACAATGGGATACATAGCTGGAAACTTAGGCTTGATAAAAAAAACGGTTGATGGCGGTCTTAATTGGATAACTCAAACAACAGGAATAACGGAGCTATTATACGGAATATATTTCACTGACGTACTCAATGGTTATGCTGTAGGCGGATTTGGTACCATTCTGAAAACCTCGAATGGTGGAACTACCTGGATACTTTTGGCAAATTTAACGAACGCGTTCCTGAGTGACATTATGTTTGTAGATGCAGATACAGGTTATATAGTTGGATTTGGGGGTACGATTTTAAAAACGATAAATGCAGGCACCAGCTGGAGATTTCAGCCAACAGGCTTAACAACAAACTTACTTTCCATTTCTTTTCCTAATGCACTTACAGGCTATATTGCAGGATATGAAAATAATGGAACACCTATTAATGGAATTGTGCTCAAAACAACGAATTCAGGAGGTTCAACGTATAGTTGCAATCCCGTTTTTATCACTTCTCAACCAACAAGCAGTATTGCCTGTATTGGCAATACTGCAACATTTGCTATTGGTGCTAACGGATCTCCGCCTTACAATTATCGATGGTATAAAAATGGGGTACTTGTGGATAGCACAATTTCCAGTTTAAATAATTTTAATTCATATACAACTGCATCATTAACAAGTACAGATAGTGGAAGTATAGTTTACTGTGTTATTTCTAATAAGTGCTGGGATAATACGACTAGTCTAATAACAAGCGATACGGCAAACCTTGTGGTAAATCCGGTTTGCACTCCTGTTTCCCTTGTCAATGGATTAGGAAATATTTATTACACTATTGGGATTAGCAGCTATCCTATTATGTCCATTACAGTTGCCGGAACTCCTCCATTTATCTACCATTGGTACTCCGGTAGCTCATTGGTTCAAACCGATACACTTTATTCAACGAGTTGCACTTATCAACAGTGGCCGGCTTTAATTATTCCCGGTATATATTCTATTTCCTGCACTGTAACCAATTGTTCGAACTGTGGTTCAGGAAGTGGAAGCGGCGCCGGTTCTGTCACTAGTTTCGGTTCTTTAAACGTTTATTGTCCTTCAATTTATATATTCACACATCCGATAAACCAATCTAAGTCAATATGCCAAACAGCTACCTTTAGTGTTTCACTTAATTCAGGAGACCCGTCAATAGTATATGCATGGTTTAAAAATGGAACCTATATTCCGGGAACTTACGGACCCTTTAATTCAAGTTATACTACCCCTGCACTCACTTCAGCAGATAATGGGAATACTTATTATTGTAAAGTTACTTCGTGCAATGGAATTATGATGAATCAAAGTAATACTGCAACACTAACTATAATTCAGCCCGCTTCCATTATTCAGCAGCCGACAAATCAAAACTTACTACCCGGAACAACGGCTACGTTCAATGCTTCGGTTAATGGTCCCCCGCCTTTCTCCTATTATTGGTATACAAACGGTGTACTTTCATCTAGCACATTAAATACTTTTTCTACAACTTCATCTTTTACTACACCGTTGCTTACGTCGGGTGATATAAATAATTCCTATTATTGCATCATCACCAATGGAGCAGGCTGTTACACTGTTACAAGTGATACCGCTCACTTCAATTGTGCAAGCTTTAATTCAATTTCACCAACGGCTTGTGATAGTTTTTCAATTAATGGACAAACTTTTACTACAAGTGGCATTTATACGCAAACATTGGTTAGCCAAAATGGTTGTGATAGTACCCTTACCATTAATTTAATTGTTACCAATTTAATTGATTCTATTCTTCAAAATGGAGCAACTTTGAGTTCTAGTATTTCCGGAGCAAATTATCAATGGGTGGATTGCGAAAATGGACTTGCTCCAATACCTGGCGCAACCAATCAATCTTTTAATCCTACAGTCAATGGTTTTTACGCCTTGATTATTAGCAAAGGTTTATGTGTAGATACTTCTGCTTGTTTCAATGTAAATTCTGTGGGCATAAACATATTGGATTTTGAGGAAGGCATTTCTATTTTTCCTAGTCCGGTAAAGAATGTTTTACAAATTTCAAGCTCATCTATGCAGCTAATTGAAGTTAATCTTTACAGTAGCATTGGCGCACTTTTAATTGAGCAAAAACAAACTAAAAAACAAGTAAGCATTGATTTAAGCAGCTATGCAAATGGAATTTATTTTGTTGAGATTAAAACAGATAAAGGACATATTCGCAAGAAGGTGGTGAAGGAATAGAAAAGAGTTAGCATTACTAGTATATCTCCACTTCGAAAGAGGAATTAAGTGCGACAATGAGAATGAGAATGAAGAAAAGCAGAAAGAGAATGATTGCTTAACGCTATCATTCTCTTTCTGCTTTGTGGGCCCACTTGGGCTCGAACCAAGGACCAAAAGATTATGAGTCTTCTACTCTAACCAACTGAGCTATAGGCCCGCATTTTTAAGGAGTGCAAAAGTATATATTTGCACGTAAAAAACAAATTTACGCAAGTACTTATGCAAACTCAAAACTTACATCGTATTAAGAACCTTGTTATAGATATGGGCGGTGTAATCATTGATATAGATTATAGTCTTACCGCTCGAGCATTTGAAAAACACGGGATCAAAGACTTTGAGCATATTTTTACACAAGCTAAGCAATTAGGGTTTATTGATGAATTTGAAAAAGGAACTATAACTCCTTCCCAATTTAGAAATGAGTTAAAAAATTGTGCAAATATTCATCTTAGCGATGACCTAATTGACAGCTGCTGGAATGCACTAATTCTGGATTTTACACAAGAAAAGTTACAACTGGTACAAGCACTTTCGAAGCAATACAACTTATTTTTGCTGAGTAATAATAATGCCATTCATTTCCAAAAATTAATTAGCAAAATCGAACAAATAGTTCCCTTTGCAGACTTCAGTAGTTTATTCCTAAAAAACTATTATTCGCATCAGCTAAAAATGCGAAAACCGGATGCTGAAATATTTAATTATGTGCTTCAGCAAAATAATTTATTGCGAGATGAAACCTTGTTTATTGATGATTCTATACAACATATACAATCGGCAGAAAAAATTGGAATACCTTGTTTGTTCGTTCGTACATCAAGCACTTTGTCGGATTTTTTTGACATGAAAAAACACTGAGTGCAAAGAAAAAAAAATCATTTCTTTATCGCTCCTTTTTTATTTAAGTTTGCAAACAGTATAAAAAATCTTACACAAGCATGAAAATCTTAGTTTGCATCAGTAAAGCTCCCGATACTACTACAAAAATTGCGTTTAAAGATAACGATACCCGTTTTAATGAGGATAATGTTCAGTACATAGTAAACCCTTACGACGAATGGTATGCTTTGGTACGAGCACTGGAATTGAAAGAAAGTCTTGGTGGTAATGTTACCATTATTAATGTTGGTCCTGCCGATAATGATGCAGTAATACGAAAAGCATTGGCCATTGGTGCTGATGATGCAGTTAGAATTGATGCTGACCCAAGCGATGCCTACTATGTAGCTGAACAAATAGCACATCATGCAAAAAGCGGCAATTACGATTTAATTATGACCGGTAAGGAAACAATTAATTACAACGGTGCTTCAATTGGAGCCATGTTAGCGGAATTGCTCGATTTGCCCTTTGTATCGCTCGCTACCAAATTGGAAATGAGTGGAAATACAGCCACCATTGAACACGATATTGACGGTGGAACCGAGGTTGTTGAATGTACAACTCCTTTGGTTTTGAGTGCGAATAAAGGAATGGCCGAAGCACGCATTCCTAACATGCGTGGAATTATGGCTGCGCGAACAAAACCTTTAACGGTTGTTCCGGTTGCTAATGCTGAAGTATTAACATCCATTAAAAATTATCAACTCGCTGCCGGAAGAGTCGATTGTAAATACATATCGGCTGATAAGCCTGAAGAGTTAATTGACCTGTTGCACAATGTAGCCAAGGTAATTTAACTTGCACGATTGAAACGAAAATAGAACCAGATAAAACAATCACTGAAATCCCTAAATAAATGTCAGTTTTAGTAATCGCAGAACTATCAAAAGGAAAAATTAAGAAAGCTTCATTGGAAGCAACGAATTATGCTGCAAAAATTGCAAGTCAATTAAGTACCACGGTTACAGCTGTTATTATTGCTAAAGCCGGAGAGGCTTCATTGGGCGATTTAGGAAAAGCAGGTGCAAGTAAAGTGCTTTGCATAAGCAACGAAAAATTAGCTTCTCAGGATTCGCAATTAATGACAAAAGCCTTGGAACAGGCCGTTGCAGCAGAATCGGCAGATGTTATTGTTTTTTCACACGACTTTACTTCAAAAGCTGTTGCTCCACGTTTAGCAGCCAAATTAAAAGCAGGATTCGTACCCGCTGCTGTGGGTTATCCAAGCATTGAAGGTTCGGCTTTTTCAGTGAAGAAAAATGTGTTTTCAGGTAAAGCAATAGCTGATTATGTAATTCATTCTACCAAAAAAATAATTGCTTTACTTCCTAATTCATTTCCTGTAACACTAGGAGAAGGAAGTGCTGAAGTAGTTGATTTTTCGGTTAATTTAGACGGAATTGAATCACGCATTAAAGTAAAAGAAGTTAAAAAAGAAAGCAATGAATTATCACTGCCTGAAGCTGAATTAGTAGTGAGTGCAGGGCGGGGAATGAAAGGTCCAGAAAATTGGGGCATTGTGGAAGATCTTGCAAAATCGTTGGGTGCTGCAACAGCTTGTTCACGACCAGTAAGTGATATAGGATGGCGTCCGCATCATGAGCACGTAGGACAAACGGGTATTGCAATTCGTCCAAATTTATACATTGCCATTGGTATTTCGGGGGCTATACAGCATTTGGCCGGTGTAAACGGAAGTAAAACAATTGTTGTGATAAATAAGGATCCGGAAGCTCCCTTTTTTAAAGCAGCCGATTATGGTATTGTAGGAGATGCATTTGAAATTGTTCCCAAGTTAACTGCAGCTATTAAGCAATTTAAAGCAAATCAACATTAATTAATAGTTGAACAAAAGGCGGTAATACCGCTTTTTGTGTTTCTAAAATAACACTATGCGAAAAATTAAACTTGAAATTTTAAGTTTATCCTATAGCCAAACTCATTCGAGTTCCTTTACATTGGTATTAATTGAGCCAAAGAAAAACAAAAAACTCCCCATCATCATTGGTAGTGCCGAAGCTCAATCTATAGCAATGCAGTTGGAAAAAATGGTTTCACCTCGTCCGCTTAGTCATGATATTATTAAATCGTTTGCTGATAAATTTGCTATTCAAGTAACCGAAATCATTATCTATAACTTAATTGAAGGAGTATTTTTTTCAAAACTTATTTGTAATAATGGTGGTCAGGAAGAAGAAATTGATTCGCGCACATCCGATGCAGTAGCTATTGCCCTTCGTTTTAATTGTCCTATTTATACCTATGATTTTATATTAAGCACTGCGGGTATTTTGTTGGAAGATGATGTGTTGGAAGATTTGCAAAAAGAAAATGAAGCAGATGATAACAGCGGTATTCATGACCCTCAAACCGAATTTAGTTCCTATACATCAGATGAACTAAAGCATCAGTTAAATAAGGCCTTAGAAGAAGAAGACTACGAACGTGCTACCCAGCTTAGGGACGAAATAGCTAAACGAAAAAACACTTAAAAACCTATATTTTATGGAGCGATTTACCGGATTATTGGGCGTAGCATTAATTTTTACCATTGCATTTTTATTTTCAAATAATCGCAAGGCAATTAATTATAGATTGGTAATAAGTGGCGTTACCTTGCAGGTGGTGATTGCCATATTAATATTAAAAATTCCTCCTGTTACACGATTTTTTCAAACCTTGGGAAAGGGGATGCAAAAAATAGAACAATTTGCAAAGGAAGGGGCCAATTTTGTGTATGGAGGTATTGGTACCATAGGTTTTGATGGAAGTGTTGGTAATTATGCAGCTCCACATACTTTTGTTTTTGCTTTCAACATTACTGCTACCATTATTTTGGTGTGTGTGCTTGTAGCCATATTTTATTACGCCGGAATTATGCAAAGAGTAGTTTCGGTGATTGCTAAAGCTATGAATTTTATAATGCGTGTGAGCGGTGCTGAAGCACTGAGTAATGTTGCCAGTGCTTTCGTTGGTCAAGTAGAAGCACAGGTAATGATTCGACCGTATTTATCGAGCATGACTAAAAGTGAATTACTGGCCAGCATGAGTGGAAGTCTTGCTTGTATTGCCGGCGGTATTTTAATTGTGTATACATCTATGGGTGCTAAGGCCGAGTATTTAATAGCAGCAAGTTTGATGGCGGCTCCCGGAGCTTTGGTAATTTCAAAAATAGTATTTCCCGAAACTGAAGAATCGCAAACAATGGGAAATGTAAAGCTGGAAGTAAAAAGCGAATACAGTAATTTAATTGATGCCATTAGCCATGGAGCTGCCGAAGGTTTTAAAATATCGATGAATGTTATTGCCATGCTTATTGGGTTTATAGCTTTAATAGCCATGGTGAACTGGATATTGGGACATATTTACACCGGACTAACCTTGGATTTTATTTTTGGAAAATTATTTTATCCACTTGCTTGGAGCATGGGTATTCCTGCAAGTGATGTAAGCAATGCGGCAACCTTACTCGGACAAAAAATTACTGTAAACGAATTTGTTGCATTTAAAAATTTAACCAGTAATGCTGTTCCGGTTTTAACCGAAAAAGGAACACTTATAATCAGTATAGCTATTTGTGGATTTGCAAATTTCAGTAGTGTAGGTATGCAGATTGGAGGTATTGGGGCACTGGCTCCGGAGCGTAGAGCAGATTTAGCCAAATTAGGAATGAAGGCTTTGCTTTGTGGTACTCTTGCATCCTATTTATCAGCCACAATTGCCGGAATTTTAATGGGATAATTTGCAGCCATTTCACGTTATTTAAATGAAACAATACCACGACTTAATGCGTCATGTGCTGGAAAACGGCACCTCCAAAACCGACCGTACAGGTACCGGAACCATCAGTGTATTTGGCTATCAAATGCGTTTCGATTTGCAACAGGGATTTCCACTTTTGACAACCAAGAAATTGCACTTAAAATCAATCATTCATGAATTGCTTTGGTTTTTAAAAGGCGATACCAACATTGCATATTTAAAAGAAAACGGAGTTAAAATTTGGGACGAATGGGCTGATGAAAACGGCAATCTGGGACCTGTGTATGGCTCCCAATGGCGAAGTTGGCCAACAGCAGATGGTCGACACATCGATCAAATCAGCCAGTTAATACATCAATTAAAAAACAATCCTGATAGTAGACGGATGATTGTAAGTGCTTGGAATGTTGGCGAAATTGAACACATGAAACTTCCACCTTGCCATGCTTTTTTTCAGTTTTATGTAGCCGATGGAAAATTAAGTTGCCAATTGTATCAGCGAAGTGCAGATATTTTTTTAGGTGTTCCATTTAATATTGCATCATATGCTATACTTACCAAAATGATTGCACAGGTTTGCGATTTACAAGCTGGCGATTTTGTACATACGCTTGGAGATGCGCATTTGTATTCAAATCATATTGAGCAAGCAAAATTGCAACTCACAAGAGATTTCAGGAAATTACCTACTTTTCAATTGAATCCCGAAGTGAAAGATATTTTTGGTTTTACCTATGCTGATTTCACTTTAGAAGGGTACGATCCGCATCCGCATATAAAAGCAGAAGTTGCAGTATAATTCGCACACAAAATGAAATCGCCTATACTATCATTAATTGTTGCAGCAGCCGAGAACAATGCCATTGGTAAAAACAATGATTTAATTTGGCATTTGCCAACCGACATGAAGTATTTTAAAGATACTACTACCGGGCATTGTGTCATTATGGGGCGTAAAAATTACGATTCAATTCCACTCAAATACCGGCCTTTATCGAACCGAACAAATATTATTGTTACTCGCCAAAAGGATTTTACTGCACCGGGTTGCCATGTCGCTTATTCATTAGAAGAAGCTATTTCTCGTGCAAAGGAAATTGAAGAGGTTGAAGTATTTATTATTGGCGGTGCAGAAATATATGCGCAAAGTATTTCCTTGGTAGATAGAATTTACCTTACCCGTGTGCATCATTCGTTTGAAGCTGATGCATTTTTTCCAGAAGTAGATTTTAAGCACTATAAAATAAGAAGTTCGCTATTTGTGCAGAAGGATACGAAAAATCCATATTCCTTTACTATCACGATTTACGAAAAAAAATAAACCCGATTAAACTTTTTAAAAAGTTATTCGTCATAGGTTCATTCCATAATCAATAAAACGTATTTAAACATGAAAACAACTAAAAGAGTACTAAGTTATACCCTTGCGGTATTTTTTGCCGGAGCCTTGCTATTATCTTCTTGTAAAAAAGAAAAAGAGGAAGAAGAAGTAGATTCTGATACTCAATCGAGTAAAGATAATACACAAGCCGATTTATATTTTAACGATGTAGCGAACATTGCTGATGAGGCTAGTGAAGGTGATTTAGTAAATTACAAAACTGCAAACTTTGATGGTTTATTAAGCAACTGTGCAAACATTACACGCTTGCATGCCGATAGTACTAATTCAGACACCTTGTTGATTTCTTTTGGTAGCAATGGAGGAACAAATAGCACAGTAAATTGCCTATGTGCAGACGGACGATTACGAAGGGGAATTATTACTGTAATTTATACAGGTAAATACCGCGACTCGCTGTCGACCCACAACATTAGCTTCTCGAACTATTTTGTAAACAATAACCAATTAATTGGCAGTAAAACTGTCACTAATAAAGGAAGAAATTCAGCCGGCCATCCGGTATTTGAAATCACTGTGAATGGTACTTTATTGCTGGCAAACAGCGGAGGTACTGTAACCTGGAACTCTAATCGTACCCGTGAGTGGACTGCAGGTTATACAACGTTTGGCCCAGGAAACTGGAACGATGATGTGTATTTAATCAGAGGAACAGCGAGTGGAACTAATGCTGCCGGAAATTCATTTAATGCAACAATTATTAATCCTTTGGAAAGAGCAATTGGCTGTCGTTGGTTTAGAAAAGGAACAGTTGAATTTACTCCTTCAGGCAAAGCAACACGTACCATCGACTATGGCACCGGTAATTGCGATGATATTGCCACAGTTACTATCAATGGCATCACGCACACCATCAACTTAAATTAACAATTAACAAAAAAAAGCTGCATGATTATGCAGCTTTTTTTTTACTATTTCCCAAATAAATTTCCTAGCATACCGCCAATTCCCGATGAGGCATCGGTACCTGTAAATTTACTTGCAATATCTTTTAAATTGGAATCACCCGAAAGTAAGTTAGAGAAATCCATTCCTTGAGTTTTTCCACCGCTAAGCGTATTAAAAATTCCACCTAAATCAAAACTACTATCGCTGGGGTCGTTGGTTTTATTAACGAGCTGACTCATTACATTGGGCACTAATCCATTGCTTACAGAAGCAGCAGCCTCTTGTGATAAACCAAATTTTGACATAATGGATGAGCTTACCGAAGAAATAATATTGCTAACCACTGGATTGTTTGCCATACCTGATTTCCCGCCAAGAGTAGAAAGTACTTCCGCAAAATTACCACCGGCTACCTGACTTTTTAAACTCTCGATGATGCTTCCCGAAGCATGATTTATTACGGCATCATTATGCGCATTAGGCACTGCCGTATTATTAATAATTGCCTCAGTTGCATTTCCCTTTACTAAATCCAATAAATTTTCGAACATGTTGTTGATTTTAATTAGTTTATTTACCTTGTAAAAGTATTGAAAATAATTCAACCTTTTTAGCAATCAGCGGATGATTCGATATACTACCAGCATTTTAAAATTTGACAAACAAGGTGAAAAAACAGGATGGACTTATTTAGTAATTCCAGCAGATATTGCTCAACAAATAAATCCCGGAATAAAAAAATCTTATCGCGTTAAAGGAAAACTTGATAACTATGTGTTTAGTGGTCTTACCATATTGCCGATGGGAGAAGGAGAATTCATCCTTCCATTAAAATTGGAAATACGAAAATCTATAGGTAAAAAACAGGGAGCTATGGTTTCGGTGGAACTTGAATTTGATGCTACTGAATATGAAATTAATGCTGAATTTATTGCCTGTTTAAAGGATGAACCGGCTGCTTACAAAATTTTTTCGGCACTCCCAAAATCGCATCAGCGTTATTATTCTAAATGGATTGAGAGTGCGAAAACCGATGCTACTCGTGCAAAACGCATACATTCAAGTATTTTAAGTTTCTTGAAAAATCAAACCTTTGCCGAACTGTTGCGTTCGCAAAAAAACCTTAGCTAAGTTGTTCTACAGTGCTATCTGATCGAACTTTATACTCGAGTCGTTTCATTTCATTAATATCTAAACTATAAAAACCAAACTCTTCAACCACCTTTCCTGTTAGCAAATAACAGCCATTTCCGGTAAATGGAAATTGTTTTATAATAAGCGGAAAATGCGTGGTATCAATCCAGTTGCCGGCTTTGTCTAAAAAAGTTCCGAAGCACATTTCATCGCCTCGCTTGGTACGCGTGCGTTTGCGTGTAACTAAATAGCCTACAATACGAACTAAATTTCCAAGATGCTCCTTAAATTCTGTTGCTAAACTGAGTGTAGTTAGAGTTGTGCTCAATTGATTTTCGTTCCCTTTTGTATTAGTGTCAGCAAGCTCTTTAATGAGGTCGAAGGGCGAGCAGAGCGGGAAACCTAAAATTTCAATCTGGTCCCATGCATCGTCTAAACTATGATGAAAAAGTGGTGGCAGGGTAAATTCGCGTTGCTCCACTTCAAACAGTTCGTGTCGTGTACTTGTCTTTTTTTGAGCCCCTATTTGCGTGTGAATGTCCCAAAGAAGTTGCTTCTTTGAACGGCTCGTAAACTCAAATGCTCCTACCCGAATGAGTATGCGCAATTGTTCCACCGAAATATCCACACGGCTCATAAAATTTTGCAGAGAGCTGAATACTCCGTGCGCTTTACGTTCATTGATTAGTTGAGTAATAACGTTTGTTTCAAATTCGGCTAGGTGATCAAATCCAATGTAAATTACCTTGCCTTTAATGATAGTTTTTGCTTCACTGTGGTTGATGTGTGGTGCATGAATTATTGCTCCGCACAAACGCGCTTCATGAAAATAAATTTCGGGGCGGTAAAAACCTCCGCCATTATTGATTACAGCCACCATGTACTCGAGCGGAAAATGTGTTTTTAAAAACATGCACTGATAGCTCTCAACAGCATAGGAAGCCGAATGTCCTTTGCTAAACGCATATCCTGCAAAGCTTTCAATTTGTCGCCACACTTCTTTTGTGATAGTATCGGGATATCCCTTTTGTTTACAATTGCTAAAAAATTTTTGCTCTACTTTTTTAAACTCTTCTCTCCCTCTGTATTTACCACTCATTCCGCGTCGCAGCATATCGGCATCGGCAAAACTTAATCCTGCAAAGTGATATGCCACTTTTATCACATCTTCTTGATACACCATTACACCAAAGGTATCGTGCAAAATTTCGTTAATTGCCTGAGGAGTTTGGTAGGATGGTTTCATACCTCGTGAACGCAAAATATACTCGCGCATCATTCCCGACGAAGCTACACCGGGGCGGATGATAGAACTAGCTGCAACCAAATCGAGATAGGTTTCGGCTTGCAGTTTTGTAAGCAACATACGCATGGCAGGACTTTCAACATAAAAGCATCCAATTAATCTGGCTTCTTTTAGATTTTTTCGAATCGCCGGGTCTTCCTTAAATTGCTGAACATTTCTGATATCAATGGATACCTGCTGATTATTCTGTATAATCGTTACAGCATCTCTTATTTTTCCTAAACCGCGCTGGGCAAGTATATCAAACTTATACAAGCCAACATCTTCTGCTTCAAGCATACTAAACTGGGTTAGCGGAAAACCTTTGGGAGGATTGTTAAGTGCTGTATAGCGCGTAATGGGTTTCTCTGAAATCAGTATTCCTCCGGCATGTACACTCAGGTGATTGGGAAATGAATACAAGTGCTCGCCATACTTGCGGATGAGTTGTACAATGTGATCGGGTGTGCCCGGATTTCTTTTATTATCCACCAAGTCATCAATTTCTGCTTTGGGCAAACCGAATACTTTTCCCAATTCGCGGATGATGGAATTGTCTTTCATTTCGCTGTATGTTCCCAGCAAAGCAACAGTGCTGTTTCGGCTTTTCCCGTAAGGGGAACGGTAAAAAATATAATCGGTAACATCGGCACGTTCGGTGGATGAAAAATCAATATCAAAATCGGGAGGGCTTGTTCGAGAAGGATTGATGAAGCGTTCGAAATACAAATCGAGGTCAATGGGATCTACATCGGTAATACGCAGCAGGTAGGCAACCATTGAATTAGCGCCACTTCCACGGCCTACATAAAAATAATTTTGCGATTGTGCATAGCGAACAATGTCCCAATTAATCAAAAAGTAAGAAGTAAATCCTTGCGTAGTGATAACTTCAATTTCCTTTTTAAAACGTTCACGCACTTTTTCGTTCTGCACAGGATAACGGTAGGGTAAATTTTCGTAGCATAGCTTCAGCAGCAAATCGTAATCGCCTTGCTGAGTCCCTGTAAAATAGCGAAGGTTCTTATTTTGTTTGTATTCAAACTGAATGTTGCAAGCCTGCAGAAATTGATTGGTATTGCTTATAAGTTGAGGAAACTCGTTGTACTGTGTAGCAAGTTCATCGCTCGTATAAAAAATTTCATCCGGGAGTGCTTGTTCGCTTATTGGGAGTTTACTGAGCAACATGTTATGGTCCATGGCACGTAGCAAACGATGTGCATTAAAATCCATCTTACTCCGAAAAGTTACCGGACTAAGCAGCAGCATTTTTTTTTGCCATTCGCCGGGTTGAAAATCCTTCATCACTTGTTGTAGTGAAAACAGCTGTCGTGCATGTATTCCAATAAATTCGTGAGAGGCCAGGTCTTTTATTTTAGTAAATGTGCTTTTCAAATTCGCTTCATTCGTTGCTTCTTTACATGCGTGAAGGTATTGATAGGGGTAAATTATATAAGCGTTTTCAAAGACAGGAGCACGGTCATCGATACTTTGATTGTGTGTAAGGTGTGCCGTAAGAAAACGGTTGAGTTCGTCAAAGCCATCGTTGTTTTTGGCAATTCCGATAAATTTTTGTGCTGCGCCATTTCTAAAATCAATACCCACCACGGGCTTAATTCCATAGTTGGGTGCCAGTCTAACAAAATCCAAAACTGCCGAGGTGTTATTAATATCGGTAAGGGCCAATTGGGTGCATCCCTTTAGTTTTGCCTCATGCAGTAGTTGTTCGGTGCTCATGGTACCAAACTTAAAGCTATAGTAGGTGTGGCAATTGAGGTACATGTTGCTTAGCTATTTCCTGATAGGTTGCCGGTATTACAAAATTCAAATTCGCCCAAGCTGAAGCATTGCTCAAAGGCGCTCTTGCGTTTGAGCAGCGTAATGCTTTGCGCAATAAAAGAGGTTTGGTATTGCTTGGTTTGGTATTCGGGTTGAGCCTTGTTAAAGGTTTCGCCGGTGAGCTCCCCTGCCAGTAAAAGACTAAAGCGGTAATGAAAGGTAGCGCGGCTTGGGGGCAGTTGCAATTTGAGTCGCAAGGTCTTGCTGAAATCACTTCCTCCACGTGCCGCTTTTACCGGAATATGAATGTTTGATGGGGTTGCAACATCAAAGTTGCAGAGCTGTACTTCAAAAGGCTGTTGTGCCACGCATACAGCTTCAATGGTTTCAATGAGGTTTTGTTCTTTGCTTTCATCGAGTTGCAAAACGGCGAGTTCAATTTGTGGAATATTTTTTTCGGCACGTAGAAATCCGTAGTGTTGTGCAAAGTGTTTTTTTTCGTTCAGTAGTTCGTTTTTAACCTTTGCGGGAAGTGTGATTAACAACCTGTATTCATATTCTTCCTCGTTTAGTTTTCCTTTTTTATCGGGCGATGATGACACTCCGTTAAAAGGATTAAAGGTTCGTAATGAATTAGACAGGGCCACGGCACGATGTACAGCTTGCGGGCCGTACAAAATGCGCATTTTATCCATCGCTTGATACAAATTAATTAGTTGTTCGCTATCTTCAAATAAATTGATTTGATAGCCTCCGCCCACGAGGTTACTAAAGCGCACGCCAATGAGGCGAATGAGCATGCGCCGGCTATACAATTTTTCGAACAATTCTTTTACGCGTGCAATGAGTACATGATCGTTGGAGCTATGCGCGATGCGGCATTGCATGGTATGTGTATCAAAATTTGAATACCTAATTTTAACGGTAACACAAGCAGTTAGTTTGTTTTCGCTGCGAAGTTGAAAGGCCAGTTTTTCGACCATTTTAATTAAAATGTTCTTGAGTTTTTGCACGTCAATGGTATCGGTATCGAAGGTTTCTTCGCTCGAAATACTTTTGCGTTCGCTGTAAGGCTCAACCGGGGAAGTATCAATTCCGTTGGCTTTTCGCCAGATGCTGCCTCCATTTTCGCCCAGTACATTTTGCATTAATTCGAGGGGCATTTGTTGCAGTGTATGTACTTTTTCTATTCCCATGCTGCGCAACAGTGTATAGGTTTTTTCGCCAATCATGGGAATTTTTTTTACCGAAAGTGGCGCCAAAAAAGATTTTTCGCAACCCGGATCTACCTTCATCTGGTTGTTGGGTTTTGCTTCGTCGGTAGCGACTTTGCTCACCGTTTTGTTGGGCGACATGCCAAATGAAATGGGAAGTCCGGTTTCGCGCATGATTCGTCGGCGTAGTTCTGTAGCATAGTTGTAGCAGCCAAAAAACTTATCCATTCCGGTAAAATCCATGTAAAATTCGTCAATAGAAGAGCGTTCAAAAAGGGGAACGTATTCGCCAATAATCTGTGTTACTTCGTCGGAGCGTTTGCTGTATTCTTCGTAATCGCCTCGTACCACAAGGGCGTGCGGGCAGAGGCGTTTGGCCAGTTTCATGGGCATTGCCGAATGAATTCCGAAGGCGCGTGCTTCGTAACTGCAGGCTGCCACCACTCCCCTGTCGCTGCTTCCGCCTACCAACACAGGTTTTCCAATCAATTCGGGATGCATGAGCCGCGATACCGAAACAAAATAGCTGTCTAAATCCATGTGCACAATGGTGCGGTTCACTTCGCCTTCGAGGCCTTTCCAACTATACGGACTATGCAGTTGTTTATTGTTGTTGTGCATGGTTAAAATAATTCGGTTTGACCGTTTAGCGGCGGTCGTTTAAACAAGGTAAAATCCTGTGCTGGCATTGATCGTCCGGCCAGGTGAAGCTTTACGGAAAGGCTAAACAGTTGCTTGATGCTTTCGGCAATTTTTCCTTCGCCGCGCATACGTATTCCGGGGCGTGAATCGTTTACCTTGCCACCGTGGCAGGCCTCAATGTGATTCCATATTTTATCGGCAGCATCGGGTTTATTTTTATACAGCCAATCGCGAAAAATGCTTGCTATTTCGCCGTTTAAGCGTACAATGGTATAGCCGGCGGTAGCGGCACCGCAATCGGCTGCGGCTTTAACTATATCGGGAATTTCGTCGCTGTTTAATCCGGGAATGATGGGAGCTACCATTACTCCAACCGGCACCTTGTTTTGGGCGAGGGTTTCAATTACTTGCAATCGCTTTTTGCTGGTAGCGGTGCGGGGTTCCATACTGCTGCGAAGTTCTTCGCGTAAGCTGGTAACCGAAATCATTACGCGCAGTAAATTTAGTTGCGCGAGCTCGGTAAGTATATCCAAATCGCGTAGCAGCAGCGAATTTTTTGTAATAATGCCTACGGGGTTTTTGTATTCGAGACAGGTTTGGAGCAGGCTTCGGGTTATCTTATAGGTTCGTTCGAGGGGTTGGTAGCAATCGGTATTTCCTGAAAAGGAAATGCACTCAACTCGATACTTGGGGTGATTAAAATGCTTGCGCAACAATTCGGAAGCAGTGGGTTTTACCATAATTTTGCGTTCAAAATCGAGGCCTGCGCTAAAGCCATAATAGTTGTGGGTATTTCGCGCATAGCAATACACACAGCCGTGTTCGCAGCCCTGGTAGGGGTTTGCGCTGCTCATCATGCCTACATCGGGACTGGTAATTTTGTTTACCAGGGTTTTAGGATAGTCCATGTACACTTCTGTTTTTTCGTCGCCGATGAGTGGTTCATCAAGGCCTTCGATGTGTTCGGCCAGTACCTGGTATTTTAAGAAGCGGTTAGCCGTGTGAATTTGTGCGCCTCTGCCTTTAAGATAGGAACTATCGGGTAGGTTTTTCGGCATTTTTTAAACTTTTATAATGTTTGTATTACAATCATTTTTGTGATTACAATATAATCATTTATATTTGCAGCAAGAAAAAATTTTACCACAAAGTTTGCACAGGACAAAAGCACCAATAAGAAAGTTTTTTAGTTCTAGTTGATTAGTAGTCGGCTCTTCGCCTTTGTAAATTTTGTGGTTTAATTTTTTTTCTCTGAAATGCGTAGATGAGCCGATTATTGGTGAGAATTATATAGAACGCTGATTTGATTAAGATGATTATGATTTTTTAGGATTTATTTTCTTGGGAAAAGGGTCTAGAAATTACGGAAAACAGCAAATGTAGATTTCGTGTATTTCAATTGATTTTAAAAAGAGAATAAATGGAATTGAGGTAATCGATTGTGTTTGGTAATGCTGCAGTTTTAACCCCTGAAAAATTGACTGAACATAAGTTTGTGTTAACAGTGTTTATTACTTGTGCAAAGGATTTAAAAATTTTAAAAACCTACTAATTTAAACCTCAAAAGCTATGTATTTCAGCAACAACATTAAACTTCTGCGTCAGCGCAAACAGCGTACACAGGATGTGGTGGCAGGAGAACTCGGAATGAGTCGCTCAACCTTTAACAGCTATGAAAATGGATTAATTACCAATCCAACCATAGATGCACTTATTGGCTTTTCGAGCTATTTTAAATTGTCGATTGATACTCTTGTAAAAGTGGACTTAAGTAAACTGTCGGAAAGTAAAATGCGGGAGCTTGAACAAGGGCACGATGATTTTATAAAAGGCACCAAATTGAGGGTGTTGGCAACTACTGTAGACAGTAAAAACCGCGACAACATTGAATTGGTTCCGGTAAAAGCGAAAGCGGGTTATACAGCCGGTTATAACGATCCTGAGTACATTAGTTCATTACCTACTTTTCAGTTACCCTTTTTATCGCCCGACCGCAAATACCGCACATTTCAGATAAGTGGCGACAGCATGTTACCCATACCCGATAAAAGTTATGTAACCGCCGAGTTTGTGGATAATTGGATGAACGTAAAAGATGGCAATGCTTACATAGTGCTTACACAGGACGATGGGGTAGTTTTTAAAGTGCTTTACAATCAGCTTCGCAGCAAAAAAAAGTTGTTGTTGAAATCACTCAACGCTGCTTATGAGCCCTATGAATTAAATTTGAATGAAGTACGTGAAATTTGGAAATTTATTAATTACATCAGCCACGAATTGCCCGAGCCCGAAGGCAATAAAGACGAACTGCTGAATACAGTTAACCAACTTCAAAAAGAGGTAACAAAAATATCGAACAAATTAAAAAAGGGGACTGTAATTAAATGAGTCGCTATATGTGTAAACAAGCAACTCATCTGCGTTTCAAACACAAGCGAGTTGCTACTTAAACACTATTAAACCCTTAATAAAAAATTGAATACTGACAGATCTGCTCCTGGGTCAGGATTAGTTCTATAACTTCACTTTCAACTCAACCATTTCGTAGCCCTCAATAATATCGCCCGGTTGTATGTCGTTAAAATTATTGATGTTCAAACCGCACTCATAGCCTGTTGTAACTTCTTTTACATCGTCTTTGAAGCGCTTTAATGAGCCTAATTCGCCGGTATGAATTACTATACCATCGCGAATAACCCGCACTTTGGTATTGCGTGTAACTTTTCCGTCGAGTACCATACAACCCGCAATGGTTCCCACTTTGGTAATGTTGAATACTTCACGAATTTCGATATTGCACACCACCTTTTCTTCAAACTCAGGTGCCAACATTCCCTGCATAGCCGATTTAATCTCATTAATGGCATCGTAAATAATTGAATACAAGCGTATGTCAATTTGCTCTTGCTCGGCAAGTTTACGTGCATTTCCGGACGGACGTACCTGGAAACCAACTATAATAGCATTAGAAGCAGAAGCCAATAACACATCCGATTCAGTTACCTGACCTACGGATTTGTGAATTACATTTACTTGAATTTTATCGGTAGATAATTTCAACAACGAATCGGTTAAGGCTTCAATAGAACCATCCACGTCTCCTTTTACAATCACGTTTAGTTCTTTAAAATCACCAATGGCCAATCGTCGTCCAATTTCGTCAAGCGTAATGTGCTTTTGCGTACGGTAACCTTGCTCACGTTGCAATTGTAAACGTTTGGTGGCTATTTCTCGTGCTTCGCGCTCGTCGTCCATTACTTTAAACTTATCACCCGCCGTTGGAGCACCGGTTAATCCTAATAATAATGCCGGCATAGAAGGGCCTGCTTCTTTGATGTTGCTACCACGTTCGTTAAATAAAGCTTTTACTCTACCGCTGTAGCAACCCGCTAATACAACATCTCCAATTTTAATTTTACCGGATTGAACCAAAACAGTAGTAATGTATCCGCGACCCTTATCGAGTGAAGATTCAATTACTGCACCGGTTCCATTTTTAGTTGGGTTTGCTTTTAAATCGAGTAATTCGGCTTCGAGCAACACTTTTTCGAGTAACAAATCGATGTTTGTTCCCTTTTTTGCACTAATTTCCTGACACTGATATTTACCGCCCCACTCTTCTACCAAAATATTCATTTGCGATAATTCTTCACGAATTTTATCTGGATTAGCACCTGGCTTATCAATTTTATTAATGGCTATAATTATAGGTACACCTGCAGCCTGAGCGTGATTAATAGCCTCTTTTG
>Ga0268298_10000692_pt1 | contig 42730 bp, 33 predicted proteins | sample WWTPWeurt_MetaG_FD_194462 | JGI IMG/M metagenome (GOLD analysis project Ga0268298, IMG submission 194462) | Activated sludge microbial communities from WWTP in Nijmegen, Gelderland, Netherland - WWTP Weurt | ecosystem: Engineered > WWTP > Aerobic digester > Activated sludge | place...
CGGACTCGGCGGTAACAAGAACCCTTGCCGAGGCTGATACTCCCGATACGTCTTCATCTCGCCTTTAGATCACGCCCGCGCAACGATGTCGATCCGTTTCAGCTCTTTACTCCAACGGGCTCCTAGCCCCACAGCGCACGCACAAGGAAATGGCTGGAGAGACTGTGCGATCTTGAGATCTTGCTGTGCGCATACGGCAGGGAGTCAGATGATGTTGGAGGAAGAAAGTGTCTAAAACCATCCAACGCCTTCGAGATGAAATCACCGAGATGAGTCTCAAGTTACTGTCGCATATCAATCAGCGCACAGAGCGGGTCTTGCAGATTGCAGAGGAGAAGAGACGACTCAATCTGCCGACCCGAGATCCGCAGCGTGAATCGACGCTCCTGGATCTGCTGGTCGCAGAGAATCAGGGGCCCATGACTGATGCATCGGTGCGCAGTCTGTTCCAACGAATTTTCGATGTGAGTGTAGAGATCCAAGATGAGAGCATTAAGAATCGGCTGCGCGTCGCAAAAGGAAGCGGACCGCGGATTGAAGTATCGGTTGCTGCTCAAGTAATCGGCGGCGGACTTCCCCAATACATCGCAGGGCCATGTGCTGTCGAAAATGCAGAGCAGATGGAGACCGTGGCAGCCGGTTTGCGCACGCTCGGAGTACGAATCCTACGTGGCGGAGCCTTCAAGCCACGAACCTCTCCCTACACGTTCCAGGGGCTTGGGGAGCCCGGTCTCAAGCTTCTCTCCGAGGCGGCCAAACGGCATCAACTAGTCTCAGTAAGCGAAGCCACTAGTCCGGGGAACGCTAATCTGGTCGCACGATATGTTGACATCATCCAGATCGGCGCGAGGAACATGTATAATTACGATCTTCTGCGCGCGACGCTCGATGAGTGGCTTCACGCCGCAGAACACATTGCGCTGGCCGGTAGTGCAGAGCGCGCGGTCTCCATTGATCCGGAGTATCGAGAGCGCGTGCTCGCGATGTACCGAGATCTGTTCCAGGACATGCAAGAGGGGTCGTTTTTTGATTCAGTGCGTCCGCGCGACTTCGTCGAAGTGGCCCGATTGACAAGAAGCGTCGTCAAAGACACGGTGGCTCAGCTCATCGGCCAGGCGGGTCGCTAACGCTCGCAACTGTTTCGGAGCGGTGGCAAAATGCAGCGACAACGTGATGCGATCGTCTGTGAGAGATCACACTTGATCAGGATTCGGAGTCGCTCGTATAATATTACACGTTTGGTTTGACTCTTATTGATTCCTCAAGGAGTCCTGATCGTGCCAGACAGATCCCCCAAAGACGGACATATCGCGAGCAGCGACTCGCTCGAATCTGCTCCAAATTGGCTCGCTGAGCTGACGGTGGCGAGACAAGAAAGGACTGCCGCGCTGTCTGTACCGTTTGAACCGCTCGGTCCGTTGACGGAGCAAACGCGTGCCAGACTTGCGATAGAGTCGTTGCGAGTCAACGACCGCTATCTTCGCGAGTTCATCGAAGGCTCGTCTTTTTGTCCGTATGCGCGGCAAGGCCGACGGGCTGGGCAGACCCAGCGCCATGTCTACATTGCAGAGACAGTGGACCTAGCGCCGCTTCTCCGTCTGTTCCAAGAGATCGCAGCAGATCCAAAACAAGTGGTTGCGCAGGTTATCATGCCAGCCATCGAAGTAGAGCCGGAGGCATGGCGGCGCTTCTGTCTCGATCTTACCGAGGTAGGTAATGCTAGTTCTTCAAAGCCCGTGCTGGCATGCGCGCCACTGCATCCGAGACTACCGTTTGTCGAAGCCAATATGTATGGACTGGTGCCGCTCTTCCGCCGCGCCCCTGACCCGACGCTCCAGTGGGTTCGGTTGGATGGTCTTGAAGCGCTGTACGCCGGACGAGGGAGTGACAATCAATATTTGCAGGTAGAGGACATCGAGTCCTTCATTCGCAGAGCACAGCCTCCGCGTCCACCACTTTATGACGTTGTCTGTAAGACCAATGCAGCGATGGCGGGAAGGCTCACGATCGAACGTGTGGTCAAGATTCTGGATGAGATCGCCGGTGATGGGAGACGTGCTTATGCTCAGATTCTGCTCGCAGACGAAAGCTAGGAGACCGCGGACTAGAGCCCACTGGATGCGCCCTCACAGTCGTCCGTTTCCTGAGCGAATGCGATAAAGGAGTTTCTTCGATGAGCAACCAGCGAGTGCTTCCTGTGAAGGTAGCGATCTGGAGCGAGCTCGTGGACCGGCGGCCTGTTGCTGCGCGGGTGGCTGACGTTGACTTGTTGGTCCTGCGCATCGATGATACGCCTCGCGTCCTTGAAGGTCGCTGTCCCCATCGGGCTGGTCGACTGGTCGGCGGTCGGTTGGAAGGTGATCTGCTGATCTGCCCCTTTCACGGCTGGGACTTTGATTGCAGATCCGGAAAGAGCGTCGGCGTGGAGGGCGAGTCCATTTATTCCTTCGATGCCTGGTTGGACAAAGATGGCGTCTTTGTCGACGAAGACGTGACCTGCCCCCCGAAAGATGATCCAAGGAAAAAGTGAGTCCTCCTAGACAACGAAAGTGGTACGGAGGACCGATGCGGAAAAGTCTGTTTACCGAGGCGCAGGTGATTGGGATTCTGAAGCGAGCTGAAGCGGGACAGCCAGTGACCGAGCTGTGTCGCGAGCTGGGAATCACGCAGCAGACGTTCTACCGCTGGAGACGGAAATACGGCGGGATGGAGGTCTCTGATGCGCAGGAGCTAAACCGGCTGCTCGATGAGAATCGGCGACTCAAGCACCTGGTGGCGGAGTTGGCGCTGGACAACCGGATTCTCAAGGATGTGCTCGGAAAAAAATGATGCCGCTCGCTGCGCAGCGTCAGAGTGTGCAGCGAGTCCAGACGCAGCAGAAGGTCAGCCAGCGTCGAGCATGCCGAGCTCTGGGCTTTTCACGGGCGTGCGTGCGCTATCGGACGCGGAAACGGACGGACCAGAGGCTGCGTGTGCTTCTGCGCACGCTGGCGGAACAGCGCCCTCGTTACGGATATCGGCGGCTGCATGCGCTTTTGCGACGGCGTGGCGAGCGGGTGAACAAGAAGCGCGTGCATCGGCTGTATCGCGAGGAGGGACTGCACCTACGGAGGCAGAATCGTCGACGGAAACGCTGTGGGCCGAGGAGTGGCCTGCTGCCGTGCAGTCGGCCCAATCAGCGCTGGTCGCTCGATTTCATGCAGGACAGCCTCGGTAGTGGGCGCAAAGTCCGGCTGCTCAATGTCATCGACGACTGCACGAGGGAATGTCTGTGTATCGAAGTCTCGACGGGATTTTCGGGGTTGTATGTGACGAGGGTGCTGGAGCGGCTGTGTCAGCAGCGAGGCTGTCCCGAGACGATACGCAGCGACAACGGAACGGAGTTTGTCTCGGTGGACGTGCAGCGCTGGGCCAAGGCGCGAGGGATTCAGTGGCACTGCATCGAGCCCGGAAAGCCGACGCAGAACTCGCACATCGAGAGCTTCAATGGGAAGCTGCGCGACGAGTGTTTGAACCGGAACCTGTGGCGAGATATTGCGGAGGTGAGACGCGAAACGGAGCAGTATAAGACTGAGTACAACACCGAGCGCCCTCATCAAGCGCTGCGGTATCTCACACCGTCGGAGTACGCTCAAAAGCTTCAAACAGTAGAAAAATCAGCAAGGGAAGAATTCCCTTCCCATGCTATGCAAACTCAAGGATTCACTTAATCCTTGGATCGATCTTTGGGGGCGGGTCAGACGCTGTACGTTGCTGGCGCGCGGTCACGCCGCAGGGATTCGCTGACGATGAAATCCTTGACCCAGCTGAGGGCACGGAGCTGGGAGGGTCTTAGGGGGAGGAATGTCTGTGCCTACACGTCTTGCGATCAGCGCCGCGAGTTCCGGGACTTCGCATCCTGCAACGCAGTACGTACCGAAGAACGGTAGATCCGCAGCAGTACAGAGTACCCGCGGTACGATTGAAGAGAGACCGCTCAGCATTAGGGGGATGACTCACGGCTGGCAGCCAGGGTAAGCTCATCTATCCCCTACATAGGAGTCATGAATGTGTACGGTATCCGCAGCAACGACAAATCCGGACGGCAGCATCACCATCACCAGGCCAAATCTCATCATGCCTGGCGATATCGAGCAGGGGTGGCGCTGGTGCATGCAATGCCAGGGGCTGTACCTGGCCAGCGACACGCGCGGCATCTGCCCGGTGCGCCCGCCAAGCCGACCGGGAGGCATTCCGGCGATGGTCCTCGGCCCGCACAAGGACAGCGGCAGCGGACAGTACAAGCTCTTTCATGCCCATGCCGACGGATGCGTGCAGACCGGCTGGACGCGCTGTGGCCGCTGCCATGGTTTGTACTTCGGCCAAGGCGGACGCACGGGATGCTGCCCGGCTGGCAGCGGCGGCCACAAGTCGACCGGGGCCCACTACCAGATCCACACCTGCAACGCACAGGGCGGCCAGGACGGCTGGCGATGGTGCAAAAAATGTGAGGGGATGTTCTTTTCTCTCAACGGCACCAGCGCCTGCCCGGCAGGTGGTGCCCATGATGCAAGCGCTAGCGGTGTCTACTTCATCTGACCGTACGTCGAGGCCCCCGTGGGTTCTTCTTTCATCACACGACCGGCTGTAGGTAGCCGCATGAGCACGGGCGCTGGAGCAGGACGCGAATGACAGAAGTACGCGTAGTCCGTCACAAGCGAGAAACGATGCGCGCACCTCTTATCGATGCTCTTCGCACACCACAACAAGAGAGAGCCTGCGTATTGATGACGCTGCGGCCCGCATCCTAAATTGCTGGAGCGACGCGCTTGGTCTAGATGTGTCGGTCTTCGAGAGCGAACTCGGGAGCTTCCTCGGCAGCCCGGATCCGATGAGCCAGGGCTCCGCGCACTGACGAACTCCAGCCTACCGAGAACAATCACTGCGCGGTGGCACAAACTGGCCACTGCCCTGCCTTCGCTGGACCCCGAGTCAGTTCCCTCAACCTGTACGACTGGCGCAAACCGATCCGTTCCTCCTCCCCCAACACCAATTTCCGATCCCAACGACTTCGATACCTTCTACCACACCTCGGTCCACTACAACCGAATCCAATCAGGCGATCTGGGGCCGGGGCCGAGCGCTTCAGGTCAGTCGCCTGTTCGTGATGACTGTACTGCGCTGGGCAGTGGCCTGAAGCGCTGTCCTCTCCGCCACCGGTAGCATCCTTGCTCGCTTCGTGATTGATCGCAGTTGCGATGGCTGAAGCCCCGCTGCTGAATCCGGTGCGTAGGCAGACGCTCGCGGTCTGACCGCGCGCACCACAACACCAAAGTACTGCCCCGGCTGCGCCCGCTTGGTGTGACCATCACGTATCGATTTCCGTGATGCTCACATGATGCTCACATGACGCTCACATGACATCAGTTGGGTGTCTCTGTATGAGCACAAACAGCGGCGTTCTGTGTTCCTCCTTTCGTCGGAAATTCGGACTCCCAAGCGACGCCTCCTGTTGATACTTTCCTGATGCATGCGTGATTCGGAATCCGTGATGCGTCACGCGACGCTTACGTGATGCTTACGTGAGCCCACAGGAAAGGAATCAAGCACAGACGTACCAGTAGCTCTCGGAGCGTGTGCGGTCAGGCTGCGGAAGCCGTGACATTTCCAGAGAAACGCACCGTGATTTCGGTTTACGATGAGCCATGCCCTGCGAGTCTGTTGACGGCACAACGCCGGCTCCACCCGCTGCTATCTCTGCAAGCGGAGAACCGAAGCACTGCAACTTTGAGCGCTGCACCAAGCTCTTGCCTGTGAAGCGGCGACCCAGCAAAAACTACTGCGACACCAACTGCCGATCCGGCGCATACAGACTCCGCAGGCAGCAGCGGAGTGCGCAGGAAAGGTCTGCGGAAGGTACACAGGGAGCGAGCGGCGCAGTACCGAAGTGGATGGACCTGGAATCGCTTGAAAAGCTCGTGGACACAGTCTTAGACAAGCGTGCTGCCCGGGAGGCGGAGCAGAAGTCAAAAACGGAACAGAATCAGCGCATCGATCTGCGTACTCAAGTCACGGCACTCCGGCCACCAGCAGATGCAGTGGGATACCGATTGGTCCTTCCGATGCAAGGGGCTGATGAGCGTCCACGCTTGTCTCCGAAATCAAGAGAGGGTCGCCGCAACTGGTATAGTCTTACGCCATTCCGTTACCCAGAAGATGCGCGACTCACCGACGGTAAATGGTATCGTCTGCTCTGGGTCGATCGACAAGGACGACATATCAAGCCTAACTCATCGGCAAGCAGCGGAATCCCAGGACTGTACTACTTTGTTGGGCCTCCTACTCGCGCTGCCGCACAAACTGCGGCGGAGTCTGCATCCGTTCCGGTGACTCCATCCGCAGCCCACTCCAGGGACGAATCGGTGAGCATTCGCGAGGAACTAGAGGCCCTGCTGCGCGCTCGTGCCGCCAAGGAACGCAAGCGACAGAAACTGGAGGAGCATCGTGCCGCTGATCAGCAATGGCATGAAGATCAGCGTCGAAAAGAGGAGCAGAAACAGCGCGACATGGCGCAGCAAATGCGCGAACAGGAAATGGAGAAGAGAATCCTTCATCAGTTCTCCGCCATGCATTCGCAGACGGGATTGCAGCTTCAATCGCTTGCGAGTCGTCCGGTACCGTCCGCGTGGCCTACCGTCCTCATGGGAATTTTGACCGCATTGCCTGCAGTTGGATCGCTCATCCTGTCCATTCTGAATCGGCAGAAGACTGCCGAGCTGGAGATAAAGTCCGCGCTGACCGTCGACACAAAAACGGATGCACATCAAACAAAAGTGACGCAAGCCGACATCGATCGGCAGCTAACAGATATCATCGCGGCACTGTCGAAGCTGAATGAGTCCAAGCAGAATGAACCGAAAGAGCAGGACGAAAAAGGCGCAGAGAAACCCGTTACGGAAACACATTCCGCAAGCACGGTTACAGAGCAGTCTGTCTCCGCTTCTGATACCACAGGAACGATTCCTGAAGCGCAAAAGGAGGGACAGAATAAGACCCAAAATGCCGTTGTAGAACCGACACCAGCTTCTGCCACACACCAACCGGAATGGCCGAATCTGGACCAGGTGTCCTGGGACTCACTACCACTGCGCGAGGAACAGCGAAAGCGCATCATCTCCGTCGCGTTGGATGAAGACCAGAGTGTCGTTTTGCACCGCGAGCTCATTGCGTATGTCGAACAGCTAGAGAAAAATCCTGATCTGTCCGCCGAGACCGCGTTTCACAAGCTTCCTGCTGACATCCAGCGTATCTTGTCCGATCCGATTGAAGGTGCTGCCTTTATGGCACTCCGGCGAGCGTTGGCGACAGCACCACTCGCCAATCCAAGCGGGGACTATCCGCAGCCAGCACATATTCCTCCGCTCAGCGACTTCGAAAAGCAGCGAGCCCGTGCGATCATCAATTCCTCTGATCAGTTTGCGCACTTCGACTATGTTCTGTCTCGACAGTCCGCGCTCCTTCATGGGAAAATTCCTCCGCCCCAACCAAAAGGAAGTGCGGGCTTCAATCGGGAGAAACGACGAGCCTTGGAACAATTCCTTCGCGACGCACGAGTCATTGCCCTTGTGCATGCACTCCTTCAAGAGCAAACGAATGCAGCAGATGCAAGCCGAGGGAACCCGACACCCGATCCAGTCTGACCGACGCAGATCAGACTGAGCCTACATTTTGCCGGCGCGCAAAGCCCAGTCTGGCGCGGCTGCCATTCCCGACCGGCAGCGAAAATCCGCTCGCAAGGACATGGATTCCGTCCGCAGCTTCCACCGTCAGGTCGAGGACTTCGACGGCAGACGCAGACCCAGATAGCGCCGAGGGAGAATCGCCAGCGCGCATTCCTATCCCTGCTTCGCCTTGTAGAACAGGAGTTCATCCAGCGTCCTCGGCTCGCACGGTCCGAACGGCAGCCCTCGTGTGCCTCAACCGCCTTCCAGCCAGACGACAGGCAGTTGCGGCGCTTTCTGACGGCAAGTCTCCTTGAATCGATCCGCTTGCACCAAGACCTACACGCAGTCTCGAGGCTGAGTCCTCTCATCCCCTCCGCACGGATCGTTTCGCGCATCATCCACACACCTCTGCGCGATTAAACGTACTTAAACATACGTTTAATCGATAGAAGTGAGCCGCCTTAAGCCCACTTTAGTTAAGGCATCGGCAACGAAGAAATCTTTTTCGTTGACACGGACCTGAATGGAGATGGAAAGACAGACATTGTGACCGCCAATACCATGAAGAACACAGCCAGCGTTCTGCTTGGGCAAGGGAATCGAAAATTTGCGGCAGAAGTCTCCTACGCGACAGGAGACGGTCCTGTGTACGTTGCAGTCTCAGATTTGGATGGAAAGCCGGGCCCGGACGTGGTGGTTTGGGAAAGGACGGCCAAAAACGTCTCGGTGTTTCTGAATCGCGGCGATGGCGTTCTTCTGGGGAAAAAAGATCTGCCCGGTGGAACCGCGCCACAGACGGGAATTGCCATCGATGCAAACCTAGATGGGATTGTGGATCTGGTGACAGGAAACGAAGCCACAAATGCAATCTACTTGCATGTGGGAAAGGGGGACGGGACCTTTGAAGCACCCAAGTCCATCGGACAAAGTGTCTATTCCCGCCACATGATTGGCAGAGACGTGAACTTGGATGGAATACCGGATCTCATCGTCGCAAACTACGTTGCTACAGGAAGTGTGAGCATTCTATTAGGGGACGGAACAGGAAATTTCCCCAAAGTCCTGAACTATCCTACAGGACGAGCCACAACCGGGGTTGCAACAGGCTTTGCAAATGGCGACGGAAAACTCGACATTTTTGCGTGCAATTCCATTTCCAACAACCTTTCGGTTTTGCTCAGCACCTCGGAATAGGGGTGTACTAGGGTTTCCCCCTCCTATCCTGTCCAAACGATTCCCCTTTGTGACTTCAGGGTTTCGCCTTGACCCCCTTGCAATTCCAAACGTAGGATCGTGCTGTCCTATAAACGCGCTTTGCCATAGGGGGGAAATGCAAAGATGTTGCATCGTCGTTTTGCTTGTCTTATCGCAGCGTTCGCACTCGCAAATTCAATCGGATGTAGCGACGAAACACCGGGTCCACTTCCTGGCACGCCGGTCGAAGAAGATCCGGGTCCTGCTCCTTTCATCACGGAATTCTTGACCAAGAATCAGGCCGGAATCGTGGATGAAGACGGAGAGACTTCGGATTGGATCGAAATCTACAACCCCCACACTGCACCTCGCAATGTGGGAGGGTATCATCTAACCGATTCCAAATCGAAACCCGATCGATGGACTTTCCCCCCGGAAACGATCATTCCGCCCAACGGATATTTGGTTGTTTTTGCAAGTGGAAAGAATCGCTTGGCGACGGGAAAGCCGCTGCACACAGACTTCAGTTTGTCGAGCGGTACATTGGCCTCAAGTTGCTCGGCAGGAGGGGGAGACTACCTTGCACTCACAAACAAGGAGGGAAGTGTACTCGGACCGGAATGGAATCCGTATCCCGGACAAATCTCAAACGTGTCCTTTGGACTTCTGGAGTCAAAAATAGAGGCGCGAAGCGCGCATTTTGCGAAACCCACTCCGGGTGCCCCAAACGATGCAACCTCGGCGCTAGCAGAGGGCGTTTCCTTTGGCCCGAAAAGTCGCACGTTCAACAGCGGAACAACATTGAACGTAACGCTGTCTGTGACATCTCCCACAGCGCAAATTCGCTACACAACCAATCGATCACGCCCCATTTCCGTGAATGGGAAATTGGGAAATTTCGTTGCGGATGCCACAACAGACAACTGTGTGATGACCGGACATGGTTTCACAGAGAATGAATTGGTACATGCCTCTGGGCCAGCTCCACTCGTCGCTGGCATGAACTACTTTGTGAAAGTTGTGGATGCAAACACGTTCAAGTTTGCAATCGAACCCGGAGGCACCCCGATCGATCTCGCTGCCGGTGGAACCTTCCAAGTAAGGCGCGATGCGACGACAGGAACCGCAGCACTAACTGACGTGATCACGACCCCCAATCCCCACTTTTTCTTTTCGGGGGATGCTGTGCAAGCGCAAAGCAGCGGAACACTCCCAACGGGTCTGTCCGCAGCAACAACGTACTACGTATCAACCACGGCAAACAACACGTTCACATTGTCCACATCTCCAACTCTCGCACCGACGGTAGATATTACGTCCGTTGGAACGGGAACACTGACGATCTACAGACTCCCCTCCCCTGTTTATTCGGCACCGATTCCTGTGACAAAAAACACGCGGATTCGGACGCGCGCGTATGAACCAGGCCGCCCAGACGGACCCCTGAGCAGCGAAATGTACTTCGCGCTGGACGTGGCGGCACAGACGTTTTCCTCGACCCTCCCGCTCGTGCTCAGCCACACATGGAACACGGTGATGGCAAACAACATGGCTGTGGATGGGTTCGTGATGATCTTTGAACCCAAGTCTTCCGACAACCAAGCACGGCTCACAAATGTCCCGGATTTGGTATCGCCCTGCACGCTAGAAAGACACGGTTCTTCGACGGGAGGGGACCCCAAATTTTCAATGGCAGTAGAGCTACAGGACGAAGACGGAATCGATCAGGAATGCAGTCCCTTTGGGATGCCCAAGAATGCAGATTGGCTGATGCATGCACCGTACTACTTCGACAAATCCATGATGCACAATGACTTGATCTATCGACTCAGCAACGAGGCCGGTCGGTATGCGGCGCGGACAAAGTACATTGAGCATATACACAACGAACAATCCCTCCCAGACACCATCGAAGGCGCGGTGACAGGAACGGACTACTTTGGCGTGTACAGCTTTATGGAGAAAATTTCTCGCGGAAAAGACCGTGTGGACGTAGAGAATCTGACGATTTTTGACACGACTTTGCCGACGATCCAAGGTGGATACATGTTCAAAGTGGATCGGCTGGATACGGGGGAACTAGGCATTCAACCCCTTTCCGGTCAGAGTTTTGGTGGAGTGAACACCTTGGCCTGGGTAAATCCTCGCGAGCTGTCGAGCGACCCCTTCAAAGTCGTAAACCGGAATCAAAGTGACTTTCTTCGGGGGTATTTGGGAAGTGCGTGGCTCGCGCTAAGTAGTCCCACGTATACAGACCCCGTGAATGGGTATGCGAAGTACTTTGATGTTTCTGCCGCCGTCGATCATCACATCATGAACGTCGCAACCAAGAATGCAGATGCCTTTCGGTTGAGTTCCCATTGGCATAAACCTCGAAGCGGAAAACTGGTCCCGGGGCCCGTGTGGGATTTTGATCGTGCAGAGGGTTCAACAGATGGCCGCGACTTCGATTGGGGGACTTGGACCGCATCAGGGGGAACGGATTTTTTCAACTATCCTTGGTACAAGCAAATGTTGTCCGATCCAAACTTTTGGCAGGTCTGGATTGATCGACTTGAGGAACTTCGACAGGGGACTTTCTCGACGGCACGAATCTTGTCTTTGATCGACGACTACGCAAACACGTTAAACCCTGGGAATGTCGCCAACACACCCGCAAAACGATCGATTTCTCGGTGGGCAAACAGTGCGCCCCGACCGACGACCAGCAACACAGCCATTACGAACAACAGTTTCAACGGACAGTACACAGGTGAGGTTGCATGGCTCAAGTATTGGTGGACCAAACGTTTGGCGTTTATGGACAGCCAGGTGACTCGGCCTGCGGTGGCGAATCCTCCGCAAGGGGCTGTGGCAACAGGGACTACAGTGACGCTTGCTTCGCCGAGTCAGTCTCTTCCTGGCGCAAAGATGTATTACACGACCGATGGGAGTGATCCGCGCGGCAAGACTCCGGGACCGCTCCTGTCTCCGAATGCAAAAGAGTACACAGGTCCGATTCCTATCACCGCTGCGACCCGTTTGTTTGTTCGTGTTTACAACCCGACTCCTACCGCACCCGTAGGATCTGGATTCAGTGCGCCAACGATTCTCAGCTATACACTCAAGTAGTTTCCGCAGAGCGAACGAGGAGTTTGAACAGCGTCGGATACACGACAGAAACCAGCACCGCAACCAGAATCAGGCTGGCCTGGATCGGGCCATCGATCAAACCCATGTTTCGACCGATGGCTGCAATGGCGACAACCAACGTGAGGGGAGCAGACAACAGAAGTCCAGCGCCAAGACGCTGACGAAAGGGGGTTCCCCTTTTCGCAAACAGAAGGCTTGGAAGAATCTTGGCGATCCCTGCAAGCAGTGCAATGAAGAACGCGCGACGGACTCCTGCAAGGTCAAGTGCTCGGGCATCAAAACGGACACCCACCACGATAAAGAAGATCGGAATAAACAGGCCGTTTCCCAACGCGGCTAGTTTTGTTTCGAGGGAGTGTTTTTCACGCAACACGATCGCGAGGAGCGTTCCTCCAATGAAAGCCCCCAAGATGGCTTCGACACCTGCCAGCGCAGAAAGCACGACGAAAAACAGCATGATGGCGAGGCCGACACGGACTCCCAATTCTGCGACATCGTGTTTTCCAATGAGTCTTAAAAGGGGTTCTGGATACCACCAAACAGCGGCGCGCAAAAGACGAATCACCCACGCGGAAATCAGAAACAGAGCGGTCACTTTCAGGATACGAATCAGACTGTTCAGTCCAAAAGGACCGGATGCAACCAGTTCAAGCGCAGTGATTCCCAAGATGCAAAAAAACTCTCCCACAGAAGCAGTCAACATCACATGACGCCCAAGAGGCGCTGTGTCCTGGCCGGTTTCCTTGAGCATGGCAAGGGGCATACCAACGCTCATTGCAGCGACGGAAAGAACGCCAATACTGCCGATTCCTAACCACTTCATACTGGCAAATCCGATGGCGAAGATGCCGGCGACTACCAACAGAGGAACCCACAACGCGGATCGGCCAGCACTACGAATGGAATCGAAATCGATCTCCATACCAGCCATGAACATGAGAACCAAAAAGCCAAAATCGGAAAGGAATCCTACAGTGGGGCTCTCTTGAAGCACGCCAATTCCGGCAGGACCCAAACCAATACCAAGCAGGATCAAAACCACGGCTGTAGGAAGACGCAAACGAACCGCAGCGAGGGGCCCAACAATGCTGCAACCAAGCAGAAGCAACAGGGGGAGATAGCGGTGGTCGAGGTGCGCCATCAGCGACGTTCCTCTGTCTGCACCAAAATCGAACAATGGGCTTCGCGAGCCACACGCAACGCAACATCGGGAGACGTGAAACTGTCCCTCAACGTGCGCTTTCTTCCGACGAGCAAAAGGTCTGTTTCAGTGGTGATGCGGAGAAGTTCACGAACAGGATTCCCTTCCAAAGTTTGCGTTTCGGCCTTGAGTCCGTAAAGCCGTGTCCGTCGCTCAATTTCCATCGCGATCTTCTCGATTTCGGGGTCGGGTGCCTCGATCTCTTTTGGTGAACGTACACGCAAAAGAACAAGCGGTATGGAAAGCAAACGGACCAAATCGATCGCAGTATCGGCCAAGCGGAGATCGTGTACGTGCGGCACAAGCCCGATGACTATGCGACGGTAAGCCTGAATTCCATGGGAAACCAGGATGGGACATTCGAGTTCGTTACACAGACGGCTTAGAAAACCTCCGCGACCCAGGATTTTTTCGGAAAACGTCTGCGATGCGGGTTCACACATCACAAGGCCGGGACGCCTTTTCTTGAGCATCGGAATCGGCGAAACGGCATCCTCTTTGTGGAGCGGAATGCTCTCGTACAGTTTGCGTTGGCGATGAGGACTTGCAGAGGACTCCACTGGTTCAGAATGTTCAACGGTGGTACGTTCCGGAGTCGCTCCGGGAGATACTCTGCTGAGTCCGTGCGCGCGAGTCCGCTTGCAGAGAAACTCCGCTTCCTCTTCCAATTTTTGATTTCTCCCATTGGGAAGAAACACGACAATCTGATGCCCATAGTGTTGCGGAAACTGAGGAATGCCAATGCGCAGCTGTTCCGCAACACCAGACAGAATGTCAGGATTCCCAATGACCAACACACGATCGTCTACCTTGATAAGCGTATCTCCAGTAGGAATGACAAGCACTCCGTTTCGATAGATCGCGGCGATGCGCCACCCCTCAGCATGCAATTGTGAAAGGGGAACACCAATGGCTGGTGAACTGGGGAGTACCGAAAATTCAATGATCTCTCCGCGCCCCTGTCCGACGGAAGAGGCCATCACGAGACCGTCGTACCGGAGAGCCTGCTCCACAACATTTCCCAAGATGTGAGCCCGAACAATGGCCCGCGCGCCGTGTTGTTCATACTGTTGTGCCGTTTCGGGCCGAATGACGATTCCTACAACCGGCTGAAACCGCAGTTGTTGAGCGATACGGCAAATCTCGATGTTGCGTCGGTCATCTCCGGTAGCAGCAACAATTGCAACGGAAAGGTGTTGTTCATCGCGCAGTTCTTCGAGAACAAAAGGAGAGGTTGCATCAGCCAACCGTTTTTGGACTCCATGGAGTGGACTGGGTGCCTCGGCGTTTTCTGCCTCTGAAATTCGGAGTTCGTCGAGTGCAGTCTGTACGGTATCCAGCACAACGACAGGTGCGACGTGAACGAGCCGCGCCAAAATGGTCTCGATGGTGCGACCAGCGCCTGCAATGACGATGCGATCGAGCATGGGAAGAACAGTCTACCGTGTTCACGTACAGCGTTCTTGGGTTTTCCAGGGCGCGAAACAGAGAACCCTTCCGTGAAAAATCGCGCTCTGTATCGTTGACATGGTTTCGTGTCTTGATACGCTGCGCCCGTCATGAAACACATGGGTTCCGTTTTCTTTGCAGGTGTTGTTCTGTGTGCAGCTTTTGGGCTGGGTTCCTCTTGCGGGAATACCACTCCTCCTCCAACTTCTACCGATATGGCAGTGCGTTCCTGCTGCGGAAATCCGGGGGACAAGGGGAACAGTCTCGGCGTTGGAAAGTACTGCACAAGCGAAGCGAGTGTGGAGTGTCGTGGGAATGTAAGCGCCACAGTCTGTTCCCAACTTTTGCCTCGACCGGATCGGCCTACGTTCTTCTGCACGCAGCCGTGCATGGTGGATGGGGGTGCAACGCAGTGCGGCGAAAATGCGAAATGCACGATGGACAAGGCAACGTCCCAATTTGGTTGTGTGCCCTCTGTTTGTGTGGACTCGCCGCTTCCGGGGTGCGAACTGTGAAGGGTGCGCTCGTCGTTGGGTTGACGGGCGGAATTGCGTCGGGGAAAAGTGCGGTTGGAAAGCTGCTCGGGAAATGCGGCGCGTTCGTGATCGACGCGGATGAAGTGGCGCGCGAAGTTGTCCGTCCGGGAACTACGGCGTATCGCGAAATTGTTGGGTTGTTCGGTGCGGCAGTTTTGACCGAAAAGACGGAGGATGGAAAGGAGCCTCCGCTCGACCGGAAGAAACTAGGGGCGCTGGTGTTTGCCGACGAAGACGCTCGCCGCAAACTGAATCAAATTACGCACAAAGAGATCGGTCTTGCGAGTGCGCAGAAGATGCGGGAAGCGATCATGCAGGGCGCAAAGGTGGTCGTGTATGAAGCGGCTCTTTTGGTCGAAAACAAGAGCCACTTGGGACTCCATGGCTTGATTGTGGTGGATGTCCCAGAGGAAGTTCAGATCGAACGTGCGATGCGTCGAAACGGAATGACTCGAGAGGAAGCAACGGCGAGGCTCCGATCGCAAACGTCACGGGAAGAACGGCTGAAGGCGGCAACGTGGGTGATCGAAAACCAAGGAACTACCGACGAACTTGGACAGAAAGTCGAAGCGTTGTGGAAGGAGCTTGCGGGGCCACGTACTGAAGCGACGGTTTTGTGAAGAAGTGTGAAAAACGGCGTTTTTCCGCGTTTCTTGGGTGCGATGCACTTGCGTTGTCAGAGGCATCTAGTTTCATTGCAGGTGTTGCGGCAAAACAGGTTGTCGCAAGTGGTGACTGAACCCAAAAAGGAAGAGGTCGCCAGTTCACTTCACACACTGGAGGAAATGCAATGAAGAAAGTGTTGGCTTTTGCTGTGGCTTCTCTGTTCGTGTCGAGCGTTGCGGTTGCGTGCCCTGGTGAGGGCGCGGGCGACAAGGGTCACAAGACCGGTGACGCCAAAACCAAGACGGAAACGAAGGACAAGAAAACAACCGCGTAGGTGACTTGCTCCTTGTAACCCGCTGCTGTGCGGCATCGTGAATTCACCGTTTGGTGAATTTCAAGGACCTCTTTCGGAGAACCAGAGGAGGTCTGGAATCGGTGCCGCGCAGCAGCGTTTTTTTTGCAACCGCCTAGCTTTTGCGGAAACGAGACAGGTTGACGGGGAGGCTGGCGAGCGGGGGGAATTTCTGATCGGGATGGAGTTTGACCGCTCGGTTCAGCAGTGCTTCTTCCGCCTCGACGTTGTTCGGGTCGGGAATGCAGCATTCCACTGGGCAAACCGCTTGGCATGCTTCGTGGTCGTGGAAACCTACGCACTCGGTGCAGAGGTTGGGATCGATGACGTACACATCATCGCCTTCCGAGATTGCCTCGTTTGGGCATTCGGGTTCGCAAGCGCCGCAGTTGATGCAATCTTGGGTGATCATCGTGGCCATGTCGTTTCGGCTCCTTTGGACAATATCGTCGGTGTGAGTTCCTACGTTACGAGCGAGCGGCTTGGCTCGTCAATCAGTTTTCACCACCAAACACCGTCGCTCTAGCACTCACTCCATACCAAAAGCGCGTTCGAGAAAAAAGAGCAGAGACAAGCCCAACAGCATCCAGCTTGTCGCAGATACCACCAGTTTGGACAATCGCTCCCACTTGGACAGCCAAACCAAAAACGGCAAGAGCGTACCCAGCAGCAAGATCTGGCCCATCTCGACGCCCAGGTTGAAAGACAAAAGCGACAACACAAGACCCCGCTTCGGCAAGCCCAGTTCTCGCAGCACAGACGCGAAGCCGAGTCCATGAATCAAACCGAACAGAAACGTCAGCACCACGCGGCGTTGAGGCGTTTCGCCTCGGATGTTTCCGAGCGCCACATACCCAATCGACAACGCGATCGTGCTTTCAACAAAACGACTTGGGAGCACAACCAGGTCGAGCGCGGACAGCAGAATCGTCAGCGAATGGGAGAGCGTAAACGCAGTCACGACCGTCAGCATGTGCCCCAGCGCATACCCATGGGAATGTTCACGCCACAACGACCCCACGACGAGGGTCAGCGCCAAAAGAAACGCCAAATGATCGTAGCCCGTCGCGATGTGTTCCATTCCGAGGCGCAGATAATCGATCGCGTATTCCCAAAGCCCCCGAGTCTGTGAAACCACCAGGCTGCGCTGTGTGTTCCGAAAAACATGCTGCTGAGTCTGTCCCCCCGCTTCGAGCACAGCCACCCCCTGATGAAGGAGGTCCAAATCGAAAAACAAGTTGTAGAAAAGCTCGGTGTGCTCCAAAGAGCGCGCACAGGAAAATCGAAGCGTCGCGACGGCAAAAAAACCAGCTGAACGCGGTTCAAATGCGAGTTTTTGGGTCACTCCCTGGCAGGAAAGACTCAGGTTTTTCACGCTGACGCGCTGAAGAAGGTACTGACTGAGGGCTTGGTGGCGGCGCTCAACATCGGCCTGTGTGATTTTCTGTTTTGCGGGCAGACCCAGTGCTTCATACAAGTCGGTGTCTGCGATGTGAAGAACCGCTGTGAGCGTGCGATTCTCGGCGGAAGCACGCAAAAAGACGACGCTCGATTGATGTCCTAACGCAGTGTGAGGATGGAAGAACAGGAAGAAAAAGAACTGGCAACAGAGCGCAACACCCAGCGCGTTGTTGCGACTCGGAAACATGGGCTATTCCAAAGGATCTACGTCTTGGACAGGCCCGAACGGCCCGAACGACCTGTTCCGAAACTTTGAGTGAACAAGTCTTGAATCGCGGCGCGACCATCCTCGCTCAAACTGCGTGTACCGGTTCCCGTAAACCGAGTCCGCGAAATCACAGGCTTGGAAGGTTGCCACTGCCGCGCACCATGATTCCAGCTGAACCACGCGCGCCGTTCCTGGTCATACACATGAAGCGGTTTGCCCTGATGCCTGGCAAGTTCTGCCGCCCAACCAGTGCCGCCCTTCACCGTGTCGTCCTGTTGAATAACGCCCACGATGAACACTTCTTGTGAAGAGTTCACCTGATGCCAAATGCTTTGGAGCACTTTGCGCAGCGTGGGATTTTGGTGATACGGCCTGTGCATCGTGGCCGAAACATACGCCAGGCTCACGTCGCCATCGCGAAGTTCCTCGCTCGACAGCAACCGCAAGCCGCGCGTTCGTGCGACGGGATGGCCTTCAAAGGAATAGTTCTCCTCTTTCATGCCATATCGTTCAGCACAGGCACCGAACTCGGCCTCGGCACCAATCGCGCCGCCAGACAGCAGCGAAAAGGCCGATGGCGGCAAATCGCTGGCCGGCGGACCGCTGGAACGATCATCCACAAGCCGCATCATCTCTGGATGAAGCACAAGGTGCGTGTCACACACTTTTTCATTTTCATGATCTTTGAGCAGTTGCACCGACAAGTGCTGCTCGACGGGCTGAAGAAAGATCACAAGACTCAAAAGGTCTGCAAACCGATCGCAGGGAGGCGGGACCTTGTCGGGGATATCGGGTCCGGTCTGATGTCGGTGGGTGAGCGCGCTCATCCACACCTCAATGTTGAGACGCTGCGCGAGCGTTTTGATCTCAGCAACGTCGTCTCGCGTAGCGCGAGCCCAATCAAAGGCGTCAATCACGATGACATCAGGAACAAACTGCGCGTGCATGCCGAGCAATTCCAACGAGTGCTTAAACTTCGCAATCGAAAACTCGTTGGCACCGCCGTGGCCATGCAGGCTGTAGGCCTGAATGATTCGGTTTTTGCCGATGACTTCTTGGGTCGCCGCAGAGTCCGCCAGTTCGGTGGTCCTGACCAAATCCTGAAACACCGCGTCGTACCAACTCTTGACGTGGTCCACAGGGGAATCGAGCGACACATGCAGCACTTTTCTGTCGCGCATGAGATCGTCGAGAGCCACGTGAACCAAGAACGCGGTCTTGCCCATGCCAGCGCGCGCCATGGCAACACCCAGGTTGCCGCGCCCCAGACCTCCGTGACTCGACTTCTCCAGAATCCGTAGCGGGCTCCGTTCGTTGACTTCTCTCCGGTACATGATGGGCCTCCTCACTACTTCTTCTTCTCGCTTGCCTTTGCTTTGGCAGCTTTCGCAATCAGGTCCTCTGCGATATTCGCCGGAACCGGGGCATACCGAGAAAACTCCATTGAAAACTCAGCTTTGCCTTGCGTGGCCGACCGCAGCGTGGTCGCGTAACCAAACATTTCTGCCAACGGAGCTTCTGCTTCAACCGTTGACATTCCATCGGATTCCGTCGTGCCAATGATCATACCGCGCCGAGCCATCAGGGTGGACAGCATGTTGCCCTGATGTTCGCTTGGGCCTTCGAGCGCGATCTTCATGATGGGCTCCAGAATCTGCGGCCTGGCTTTCATGTAGACCTCGCGCCAAGCACCGCGCGCCGCTTCCTGGAACGCAATGTCCGAAGAATCCACCGCGTGCGATGCGCCGTCGTTCAAAACGACCCGCACATTCACAACGGGGAATGCAATGAGCTGCCCCTTCGGGAGCATCGATCGGAAACCCTTTTCGACGCTCGGGATATATTCGCGCGGAACCGTGCCACCAACGACTTCATCCACAAACTCGAATTCTTTTTCTGGGCAAGGTTCGATGTAGCCCATGACCTTGCCGTATTGGCCCGCGCCGCCCGTCTGCTTCTTGTGCGCGTAGTTGAACTCAGCACGCTGCGTGACGGTTTCCCGGTACGCGACCTGTGGCGGAGACACCTGAACGACGGCACCGTACTCCCGCTTCATCCGCTCGATGTAAACGTCAAGGTGAAGTTCTCCCATGCCAGCCAAAAGCGTCTCGCCGCTTTCCGGATCGACTTCGCAGCGCAGCGTGGGGTCTTCCTTGGTGAACCTCTGAATGGCCTTCGACATGTTCATCTGAGCCTTCTGATCCACCGGCTTGATTGCCAGCTTGATTACCGGATCGGGCACATACATCGAGGTCATCGCGAGTTGCACGCCATTTGTAAACGTGTCACCCGAATTGCAGTCCACGCCAAACATGGCAATGATGTCGCCCGATCCAGCGTCGCTGATGTCCTCTTTGTCATCGGAGTGCATCCGAACCAGACGCGCGACTTTGACCTTTTTGCCGGTGCGCGTGTTTTGGATCACGTCGTCTTTGCGCAACGCACCCTGATACACACGCATGTACGTGAGCTGACCATACCGACCGTCTTCCAGTTTGAAGGCCAAGGCCACCGTCGGAAGATTCGGGTCAGACTGCAACCGGACTTTTTTGGAATCCGCGCTCTCGAGATCATGCGCTTCATTCTCAACGTCCGACGGGCACGGCAAGTAGTAAGTGACCGCATCGAGCAGAAGCTGAACAGCCTTGTTTTTGTAGGCCGAGCCCATCATGACGGGCGTCAGTTTCATTTCGAGCGTGCCACGCCTGATGGCTTCGCGAATCAAGTCCGGCGTGACCCGATCTTCCAAAATCGCTTCGGTCAGCGCATCGGAAAACATCGAGACCGTATCGAGCATTTCCTCGCGCGCCTTGTCGGCCTGAGACTTCATGTCCGCCGGAATCGGATTGCGGTGGATTTCCTCGCCGTTGTCGCCTGAAAACGTCACCGCTTCCATCGAAATCAGATCGATGACGCCTTCAAACTTGTCTTCAAGGCCAATCGGAAGTTGGAGCAACACGGGATTGTGTCCCAGTTTTTCTCGAAGCTGAGCCTTGACTCGCAGCGGATTCGCGCCCGTTCGGTCGCATTTGTTGACAAACGCGATTCGAGGCACGCGATACCGCCGCATTTGGCGATCCACCGTCAGAGACTGGCTCTGTACGCCCGCCACCGAGCACAGCACCAAAATGGCACCGTCGAGGACACGCAACGCGCGCTCGACCTCAATGGTGAAATCGACGTGGCCCGGCGTGTCGATGATGTTGACGTGGTAGTTATTCCACGAGCAGTAGGTCGCCGCGCTCTGGATGGTGATGCCCCGCTCCCGTTCCAGATCCATACTGTCCATTTTCGCGCCGACGCCATCTTTGCCTTTGACTTCGTGGATGGCGTGAATGCGCTTGGTATAGAAGAGGATTCGTTCGGTGAGCGTGGTCTTACCGCTGTCGATGTGCGCGGAGATCCCGATGTTGCGAACACGAGAAAGATCGGAAATCACTTTGTTGGCTCCACAGACCCCATCCAATTCACTCAAAACACAGGATGGGCCGCACGGATTTTCTTCGGAAGCATTTTGGAAGCAAGCGAAAAATATGCGTTCGTTGCTTTGTGCTCAGGGAGCGCATGTTTTTTCCTCACCGTTTGCGCAAGATCCTGTTACTCACCGCATCGCAAGCTCTGACCTTTTACCCGTTCAAAAGGAGTTCCTCATGAAAACATCGCGTCGGCTGCCTTGTAGAGTTTCTTCTCTTGCGTCGTTGGGCCTTGCGTCCTTTGGCGTGCTTCTCGGGTGGTCTGGGTCGATCACCGTGAGTTCAGCGGCTGTGCCGAAAGCGCCAGAGCAAACCGCGCCAGTGGTCGCAAATCGCGCCCATGATGGATCGCCAAGGCTTGTCGTCGGAGCACTGTCCGCTGCGTGGCCCGGTCACAATCCCGAGACCGTTGCTGAACGATACCTACTGGAACTTCGCCGAACGTCCCCTGCGTGGGTTCCCAATGAACTATCGTCGCCCGAGGTTCTTCCCGTCGGCACCGGACACGTGGTTCGTTTTTCCCAAAAACACCATGGCCTGCCCGTTTTTGGAAGCGAACTCAACTTGCGGATTTCCGAAGGTGGCCAAGTTGTCCGTTTGGCGCGAAGCGTGGTTTCAAACGACGAACTGGCTCGAATTTCACCACTGCCGTCGCTTTCGGGACAGGACGCACAACGTGCGCTTGCCACGCATGGACCCGGTGCGGTCGGTGAGGCGCAGCTCGGCGTGGATTTGGCGACACACCGTTTGGTGTATCGCGTGTCGCGCACCGATCTTTCTCGATTGGAACAAGCGGACTACCTGATCGATGCGTTTTCCGGCGAGATCGTTCGTCGCATCGACCTGCTCAAGTTCTTGAACCAGTTTTCCGTCTATCGCTACAACCCCGCAACCACCAGCAACACCGAAGTCGTCGGCATTCCCGCCGCAGACGCCAGCCTTCTTGCCCCCGCTGGGAGCGGTTCTCGCGTGATGACGAGCACTTTGTTGCGCAGCGCGAATTGCATCGATGACTTCAAACTGCGCGTACCGGGCACTGGAGGCAATCCCACGCATCTTTGCAGCCTCTCCCAAAGCATGTCGAATGGGCAGGGCGACTACAGCGGCTTCCCACCGCTCGTCGGTGCCGCCGATGGTCGATGTCCTACTGTCAACGACTCCAACCGCAACGGATTCGGAGAAGCCCACATGTACTGGCATACCGCCAGCGCCTATTCGATTTTCCGTTCCCTGTTTTCCGGGCTTGGCACGAACGACTTCAAATTGGCGATTTCAACGGGCGGTTCTCCGCAGCCGTTTCCACTCGTCACAAATTTGTGCATGCCGGACGCAGCCACGGCTGGCAATCCGAACGCTGCGCTCAAGCCGTTTGAAAACGCCTTTTTCTCTCCGGGCAGCCCTGGAGGCGGTTTCAGCCTGTATTTGATGGGCGTCCCTGGGGACATGGTTGCGTTTGGCATGGGTGCGAAAGCCAACTACTCGATGGATGCCGATGTGATTTATCACGAGTTCGTCCACGCCGTGGTCTCGGCCCGAAAACGACTTGTCGAATCGGTTGGCCTCGATGGGTATGGTCTGAATGACGATCCCGGTGCCATGAACGAAGGTCTTGCCGACTATTTTTCAAGCGGCATAACAGGAGACGGTGTCGTCGGTGAGTATGCCAAACAGAATTTTGGCTTGGCGACGGCGGGTCTGCGCGACCTCGACAATAGCTTGCACTGTAGCAACAACCGCGTCGGCGAGGTCCACGAGGACGCGAACGCTTGGTCCGGTGCGCTTTGGCGGGCTCGCAAGGCGGTCACGGGTGACCCGAAAGATGCAAGCCCCGTCGTGGTGCAGAAACGCAAAGCGTTCGACCAAGCCGTGCTCGCAGCGCTCGAAGGTTCGGTTCCGACGCCGGTCATGTCCGAGATGGGCACTCTCGTCGTCGATGAAGTCGGCAAGCTTGCCTCGACGTTGGGGGCCGATGCCAAACAGAAAACCCAAGATGCGATGACCACGCACGGAATTTTGGACAAATGCGATCGGGTGATCAAAGTCCAGACGCCTCACAAACTGCTGTGCCTCGATTCTGATGGCAAAAAATTGTGGCCAGGTCACGCACAGTGGCGCATCGATCTGCCGATGACGGCGGACACCGTGCAGTTTGATTTCAAAACCTTGTCTGCCGGTGCGGTTTGCAACCCGATCGATCCAAAAGCCAACTCGCTCGAACCCAAATTGCAGCTTGCAGTGTCCAGCGGCGGATCGCCGATCACTTGGGATCAAAGCTTCAACGGCACGTACGAAAAACTCGTCGCGGTGCAACAGGGCGCAGACAGCAGCACATGGACGGTCAAACTCACACTCGAACGAGGCAAAACCCACCACCTGATGTTGGTGAACTCGGGCGGGCCGCGCATCGCCAAAGACATCGTGATCGCGACCTCATGTGCTGCTGCGGATGGTTGTCCAGCACCCGCGCCGGTTCCGATGGGTAGCGACTCGGGTTGTGGATGCACCGTCGGCGGAGCCTCACCCGCGCGCTCTGTCGCCTCGGTTTTTGCTGCCTTGTCGTTGCTGGTGGGGGTTGTCCTCCGACGTAGGCGTTCAGCGTAGACTGCCACACATTCTGCCATGCCTCGTTTTTCCCCCACGATGGTTCCCGCGACCCCAGTTTCGATTGCCCAAGCTGCGGCTCTTGTGGCAGACGGCGATGTTTGCGCTTTTCCGACCGAAACGGTGTATGGGCTCGGCGCAGACGCCACGCAAGAAGCGGCGGTTTTGCGCATTTATGAGTTGAAGGGCCGCCCGCGTCGCAATCCGCTCATCGTGCATGTGCCGGACGTGGCGTGGGCTATGCGGGTCTGCGCGGCCTTTCCTCCGCTGGCAAGCCGGTTGGCTGAGCGGCATTGGCCAGGGCCGTTGTCCCTCGTTTTGCCCCGTGGTGCGCACATTCCCGACATTGTGAGCGCGGGTTTGCCGTCCGTGGCCGTGCGCGTCCCGGCTCATCCGGTGGCCCTTTCGCTTCTGCGAGCTGCGCGAAGACCGCTGGCGGCACCGAGCGCCAACCGCAGTGAATCGGTCTCTCCCACGACTGCCGAACATGTCTTGCGCAGTTTGCCGGGTGTTCCGCTGATTTTGGATGGAGGCCCGTGCCCGCTCGGCATTGAATCGACGGTGCTCGACCTGACCCAGCCGCGACCCAGGTTGCTGCGGCCCGGTGCCCTACCCTTGCGCGATCTTTTGTCGGATGTGCCCGATTTGGAACTTCCGTCCTGCCATTTTGACGAAGTTCCCGGTCCGTTGCCGTCGCCTGGTCTGCTCACGAGACACTACGCGCCGAAAGCGACCTTGCATTTGGTGTCAAACCCGGAAGCGCGTTTTGTGGCCGGTCTACCTTCCCCGACAGGCCTTCTGACTCACGCACCTTTGCCGCAACTCGACGGACTGTGCGACGTGGTTGAGCGATTGCCAGCCACGCCCGAAGCCTATGCAGTGGATTTGTACGCCGCGCTCCACCGACTCGACGATCAAGGCATGCGATCCATCGTCGTTTTGGCCCCCCCAAGAAACGAAGACTGGCGAGCCATTTTCGACCGGCTCGAACGCGCAGCCTCAAAAGCAGCTTGATTCGGAATCTCGTACGCGCGTTTGCTATTGCGCAGGAGGCACGTCGGCAATCGGGCGGGAATGTTCGCTCGGCGGAGTTTGTGTCGCTGCCGGAACTTCCGCAACCGATTGCACAAACCCCGGTGGAGGCACATGTTGCGAAGCCTGCGCGGGAGCGTTTGCCAACGGATTTGGTGGCGGCGGCGGAGACGACGGTGGTGGTGGTGGCGAATGCAAACCCGCACTTCCCGGTGCAAACCGTATTTCTTCACCTGTCGCAGGCGGCGGCGAATACGACGGAGGCGGCTCTTGTGGTGGTGGCAGCGGAAAACTCGGTGCGGACGGGCGTGACGCAGAAAACTCGGTCGCGGTCGGTTGACTTTTTGCGCCCGGAACCAACGACGGAAACGCCTGCGGCGCAACCTGTCCAAGCGTCGCTTTGGGCAACGAAACGCCGTCCGGCGGGTCTTTGGCGGGACGGGCTCTCGGATTTGCCAATGTTCCGGTCACTGCAAAACCCAACGCGCCATCTTGGCGCTTGCCTTGCGACTGACTGTTCGTCACAAGCTCCAATGTGGGTTCCCGTGCCACAAGCTGCGCAGATGGCTTGAACCGAACGTAGAGGCGCAGTTCCGAAAAATCGAGCGGGTCGCGCAATTCCACTTGTCCGTCGATCCACAGCTCGACATCGGGCGACTTGGCGTGCAAATCCACAATTTTCGCTCGGCCTCGTTCGATCGTGACTTTCCCGATCACATCGCCCAAACGAATGCGCGGAAACGTCACGCCTTGCGACAAAAACGGATCGCCCGGGATCACCAGCTTGGCTTTCCCGTCTCCAACGGAAGCCTGCGACAGCAAAAGATCGATTTTGCCTTCCGCTTTGGCCAGATCCAGGCGCGGTGCGGCTGCGGACACTGGCGGGGCTGCAACCGGTCGGCCCGCTGGCGGTAGCAGTTGCTTTTGGTTCGGTATCGCGATTTGAAGCGACAAACCCGCCGTGCCGATCATCGGCAAAGGCAACAACCCCGAAATCGCCGACACCCGACCGAGCGTGATGTCATGCGATTGGAGCGTCACAGCCACACCATCGCTGCCCTGGCTTCCGTCTGCGGTGACTTCGCCGCCGAATGCCTCGACTTCCAACCGCCCACTTTTCGTTCCAAACAGCGCATCCACGGGATGCAGCCGCACGTCGATGCGATCGACCGTCAGCGGAAGTGGAGGCATCGCTTTTGGCGTCGCACCCAGATCGGCCCCAGGATTCGAGGGTTTGCGAGGCCTCAGTCGCACATCCGACGCCGTGATGCCCGGACGGAACACATGCACCGACAGGTCGCCCACGATAACATCCATGCCTGTGCCGATGCCAAAACCACCCGCCGCGACACTCGCGGGGCCGCGCTCTTGCGAAAGCTCGCGCTCCAGACGGTCTTTGATCTTGTCCTCGGGCAAAGACAGCGAGAGCGACAACAAAAAAACGAGCAGACCGAACCCCGCGTACAAAAAGAACGTGACCCATCGACTGGTTTTGCGCAGCCGCCGCAAAAGACGCAGAAAAAACCGGCGCATTACGGCTCCTTTTCCGTTTCCGACGAACTCTCGGGCTTGGGCACGGTTTTTTTGTCTTTCCCCGCGTTTTTCGGCGCGTGCTCAAAGGTCGAAACCGTCATATCAACCTCGAACTCTTGGTGTTTGTCGTCGCGCGAACGGATGTTGAGCTGCGTGACCATCACCAAGTTCGATGGATACGTCTCGATTTTGCGCATGAATTTGAGAAGCGGCTCAAGACCCACTCGGCTGATTCGCAAATCCACCGATTGTTGCAAGTACTTTTTGCCCATGAGTTCCGGCGTGCGAGGACTCGTTTCCCGAATGTCGATGTTGTGTTCCTTGGCCACGCCTTCCAAAAAGCCGGAAAGCTGAAGCGGCGTTTGACCGATTCGTTGATCAAGTTGAAGTGCTCGGGCTTTCGCCTGCATGTACGGTCCGCGCTTTTTGGCGATATCCCGCAAAGCGCGCTGCATCGCTTCCGTCTGCTCTTCCAGCGTGTCAATGCGTTCATACAAAAACGCCGCCCCCCCCAATAACGCCACGCCCAGAATCGTTCCCACGAGCAAAAGCAGCAGAGTTCGTTCGCGAGGTGCCAAACCATCGAACCACTCGCGCACACGCTGGACGCCTGGGACCTTGGCTAGAAAATTTCCGTCGCTGGCAATCATCAGGTTGGCTCCACCGCTACGGGCATGTTGTTTCTATTTCCAGTGAAAATTGCTTCACCTCGACCGGTTTTCCATCCGGCCCCGTGTTCTTCAGTGTCAGCACTTTCCCCTTTTGCACTTTGCGGAAACAGCGAATTTTGCCAAGGCTCGTCGCAAAATCATCGACATACTGTGCCGAGGCACAGGTCGCTTTTAGATCCGTTTTCTTGGGTCGAATGTGCAGTTCCAATACGTCGAGTCGCGCTGGACCCGCCGCGTTGCTTTGCGGTGCCGATTCAGAAATTTCCTCGAGCAAATCCAGCGCAGTCACTTGCGGAATGTTCTGTCCGGCGGCCTTGTCCTGGCCGAGCGCGGCCTGAAGCTCTGCCGACACGGCTGCTCCATCGGTCTTGGGCGTTTCAAAAAGCGCCGCAGTTTCCGTTAGCAGTTGTTGTTTCAGTCGGTCAGATTCCTTCTCGAGCTGCCGCAGCGACGAATACGCCCACAGTCCGACGCACAAAAACAACGACACCGCGAAACCCACCAAAAGCGGCGCTTTTTCTCGCAGCAGCGCGTAATCCGTTCGGAAGGCCAAATCGCCTTTTCGGAAATTGAAATTGGGACTGCCAAAAATCGTGCCAAGGCCCAAACCCACCGCCACAGTTCCCGTCGGCCATCGATGCACAAGTGCCGTCGAAGACACATACGTCCGCGAAGCATTGGCCTCACCGAACGTCAGCGATTCCCCCGGAAGATTTTCCCGCACAGCCGGTCCAAGCCACGATGCGCGTTCCGGTGGCAAAAGAGGTTGCGCGGTCACGCCCAGCTCGGTGGACAAAAGGTCTGTAAGTCCGTGTAGTTCTGCGCCTCCACCTGTCACATAAATGACTTTGGGCTCCGTCCCAAAACGGCTTGTGTACGCGCCCATCGTTTGTTTCAAATCGCGCAGAAGCGGCCTCAGCGCCTCGCGCACGATTTTGGCGACCTGCGGATGAGAGGCCTCCCCCAATCCATGCTCATGCTTGAGTTTTTCCGCCGGAAACACCCCAAGTTCGAGTTGCTTTGCCAGAGCGTCCGTGATGTGCGACCCACCGCGCGGAATCGTCCGCGCAAACTGCGTCAGGAGTTGCCCCGGTCGCTTCGGGTGAGCCGCCAGTGCCAGCACATGCGTCGCTGTGTGTCCAAAATCCACCACCCACACCGGCAAATCCGTGTGAGACATGTTGCCCTGCTTGGTTTTGGCCCAAAACGACACCGTCGCAAGCGCCGTCGAGGCACACATCCGCGGGTCCAATCCCAAAGACGACAGCGCCCAAATCCTCTCCTCCACTGTCTGCGATGGCACACACGCTGCCAGCCACAGCGAACCGACGCCATCGGTCGCCTCTGCGGGCAACTGATCCACGATTCGCTCGTCGAGTTCTTCCATCAATTGCCCCGCCAGTTCAAACGGCAACGTCTGGGCGACTTTTTTCGGGTCCGACAGCGGCATGTCAACCAACCGAAACGTGACTTGCTCTGAAATTCCGATTGTGCAGCTTTCCGCCCGAACCTTTTGCCGTCCCAAGAGAACCAACAACGCCCGCATCTGCCGGTCGAGCAAAGAGTCTTTGTCCGGATCAATCGCCGCGAGCGTTTCGTCCGAACTGATTTCCGAATTGAGCGAAGTCTCGTGCTTGCGATCTTTCCGACGAGGCGGCGGCGCACCTTCCCCGCGTTCCGGCACACGTTCTTCGTCGATGCCCGAAAGGTGGACGGTCCGAAACGTTTGCTCGAAACGCGCAATCTTTACCGAGTAACTGCCAAGGTCTACGCCAAGTATCGTGGACATCTCATTTTTCCGTCGCTAATCGATTCTGTAATACATCCAAGTTCCGTTTCGAAAACAGCTCGGATGGTTGGTGCAAATCGGATTGCTGTTTTGGCTTTGCGAATCCCAGACGCCCCGAATGTGAACCTGAGTCGTTTTTTGCGCAGAGCGTTGCACGCTTCCCGTCGCATCGATCCGGAAAAAACGGCGCGGATTTTTCCCGCCGCTTTGCCCAACTTGCGACACGCCCACCGACACCCCGCCGGTCGATGTAGAAGCGCTGCCTTGCCGATCTCGCAAAAAACGGCTGAGCATGCCGGGGCACAACGCGATCGGACGAAGCGGCGTCGAGAGTTTCGGTGGTCCCGCCATCCCGGTCATCGACGTGAGCGATTCGGCCATCTGCGGCAGTCGTTCAATCGCGCTCGAACAAATCAGGTTTGACAAACTCTCGATCGTATCCGTCGGGGGCGGTGTCGCCGCAGTCGCTCCTGCTTTCGTCGTCGTAGCCGTCTTCGCCGTCGTGGACGCACTTGTCGCACAACGCGGATCGGGTTTGCACGCTCCCAGTTTGTTCAGTTCCGCCGCCATGCTTTTGAGCATCGGCAAACCCGTTTTCAACATGCCCGCCACCTGCTGCGCCACGAGCGACGTATTCGGATCAAACACCGCGCTCCGATCCACCGCCGACGCCCCCAGCATCGCCGCCAAAAGTGGCCACGCCGTCGGCTCCATCGCCGGGGCCAAAACCTTGCATTCCGCCGTTCCGTACACCGTAAAGAAATCCCCCAGGTATCCCCACAACTCCTCCGAAACACCTCGAACCTGCACCATCTCCTCTACCGTGTCGAAGTACATGTTGTGCGGCTCGTAACGATCTCGTCCTTTGTCATACGTCTCTTCGCTCGCAGTTCCCGCACCGAGCGGCGAATACCGAAACACGTCCACGTCCGTCCAATCGATGATGTTCGTCGCTACGTCCTCGCGGTTGATCACCACACCGTCGCGATCCGCCACATTGAACAATCGGTCAAATCTCGGCGGTCGTACCAGCGAATCCAGCAGCAGATACAAGTTCCGTTGCACTTCTTTTGACGGGTTGTATCCACCTGCGCAATTGATCGGAAACCGCCCTTCCTCGCTCGTGATCGCCAAGTCGAACGAGGTGCCTTTCGGCGTCCCCATTCCTTCCACGCCGCTCAGATCGATTCCCACCATCGCTCCGAGCCCGTCCCGCGCTTCCTTATCGCCTCCGAAAGCCTGCGCCAAAAAACCTGCGAAATCCGTAATCACAATCGCGTCGCGAAATTCCGGCGGCAACGTCTGGAGCATATTTTGCAGCCCGCTTTGCACGACGATGAGCAGCTTCGCGAGCTCAATTCCCGAGTTCGCCAAATACTCCGCTCGCAACATGTCTCGGCTGTTCGCTGCTGCTTCCATCTCGACCTGCGCGTTGTATGCCAAATCCGCCGTCGTCGCCCCGAGAAGTGCCAAGCTCACAAGCACCGTCAAAATCGCCACGCCGCGCTGTCTCCGCGTTCGATCGATTTTTTTCGTCGGGATTTGCTCGGCGTGTTTTTGTGAAGGCGTGGCGTTTTCCATGACCTGCACGTCCTAGTTCGGCTTCGTGTCCAGTTTTTGAAACATCGCAATTCGCACTTCGCTTTGCAGCGGCAAGTCTTCGCCCCGCTCATCGCGAATGACCAACTTCACTTTGACTCGACTCGGAAGTTTGTCCGGTCGCCCGTCGGCCTGCGTCGTCCGCCACGTATCGACCCACTCTTTGCGAACCGGCTCAAAGTAGGAAATTTCCAGTCGAACCACGTCGTCAGCGATGATTTCCAATTCACCCGGAGCATTCGCATTGTCAATGCGGTCAGCCTGCAAGCGGCGCGATTCTTTCCGCCACAAATTCAGCTTTCCACCATCATTTCTGCCTTTGAGTCCAAAATACGCCACCGTCGCTGTGTCGCTTTCTTTCGATTCGGCATAAAGCCGCTGATGACCAAAATAACTAAAACGCAATTCGTCAATATCCGAGTGCCTCAGACCATCGAAATATGTTCTAGGTGTTTGGTCCGTTCCAACAATGCTATTCCCTGATAAATATGCCATTTGCACATCGCGCAAAATACGATCCATTGCCAATCTTCCCACGCGATACCGCGCCATTTTCGATTCGACATTTTTCTTTGTACGAAACGTGCCCTGGCTCGACGCCCACAAAAGTGCAGTGATCGATGACAAAATGCCGATCGATACCAACACTTCAATCAACGTAAAACCTGCTTGACGCTGCCTCATAGCGAAAGCGGTGCCTTTCTTACGTCGGTAAAGAACGCCACCACCTCAACTTGTTGATCCGGCAGTCCGGGTTCATCCCACTTCACGCGCACCGTGACTTTCCGAATCCCTTGTTCGAGCATTTCTTTCACCGGCCCCAAAAACCCCGACATGCTTCCGCCCAAACCTCCGGTGCCTGCCGACGAGCTGGTGGTCGAAGTCGCACCTTTTTGTCCACCAGCCGCAGTCTGTTTGTCCTGCAAAAGTTTTGTCGCTGCGGCCTGCATTTGGTCCGTCGCTGGCAACCGGATTTTTTCGATCACCGTTTCGTATCGAAAAGTCTGAAAACCCGGATCTTGAAACTCTCCGCGTTCCTCTTTTTGGCCCGCGTCGTCTTTGAAACCCTCTGTGACAAATTCGTTTTGAATTTCCGACATTTTCTGGCGACACAAAAACGTCGCCTGGGTCATCGAGCGAGCGTGCCGGCTGACGCGAATCGCACGTCCCGTCGCCAAATAGAGCGACACGAGCGCCATCGACAAAATCGCCATCGCGATCATGACTTCCAAAAGCGTAAAACCCGCGTCCGTGCGCCGAACCGAAAGGGGTCGCATCACGAGCCTCCTTTTTCGCGGTCGGTTGCTTCAAAATCCGGTGGCGGTGCCTGTCTCCCAGGCAACACCTCGACGCGCCCCGTCAGCCCGTGAACCCACAACGTGTATTGCGTGTCGTCTTGCGCATCGGTTCCCAAGTGAATCACTGCGCGTTCCGTGTGTCCGTCGGGAAAAAAATGCAGATAGGCGTGGCCTGACAAATACGGATCTTTTTCGCGCGGCAAAAGCACGTCGAGCACTTTGACTCTCGACAACTTGATGATGGGCAGCGTGCTGTCTTTGTATTCCGCAAAACGCGGTTGCCGAGGCGTTTGAGGCGGAACCAGCTCCTCGGACAGCCCGTTCAAATCACGCTTTTGTTCCTCTGCCGTGATTTTGTCGAGTTCGTCGCGGTCTTTGCCGTGCCCTCGAGACAACGTGTTCTGTTTTGGGTCGATGAGGACGCGCGTGTCCGACTTTTCCAGTCGATACGTTTGCGCATCCAAATCGAAATGCAGCCGATAAAACGCCCCCGTCGTCAGCGCCCGGTCATAGCTGTATCGAATGGCCGCCGCCAGTTTGCTCGCCGCAGACCGCAATTCGCTCCGAACCAAACTGCGAAAACCAAGCACCGCGCCACCCATCACCACACCGACGATGGCCAGCACGACCATCAGCTCGACAAGGGTATAACCTCCGTCAGAATTTCGACGACAAGTTCCGCTATGTCCCCCGACGAGCGTCATTCCCCAAGCCTCCGACGAAACACCCTACTTGTTCTCATCCCAACTCTTGAGATCGTCCGTCGTACCTTCTTTGCCGTCTTTTCCAAAACTCAACAGATCAATCCCATCGGTGTCGTGTTCCCCAGGGCACCTCATCACGAACGGCCTTCCCCATCCATCTTTTGGCTCTTTTGTCAAGATTTTTGATGTAACAAGGTCAGCCAGCGACGATGGACACTGTTCTCCCGTTTGGTCAATCCGCCACTGAAGTACTGCGTCTTTGACCTTGTGCATCATGTTGATCGTCTCTTTTTTCTTCGCCTTTTCGAGCTGACCAAAGGCGTAATACGTCGCCCCACCGAGCACCATGCTGACGATCGCAAGCGCAATCATGATTTCCGTCAGCGTGTAACCACCCTCGGCAGGAACCATCCCTTGCCGCCCCGCAAAGGTTTGGAACGACGCGACACATCCTTTCCAAACTCGCCTGAGCGACGAAAGAAACCGACCTGCCCAAACCGAAACACTGCGTGGAAGCGTCATCGCTGTCTCCTTTTTGCGAACATGGGATCTTTACTGCACAAAGTCGTTCATCTGCATGATGGGCAGCATGATGGAAGTCACGACGAAAAACACCGCACCGCCCATGCCCAAAATCATGAGCGGCGACAGAAGCGCCGTCAGCCGTTCAAGCTGTGTCTCGACTTCCAAGTCGTATGCACCCGATACATTTTCCAGCATTTGTTCAAGCTGCCCGGACCGTTCTCCGACGGCAATCATGTGACACACGATGGCCGGAAATTGGCCTGACCGTTTCAGCGGCGCGGCAATCGATTCGCCCTCTCGAATCGATTCCCTGGCCTGCTCAATGACGTTCATCAGCACCGTGTTTCCAAGCACGTTTTTCACGATTTCCATCGCCCGCAAAAGCTGCACCCCCGACGCGAGCATCGTCGCCAGCGTTTTGGAAAATCGGCTGACCGCTACTTTGCGCTCGAGCCCGCCGAACACCGGCAGCCGCAGCTTGAACGCATCCCACGAAAGCCGCCCTTTTGGCGTCCTCAACCAGTACCGAAAGCCGAGCGCCAGCCCGATTCCGACGATCACCAGCAACCACAAGTAGTCACTGATGAGTGTGCTGACAAAGATCAGAATTTGCGTGTTCAGCGGCAGCGCCCGTCCGGTGTCCGCAAAAATCGCCGTCACTTTCGGCACGACCGTCGTCATGAGCAGCGTCAAAATCCCGACCGCCAAAACCGACATGATGATCGGATACATCAGGGCCGACATCACCTTGGCACGCAGGCGGTTTTGCGATTCCAGAAAGTCTGCCAGCCGCAACAGCACCGCCTCGAGATTCCCGGCGGTTTCCCCGGCTGTCACCATGTTCACGTACAGGTCGCTGAAACACCCCGGATGCCTCGCCATGGCCGACGCGAGCGGAAGCCCTTCGTTGACCTGGACTTTCACGTCCGACAAAACCTGCTTCAGGTTTTGATCCTCGGCCTGGTCTATCAAAGCTGCGAGCGATTCCGAAAGCTGCACGCCCGCCCGCAACAGCGTTCCGAGTTGCCGCGTCAGCACCGCCACTTCGATGGGTTTCACCGACCGTCGATATTCCGCAAACGCCTGCGCAACAAAACCGAGGCGAAAAAACACCAGCACCGCGACCCACAGACCTTTTCCCAAGAGGTCTAGGTGTCCGTCGCTCGACCGGTTCCGCCCTTTTGCACCCACCTGCGTCTCGCTCACTTCCGTGAGCAAAAAGCCTTCTTTTCGCAACACTTGGCGCAACGTCCGAGGGCTATCCGCGTCGCGCACACCCGTCGCCACTTTTCCTTTGTCGTCGTAGCCCTTCCAACGAAACACCGGCATCGCGCTATTCCTTGTCCTCGGCTGTGACCAGCATCACTTCCTCAATCGAGGTAATCCCCGCCAGCACTTTGCCCGCGCCGTCCATCCGCAGCGTTCGCATGCCACGTTGCAGCGCCGCCTTTTTCAGTGTCGCTGCGTCTGCTTTTCGCAAACTCAACTCGCGCACAGCGTCGGTGATTTCCAGGAGCTCATAAATCGCTGACCGACCCGCATACCCGCGCTGCGCACACGTCGTACATCCACCCTGCCGCGCCCTGTACAAAAGCCCCGGCGGCGGTGGCGGCGCTTTGGTCAGATAACTCGCGACTTGGAAACGCCCCGAGAAAAAGTCGTCCGCCGGGATCGCCAAACGACCCAGTTCCGTCGGTGTCGGTTTGTACGTCTCCCGGCAGGTCGCACACAGTCTTCGCACCAGTCGCTGGGCCAACACGCCCATCAGCGAGGAAGTCACCAAAAACGGCTCAATGCCCATATCGACCAGCCGTGTCAGCGCGCCCGCCGCATCGTTTGTGTGAATCGTCGAAAACACCAAGTGGCCCGTCAGCGACGCCGTAATCGCCATCGCCGCAGTTTCTTGGTCGCGGATTTCACCGACCATGATCACGTCCGGGTCGTGGCGCAAAAACGAACGAATCGCCGCCGCAAACGTCAGGTCGATTTTCGGATTCACTTGTACTTGCGAGATGCCTTCGAGCTGATATTCGACCGGATCTTCGACCGTCAGGATGTTGATGTCGGGTGTGTTGATTTTCGACAAAGCCGCATACAGCGTCGTCGTTTTGCCCGAGCCCGTCGGACCTGTCACCAAAAGGATTCCGTGCGGCCTGTTGATCATCTCGACCATCGTGTGCAGGTGGTCCGTGCCAAAGCCCAAGTCCGCCAAATCGAGCAGCACCGAACTTTTGTCGAGCAGACGCACCGTGATGCGTTCCCCAAACGCCGTCGGCACCGTCGCGACACGCATGTCGATGTCTTTTCCGGCGATTTTTCGTCGGATGCGCCCGTCTTGCGGAAGACGTTTTTCCGCGATGTTGAGGCCCGCCATGATCTTCACGCGAGCGACGATGGAATTGATGAAGGTGCGCGGCGCTTTTTTGTATTCCTCGAGCACGTTGTCGATGCGATAGCGCACCACCATGTCTTTTTCGCGCGGCTCGAAATGGATGTCTGACGCCTTGACCCGCACCGCGTGAAAAATGACCGAGTTGACCCAGCGAATGATCGGCGCTTCATCGCTGACATCGACCAGATCGACCTCTTCTTCCGTTTCTGCGACCTCGGCTTGTTCCTCGTCTTTTTGAAGGTCCGCGTCGATGCCCGCGCGCGAATACACCTTGTTGATGATCTCGAGGATCAAGTGCGCAGGGGCCAGAAACGGCTCGATCTCGGTGCCCACCACCCGCGAAATGTCATCGAGAATGTTGACTTCGGTCGGATCGGAAATCGCTGCTTCCACCGTTCCGTTTTCTTTGTCCCGTCGCAGAAGCAAAACCGAATGTTGTTTTGCAAAGTTGATCGGAACGCGATGCACCAGGTCCGGGTCCACCATGTCCGGACGCAAATCCAGAAGCACTTCCAGGCCGAACTGCTGCCCAAGCGCCCGGAGTACCTGTTCTTCCGACACCGAGTGCCGTCGCACCAGGATCTCACCAAGCCGCGAACCCTCTTGCTGTCCGCCGCCTTGACGCCGCAAGTCTTCCTGTTCGTGCAGCGCTTCTTTCAATGCGGTTTCGGACAGCCCCGCGCTCTTTTGAAGCAGCACACCCAGCGACCGAGCCGACACCGGACGAGCAGGCACAACCGCGTGCTGCCCCGACGACTTCGAGCCGCCGGAAATTTTGCTGCTCGGCAAGACCGAATGCTGACCCGAGCTTTTCGCCAGCACGGCACCCGCCAGCCGATGGTCTGTTTTGTCTGTTTTGGCCATGGACCCTCTTTGCCCAGCATCAACCCGGCGGTGCGCCCGGAGGAGGTGGAGGCGGCGCAGGACGCGCGGGCTGGGGTTGCGGCGCCACCGGCACCTGACCAGGACTGTTTGTCGGCGCAGGCACGACGCCTTGCGGGGAACCGCTCGTCGAACGCACTCCTGCTGGCAGTTCCACCGGCCCCGAATCCACCACATCGCGCCGCAGCGAACTTTCCGCCGCGCGCAGCTCAATCAGCTCGCGTTCGCTGTCCACCGCAATCCGATTGATCTCCTCCAGCGCACCCCGCTTTTTGTTGTAGTCAATCGGTCCCACCACATCCCGGTCGTCGGAAAAGTTCGCGTAGGCTTCCAGAAATTCGCGCCTCTCCCGCGTCTTCCGCTCAAAAATTCGCGCCAGTTCAGACGGGTCATTGATGACATACGGAGTCAGCACGATCAGCAGCATTTGCTTGTCGATCTTTTTGTTCCGCGTCTTGAACAGATATCCCAAGATCGGAATGTCCCCCAGGATGGGAATCTTCGTCACCGCCTCGGACACTTTGTCCCGCATGATGCCGCCCAGCACGACCGGCTGTTGGTCTCGCACCACCGCGGTCGTTTCCAGCGTCCGCTTGTTCGTCGCCGGTCCCAAGTTGTTGTAGTTGTCCGCCGCCACATCGGAAATCTCGGTCTTGAGCTCCATCCGCACCGTTTCCGATGCGCTCACATGCGGCGTGACTTCGATCTTGAGCTGCACGTCTTGCCGCTGCACCGACTGAAGCGCCGCAAAGCCCGACATGCCTGACTGACCCGCCATCGGCAAGCCGCCCGTGATCGCGCTTGGGAACGGCAGGTTCTGCCCCACCGTGATCGTCGATTTTTCGTTGTCCGTCGTCAGAATGTTCGGCACTTGCATCACATTCACGTCGTTGTTCGTCTGAAGCGCCTGAAGCAAAATTCCGAACTGCGGCGGCAGCATCGAACCGCTCGTCCCCTGGCCGAAAATCGTGTTTCCCGTGATTTGCGGTCCCACCAGGCCACCGACCAAACCCTGCGCCGTCAGCATCGACAAAGGACTCAGCGAACGCAGATTCCCCGCCTGCAAACCGCCCAGCACCAGGCCCCCCAGGCCCGGTATCGCGCCGTGATACGAAAGCCCCAGGTCGCGCGACTTCGAGATGCTCACTTCCATCACCATCGCCTCGATGAACACCTGCCGCCTGGGCACATCCAGCCGCCGAATCACCTCGCGCAGCGTCAGAAAGTCTTTGCTCGTCGCCAAAATCACAAGCGAGTTCGTCGCTTTGTCCGGCGTCACCTTCACTTCGTCTTGAAACGCCCCCGATGAGCCGCCTGAACTCGAGCTTGACGGCGCGAAGCTCCTGCCACTTCGCCCTCGCCCCATGCTGGACGACACCGTGATGCCAAGCCCCCCGAGCACCTGCACCATGTCGTCCGCGTTCGCATTCTCCAGCGCGTACACATGAATCCGGTCCCCCTTGGTCGTCGAGCCTTGTTGTTCCAGCCGCTGGATCAGCGCAAACACCCGCTGATACGTCCGTTCCGCCGACACCAAAATGATCGAGTTTGTCCGGTCGTCCGCAAAAATCTGGCTGATCGAATCGTCACCGCTGCCGACCATCGCGGGTGCGCCCGCCTCCCCCACCTGAATCGGGGCCCGCCTGGGCTGCCCCGGTTGCGCGCCCTTCCCCACCCCAAACACCTGTTGCAGCATCGTCAGCACCTCCGTTGCGACGATGTTTTTCAGGCGAATCACCCAGATTTTCTCGCCCGACATCGGTTGATCCAGCGCCTTGACCACCTCTTCCATGCGCCGGATGTTTGACGCCAGGTCCGTCACCACCAGCGTGTTCGCCGCCGCATACGGCATGATGTCCCCGTCCCGGCCTTTCAAACGGTTCAGCACCTGCACCACTTCGTCCGCCGTGATGTATTTCAGCCGCATCAGCCGCGTCACATACCGTTCTTCCCGTGGAACCAAGTCCCCCGGATTCAGCACCGGAATCGACGCTTCTCGCGCCCGGTTCGATTCGATGATTTTCAGGACTTTCCCATCCGGCTGGACCGTCAGGCCCATCGATTCCAAAGACGACAGGAAGATCCGGTACGCCTCAGATGCCGTGACTGTTTCTGGCGCAATCACCGTCACTTTCGACTGCCGGACGTTCTGCGGCACGATGATGGGCCGGCACGAAATCGACTTGATGAAGCTCACGAAGTCCGCCAGTTCCGCCTCGGGCTTCAGGTTGAAGTTCACCTTCTTGTTCGGAGGAAACGCCTTGCACTCCATAAACTCCGCCGCCCCCGGCAGAGGCAAGTCGTCCGTCGGGTTTTTCGCGGTTGCCGCTGCTGTTGTGGTCGTGGTCGTGGTCGTGGTCGGGCCCGCAGGGGGCGCTGCCGCCTCAGAAATGCCCCAAAACCCACAGCACCACGCGAGCAGTGAGCCAGACAGCAAGACACTGGAAAAGCGCAAAAACGTGTTCATAGGATTTCACCGAATTTGATAGTCGAGCGTCACGTTCTGGCCGCCCCGTTCCACGGTCACGGTCAAGTGCGACGCGCTCTTGAGCTTGGTGTACGCCTCTAATGCCTTGTCCGGCGTGGACATGTCCAGACCATTGATCGTCTTGATCAGGTCCGCGTTCTGCATCCCGATCTTCGAGAAAATCGAGTTCTGCCGAATGTTGTAAAGCTTAAACCCCGACGGTTTCCCGTCTTTGATCCACGGCACAAACCGCGCACTCGTCGCAAGCGCCGTCGTGTTCGCCAGCACTTTGTCGATCAGACTTTTGTCCACTTCGCAGTTTGACCCCGTGCAGCGCACGCCCTTGTCCACGTCTTTCTCGATGCCCGTCGGGTCCGTCGTGCTGAGTTCCATCGACGTGACCGATTTCGGCGGCGGAGGCGGCGGTTCTTTGTCCGACGACAGGTATTCCACCCGCTTGCCCACCACCAGATACACCCGACCCTCCACCACCTGCGCGACGATGGCCTCGCCCTGCGTCAGTTTGTCCCCCCGCCGAAACACCCCCACTTTCTTCTTTTCGTCCGACGTGTCTCGAATGATCGCCATCGACCATTCCCAATCCCCCGGAGAAACCATCGTCGCCACAAGTTGCAGCGGCAAGCTGCTCCGCGTCGGCGTCTGGTCCACCGGGCCCTGGTCTTCTTGCACCGCTTCCTGCGTCAGCACAATCGGCGCGCAAGTCGAGCAAAACACGTTCCGCTTCAAAATCGCTTCGATGTCTTTGTTGCGCGCTTTGTCATCCGCGCCCGCCGCGTGCAGCTCACGCTTCGGGAACGGCGGCCCATCCCCAGAAAGCAGCGCCGACACCATCGAGTGCGCCGTCGTGCGTCCCACAAGCCCAGCACAAACCCCCACGATGAGCAGGTTTAAGACCCAAAAGTAGTTTTTGACCAGCATCGGCCGCGCGCTTCCCTTCGTCCGCGTGTATTGCAAGCGACGGGCCATCGACAGACAGCCGCGCCCCGCAACTTCTCGACGAGCAACCCAGCCGTCTGCCCGCGCCCCAGTGTCACTTTGACAAGTCAGGTCGCAAGAACCCCGTTCTGTTTTGTCAAATTGACACAGGCAGTGGCCGTGAGATGGGAAACGGCGAGTGGCAAACGTCCACGTCTCGCCGGACTTGCTTTGGGGAGCGACCCGTTATGGAGCGTAGGAAAGTTGCAACGGCAGGCCCTGCGAGTTGAACGGGTCAAACGAAGTCGCCGGCGCATTCCAACCACAGCCGCCGCCGCCTGTCATGTTGATGACTTTCGCTTGGCCGTCCGGGGCCGGGGTGGTCGTTCCCGATGAACCCGAACCACCGACCGCGAGCGTGTTCGCTGCCACCGCAAACTTGGTGCCCGTGAAATCCATGTTGGCCAACCCATTCGCCGTGCCGTTGCAACCCATCGCGACCGCAAACGGCATCGATTGCACCGTCGTGGCCCCGTGCTGTAGCGAACCTCCGTTCGAGATGCCAAACCGCTTGTCGTTTGTATCGACTTTGAGCGTCGTCGTGTCAAACAGCAGCCTCGAATAGTTCGTGCGCACATTCGTACCAGGGGCCCCAGTCGCCGTGTACTGTGAAAAGTTGAAATTGCCCCCCGTGTTCGTCAGCGTGATGTACGTCAGCGCAGGTGTCACCGACATCACGCAGTACGCCGTCCACGGCTTCGTTTTGTCACCCGTCACAAACAGCGTGTAGTTCCCGTCCGTCAAGGCCGGAGTGGCCGCGCGCAGTTGTTCGCAGCTCGACGGAACACCGAAATTCGCCGTGACCTGCGCATCCGACGTGACCGACAGGTTGCAGGTCGTCGTCGTACCCGAACACGCCCCGCCCCAGCCCGTGAAATACGACGTCCCATCCGGCGTTGCCGTCAGCGTCACCGTTTGTCCCTTCGCAAACCCCCCCGAACAAAACAGACTCGGGCACGCAATCCCGGCGGGCTGGCTGCTCACCGATCCTGCGCCCGAACCCGCAAGCTGAACCTGGACCGTCGCCAGCTCCACGTTGCTCTTGTAGACCGCCGTCACCGCCTTGCCTTTGTCCATCGGCAACGTACACGTCAGGCCCGTGCCCGTGCAGTCTCCCTCCCAGCCCACAAACGTGTGCGAATCGTCGAGCGTCGCCGTCAGCGTCACGCTCTGCCCCACCGCAAACGTCGCCGAGCAGGTGCTCCCGCATTCGATTCCAGAAGGCTGCGACACGATCGTGCCCCCCGAAAAATCGCCTTTGACCGACACCAAAAGAGACGACACCGGCTTGCCGTCGTCCGATTGGATTGACCCGCAGCTTGTGCCGAACATCGCAAGCGTCAAGCCCAGGCCGAGGCCCAAGCCCCAGCCCATGCCCAAGGTCGAAACAGAAACAAGAAACCCAGGTTTTCTATGGCTCATGTGTGCAGACTCCTCTTTCGTCAAGCGTGAAAAATGGTGTACGGGCAGACGAACGGAAACTGCGCGCTTGCTCCCCCCTCCGTCGAAAGCCGTACAGCGCCGTGCCTCCCCAAGAAGAGATCCTATCATCCCTGTACCCCCGTCATGGGTGAAGGTTTCACCCACGTCATAGGTTTGATCCTGGAACGCGGGTGAAGGTTTCACCCACGTCATAGGTTTGATCCTGCCCAAGGGGTGAAGGTTTCACCCCACACCTTGGTTTGATCCTGCCCAAGGGGTGAAGGTTTCACCCCACACCTTGGTTTGATCCTGCCCAAGGGGTGAAGGTTTCACCCCACACCTTGGTTTGATCCTGCCCAAGGGGTGAAGGTTTCACCCCACACCTTGGTTTGATCCTGCCCAAGGGGTGAAGGTTTCACCCCACACCCTGGTTTGATCCTGCCCAAGGGGTGAAGGTTTCACCCCACACCTTGGTTTGATCCTGGGACAAGGGTAAAGGTTTCACCCCACACCTTGGATCAAACTATTCGATTGCAGCGGTGGATGGCTCTGGGCTAAAGACCTACCTCATGACAGACGCAGCGTTTGATCCTTTTGGCTACATCCGAACCGCGCCCATCCTGACCCTCGAGACCGGCATCTTGCTTGCCCGAACCCTGGTCTCGGCCATGCCCAAAACCATGCCCTCTTTGGTCAAAAAGGCTGCTGCCAAGCTCGCCCGCGTGGCCGATGGGGCGCAGGCAGCCCTGCTCCAGCGGCAAGTGGAACAGGCGACTTTCCCCGCCGAGACCGCGCGTGACATCGACCTTGCCGCCGATCAAGTCTGGAGTGTCCTGCGCGACCTCCTGGACGCCCTGAGCCGCCTCCCCCCCAAGTACGACCGGGCCCAGAAGGCCAAGCGCCTGCTCAAAGAGGTCTTCCCCGATGGCACCGGTTTCCTTCGCGTGAACTACGGCGAGCAGTTTGTCACCATGGACACCCTGCTCAAGCGCATTGACGCAGAAGGGCTCGCAAAGAGCATCGATGCCGTCGTCGGCCCCGAGCTTTTGCAAGAAATCCGCAGCGTTCATCCTCGCTACGAGGCCATGCTGTCCCGGCGGCTCAAGGATGCAGGCCCTGCAGACAGCCTGCTCGAGCATGTGCGCCAGCTTCAGCGCAGCATCCTGGAATACGCCACCGCAGTCGCGACCACCGTAGACAGTGATGACCCCACCACCATCGCCCCCGCCCGCGAGGCCCTGCGTCCCATCGACAACCACCGCGACCACCTCGCCACCCCCAAACCCCCCAGTCCCTCAAACGACCCAACCCCCCCCACCGATTTGACCCCCCAACCCCCCCCGAACGATTAAACGACCCAACCCCCCAAATTCGTCCGTCCGCTTGACACTTGGTTCTTCGGGGGTACTGTTCGCGGGCCATGCGGAAACTGTTGGATGTGTATTGCAAGCATTTGTTGCAGGAGGCGCTCGATCCGGTCGATGAGGTGGAGCTGGAGAAGCCG